>Ga0222423_1000421_pt1 | contig 30820 bp, 37 predicted proteins | sample 3A0metagenome_FD_182472 | JGI IMG/M metagenome (GOLD analysis project Ga0222423, IMG submission 182472) | Enriched microbial communities from leaf-cutter ant dump, University of Wisconsin, Madison, United States - 3A0 (version 2) | ecosystem: Environmental > Terrestrial > Nest > Insects nest >...
CATCTCTTCCTCCTCAACCGTCGGCGCCGCCCCTCCGGCGAACGCCCGACAAATCCTTGGGGCCGCGCAGGCGCCGCCCCATCCTCACGAAAACGGTAACAAGGAATAAAAACGTTTTCAAGAAAAATATAAACGTTTTTATTTTGCATTGCACCACATAAGCGAAAGGGACGGCGCAGGCGGGCAGCACCGGAAGGAACAGCAAAAAAGGAAGGCGGCGGCTGGAGCGGGTAGCGATCTTCACATCGAGCCCGTAACTCATTATCTGTCAAAGCATTTCCTGCTGCCACTCGGCAAGAATGGACTTAATTTTGGACTTGTTTCTTCCCACTGACAAGCGTTCCGATAGCACTTTTGTCCACCTTGTTCTGCTAACATCCGTCAAAATCTCCGACCATAAGCAAGGCATGAACATCCGAACGACATCTTGGATCATTCTTCCTGGTCATTCCTCATCAGACCATTCAATCTCTACATCACCACCAAGAATGCTGGCTGCGCGGACAATGAACCGTAAATTCGGCCTTCGGCATGACTTCTGAAAGAAGCGCCCTGTCCGCGCCCGACGATCCAGCTCGACAAGTGACATGTCCTCATCTTGTGTCCGCGAGCGAATAGCGTCCAAGGCAGGAACACCGAATGGCACCAATCGTGCCTTGCGCCTGGCGGCCTTCACGTGACCGGCCTTGCTTTTGATCTGGCACAGGCTCAGGCCGGGAAACAGATCCAGCAGTGCCGCATCGGGCAGATTGGCTTCGAACGCAGCATGGAGGCGACGCACTTCCGGATTGGTCCAAACATGGCGTCGCCGCACAATACCCAGAGTACGGACCCGACGCTTCAAAGCCGAAAGGCTGCGGTCCGGCAAAGCTTTTATCAAGTTGTCGTACGAAGGATAACCCGCTCGCAATTCAGCGTCTTCCGCCGGCGTCACGGCCGAGTTGCGATCGCCGTACCGTGCGCATTATTGCACGTTTTTCCGTTTTTCATCTCTTCCGCCAGCGGACCACAGGCCTGCCACCCAGGAATTCCATGGCGAGCTGCAACGCGCGCCAGTCAACGTAGCGGGGACAGACAAAGTAGCGTGCCTTCCCGACAATGGCACCAAGTTCTGTCATCTTGATACGAAGCTCAAAGGCGCGCCGGCGAACATTATCCACCAAAGGCATTCCGGTGGCCTTCGGAGCCCGACGAGGACGGCGATACCCCATGCTGTTCGCCTTGCTCCATATCTGCCGTTTGCTCTTCCCCGGGAAAATCTCCGCCAGGGTGCCTATCGGTACGCCGGCAACATACGGCTTCCGTAGTTTCCGCGCATCGCCGTCTGACCAGATGCGCAATGGCGGAACCAGTCCGATTTGCCGCGCCTTGTGGGAGATGGCCGCCGGCGTGCGCCGCGGCAATGCCCGGGTAATCGCATCCAGATCGGGGTAGAGACGCTGCAAAACTTCCAGTTCTGCCGTCGTCCATACCGGCACACCGGCAATCGTGAAGCCGGTCCGCTCGATGTGCCGGAGAATTGTATCCTTGCCGTCAAGACCACGGCGTTGGGCCAAGGAAAGCAGCATACCATTTGTCCTGCACAGAGATCTCGTCACCATAGCGACGATTTATGCAGGCAGATGACATTGCCGCTGAATCTGAACATTTCCTCAGGAGCCTGGGGCGTATGCAGCGGCTCCTCGTTTGCGCGCTCCCCTCAGTAAAACTAACCTGCCACTCCCGGCCTGGAACTTGTAAATCCTTCGAGATTCTCGCCGATCGAGACCAAGGCTTCCTTCAATATCGTTTCGGTCGCCATGCGCTGCTTGTCCGGCATCAGATCGAGACCTTTTTCAATTGCCCCTCTCCACTGCGATCCTCTGTTCCAGGCTTCCGCGAAAGCTTCGGCAAGTTCATCCTGACGACGCGTGATCTTCAACGCCTCGATCAGGAGGCTTGCCTGATGGACGTCCTTCTCGCGTTTGGAAATACCGTTCGCATCGGACTGGCGACGCGAGGCGACGATCAGTTTGTGGACGGCATAACGCTCGGGCGACGGCACTGTCACGGACACACCGGACCGATGCAGCATCACTGTGCGTATGGGCTCATGGATCAGGAAATCCAGAAAGCGCAGCGGCTGTGCGGATGCGCCGCCGAGAGACGGCATCGGGCTGGCATGATCAGTATACTCATCGGATCCCCGATTCGGTGTCAGGAACTCAACCTTGTATCTCGCAGCGTTCTCGAACTGCGTGACGCGTGCGGGATCGGACCGATGGGGAATTGCCCGAAAAGTCGGGTCAACGCCTTTGAGAATTTCGAGTATGGGGGGAAGGCTGTCCTCAACAGATGAGGATATGGAATAATGCTGGGCGAAATCCGCGTCGCCCGTCTGCAGCGAGGCGCCCGGCAATCTGATGCCGAGATAGCCGGCATACGCCTGGAAGGCGACCGTTCCGACGAGAACGCCCCGCAGACGGAAGATGCCTGCATTGCCCATCGCTTCCACGACATCGCCTGTAAAGCGATCGGGAGCGATCAGCCCAGCTTCCCGTGTCAGGGTGGACACCAGCTTCCGCCGCCCCCGCAGGTCTTCCTTAATCTCTCTGAAGGCAGCCACCCTGCTGGCAATCTCGGAATCGTCGGCTGGGCCGACATATTTTCGCGTCTTGTTCGGCTGGGTTTCCTCGAAATACCAGTAGTCTCTGCCCTTCACAGGCACTCGGACAAAATTGCCCGTGGCCGAGAAATCGGTTTCGAACGATGCATCAAGGCTCCGTTGCACCAACTCGGCAAACATCGTTCGGTAAACAAGGTCGACTGTTTTCATCAGGCACCGCGTTATAAGATTTACGCATTTTTCTTATAACGCACTCTCCCGTCAGCAGACAAGGCAGATTATTATAAGAAAATCGATAAAACCTTATAACTTGCGATCGAGACCAGCACCTCAAGTGGACACATTTGCGGACGCTGCTTGCACTGCCCTTTCCGTGTCTTGAAAGAGATCGAACCTACAACAATTGATTTCGAAGTTCTTGTAAAATCAACGTTTCATGTCACGGTCCATGGACTATCTAATGGCGTTGTCGAGGATAAATCCGCTTGTGTATCATCAACAATGCCCTAGCCTTCCTAAAGAAGCTGATTTCCAAATTATAGAAACCAACGAATGAACTTCGGCTCATAGAATGAGGAGTCGGGGCCGAATCCTTTCAAGAGTTCTCACGAACAGATGAGGAAATCATTTCCGCATCTGTTCTCTGTAGCTTGGTGATTTGTCGTTGGATTGGGCCGATCTACGCTGCCTCCCAAACTTGGTTCAAAATCTTGGCTGCCAGTGCCGCCTTGTCCTGCGGCAGGAACCGACCGTAGTGCTGCTGCACCACATCCGGCGTATCCTGGATTGCGTAGCTTGCCTGCTCATACGACCCAGTCTGTTTGAGGATATGGGTCGCCAGAATGTCACGTAAGTTATGAGGACCATGCGGCAGCAGGCCCTTGATGGCGCCGCGACCGGTATAGGGATTGTAGATGCCATACCGCTGGATCACGGTCCGCCAGGCTTCGTAGAAAGTTGTGGAGTCATACGCCGCATCCAGACTGGTCGTCTTTACGGTTTTGACGAACAGCGTGCCGGGATCTTTTGCTGGGCCGAGCAGGACGCCACGATGGCGATCGATATAGGCTTCGAGGTATTTGTAGAGATCGAGCAAGTCTGGCAGGATGAGCCGGAATGGCTTCTGTCCGAAGAAGGAAGAACCGGAGTTCTTGAAGGCGACCGACGGGATCAACACCTCCCATCCTTGCTCCCGATCACTCCAGCGCAACTCGCCGCATTTCATATCTTCGAGCCGTCGCTCGGATGTCGGGAAATGCCCGCGCGGGCAGACGCGAAGCTGACGAAGATTCTTTTGCCGAAGCCCGAGATGCAGGCCAAGCCGAAGCAGAAGGAAGGATCGAACGGCTTCCGCCGCCGCTCGAGGATAGCGGTCTTTGTCCGGCATGCGGTTCAAAATCTCGTCGGTGATCTTGCGATATTCTGCCAGAGGACTGTCCGCCTCCAGAACGCACATGATCGGCTCGAAGGGATCGCGATGCACGCGCATGACCCGCTGCACCTCCTTAGATCGATTGGCGGCATGCCGGTGAAACGCGTCGCAGGCGCCGTGCCAGTCGCGTATGGCGAATTCGATCTCCTCGGGTGCGATGAGGCCCTCGAGCGGCCTGACATTCTTCAGAAGCTCCGGGTGCTGCCGGATCCAGCCCACCTCTGCCCGAGTGAGCGCTTGCGCCACCATCAGCATGTCCTCTTCCCATTTGGTGTAGAAGCCACGCCGCTGTTCCCGCCATTGCAGATACCAGTCCCAGACTCCGGGGAAGATCAGTAGGCCGAATGTCAGGTGGCTGAGTGGGACGCCACGGCCTTTGACGCCGCCGGCGGGCGAGGCTGCCAGCGCCCCGAACATCAAGCCGAGATGCTCGATCTTCTGCGATGCGGTTTCCTCGCCCCAGACGCCGTTGCGCTGAAAGCCGATCGCAGTCAGGGTCGAGGTCTTGAACCGGATCAGATCGGCCATTTCCATTGCCAACCGCGGCGGCGCGTCGACGACGCCGGACAGGAGGTCGGGGTCTTCTAGCGTTTCGGTGGTATTTTTGTTGGCTGTAATTGCCAAGGTGGGCGATCGAGGAGACAGCGGTCCTCCGCCGTAGGTGACACCTGGAAAACGGATAGCATAACGCTGTTTGGTTGCCACAGCCTGGTAGCGCCTGTAATCGGTCGAACCGGAGATGATGACCCGGCGCACCCAGTCGAGGATTTCCTCCCGCTTGGTGAACGGCAGACTGCTGAAATCGTCCGGAAGGTGCAATGCAATCCTCCGCCTTTCGGCGGGGCTGATATCGCCAAGATCGTGACCATGGAGAGAGCGGGACTGATGGGGCAACTTCGCCTTGAAGTATCCCTCAGATAGTCGGTATCGTCGCTCGATGCGGAAGAGGATGTCCATACTCGCGACGGATCGTGGCACGCGCGCTCCCTGTATCCAGGACAGCAGAGTTTTGTCGTCGAACGTCTCGCCGAGGCGAACGACGGCACGATAGAGCTGCCAGTAGCTCTCGCCGAACCGACGCATATGATAGACGAGCGCATCTTGAAAACTGGAAGGATCCTCACTTGCTTCGAATAAGGGGTCCGGAAATGGCTGGATCGTTTTCGGTTGCGGTCCTCTCGGCGCTGATAGGGGCTGAGCATGAATATCGTCAGCGTCAATCCGCCGTGGCTTTCGGGTGGAGGATGCAGTGATTGTCGACCTACGCTGCTCGGGTTCGGTCGATTGCACGCTCTGTTTTGTTGATCGAATGTCTTCCGCCACAGATGACGCGCCCAGCCACCGGATGATCGCATCCAGAGCAACGCGGAGCTGTTTCTTCAAATCAGTTGTCAGGTTGTCTTCGATCCCGCAGGCGTGAGCAATCGTCGTCCAGTCGATACGGCCATTCAGCAGTGGTGGCGACTTACGGTAGATAATGAGGCTGATGAGATAGGGCCTGATATTCGTGAGCATTCGCTCCGAAGCGATCGGCGCAATGCGCACCTCGCAGAACTGTGAAATTTTTCGCTGAAAATGGCGTGATGAAAGATCTTGTTTTGGCATGCTCGTATTCCGTTGTAGTCGGCACCAGTGCCGAGGGCGAGCGGGAATAGAAGCTGTCATTTAACAAAGGATGTATCTTGGCTGTGAGAGATGACGGGAAAAGGCCTGAGATATGGCAAGGGCTTCGCCGGCGCATGAGGCGTAGCCGCCTGGGACTGGGGTCAAGCGACGATCCGGTTTCGGAAAAATTGTTCGGCGAGCTGCATCGCATCCATCGGCTTGGCCCGGTCCCGTCAATACGCATGCAGCGCAGCGGCGATGTGGTGCCCCATTGGGGAACGAATGCCGGCGGCTATACGCTCGAAGCCCAGCTGCGCATACGCCCTAACGGACGGCCCCTCCCGGATTTCGAGGGGTGGGAGGTCAAGGCGCATAAGGTCCGGAACTTTTCCAGCCCGGGCAAAGCCCTTCTGACCCTCCTCAGTGCCGCGCCGACCGGGGGCTTCTATCACGGCGAGGGGCCGGAAGCCTTCGTCCGGCGTTTCGGCTATGCCGCGCGGGACGGCTACGCTGCGCGACCTATCGAACATCGAGGCACTTGAGGATGCCGGACTGCTCAGCCGGCAGACTGTTCAGAATGAGTCGCTTTCGGTCGAGGCGGAGAACGACGAAGAATAAGATAATCGGATCGGCGATTGTTGAACTCTTTGGGCCTTGCCGACTTCACTTCAGCCCGGCGACGTTGCGGCGAAGGATGCCTGCAAATTTTGGTAATCCGCTTTGTCAAAGTGCCTCCACGAACGCTTCAACGGATGGCGTCGTCTTGCGCAGATTGTGTCGAGAACGATTGACGCTCGAAATGAGCGTATCAGGAAACGCGGTATGGATATCGGCCAAAAAGTCATCGGGCGACTGGCTGGTCACCCCATGGGTGCGGAGAGCTCGTGCCGGGAAATCCTTGAGGTTTCAGGTTACGATGATCGAGGCCTTCCCAGCGATGGCGGCTGCGAGCACGTGTCGATCGTCAGGATCAGGTAGTGCAAGGTCCCCGATCAAGGGGCGTTAGTTCACCACGTTCGCCTCCGATAGGACGGCATTCATCTTGTCACGCGTGGCAAATAGGCGTTCAATCGACAATGCAGGGGTTTTGGCGGCAAGATTGCGGATCCACTCGTCGTGGATCTCATTGGTCCAGCGTGCCTCGACGAGGCCATCGAAGGCGCACTGGATCAGAACGTTACGCAAGTGGAGGGGGTATAGGACGCAGGCATCATAAACCGCAACGGGCGGATCAAAGGGCATGAGTCTGCATCAGATCCTCGGTATCGTCGGCAAGCGCATTCATCGCGGCTTGCCGGGCGTCGAGCCTGGCTTTCAGCGCGAGCACGTCCTTCAGCAGGGAGCGGCGGTGTTTGCCGACATAGCGGAATGGCAAATCGCCGCGGTCCATGCGCAGGACGACGAGTGGACGAGAAATGCCGAGGACGGCAGATGCCTCAGTCGGGCTTAGTTCCTGATCTTCGGCCAGTACGGCGACCCGCTCGCCGCGCAGCATATGCGCCAGAAGTGTTTCAACTGCCGAGGCAGCCGACGGCGGTATCGAGAGCGTCTGTTCCCGGCCACCTTCGTGCCGCACATGAAGTTCCAGCCGGTCGCCCGCAGCCAACTTCGGCAAGGGCGAGGCTGCCTTGCGGTCGCGATCCGACAATCCTGCGAAGTGAACGATTTGTCTGGCCATGGCGATTTCTCCTTGACCCCAATATAATCAGCATCGCCTGTAACTGCAATAACTGATAGTCTGCCGGTCGAATTGTATCGGCGCCGCGAGCCACCGGAGCGACGCCCACGCTTCGACAACCGGCAATTTCGCTGTGCGAGATCAACTTTCAAAGCGCTCGAGGACGCCGAACTCTTGAGCAGGCGTGCCGTTTAAAACGAAATCGCGCCATCGATGGCGGCGAAAACGAGGCGGACGGCAAGACATCAGAGTGATGAGAATCGCCATCGAGGCCAGCGCGATCGACAGGCTGAGCTTCGCGAGATGATCGGGGGCAGGTTTGGGGCGTGGGGCGTCCTATAGTCAAGCGATGATGTCTGGTTATCTTTTCAATACGCTTTTCAACATCGCACTGAGCGTGCGGCCTTCAGGGCCGTTTCCGTATCTGTCCACGATCCCGTGAGCGACCAGTCTAGCCTCTATGGAAATCTGCCGCTCAAAATTGGGCGCGTCGCGTTCCATATATCGAGACTTGGTAAACAGCATGCGGTCTGAAAAATCCTACTTTGACTTTGATCTGCCTCCTTCAAACTGGACCGATTTTGGTTAGAGTTTTCCGGTGATTTTTCCCTGGCTGGGAAAGGAACGGAAGACGATGAAGGCATCGCAGTTTTCGGACGCACAGAAGGCGTTCATTTTGAAGCAGGGTGACGAGGGTGTGCCAGTGGCAGAGATTTGCCGGAAGGCGGGAATTAGCCAGGCGACCTACTTCAACTGGAAAAAAATACGCCGGCATGTTGCCGCCGGAGATGAAGAAGCTGAAGCAACTCGAGGACGAAAACACGCGACTGAAGAAGATCGTCGCCGATCTGACACTGGACCGTGAGATGTTGCAGGATGTTATTCGGCGAAAGCTTTAAGGCCTGCTCGCAAGCGGCAGATGGTGAAGGGCATGTGCCGGGATTGGGCGATCTCGATCCGACGTGCCTGTGGGGCGCTGAACTTCGATCGGTCAACCTACCACTACGCCTCTCGTCGCGCCGATCAGGCCGGTCTGGAACGTCGTATTCGTGAAATCTGTGAGACCCGTGTCCGCTATGGATATCGTCGCGTGCACGTGCTGCTGGAGCGCGAGGGTTGGGGCACCAACATCAAGCGAACCTATCGCATTTACAGAGACTTGGGCTTGCAACTTAGAAACAAGACACCGAAGCGCCGTGTCAAAGCCAAGCTGCGGGAGGACCGTCAAATGGCTGTGGGACCAAACGATGTCTGGGCGATGGACTTCGTGCACGACCAACTCGCCACCGGCAAGAAGTTGCGTGTCCTGACTGTGGTCGATACCTTCTCAAGATACGTGCCGGTGCTTGATCCGCGGCATAGCTATCGCGGTGAAGATGTCGTGCAAACCCTGGAACGGGTACGCCGGAAAATTGGCTATCCGAAGACGATCAGGGTGGATCAGGGCACGGAATTTGTGTCACGCGATCTTGACCTCTGGGCCTATGCCAAGGGCGTGACCTTGGACTTCTCGCGCCCTGGAAAACCGACCGACAATGCCTTTATCGAGGCGTTCAACGGCCGCTTCCGGGCGGAATGCCTGAACCGCACTGGTTCCTGACCCTTGCGGATGCCCGCGAAAAGATGGAGGATTGGCGTAGAGACTACAATGAGGTTCGGCCACATGGTGCGATCGGCAACAAGGTCCCGATCGCACTGATGAATCCGGGAAGCGTAACCAGCCCGCTTCCCTGAATGAAGCCGGAAAACTCAAGCCTCCGCTGGTCCAGAAAACTGGGGCGGTTCAAAAAACCGCCGAGGCTCTAATCGCAACCGGATGAAACTTCAGTGGCAGGTCAAGTCCTCGCCCGCAATAGAGCCGGGAAGGCGTGTCCATCGAAATCCTGGTACTGCAGCAGCGAAACCTTGCCTGTTTGGACCTTGACGACATTCCAGGCGAAGGAGGAGTCGATACACATGGCCGAGGCGACAATGCGCAGCGTGTCGATGGACAAGGCTTCGATCGCATCCCGATGGAGGTATAGTGATCGACCGACCTTTTTCCCAGAAGCCATCGTCCAAGCATTCTCTCTCAGCAGGCGCCCCGTAGAAATCGCAGCCGGAAATCAGCCTTCCCCGAACCGTCCGCTCCTGCCTCCGGATTTTCAGCCAGATCGTAGCACCTACAATCCGGTTCTCGAGAACACATTCTCTCTGAACTCGGTCGCGTAGGGAAGTTTTGCCAACTCGTCGGCGAGATGACCTTCCCAATATTTGTTGACCCCGTACACGTTCTGGATCTTCGCAAGGGCGCTCTTTCCGTCGGATAGCCGTTTCCGCTCCGCCGATTTCAGCGCTTCTTCCATTGTGTCGAAACGGGTCTTTATCAGCCGAAGCAGCGATTTGAACTCCGTGCGAAAGACGTCCCAAGGGCAGCTAGCCGCGGCAACCTTTGCCTTGAGCAGCCTGAGAAACCCAGTCCGAGAATGGTCAGTGAAGAACATTCCACTGTCCAGAATGCCGGAGATCGCCTGCGCCGAGTGGAGACGAGCGCTCGTATACTTGCATACGGCACTGGAGAAGTAACGGTCAACGATCCCGTTGATCAACGCGCGAACGTCGTCAGCCGACCTCGTATTCATACCAGCGAGGGTCCTGTCTTTGACGACGTAGTGACAGACGTCTGTGTGCCTCAACAGAATGTTTTCCGCCTCGTGTTCCGCCAGAAAAAGAACACCATCGAGCTCCGGATCATCGACCACGAATGTCGGTTCAACGCATTCGAGCATCTTCTCAAAGCCGAGATGCGACGATGCGGCCGCTTCGCCATCAATCAGCCCAAAGACCTTCCTGTTGGTGACGCGCTCGCGTTTCACCCGCGCAATTGCGGGTCCGCAGCCCGTCCCGCCTTCTGGGGGTATCTTGAATTCGATACGCTCGGCGTGCCCCGGCCCGACCAACACACCGAAGAGATTGGCGTCACTTTCGGCTTCCACGTAAACCACGACCTTGCCGATGTAGATGTTATCCAGCTCGGCTGGATCCGAAATCTGAGACAGGTTTGCCATTACTGGATGTCGCTCTCTATCAGGTGTCCGCCCTTAACCAGGCCCTCTTCCTTCACGTTGTGCTGGAATACATGCATCAGCTCACGATTGTGCGTCGTGAATATTAGGGTGAGGGCGGTGTATTTCCGGAGAAGCTCTTTCATCGCCTCGAACATTCGGTTCATCCACCTTGTATGGAGATGAATCTCGATCTCATCGATTAGGAGGATCGTGTTCGAGGTCATATGCGTCAGCGTCCGACCGAGAATCTGGAGCATTGCTCGCTCGCCGTGGCTGAGAGCGGCTAGCGAATGTGCCCCGTAACGGGTTTTCACGTAAGTTCTCAATTCCTCGCGCTGAGGCTGAGTTATTGATTTTGACGGGTCATCCTTGAAAATGAGTGCGTTCAAAAATGACAAAAGATCGTCCACGCGACGGTCCCCCGCGCCGTCGGAGCGCCTGTCGGCGAGCCATTCAAGCCACACCAGGACGTTGTCGATGGAGGTACCCCACTCTGGGCCATCGGAGCTGAAGATCTGAGCTGGCTGGTAGCCCCAAATATCTGGCCTCGTCACGGCGAAATGTTCCACAGGCGCGACCACGCGTCGGTCTGCCGGGAAATAAAGGATAGAGGGAAGGTTTTGAGACAAGCCAAAAAGCTCGCTCGGCGGTTGGCCCAGGGAACGATGCACCACATCATAAAAAAGAGCACCTAACTCGTTCGTCTGCGAGCTTACGCTCAAGCCCTGGGGCGTCATTGATAAACCGAGACCAGCCCAGTTGCGGGTCTGGGCCACAGAATCGAGTTCTTCCTGCGTCCAGCTCCGCACGGGTCCGAGAGAGCCCGTCCACAGCGACAACAAAACGTCCTGCGAAACGCCATCGATCGTCCAGGTAGCCCGGATATCAACCTGCGCCTGACCCGCGGCTGCGAATTGTGCGAATCTACCGCATGGCTTCTCGTTTAGCAGGCCGAAAAGGCCGAATATCGCCTCGAGAACCGTTGTTTTGCCGTAAGCGTTCTTTGCGAGCACCATAAAGATGTTTGCGGGACCTGCGGCATAAGGGTCCGACGACCCCGGCTCGATCCCAAAAAAATCGAACTCCCGCTTACCGTTGCGGAATGGCCCAAGCTCGTCAACTGTAAGGCGGATCAGCTTCCAGTCCGATATCGTTAAGTTCTGCATGTTTATCTCAATGTTTCACTGATGTCGGAAGGAAGAACCCGGCTTCCGTGACCTCTCACTACTTGCTGTCCCGTGAATTTCACAAGCATGTCGCCCTTGCCGAGAAGCTGTTCGGCACCGCCTTCATCTAAGATGATCCTCGATTCAGCGTTTTTCTGTACCGTGAGAGCGATACGGCTCGGTATGTTCGATCGAAGCAGGCCAGGAAAAGTGGCGGCCTCGGGCCTCTGTGTTGCTAAGACGAGATGGATTCCCGATGAACGGGACTTCTGAGCAAGCTTGATAAGGGGGATTTCGATCTCGCGACGGTTCAAAAACAGGTCCCCGAGTTCATCGACCACTGCGACGATTCTCTTGAGGCGCGCGCCTTTATCAATGGCCTCGGAGATGTCACGGGCACCAAGTTCTTTGAAAACCGTCTGCCGACGCTCCATCTCTTCAACCAGTTCATTGAGTGCCCTATAGGCGTCGTCGGGCGTTACCACAGGCTCGTTACCGATCAAGTTGGATAAGCCGCGATAGCCCGCGAATTCTACTGCCTTTGGGTCGACGAGAAGCAGCTCTGGAGCCGACGCCTTGTTGTGATTCAGCGAAAGCAGGATGGAATGAAGGCACATACTTTTGCCGCTGCCTGTCGTGCCCCCGATGAAAAGATGTGGGGCTTCGGCAAGATCAATCAGCAGGGGCTCACCGAGCACGCTGGTGCCGAGGCAAATCGGCAGCGACATCTTGGACGCCGCGGGGCTGTCCAGAGCGGAGACGATGTCCGGCCAGTTTACGGTTTTCCAAGTGGTCGAAGGGCGGGGCACGTCGAGCACAACCGTCCGCTCGCTGGTGCCGACGGCGATGTCGATCTTCCTGTCCCCGAGGCCAAGGGCAAAGCCGATCTTATCTTGCCCGCGGCGAAGTCGATCCAAATCATCGAGGAGGGGTAGCTCGTAGCTGAAGCGTGTAAGGCGCGGCCCGGCGGACGTTGACTGCAGTTTGGCATCTACGCCGATCTGGCCGAGAGCCCGTGTCACACGTTCGCCGAGGCCGTCGCTCGTCTCTCCGCTGTCGGCCTCTTTTACGCGATCGACCAGGACCTCGTCGAGGATGTAGCGGTTCAAATCTGACTGGTCGCGCCACTCTTCATTGAGAACGGCAAGGCCGCGTCTGACGTGACGCTGGAGTGCCGCGTGGTAGCGGTCCTCATCCTCGAATAGGTCGACGCCTTCGTAGATCGATAGCATCGCACAGTACAGGTCTGTGAAGTCCTCAAATTCGTTAGCCCGACCTTCGCCGACAAGCTGCTGGGGATGCAATTCGACACCACCGCGCTGCGCCGAAAGAGTCGGGTAAAGTTCGATCGAAGGAGCCTCGACCATTTGAAGCGAACGGGCTAATGCCAAACGCGCTATAGTCCACTGATCGAGTTTTTGTCGCCAACCCTGAGAGACGCGTTCGATTATAGCGCGCTCATCTTTCGTTAGGTGGATACGGGAAACCATCAGGCGAGCTCCACGAGGGCCTGGCCCCTTTTCACTTCTGCTGCGTCACCCGTGTTGTTTTCGATCAGATAGTGCTCGGCTATTCGCGGCTCCAGAAGAGCACGCTTCCTGCCATCGATTTCGGCGTTGGTGGGAAGAATGATGACCTGCTTGGCCAGTGCAGGATAGTACGCCTTGAGTAGATGGTCTTGGTTCTCGCGGTCAATACGGCCGAGCGGAGTGTCGATTATCACGGGTATGTCACGATTGGCAGTGTCTTTCATTGCCCATAGGAGTGCCGTCGCAGCCAGCTGCTTCATACCACTCGAAAGGCTCGTGCGGCCAATCGCTCTTCCGTTCTCTTCATAGAAGGTCAGCACATATGTGTCATCGATCCCGATCCGATTAATCAAGGGATGAGAGATAATTCGGCGGAACCGGTCATTAAGCAAGTCTTCAAGCTCAGTGCGTGTGGCATCTTTCAGCCTCAACGCAATCTCATTCAGCGCCCTTGAAACGGCAGACGCAAACTTGCTCTCCTCCATTTCCGTGGTGGCTTGGTTCTGGCTCGCCTGAAGATGGATGATCGTCTCCGCAATTTGGACACGCTGTACCTTGAAGTCAGCGAGCTTAGTTGTTGAAACGCCTTTCTGCTGGTTCAGGCGCGCTTCCTTGACCCGCAGTTCCTCGATCTTGTTTATCACGTCGCGGTATTCTTCGAGATTGCCTTGGGCGCCAACTTCAAGTTTGAGCAGCGCCTCGGTGACTTCGGCTAGTTCCGTCTTCGTTTGGGTCGCCTGCTGAAGTAGGCGAACATATCTTTCTTGCCGTTCGCCGCCCGCGGAGCTCCAATGCTCGACTATCCGCCGCATTTTTTCTATTCGAAAAACATCCGCTGCGGCGAATGATCCGGGGGCAGAGCTGGAGAGGTTGAGTGCGCCGTTCAGCTTCCCGGAAAGATAGCGAGCAATGCCGGCGACATCCTCATGGGAAATATCGGGCGCGGCTTCGGCGACCCAGCCAGGGAGCTGCGTGTCTATCTGTCTCACGAAATTTGCTTCGGCAGATCCACCAGCGGCGATGCGGGCTTCGACCTCGTCGCGCACACGCTTAAGTATCCGAAGATTAGCTACGACCGGGATATCGAGTGGCAGCTTCGTCGATATCTCCGCTACGCAATCTTCAAGCTGTTTGTTCAACTTTTTCAACTGTGTTTCGAGTGCTTCGCGCTGGAGTTCAGACGCGCCTGAACTAAGATTCGCCCTTCGGATCTCCAGCCTGCGCAAATCAAGGCCATCGGATGTAAGGGTATCGTCGATAGCGACAAGCTGCTCCTCCAGCTCGAAGATCGATGTCTCGATGCTCCGCTGCGTGGCCAGGGCATCATCTACCTTACGTCGAAGATCGGCATGCATTCCTCGAAGACGCCGTTCGTCCGCGACCTTACGGACTTCCTCCGCGAGTTCTTCAACGAACGTAAGCTGCAGAAGCAAGTTGATGTCTTTTTGGAAGCTTCCGGACGACTCCGCGATGCTCTTGATGTCCTCACCGTCAAAAAAGAAGAACTTGACTAGATCGCGGGGTAGCGTTTCGTCGAGAAAGTCCTCTGCGGGGTCGCCGGCCATTCTATTACCGTCGAAGTCGACGTAAACCCCGGATGTCGTGTTGTCTCCCTCGGTTTGCCACCAGCGTTGTGCGATAAATTCCCTCTCATCTTGATCGGTCCAACTAATCTCAACGAATGTCTCGACGGTTTCTTTGAGAACCGCAGCCTTACGTCTCGCGCTGCGGTTGATCAGGCCAGACCAACGCGCACCATCGCCAAGCAGATACTGCTTTTCGTTAAGCACGGAGGGCGGGAAGCCAACCATCCGAAATTGCTTTTGTGCAATGCCTGTGAACAGAAGTTTCACGGCATTCAGAAAGCTCGTTTTCCCCATACCGTTGCGACCCCAGATCAACACGACGTTGCGCGATTGGCTGGTAACGGAAAAGTCAAAATTTATGGTGCCGTCGTAGGCGAAGATATTCTGTAGCCGGACTCGAGTGAATTTCATTTATTTTCGGCCCGCCGCTTTTCGAACTCGTCTTCGAAAATCCCAGTTATGTCTCGACGTAGGTTCGGGCGCGCACCCCAAGCAAGAAGATCACGATGCCTCGTCTCAAGATCCAGCAAGCGGAATATCAATTCCGCGTCCAGACCCGATCGGTCGCAAACTTCTCTTACAATTGATGACCTGAGTTCTTGATTTAGCATCGTCCACCGTGATGCAACTTATAATCGACGTCTTTCAAAAAGTGTATAACTTTATTGGGTTACGGATGTGTTGCGAGCAGATTTTCAACCACGCCCACGATCCCGTCTTCGACTTTATTCAGCTTCCGCTCGAGCATATCCAGCCCTCGCGCCCAATGCTGGGCGACTAAGTCCTGAAACTCGCGGCGCGAAAGATCGTCCTCTCCTGAATGCTCTACGATTAAAGCGACCCATGCGGCGAGGTCGCTTTCGTCCTGGCCGAACAACGTGTCGCCCTTGATGGGCTTTCCATAAGCCTCGATATGGGTAGAGGGGGGCGTCGGATCGGAAAGCGAAACCGATATCGCCAGCCGCGCTGGTTGATAGCGAAACGCGAAACCCCACTCCCGCTGAAAACGGCTGTTCTCGTGATCAGCTGGGAGAGATGTGCGGAAATCGGCTCGCGCGATGTCGCCGAGCTGTAGTGGATAACGGACCGTGCTCATGCCGCCCTCTGCCTGAAATAGCCGTCCTCAAGTACGGTGCTGCCGAGGAGGCCCTCGTCTGACCTGTATGAAAGGGTGTATTCGGCAGATATGCTATCCGCTATCTGGTCGTAGTATCGTCCGCCGACCTCTTCGGGCTGAGAGAGGATAATGACCTGACTTCCGCTATTTTTGAAGAAGTCGAGCACGCGCTCCCGATGTCCAGTGTCAAGACGGCCAAGCGGCGTATCGATGACCAACGGAAGCTGCGACCCTACCAATCCTCCGACAGCCGAAATCAGCGATGTCGCGAATATCTGGTTTTCCCCCGCAGAGGCCTCCGCCTGGCTGATATCAGCCCCGGCCGCATCGAAAATCCGGACCGAGCCGTCTTCGTTGATTTCGATCCGCTGGATAATTGTTTTGTGTGCGAGCTGGCGGTAGTTTGACGAGACCTTGTCGGCTAAGGCGGCATAATATTCAGGTACGATCTGATCGATGGCGTTGAGGATTTCAATGCGCAAACTTGTCGCGGCGTCTACCACGGGCAGCCCGGCGGCCGTTCCACGGCGCTGGATCAACCTCCGCTCCAGATTCGTGCGCTTCGCCGCCAGCTCATTCTCGATATGCCACAGCTGTTGGGCTTGCTCGCGTTGCTTTCTTTCTACCGCCTCGAGTTCGCCGTTTATCTCACGGAGAACTGCTGAGTAGCGGCTTCTGGTAGATTCAATGCCTTCTTCAAACTGGAGCAATTCGTCGCTATCTTTGACAATCTGACCAAGCTCTTTTGCCCGCCGGATAAATTCGGGTAGCTGGATCTTCGCGTCCTGAACGCCTTGCCCGAGGCCCTGGATAACGCGTTCGACATCATAGCGCTCGAGGTATTTGTGGCGGGCCTGATCAGCGACATTCGCGGGGCGCGAGACTGTCCAAGCTGATCGTACTCTCTCCTTAATCATGCTGCCTGTCGCGAGATCGACCTTGGGCTCGATCTGATCGAGGGCTTTTAAAAGGTTTTCAAGTGCGAGCTCCGACGGGTTGCCATCCAGAACGCGGCTGCTTGCTGTCTTCTCAAGCGCGCTGACTGTTCTCTTCATCAACGGTCGACCGAAAAGCAGGTACGGGAGAAGCCGGGACGCGGTTGCGGCCATCTCACTCCGGAGGGCGGCCAGTTGCTGGTTCGCGTTATGTTTAGCTTCGAGCGTTTCGTGCCTGTCCTTGAAGCTGTGGTTCGTGAGTGCGCCCATGTCGTGAACGATCGCGTCGCGTCGCTGCTTGAGGGCGGCAGCCTCTGCTTCTACGGCGTCGCGTTCGCGTACACACTGGGCTTGCCTGTCTTCAAGTCCGGTAACATCCCGTCGTAGCTCCGCATCGACGTCCTCGTCGACGAGATCGCGAGAGCGATCTTTCACATAGTCGGAAAGGTCGGCAGCCAAACGCTTGAGCGACGAAATTCCCAAGGCGCTCTCGATCCCAATCCTGACCTGTTCTCTGACGTCCTTCCGGCCGAGCTCCACGACGCGCTCGCCATCGAACAGAAAAAACGGGATCATGCTGGCAGGAGCGACGATCGAGGCGATAAGGCTTTCGTAGAAAGATATCGGGTCTTCATCTTGAGGAACCGCCACGATATCGCGGTCCTTGCCAAGGCGGATCACGACCTCTTCGTCATCCTCGAACAACTGGCCGTCATCATCGAAGTACCAGCGTCGTTCGATCTCCATCTGGCCGTTGGGTATCGAGAGCTCCACTACTACGGACGACATCCGCTCGCCGCGATCGTAAGCTGGCTTGTGGAATGCCCGCTCGATAAAACTGCGGTATTCCGCTCGCCGAACGACTTCCGACGCCTGGGCTGAGCCGCGACCACCATCGATGAAGCTACCCGCGCCGTAGAGTCCGGCGATTAGGGCATCGAGAATGCTCGTCTTGCCGTTCCCGTTATTGCCGCCGATCAGCACAATCGGACGGTCGGACACCGTTGTCGGAAACTCAAGGTCCGCGGCATCGAAGGCCTTCCAGTTGGACATCCTAATGCGTTTGAACTGGCATCTGCGCCGCAGGCCGTCGTGTACTGCCGCTATCTGGCTCCTGAGCTCCTCTGGCTCGATGGTGGCCGAAGCGAAAATGCTGTCAAAGCGAAGAAAAAGCCGTCGGCGGTTCTTATGGGAGCCAAGCATGGATTTGGCTTCCAGTAATTGTTCAAGACTGTTACTCATATACTCTAGCCATGCGATCTCGCGCCGTTCTAGGCAGAAAGATTAGAGAGATCTTCTGCCCATATTCTTTTGATGGCGGCGATTTCCTCGTCACTGATGAGTGCCAAGGAAACCTCCTCCTGCATGGCGACTAGCTTATCAAGGATTTGTCGTCTTGCGTCCAGTGTAAAGGGGCCTGGGATCAGACGACCATCTCCGACAAAATTCAGCTTTCCATTGCGGCGGGTGGCCATTCTCATCGATCCGTCTTCGCGGATTTCCTTGAGCCAGTCCCGGAATTCGAGAAGGGGCTCAAGATCTCCATAACCGGATTCGATGAACGATTCCGCGCTCTTGTCTTTCTCGACCACGGTACATGTCCAGCAGCCAAACCGGGAGGAACTGGTCCCGCAAGACGGCGCTTCGCTCTTATCGGTGACGAGTGGACACTCACCAGCGCCAGCGTTCCGGTACATGGTTACCAGTTCGCGGTGGGTCCCTCCCCAGGGCGGGCTCGACTGCAACAAGGTCTGCCATACTTCTTCGGTGGTCAGTTCGACGATCGGCTTATATACATAGCAGTTCTTCAGGCTGTTGTGAGCGTTCAGACGCTCTCCGTTTTCATAGCGTTCGACGCTGCGCGCTCTCTGAGACGACTCCGCTCGCCTCACCCCGAGCAGCAGGATGGCCTGTCCTGACTTATCGACCTGGTTCTGGATGTACTCGGTGGTCGGAATTATCTTCATACGGTCGGTGCACCAGCGAAACATCCTGCTTGGTGACGGATAGCCCCGTCCGATGAGGTTTACCCAAAACGTATGGTCGATATCCGGCACCGTCTTCGCGACTGTGATAGGAAGTCGCAATGCGTCGATCGAGCCCGCGATGCGATCCAATACAGACTGAAGGTGGCTCGCGATAACCGGAGATTCGACAAGCGTGTCGTTCGCTACCACGTGAACGCGCCTGGTGCGAAGGCGGGGCGGCAGGGCCAGCAGCATCTCGAAAACGAGCTGGGCCAACAACGTGCTGTCCTTGCCACCGGAGAAACCGATGATCCAAGGGGTGGCATGCGGCTGCACGTATTCATCGCGGAGATCAGCGAGCACCGATTTCAATTTATCGGAGAGTCCCGGCTTAGCTGCAGCCTGGGCACTCGCTTGGTTGACCACGATGTTCATGCTCGTCTCCGGATAGATCGCAATTCACTGACACTCGCCGTAATAGCCCGTGTTGCGATCTCGATATCATGTTCCGTTGTAAACGGTCCGAGTCCGATGCGAATGGCCGACTCCGCCACATGTCTCGGCAGCCCCATCGCCAGCAATACAGGCGACGGCTCAAGCGATTTCGCGCTGCACGTCGATCCCGTCGAGACCGACACTGATTGCTGAAGATGATACGCCAGTGCCTCACCATCCACATCGTCGAAAGAAATGTTGATGTTACCCGGAAGACGAGCGGTCGCCGATCCATTCAACTTTGAGCCGGAAATCACCAGAAGCTCCGTTAAGAGCGAGTCGCGCAAACGGCGCACGCGAGCGCTCGTTTCAGCCAGCTCTTGCTCGGCAAGCTGACAGGCAACACCGAACCCGACACACAGGGGAGTGGGAAGAGTGCCGGATCGCAGCCCCGCTTCCTGTCCGCCACCAGCGAGTTGAGGTTTCAACTTTGGCTTAACAAGCCGTCTCACATAGAGAGCCCCGATACCCCCTGGCCCACCGAGCTTATGGCTCGAGATGCTCGCCAGATCGAGAACACGTAGATCGAGTTCGATCTTGCCAGCGGCTTGAGCTAGATCAGAGTGGAGTAAGCCACCGCGAGTCCTGACAAGCTCAGAAAGTGCTGCTAGCGGTTGCAACACTCCGACTTCATGGTTAGCCGCTGCGACTGACACGATGCCCGTATCGGCGGTAATCAATTCTGCCGCAGCGTCAAGATCGATCAACCCATCCGAGTGGACTGGAAGGAAAACTACTTCAAAGTTATCACGGCGAAGCGCTTCTGCCGCCTTGAGTGCAGAAGGATGTTCAACCGCACCGACTACGACCCTTTTCTTGTTTTTAGCAGCCAGCAGATCCCGTAGGCCTGAAAAGACAAGGTTGTTGGCTTCAGTCGCACCAGAGGTAAACACGATCTCTGACGGACGAGCACCGACTAAGTGGGCAACTTGTCCACGAGCGCTTTCCACCGCATCGTGGGCCAGCGTGCCATGGATATGGGTAGAGTGCGGGTTTGAATCGAAGCGTTCATAGGCTTCGAAGGTGGCCGCCCTGGCAGCCGGGTGCATCGGCGCGTGCGAATGATAGTCGAGATAAACCGGCATAAGCCCATCAGTTCTTTAAATCCGCTCAAATGCAGCGGTCCCGCGTTGGGCAGCAATGATACACGGATTCGCCGTAAATCATTCACAAAGCTTACGGTGGTCCCCAAAAAACTGGGGAGCGGCGCACCACATGAGGCCGACCCGGGAGACACAACGGGAAACCGGCATAGAATCGCCTCGCGCCAGATCAAAGAAAATGCATATTTATCAAAAAGATAGAATTCATCCTTCCAATCTAACAGACCAGTTCGATTCTTGGTTTTGAGGTTCCGAAAGAATTTTTTAATTTTGAAAAATCTTTTAGTTTCAGATTGTTATGTCCAATATCTAAACTTTATAGAAAAAATTGGATGCGTCACACCATGTCGAACCGCCGACCAACCCCCTTACAATCCGGTACCGCTGGAATTCCTTGCAAATTCGCGTCTCGCTGATGTTTAATTCTGAAGCTCACTGGGGACGGGGACATTAAGCTTGGAATACCATGAAGGGGAGAATGTTGAGTTCACGAGGTGGAAGCTGGAGCTGGAGCTTGCCCGGACGATACACGATGAACATCGTGCGGACGCAGGACGTCTTTTTGAGGCCACTATTCAGTATGGGCTTGAGGCCATAAGAACTGCCGCGCTTATAAACGGCGGCGCAGTTATTGCCTTGGTCGCATTCCTGGGCGCGACCTACTCCGCCAGCGGAGATGTCGAGATCATGCGGCATGCGCTATGGAGGCCCGCGTTCATCTTCATGTCCGGCGCTATACTATGTGGCATTTCCGCTGGATGCGCATATTTCTCCCAAGCATGCTTTACTGAGGCGCATGCTCGCGTCACCCTTCAGTGGAAAAGGCCGTTTGTGCTGGAAAATCCTGATCAGGCCTACGTTCAAGCTTGGGGAAAGGCATTTCAGGGCTTAGCTATCGCATGGGTATTTTTTGCGTATGTGGCACTGATAACCGGCGTCGGTATGCTCTGGTTTTCTTTGGCGCCGTAGTGGGAACGAACTGATAACCCATCATGCACTCCCTTACCAAGGGAGTGACAGAACGGCGAACGCCTGAAAATCAGGGCTTTCAGGCAAGGACGGCGACAGAAACTTCACGATCTGTTCTCATGTATCTGTCAGGTTTCTGTCAGGATACGGCCACCGCTCGACGTCGCCGCGAAGCTCTCAAAACAGATTTTCCTTGTGCCGGTTGACTCGACTTAAGCCGAGAACATAATAAGAACGGTCCGGCGATGCGGCCGCCCATCACAAGTCCAGAAATAAAGCCTGCTGCGGCACTAACCTCAGGAGAACGACGACGTGCGCCCGCTTGAAAGACAACCGGCCGACCACGATGAAATCGACGACGCGCTTGCCTGGCACGACGGCGATGTCCGGGCGACGATCGCCACCCTGCTCGCCGACTGCAGCCACCTCCGCCAGCAACTGGCGGCCGCCACCAGCGCCATGAGTTGGGGCTTTGCCCGTGGCTGGCGGCCTCGGGCCGACCGCGAGTAGCGCGCCATGGAGTACAAGACGACGCCGAAGGAGCCGATCCCAAGGCTCAAGGAAGAGGATAACTACACGATCCAGGTGTGGGAAGAGAAAGGCGGCGCGTACCTCGGAACGCCACTGAGGACGACGCTGAACGGTGTCACTCGCGTTGCCTGGCAGTATGCCCTCGTGGAATTTCCGGGCCTGCATCTGGTCGAGACGAACGGACCCTACCTGATGCGCGAAGCGACGGCGCCGGCAGACAAGCATGACGAATTCGGCCGGATCAGAAGCAATGGCGTCTGCCTTGACGACTTGCCTCAATGGTACGGACTCGTTGCCCGCTGCGAGTGTGGGAACATGAACTACGTCGATCGCTATGACCGCCGCATTCAAAGGTGGAAGGGATATCCACTCGATAGGATCGCGGAGAAGCTGTCGTGCAGGGAATGCAAGAAGGCCGGCCGCTCGCGCGGACAAATCGAACTCGACCTGTACAAGCTGCCGAGGTGACACCATGTCCAGACTCACCTACACGGACGGCATGGCTACCGATGACCGCACCCCGACCCACCCCGCCGCGCCCGTGCATGCCGAGCATTATTGCGAGCATCCGGGCTGCAATGAGTGGGGAGGGTTGGGCTTCGTCCGCATGAACGGTGAGCAAGGAAACTGGTGGTGCGCGCGCCACTATCCACATTGGCCGGAAGATATTCGTGCAAAATTCGAAGCCTTGCCGGTGCGATGACACCGCCCTATCCTCCCCGCATCGGAGGCGATCATGTGCAATCTCTACAATATCTCGACGACACAGGACATGATCATCCAGGTGGCGCGGGCCATGCGGGGAAACATTGGCAACCTGGAGCCGACGATAGACGTCTATCCCGACCGCCCTGCGCCCATTGTGCGGAACAACGGCGGGCAACGTGAACTCGCAAGGGTACGCTGGGGACTACCGTCATCGCGGCAAGCGCTCTTCCAGGCCGCGACCAAGCGGGCCGATAAACTGCGCGCCAAGGGCCAGGCGGTAGACTTCGATCAACTGTTGAAGATGGAGCCGGATCGCGGAACGACGAATGTACGGCGCACCGATTCCAAGCATTGGACGCGCTGGCTCGGCGTCGAGAACCGTTGCGTAGTCCCCTTCAGCCGGTTCGCCGAACCCGACCCCGCCAGGAGGCCAGACGGTGGGACAATCCCGAACGCATGGTTCGCCGCAGACGAGGGCGAGCCGTTGCGCTGGTTCGCGGGCATATGGGTGCCGGCCTGGGAAAGCGTACGGACGATCAAGGAGGGCCTGACCACGCTCGATCTCTTCGCATTTCTGACGACCGAACCGAACGGGATCGTTCGGCCGATCCATGAAAAGGCGATGCCGGTCATCCTCCGCAGCAGTGACGAGATCGAGATGTGGCTGACTGCAGAATGGTCAGAGGCCCGCTCGCTGCAAAGGCCACTGCCCGATGAGGACCTGATGGTCATCGAGCGCGCGCCGCCGGCAACGCCGGACCAGGCCGCACTCTTCTGACGGAACAAATGGACGGGGTCTGAAATTCTCCCACGTCACCGATCACGGTGTTCTTGAGGATTCAGATGCGGCAGCGCTTCAACATTATCGGCCTATGCCTGCTGGCGATATTCATCGTCCTATTCGGGTCGATTATCGCTATGCCGCTACTATCCGGAAGCGCCAGTGCGCCGACAGAAATTAGCATTGATGCGACAGCGGCAGCCGAAAATCCGGCGGGCTCCCAATGAACCGTGGCAGTTGGAACCGACCCGTAACGTTCGAGACCACGACGCTCGGCATGTATCGGACAATCACCAGCGCGGCTGAGGCGGCGCGCGTCCTTCTAGATGACTGGCCGGTTGGTGAGGGCGCGGCGTGGGCCGCAGCGCAGGAGAGATGTCTTGCCGTCCTTGAAGGGAGAGCCGATCCTGAAGAGGCCCGGCAGGCGTTCTTACTTGCGGCTGACGAAGCTGACGTGTTTGTCCGCGAAGCCTGACGACAATGCTATGGCCGTCCCGTACTGTCTCGTCGCCCGGCGTCGATCCGCTGGAGGATTTCCCGGATCACCTTGATATCCCCTGATTGTGCCGAGACCAACGCCTGCAGGTCCTTTATTGCCGCCGCCGTGGATGCCGCGCTCTGTTCCGCCGCTGCGATTCGGTAGGACAGGTTATCGATCTTGCGAACCTCACTCTCTATCGAACGGAAGCGCTCCTCGGTCCGCCCCTCTCTCGCCTTCACTTCGGCCAGTCGCTCCTTGTTGTACTGCTCGTGTTCGGCGCGCCAGCGCTGAAGCTCTTCGATGTCGCGCGTGGTATTCGCCCATACATAGATGCCGCCTGAGAGGAGCGTCAGCAGGCTGATGATCTGGAGGAGCGTATTGAGGTTCCACTCAAGTTTCGGTGCGCGCGAAATTCCCATCGTCCGTTCCTCGCTCATCAGTCCTTCTGTCCCTCAACGGCTTCTATCGACTCCACAAGCGCCCCATGCCGGCGCCGGCATTCCCCGAGCGCGGCCCTGTCCTGCCCCCAGAGCCGAGCGGCCGCGGCCGCGGAAAGCGCCCCGGCCGGAAGATCGGCGACCGGCCGGCATGCCTGCTTCAGGCTCTGCGGGATCGAGGCCGGGTCAATCCCGCCCGATGGCGTCGAGGGCGTCACGCAGCCGCCGAGACACGGCAGGGCCGCAGCCAGGAGCAGAAACGCTCGTCTGATCGTCTTCAAGGGCTTTCTCCAGTTCGGAAATGCGGATGGCGTCCGTGGTCTGGCGAGCGAGATAATCCCGCTCCACCGCATCGATCTTCGCCTGCGCCTTCTCGCGCTCGGCGGCGCGGGCAAGCTCCGCTCGTCGCTGCCCCTCCTGCCAGACCAGGCGCTCGTCCAGCCGGCCGGCAAGACGAGCGCGGCCGACGCGACCCTGCGCCAGGTCGTCGACCATGGGGCCGAGGGCCGGAACGACGCGGAGATAAGGGGTGAGATAGTTGGCGCCGGGCAAACCTTCGTAGAAGATGAGAACGGCGACGACGACAAGGCCTTGCAAACCAAGGAAGCGAGCGAGCGCGAAAAGCGTCGGCATGGCTACAGTCCGGCAAGGCAGAGTTCGAGCTCGCCGATCCGCGTCGCGTCGCCGTATTCCCGCCGGCGCTTCAGCCCCTCGATGACCTTGCCGCCCGCGCGATTGAACCAGGCGACCGCCTCGCAGGCCCCGCGGTAGTTCTTCGCCATCGCGCGCTCGGCGGCCGTCGACTTGCAGATCTTTTCGGCGCCGAGATTGTAGCCGGCGTCGAGCAGCGAAGCCTGGAGGCTGAGCGGCAGAATGTCGAAGTTGTCGATGCACCTGGCGAGGGGCCGGCGATAGTCGCGCTCCAGGCGGTCGTAGAGCATCCGCAGGCACGCCTGATCGCTGTGGCGATCGCCAGCCTTCACGCCCTTCGTCTCGCCGTAGCAGACGGTCCACACCTTCCCCAGCCGGTCATAATAGGCAAGGTTCTCTTTGCCCTCCCACGGACCGGCGAGATAGGTGGCGACCAGTGCGACGACGCCGAGGCCTGAGGCAAGAGCCGCTTTCGCACGCTTACTCATCAGAAATTCCTTTCTGCGCAACGATCCGCGCGACAAAGGCCGCGGCGGTGACAAGGAGGGAGAGACCTGCGAAGAGGCCGGACGGAAGGGGCAGCGCATCGCCGGCAAGCGGCAGCGCAACCTCGATGCCGGACAGAAGGCCGGCGATGACGATCAGGCGGATACTCCACGCACGGCGAAGCACCGCCTGCCAATTGGCGACAGGGCGCATGATGATGTCCTTGGTTGGTGGTTAGCCCGTTGGGGGAATGGTTGGGGCTAGGAGCCTGTAGTATTTTCAGGGAAAGCCGTCAGGTTCCCCAAGTTCCCGGCGGCCAGGGCCGGCGGGCGTGTGCATCGCCTGCCGGCCCGCTTTCAGGTTAATAAGATCGGTGGTAAAGCGGATGGATCAACGCTGAGGTGAAGCTCCTTGCCACCAAAAGATCAAAAACTCTACGCGCTCGAATTGCTGCGAGGTCTGTGTGCCATCGGCGTTGCCGGATACCATTATACATACTGGGGTTATGGCTACGATCTACAGAGCTTAGCAATGTTCGGCGTCTACGTGTTCTTCATCCTGTCATCTTTGGTATTGATGATCCGATATTCCAAGGTCTTTGGAGAGGGTATCAGCCCAGAGCAAGCAGCCAAATTCTACCGCAACCGCCTCGCGAGGATTCTGCCGCTTCTGATGTTGACGGCTTTGGCCGCCTATCTATTTTTTCAATTCAAGTACGGCGGTCAGAGTTTGGCAAAGGCCGCATTGACAGGTACGGGCCTCTTCTCGCTTCAACTTCCCGGAGCGCTATCAAACACCCCGGGCGCTTGGTCGCTTGGCATCGAATTGGCATTCTATGCCGTCTTTCCTATGGTATGCATGGCGACAACCAAAGCGCGCCTCAGCACTATTTGCTGGATTATGATTGTGCTTTTGGCGGCTCAACAGGTTGCCGTAACGGCGCTCCCCTCATCTGATGACCCGACTTTCTGGGGACAATACTCGATGCATCTGACCTTCGCCCCGTTCTTTCTCGCCGGGATAATGATTTTTCGATCTCGCCGCCGGGAGGTAGCGTATGGCTGGTTGGTCTCTCTTGCCCTGTTTGCCGCGATTTGCGGCTACACCTTTTTCCTCCCCGGCGATCTTTTCCGTGGAGGAATTCCCTATGTGGCCCTTAGCGCGATCGCAGTTGGTTCTGTGTATTTTGCCTATAACACCTCGTTGCCGGCGCTGATTTTGCCAGTCGCTCGAACTTTGGGAAATCTGAGCTATGCGGTCTACCTCTCCCATTGGTTGGTGTTTCAGATCATACACCACATTGATAACCCGGTCTTTCGATTTGCGGCGTTCGCGATCGGGGTTAGTACGATGAGCGGAGCCATCTATCGTTGGTTCGAGCGACCAATAAGGGACAGGATTCGCTCTCCGCGTGGAGGATCATTACCGCAGATCACGTCTGCGGCTGAGTAGATAGCCGCATCTCAGGACCTTGCCCGCTAGTTCCATCCTTGGATTGGCACGGAGGCATTGAACAGAAGGACATCGCCCGACGTCAGGATTGTGCTGCCGCTAACGGCGGTCGTTCCGCTTCTTCCTGAGCTCTGAACACCGAAGTTCAACGCGGTTTGTCCATCAGTGGCCAACACGGTGTAGGATTCTGCCCCTACAGCGGACCGGATCGCTGTTCCGGCGAGGTATCGACCGTTGAAGACGGAGGAAACGGTAAGTCCACCGTTTACGCCTTCAACCCCTAGGGAAATTGACAACGTAGTCACCGTTGATATGCCCGACGTAAGCTGACCTCTTACTTCTAAATCCGGCCCGTTGCGCCGAGAATATACGAGCACTTGGGTCGGGGTTCCTAAACCCGCTACAGTCGGCGTATACGCGACCCACGGCGTTACCTCCCTCTGGCTGTAAGAACGCGGGACATTGTTCGTCGCCGAGACACGAGCAAACGAGCCGATCAGTGCCTTGCGGTCGTAGTTCGCCGGCATCGTCGGAGAGGTTTTGGACAGTGAAAACAGGGCATCGACTACGCCTGTGTCCGACCGCTGTATGAGCCAGACATAGTAGATGTTGTTGCCGACCGATCCCGTGTCGAGACCACCTTGGTTCGCCCCTACTGCCCAGGCCGCATCAAGGCGCTTGGTAAACGCAGAAGCGAGGACCATCAACACGGGGTCGCTCTCCGTGCTTGCCACCTCACCTGCTGCGATGTCGATATCGTTCGTAGCGTCGACAGCGTTGTTCGCGAGCGTCAAGCCGTAGAGATGGCCGCCGAGCTGCTTTTCCCGCCAGCTCGTGGCGCCAAACTCCCGCAAGACGTGGTCGATCTCGTCATCGCCGCCCGCGAATTCTGGGATGCCAACAACGACCTCAGCGAGGAGAGCCGGGCGCTCGACAAGGCGCTTGAGGCGTTCGGCGAGCGCGTCCCTTACGAGAACGAACCTGAAGACGCCGACGTATCTTCCGGAGATCAGCCATGACGGTTTGCTTCTCGTTCCGCGATGACTGCTGGCACGTATACCTTCTCTGGGACTGGCCAATGTGTGCCGTCTATCGCCGGGTCGGCCCGGCGTTCCCGACGAAAGCGAAGGCTTTCAGCTTCATCGCCGCGGTACGGCGCGGTGATGCAAGCCTTGCGGATGCCCCTGCTGCATCGAGAGATACCAATGACTGATTCCGCGCCGACCGCCACTCGCTGGGAGGCCGGCGATATCGCCTGCTTTCCGCAGCGGCCGGCGTCGGCCGCGGGAAAGTCGTTTGCCGAAGCGGCCGCCAGTCACATCGAGCATGGCGGTGAGGCCCGATACCTGCGTCGGATCGTCGAGCACTTCGGCGACAAGCCTCTTACGGAAATCTTCCCGTTCGACATAAAGCAGATGGCACGGGCCCTTTATCCGGACGGCTCGAACGCGACCCTGAACCGGCAGGCCCTCGCACCGGCGCGCGCGGTGATGATTCATGCCTATGAACGCGGCTGGTGTGGCTATACCCGGTTGCGCCGGTTCCGCGAAGATACGCCGAAGCGCCGCGAACCGGCTTCGACGACGTGGCTGCACGCCTTCATTCGCCAGGCCGTCCACGACGGACACGACCGCCTCGCCGCTCTCGTCCTTTTCATGGCGACCTCCGGCGCACGCGTGACCGAGGCGATCAATCTGCGCTGGAGCGAAGTCGACTTGCGCCAGAAGAGCGTATTGTTGCTCAGAACCAAAACTGACCGCAATTCGCTTCGCTCGCTTACCGGCGAGGTTGCCGCGCGTCTTGCCGATCTCCAGTCGAGCGCCAGACCGGAAGATCGCGTCTTTGGCTTCTCGCATCGGCAGTCCGTCAATGCGCGCATCCGGAAAGTCTGCGAGCGGGCCAGCATATCCTACAAGCCGAGCCACACATGCGGGCGCTCCAGCTTTGCGAACAATGCGCTCGATATGGGGATCGACATCCGCAGCGTGATGGAGGCCGGCGGCTGGCGCAGTCTCGCAATCTTCCTCGGCATCTACGTGCGCCCACACCGAAACGCCAAGCGCATCGTTGCGGAGAGATTCGGCCGCTACGAATATCGGACGGAGATTTGAGATGGCGCTGGAAGAACTTCGCCCATCGCCCGCCCAGATACGCATGAACGCACTCCGGCGTCGGGTCGAGGGCGCCTCGCCCGAATGGTGTCTCGTCGACGAAGGCCGGCTCGGCATGACGGCCGGCAAGGGCATCGAGCAGTTCGCGGTCCTGACCTTTGACCCGAAAGCAGATATCGGTGATCAGGAACTCGTCGCTCATGCGCGCGACGATCTGGCCTGGCTGCTCGCAGCCTACGACCGCCTGGCACGCCGCTATCGCGAGGCCCTTGCGGAAAAGGAACGCGCCGAGCGGGCACGCAAGGGCAAGGACTTTGCAGCCGAATGCGCCATGCTCTGCGGCCAGCATGCATTTCGCACTTTCCTGCAGGAGCGCCACGGCCTCGACACGGCCGACCGGGAGCGGATCGACACGCGCGTCCGCTCCATCCTCGCCATCCAATCGCGCGCCGAAATCAACAACGACGAGAGCGCTCGCCGGCGGTGGTTCTCGCTGAGGGCAGAATTCAAGCAGTGGAAGGAGGGGCGGTGATGGCGCTCACGATCCCCTTGAAGCGCTCGGAAATGAAGCGTCTTGCCGACTTCGCCAAGAAAGAAGGCGTGCGAGCCGAAGTCGAGATCAACGGCTTTATTTTCCGTGTCGCGCCTGACCATCCGCCCGCCAAGGTTGACGACAGTGAAGAATCCGAGCTTGATCGAGAACTCGCGGAGTTCGATCGCAAACATGGTTACAGTTGAGCTTAAGGGCCTGCACGTCGTCAAGGCGAAGGGCAAAACCTACTACTATGCGTGGCGGGGCGGACCCCGGATCAACGGGGAACCAGGCACGCCTGCATTTCAGAAGGCCTATTCCGAAGCCGTAGAGAGCGTCCGCGTACCGGATGAGACGCGGTTTTCGGCGCTCATCGTCGCGTACAAGCGTAGCGCCGACTACAAGAAGCTGGCCGAGAGCACCAAGAGGAATTGGTCGGGATGGCTTGATCGAATCGACAAGCACTTTGGCACGTTGCGCATTAAAAACTTCGACCGACCGGACCAGATCCGCCCGCGGATACGAAAGTGGCGAAGCCAGTATACCGAAACGCCACGCGCGGCCGATTATGGCATGCAGGTGCTTTCGCGCGTTCTTTCCTACGCCGTCGATCCGCTCGCAAAGATCGGAATGAACCCTTGCGAAGGCATCGGCAAGCTGTACTCCGCGAACCGCGCCGCCATCATCTGGGAAACGCCGGAATTGTCTCAGGTCCTGGCAGCATGCTCGAAGGAGGCGAAGCTTGCCGTTAGGCTGGCCGCCCTCACCGGCCTTCGCGCGGGCGATCTCTTCCGCCTCTCGTGGTCTCATGTGGGCGAAAACGCCATCATCATGACGACTGGGAAAAGCCGCCATCAGCGCGAGGTAGTCGTGCCGATTTATGGTGAGCTTCGGGATCTGCTGAACGACATCCCGAAGCGGTCTCCAGTTGTTCTGACGAACAGCAGAAAGAGCCCCTGGACGGTCAATGGCTTTGCCTCCGTTTTCAACAAGGCGAAGAGCGATGCCAAGCTCGACGAGCGCGATCTGCACTTCCATGATCTGCGAGGCACCGCCGCCACGAAGTTCTATCGAGCCGGGCTGGACAAACGCGTCATCGCCGAAATTCTAGGCTGGGAAGAAGACCACGTCGACAAGATCATCAGGCGCTACGTTGACCGAAACGCTGCAACCGAAGCGGTCATTCGCAAACTCGACGAGGCCAGAGCAAGAACAGAGTTTGTAAAACCGGCTGTAAAACCGTCTAAAAACGGCTCGGCATGAACTCGGCGCAAAGCACTGAAAATTCGGGCTGGAGCGGGTAGCGGGAATCGAACCCGCGCGTTCAGCTTGGGAAGCTGACAGGCTACCATTACATCATACCCGCAGGGCAGCGCCGAGGCCGCACTCATTCAACAGTTCGCGAGGCGTGTCAAG
>Ga0222423_1000422_pt1 | contig 30776 bp, 29 predicted proteins | sample 3A0metagenome_FD_182472 | JGI IMG/M metagenome (GOLD analysis project Ga0222423, IMG submission 182472) | Enriched microbial communities from leaf-cutter ant dump, University of Wisconsin, Madison, United States - 3A0 (version 2) | ecosystem: Environmental > Terrestrial > Nest > Insects nest >...
CCGGACGCACACTGCCTGTGGCCTTGTAACGATGCCACCACTTGGTGACGCTCGAAGGAGCAATGCCTAAAGCCCTGGCAACAGTCCGGGTGCTCTCTCCAGCCTGAACGCGACTTATGGCCCGCTCGCGCAAATCCATAGATAAAGGACGACCCATCTCACTTCCTCCTGTCGGAAAAAGTGAATCAGAATGTCTCTGATTTGGGAACCCCGATTCAGCTAAATTTCATGCCGATCTAGCCCCTGTTTTCAGCGTTTGTAGATCGTTCGTTCTGCCCCCTCGACGGTGGTGCCGTCCGGGCGCGTGGCACGAAGCGACAGGCGGTGCTGACCGGCGCTGAGGTGCGCGGTATCGATCTTGAAATCGAACTGGATGCGCGGCCAGTCGGGATCGTATTTCAGAACCTCAGGGGCCTGTGCGCCTTCGGGATCGAGGCCGTAACGGGCTTTGGAGGCCACCTTGCCGTCGATCAGTATCTCGACCTGCGTGATGCCTGCGGGGTCGGCGGCCATGCCGTAATAGTTGGCGTCCCCGCTTTTCAGGAAGCTGCCGCGCGGGGGCTGGGCCAGATACAGGGCCGGAAACAGCGGGCAGGCGGTGGTGGCGGCTGACGCTACGGGTTTCAGACGGGCCGTATAGAGGGTGACGCGGGTACGATCCGGCGGCAGGTCTATGGCCTTAAAGGGTTCTATAGCCTCGAAACGGCGGCACAGCTCCGTATAGAAGGCCATTTCGGACGGTTGATGATACAGATAACTGGGGGCGGGCAGGATCAGCACCACGCCCTTGCCGCTATGGCTGCGCTTCAGGGCCTCGATGTCCAGCCCCCAACTCTGGCGCGCGGTATTGAAGCGGGTGAAGGTGTCGTAGGGTTCCCCCAGCGTATAATAGAGCCGGTGCTGCGTGTCGGGCATCTCAAGGTGGGTGGCGGGCACATGACCGGAAACCGCCAGAGCCGCGCCTGTGCCAAAGCGCTGTTCGGCACGGGCTTTGGCGGCGTCGATCTCAGCCTGCACCGGTGCCCAGTTTTCATTGCGCATGAAGTTCAGCGCCCGCCATTCGGCCGGAATCGTCGCGGCATTGGCCCAGGCCCATTGATAGGCGGTAATGCCGAGACCGACCGCAACGGCCAGTACCGGCCCCAGAGCGACAATGCCCTGACGCAGGCGGCGCTGTGACGGGGGGGCCTTATCGACAAAGGCGGTCAGGACAGCGGGCACCAGCGCCACCAGCGGCACATAGGCGAGAAACGGCCAGTGCGGCATCAGGATGCGGTTGGCGGGCGATTGCAGGAAATAGAGGCCGAAGATGAACAGGCCGACGACCCCGGGCAGGGCGGCGGGCGTGGTGCGCTCATCCCAGACGGCTTTTTTACCGGCCACCAGCAGGGCGACAAAGAACACCGGCGTGGTAATGCCGATCTGCTGATTGAGGAAGGCGATCAGGAACCTTATGTCCGGTCGCCAGTCGGGCCGGTTGGTGACATGGAAGGCGATGGCGGGCCAGTCATTGGTCGCATTATAGATCAGTGACGGCACAAGGCCCGCGGCGGCCACAAGGCCGGTGACCCAGAATTTCGGATTGCGCCACAGCCTGCGCCCCTGCTGGGTCAGCAGGGCGAACAGCACCACGCCTGCCCCCGGAATGAGAAAGCGGAAATGGATGAACAGGCCCAGTGCGGCGCACAGACCGGTCAGGCCCCACCACTTCCAGCTATCGTCCTTCAGGGCGCGCAGAAGACACCCCAGCATCAGGGCCAGCAAAAGCTGCAAGGCCCCTTCGGGGTAGAAGATGGTGCCGGACATGCTCAGGGGCGGGATAAGCACGGACAATATCGCGGCCCACAGGGCCTGACGCTGTGTGACTACGCCTGAGGCCATGAACCAGACAGCAAAGGGGATAAGGCTGGCGATCAGCAGCGACAGCAGGCGCAGCGGCAGAAGGTCCCAGCCGAACACCGAGGTCACAAGGTGCGACAAAAGCGGAAAACCGGCGGGAATATCAGGATAGCCCAGCGCCGGATACAGCCCCGAAACGGCGAAATGGCCTTCTTCCCAGATCGGGTTGGCCATGAGCGCTATGTACAGCTTCCAGAAAAAGACCACGGCTCCGATGAGCAGGCCGAGGCGTATCAGGCTGCGGTCATCGCCAAACAGGGGCTTTCCGGCCGGAGCGGTTTCGGGCGTGGCCCCCAGTTCATAAAGCTGCATCATTCTCCCCCGAAAATCCGGAATCATCGGGGCGCATAAAGCCACAGGCTCTGCATCCTGACAATATAGCTCAGGAGAGCGGATATTTAGGGGGCTGATATTTAGGGTGCCGGATATTTAGGGAGGCGGAGTTTCGGCGGACTCAGGTGCGGGGTCGGGCAGGCGCTGCATACAACCGGCGACGCGGGGTTTCAGCTCAGGCGCGGGCATCTTCTTATGGGCCTCGCGCACCGATGGTGCAGGCTCGGTGGCAAAGGCGAACCTGTCTGCCTGTGCTTCAAGGCGGGTGATTTCGTCCTCACGGCGCAGGATCTCGTTTTCGACATCCGTAAGCGCCTGATAGGACAGGTTGGGCGAGCGTTCGACGCGGATGACCAGCTGGCGCATCTCGTCATAGGCCTGATCGCGCAGAGCCTCGGCAGCGGCACGGCATTTCATGGCCTCAATGCCTTTGACCGGCGGCAAGGCAGAGGCATTCAGAAGGAAACCGGCTGACGCAAGGGTAAGAAGATAGCTGATCAGAACATCCCCCAGACTGCTGTTCCGCAAGGGTGGTGAAACTTGTGTATAATGTAACTATATCCCTGTGGGGGGTATTTGGCAAATACAGGATAAGCGTACTGAGGCTGCCAGTTAGACGGGCCTAAACGGCTATTTTAAGGCCTGAAGAGGGCAATGCTGACTAAAGCGCAGTCGTGGCCGCCCGTTCGACCGTATAGTCAGCCGCAAAGCGCAGATCGCGCAGGGGTCTGACGGCCTCGATGGAGGACTGATACAGGGGATGGGCCTTATAGGCTCTCAGGGCCTCGGTGTCGGCAAATTCACCATAGACGACAACCTCTATGTCATTGCCGAGCTGATCGACCTTTTCGTTGAAGGCGATTTCCAGCTTCTGTGCGTGCGGTATCTGCGTCAGCAGCGACAGCCCCTTGCGTACCGCGTCGCGGTTTTCGGTTTGGCAGCTAAACAGTACGATATGGCGCAGCATGAAGTCCGTTCCGATAGGGCAAGAGATGAGGGTGTCTTAAAGCCTGCGGAAGGTGTGTCAAGCAAACAAACAGGGAAACAATCAGGGAAACAATCAGGTCTGGGGGGCGTGGGCATGATCATGGTCGTGGCCATGCGGCACATGACGCCAGTTCAGCAGATGGGCCAGGGCAATGAGCAGGGCGCCGGTAATGGTCAGCAGGGTTTCATGCGCCTCAAGGGCGGTGACATAGGCGCCAGCCGTCAGAAACACAAAGCCGATCAGGGCCGGAACCAGAACCGCCGGTCGTTTCCAGCCGCCTGAGCGACCTAAGGCCCAGAGGGTGACGGGGGCGGCAATCAGCACCAGCACCTGATGCACCAGATGGTTTTCGCCGGTCGGACTGACCAGCGGCAGGGCGGCAAAGGCAACAGGCAGCAGCAGGCAATGGGCCACGCACAGGCCGGACAGCCCGATCGCCCCGATATCCAGCAAGGACATTGAAGGGCGTTTGGATTTTCCCTGGGGTGTGGATGGCATGGCCAATGGATCCTGTGCGTCAGCGGTACGGGCTTTAATTATGTTATACTGTAACCAATGGCAAGGGTGGAGTGGCAAAAGGGCGGAAAAAGATGACGTGACGAAAAAGAGAGACGGGGCTTAACCGTCTCAAAAAGGTGCGAATCGTGTGATGCCGTCCGGTAAACCCATCGGATGACAAGGCAGGTATATGGTCAGGTTTCTTACGGTTGTCGCTGCGATTTTGACCCTCTGTGTACCGGTGACGGCCAGCGCCTTTTCCCAGAGCGCGATCGATACGGGGTGGCGTTTTATACCTGAGGACGTGGCGGGCGCGGCTATGCCTGAGTTCGATGACCATGACTGGCGCAAGGTGACCCTGCCGCACAATGCCGCTTCCGCCGCAGGCGATCAGGCGACGGGCTGGTATCGCAAGCACCTCGATCTCAGGACGGTGACGCGCGGGGATCGGGTCTATCTGCAATTTGACGGCGCGGCCCTGACGTCAGAGGTCTTTGTTAATGGTCAGTCGGCCGGGCGGCATGACGGGCCTTACAGCCGCTTCCGCTTCGATATTACGCGGCTGCTGAAGGCCGGAGACAATGTGATTGCGGTCAAGACCGACAGGGGCGGGCTTTATCGCGGGGTATCGCTCATTCAGGCGCGCGATATCGGCATCGACTGGCTCGATCACGGTACGGATGGGGTGACGGTCACCAGCGCCCTGACGCTCAACAGCCATGCCGATCTGAAGGTGGCGGTGGCCCTGCGCAATCAGCGGACTCGGGCGGTGAAGATGACGGTCAATACGCGCATCTTCTCACGCGAAGGCACGATGGTCATGCAGATGACGCGCAATATCCGCCTCAGGGCCGGTGAGGCCCAGACCCTTGAACTGGCCGGTCGCATGGTGCAGCCCAAGCTGTGGAACGGGCGGCGCGACCCCTATCTCTATGCGGCGGTGACGGAAATTTCCGATGGCAACGAAACGCAGGAACGTATGGTCACCCATTTCGGCATCCGTCAGGTGCAGATCGATGACCGGCACCGCTTTTGGCTCAACGGGCAGCCCTACCCGCTGATGGGGGTTAATCTCGATACGGCGCGTCCGGTCAGGGGGCAGGCCGTCAGCGGAAGTGACATCGCCGAAGATTTCGACCTTCTGGATGATCTGGGGGTGACGGCGGTGCGCGTATCGCCTGCGGTTCAGGCGCAGGCCGTCTATCAGGAAGCCGACCGGCGCGGCATAGTGCTGGTCAGTGGCCTGCCCGAAGGTTCGTCAGTGGAACAGGGGCGTGAGATGGTAAGGCAGAACCGTAACCACCCCAGTCTGGTAGTGTGGGAAACAAAGACCGCGACCGATGCGGCGCTTGTGGCCGCGGAAGACCCGGCGCGGCTGAGCCTTAGTCAGGTGGCCGCCGATCATCCGGCCCTGCCGTCAGCGGGGAAACCGGTCGGGTTTGCCTTCACCCCTGAGGCCTCGGTGAATGAAGCGGCGACCCTGAGCGCCGTCGTCGATGCCTTTCATGCCGTCCATGTCGGCTATCCTGTGGCCATATTGGAGTATGGCACGTCAGGCAGCATCCGTCAGCCGGCGGAGGCGGTGACGCGCATCGATCCGGCTTCAGGCGTCCGGCCCGAGGCCTTTCAGGCGGCGTTTCATGAAATGGCCTGGGCGCATCTGCGGGCACGGCCTGCGGTCTGGGCGAGCTTCGTCCGGCAGGCCTTTGATACGGCGGCAACGGCGCGTGATGACGGGGATGAAACCGGCCTTGACGGCAGCGGCCTGATCACTGCCGACCGCCGGACGAAAAAGGACGCCTTCTGGTACTATAAGGCGCAGTGGTCGGCCCAGCCCTTCGTCTATGTCGCGGGGCGGCGCTTTTATGAGCGTACGGGGCGCGTGACGCAGGTAAAGGTCTATAGCAACCAGCCTTCGGTCAGCCTGACGGTCAATGGTGTTGTCGTGGGGACGCAGACCGTGCAGGGTGGGGTGGCGCGTTTCGATCATGTGCCCCTGAGCATGGGCATGAACAGCGTGCGTGCCGAAAGCGGCCCGAATGTCGATGAGGTGCGGTGGATGTTGAAGTCCCCCGTGCCCATATTGCAGAACTAAATTTTTATCCCGAACAGGAGGCCCCTCATGTCCATAGTCGTCGATATCTGGTCGGATATTATCTGCCCCTTCTGCTGGATCGGGAAGCGGCAGTTTGAAAAAGCTCTGGAGGGGTTTCCGCACAGGGATCAGGTCAGGCTGACACATCGCGCCTTTCGCCTGATGCCCGGTCAGCCGGTAGGGCCGACCTCGGAAATGCTCCAGCAGAAATACGGCCTGACGCCCGATCAGGCGGCGCAGAATCAGGCGCGTGTCGAAGCCATGGCCGCCAGTGTCGGGCTTGAGTATCATCTGGCCGATACCCTGTCCGGCGACAGCCTTATGGCGCACCGCCTGATCCGCTTTGCGGGCGATCACGGTGCGGCCCTGCTTGAGCGGCTGTATCGCGCCCATTTCACCGAAGGCCTGTCTATCTTTGACCGTGAGGTGCTGATCCGTCTGAGCGCAGAGGCGGGGCTTGGGGCCGAGGTTGAGACTGGGGCCGTGCGGGCCTTCCTTGCGGGCAGCGACCTGACGTCAGAGGTCGAAGCCGATCAGCAGGCGGCCAATCTGGCGGGGGCACGCGGTGTGCCGCATTTCGTGTTCAATTACCGCTATGCGGTATCCGGTGCCCAGCCGCCGGAGGTGTTCCGGCGGGCGCTTGAAGCGGCCTGGGCGGATGGGGACGGTTCGGCCGGTGACGGCTCTGTCTGTGATGACGGGGTGTGCGACGTTTAGAGATGGTCTCTTAGCGCGCCCAGTCCACATGCACGACCTTATAGCCCTGATCTTTCAGGGCCTTGAGGATCATCGGCATGGCCTGAGCGGTCACCGGCTGCCAGTCGTGCAGCAGAATGATCCCGCCATGTGAGGTCGCCAGATTGTTCATCAGGCGGTTGGTCACGGAGACGGCGGTTTCGCCCGCTTCCCAGTCATTGGCACCGGCATCGATGGAAAAGACGGTCAGGCCCTGCGCCCTGGCTTCGGCTTTCAGCGTGTCTGTCTCGGCGAGGAAGGGGAAACGGTAGAAGGGGGCGGCATCGGCCCCAAGGGCGGCCCTGAGGGCGGCTTGTGTGGCCCTGAGGTCTTCTTTTTGCGCTTCGGGGGTAAGGGTGGTCATATTGTCGTGCCGGAAGCTGTGCATCCCTGCCGTATGGCCTTCGGCTATGACCTGACGCGCCACATCGGGATAGTCGGTCAGGGCCTGACCGGTCATGAAGAAGGTGGCCCTGACACATTCGTCCCTCAGGGCCTTGAGCACCAGCGGCGTGGTTTCGGGGCGCGGGCCGTCATCAAAGGTCAGCACGACCTCATGCGGCCTGAGGGGCAGGCGCGGATGCTGAGAGGCGGGGCCATAGGCCTGACCGGCTTCGGCCCCCAGTGTCAGGGTACGTTCGGTGCCCAGAGCCTCCGGCCCGCAGGGTTCAGCCTGTGCGGCAATGGCCCCAAGCCCAAGCAGGCCCGTTAAGGCACCTGTAAGAAGTAATGTCCGAATCGTCATGAAGCCCCTCCGTTTTTTGATTATATGCGGGGAGGCTATGATCTCAGGCGGCAAATAGCTACAAAAAAACGCTCCGTTTCCAGAGCGTTTAGAGCGCTTTCCGAAAAGTGTGACGCACTTTTCGGATTAAAAAGCGCGTTAAAGCAAAAGAATAAGAGCGTTGTGCCGATTCATTTTGAACGGAACACGCTCTAATCCTTAGTCCTTCACATAGGGGGCGATGGCCGGATCGGCCCTGACCCACAGATCGACGACCATCTTGCCGAAATATTCTGAGCCTTTGGGGCCGGTGTGGGTGTAGTCAAAGCCCTGACGGCTGTTGTCCGACTTCTGTGAGGCGTCGGTGAAGATGGCCGGAACCGTGGTGCCGGTAGTGATGGCTTCATAGACGTTTTCAGGTATCGGCCCGCCCGCCAGCTCAAGCGATCTGGCAATACCCATTTCCTGCACCTTGGCCTGACCTTCGGCATAGAGGTCGATCAGGGTGACGTCCGATGTGCGGGCAATCAGGCGCGTCAGTTGCGCCCAGGGCAGCAGGTCGTTTTGCACCTTGAAGTTTTTGAAATGGCGCTGGGTGAGGGGCGTGACCAGCACCGGCACGGCACCGGCCTTTTTCACGTCGATCGTATAGTTGCGCATATTGACGGGAAATTCGGTGCGGATGTCGGTGTGGCGTTCGGGGCGGCTTGAGCCGTCATTGTGGCCGAACTGGATCAGCACATAGGTTTGTGCAAAATTGCCCTTGTCATTGAGGAGCGTCATGACCTCATCCCACAGGCCTTCGACGCGATAGGATTTCGATGACCGCCCGCCGCGCGCCTTATTCACACAGGTGACTTCGGGTTTGAACTGAGCGCAGAAGCCCGTGCCGTAACCGGCCTTTTCGGTCATGGTGGAATCGCCGACCAGAATGACGCGGACAGGCTTCAGCGCTTCGGCAGAGGCCTGAGTGGCCAGCAGGGGGGCGGTGAAAAGGGCCGCAGCCAGCAGAAGTTTACGCAGCATATGAAAATATCCCTGTGTTCTGTGATTGCTTATGATTACCGGCTGTTGGTTGTGATTGCAATTCATCCCTGCCCTCAGGGCGCGCTTTGCGGGTTTAGGGCTGTGCGGGCTTGGCTTTCTGGCGCGGCGGCCTATATAGGGCGCACTGTCTTTTTGCTGAAACGCCATACCGAAACGAATTCATGCGCTCCTATGCCTCTCAGGCGCCGGCACCTGCGTCGGACGCCCGTTCCAAGTTTGCCTCGACCCTGTCGGTGCTGAAGCCCTATATCTGGCCCTCTGACCGGCCCGGCCTGCGCGCCTATGTCGTGCTGGCGCTGGGGGCATTGGTGCTGGGCAAGGTGTTCACCGTGCTGATGCCCTATGCCTATAAGTGGGCGACTGATGCATTGGATCCGCAGGCACCGGTCAGTAATCTGTGGCTGGCCTCGCCGGTTCTGATGGTCGTGGCCTATGGCGTGGCGCGGCTGTTGTCCAATGCTTTCAACCAGATACGGGATGCCCTGTTTGCGCCGGTAGGGCAACATGCCGTGCGGGGGCTGGCGAACCGCACCTTCGGCCACCTGCATGATCTGTCGCTCAGGTTTCACCTGCAAAGGCGCACCGGTGGCCTGTCGCGGGTCATAGAGCGCGGGGCGACGGGGATCGAAACCATTGTCCGCCTGACCATTCTGATGGGGGTGCCGACGCTGGTGGAGTTTCTGCTGACGGCGGCGATCATCGGGCATGAATATAATATGCTCTATGTCGCCGTTATTGCCGTGACCGTGGTGGCCTATGTCTGGTTCTCGATCGTTGCCTCCAACTGGCGCATCCGTATCCGCCGCGACATGAATGATGCCGATACCGAATCCATGTCCAAGGCCGTGGATTCGCTGCTGAACTATGAGACGGTCAAATATTTCAACAATGAGGCGCTTGAAAAGGCGCGCTATGATGTCTCGACCGCCAAATATGAAAAGGCGGCGACCAGAACCTTTACCTCACTTGCCTGGCTTAATCTGGGGCAGGCGGTGATCTTTACGCTCGGTATGGGCGCGGTGATGCTGATGTCGGTGCGTGAGGTCATGGCCGGTAACCAGAGCATCGGCCATTTCGTCATGATCAACGCCCTGATGGCGCAACTGGCGATTCCGCTGAACATGATCGGCACCCTGTATCGTGAAATCACCACCTCGGTGACGGATATGGACGCCATGTTCACGCTTCTGGACGAACCGGCCGAGGTCACTGACCGGCCCGACGCCCGACCGCTGAAGATCGAAAAGGCGGCGGTGGCCTTTAAGAATGTGGTCTTTGCCTATGATCCGGCGCGTCCGATCCTCAAGGGCGTGTCCTTTGAGGTGCCTGCCGGTAAGACGGTGGCCATTGTCGGGCCTTCGGGGGCAGGGAAATCGACCCTGTCGCGCCTGCTGTTCCGCTTCTATGACGTCAGGGGCGGGACTATCGAAATCGACGGTCAGGACATTCGTGACGTCACGCAGGATTCGCTGCGTCGTGCCATTGGCATGGTGCCGCAGGATACGGTGCTGTTTAACGATACCCTGGCCTATAATATTGCCTATGGCCGCGCCGGTGCCAGCGAAAGCGAAATCCACGAAGCCGCCGAACGGGCGCAGATTGCCGGTTTCATCGCCTCCCTGCCGCTGGGCTATGCCACTGAGGTCGGTGAGCGTGGCCTGAAGCTGTCGGGTGGTGAAAAGCAGCGCGTGGCCATTGCCCGCACGCTCCTGAAAGCGCCGCCGATCCTGATCCTCGATGAAGCGACTTCGGCGCTCGATACCCATACCGAGCGCGAAATTCAGGCCTCGCTCGATGAGGTGTCGCAGGATCGCACGACTCTGGTGATCGCCCACCGTCTGTCCACTGTCGTTGGCGCAGACGAGATTCTGGTGCTCAAGGACGGCGTAGTGGCCGAACGCGGGCGGCATCAGGAACTGATGGCCCTCAGGGGGCTGTATTTCGAGATGTGGGAACGGCAAAAGGCCGCCGATGCAGCGCGGGAAACTCTGGCACAGGTCGAAGCGGTTTAGGCAGGGGCGTGGCCCCTGCACCCATTAGCCCCGATGTCTGCGTTGCTGTTCATGCCCATCCTCCCCTGTTTACGGGGGAGGATGGGCGATTTATATGAACCTTACGCCGTTCTTGCCGTCCTCAAGGCGGAAGTGTGGCGCTCTATTGTGCCGTCCAGCCGCCATCGATGGATTGCAGCGATCCGGTGATCGAACCGGCCTGATCCGAGGCCAGAAAGGCCGCCAGCGCCGCAACCTCTTCGGTGCTGACGAATTTTTTGGTCGGTTGCGCCGCCAGAAGCACGTCGCGGATGACTTCTTCCTCGGTAATGCCGCGCGCCTTGGCGGTGTCGGGAATCTGTTTTTCCACCAGCGGTGTCAGCACATAGCCCGGACAGATGGCATTACAGGTAACGCCATGCGCCGCCCCTTCCAGGGCGACGGTTCTGGTCAGGCCGGCAATGCCGTGCTTGGCAGCGACATAGGCCGATTTGAACGGGGAGGCCACCAGGGCGTGCGCCGAGGCAATATTGATGATCCGGCCCCAGCCGTTGGCTTTCATGTCCTCGAAGCTGAGGCGGATGGTGTGGAAGGCGCTTGAAAGGTTCAGCGCGATGATCATGTCCCATTTTTCCGGCGGGAAGGATTCGATGGGCGACACATGCTGGATTCCGGCATTATTGACCAGAATATCCAGACCGCCCAACTGCGCCCGCGTGTCGGCGATCAGGGCTTCGATCTGGTCGGGTCTGGTCAGGTCGGCCCCGTTATAGGCGACCTTTACGCCATGCGTGCGCTCAAGTTCGGCGCGCGTGGCCTCGATCTCATCGGCGGGGCCGAAGCCGTTGAGCATGATATTATGCCCTTCGGCGGCCAGCTTGCGGGCTATGCCCAGTCCGATGCCGCTGGTTGAGCCGGTAATGAGCGCATTATGTGAAGAAGACATGGGGGATTCACCTTATAAAAGCCGATTTAAGGCAGGCAGAAAATGAGCAGAGGGCAATCAGGCCTGTTTGTCGGTATCCTGTGCGGAGGCGGCAATGGTCAGGGCCTGCTGGCCGCATTGCTCAACAAACTGCATGGTGGCGCGGGTCTGGTTTTCCCCGTATTTCAGGCAGGTGTTCGCCCATTGACGCTGAAGCTCGGCCAGTTCTGCCGGATCGCGGGTAATGGCGGCCTTTTGCATCAGGGACACGGCGTCCTGCGTAAAGTCGGTCGTTTCCTGCGCATAACGGTGCGACGAGGCGGAAATCATCTCGATCAGATTGACCAGACTGCGTGCCGCCAGCTGCTGCTGGACGCCCATCAGCCGGAAGCCGGTTTCAAAAGGAGAATATGTCTTGTTCATTACCCGCATCGGTTAAGGTTAAAGGTAGGGATAATCTGACACCTTAAAGGGCCAGACAGGCACTGTGAAGCGCTTTCGGGTCAGAACTATGGCAGGGGCCTGTGACAGAGGGGTAAACGGGGGACGCCGCCTATAGCTTTGTATGATTTATTGAGCGGATTTTGCGACCCGAAAGCCGCCTGAGTTTAGAAAATCAACGTTATAAAACTGACATAAAGTCAAAAACATGCGCCGAATTCACAGGGCAGGGGGCATTTGGCATCACGCCCCCCCTGACTACGGGTGAAAATATTTTTTTTTAGCAAAATAATTTCCACGGGGTGCAGGGGCTTAACTATCAGACAAATTTAGGGTTTTGCTTATTTTTGCCGCATTTGGCAGGGGCTGTGGCCAAAATAACACGCGAAAAGTTAAAATGACCACCTTGACGTCCAAGCCAGGGTTAGGCTTCTTTAGGCGCAAATCACTTGTCTCAGGTGATGGCTATGTGATCACTGCGGGGTCATTATGGCAGGATAATGTGTGCAGTGGTGTCGATGCTGACAAAAGAAACAGCGCGGCCATGTCACAATAGAGGGCTCACAGGGAACCATTCGCCCAGGCGGAAACCGGTGCCATGTGGGTCTATGGTTTTAACACGGGGGTAAACGCTTCCCCTAATATCCCTGGTCCGCCCTCTTGCTCCCAAGAGGGGTACGTCCTAATTCAGGAATTGGCGAAAAATGCTCGAACACAAGAAACACAATCCGCTCATTGCCATGCTCGGTGCCGCCGCACTGCTGATGAGCGCCCCGACGTTTGCTGCTGCTGCGGTAGCTACGTCTCCGGTTGCTGCCGAAGCCTCGGTTGCGGCTGAACCTGTCGAAGATGCGGCTCCGGCGGCTGATGAATCGACCGAAGCGGCCGCCTCCACCGGTCACGAACTGACCGTTGCAGGTATGTTCATGATGGCCGTGCCGGTCGTTAAGACCGTCATGATCGGTCTGGTTCTGGCTTCGGTCATTTCCTGGGCCCTGCTGGTCATCAAGCTGCTCGAATTCTCGGGCCTGAACCGTGCGACCAACAACTTCCTCGAAGCCTTCCGTGGCGCCCGCTCGATCGCTGACATCAACCGCATCGCCGTTTCCGACGAACATGCCGGTAACCCGCTGGCCGACATGGCTGCTGTGGCGACCGAAGAAATCCAGCTGTCCAAGCAGGCCGGTCTGGCTATCTCGGGTGAGCATCGCGATTCGACCCTGCACCGCGCCACCCAGTCGATCAACGCCGTTCAGGCCGGTCTGGCCAAGCGTCTGTCGGGCGGCCTCGTGTTCCTCGCCTCTACCGGTTCCATCGGGCCGTTCGTGGGTCTGTTCGGTACGGTTTACGGGATCATGAACTCGTTCATCGGTATCGCCAACACCAACACGACCAACCTCGCCGTTGTGGCGCCGGGTATCGCTGAAGCCCTTCTGGCGACGGGTATCGGTCTGGTCGCGGCTATTCCGGCCGTTGTTATGTACAACGTCTTCAACAGCCTGATCGCTCAATACGGCACCCGTTCGGAACAGTTCGTTTCCGAACTGCAAAACTCGCTGTCGCGTCAGCTCGACAAAGGGGCATAATGTAAATGGGAGCCAAGCTATCCTCTGGCAGCGGCGGCTCGAAATTTCATATCGAGCAGAACAGCGACATTAACGTCACTCCGTTCGTCGATATTATGTTGGTGCTTTTGATTATCTTCATGGTGGCCGCCCCTATGGCCACCGTGTCGGTAGAAGTCAAATTGCCGACAGCCGTCGCCCCGCCCCAAGTCAACCCACCGAAGCCGATCTATATTTCCATTCAAGAGAGTGGTGACGTATTTATCGGCGATTATCCGACCTCACTCGCTTCCATGGGGGCCGATATGAGAACTCAGATCGGCGCACGGGATCCCGAGAATGAACGGATTTTCATTCGCTGCGACCGTAAGACGCGCTATGCCGATTTCATGCAGGTTATGAATGCCTTGCAGGACAATGGTTTCTATAGCGTGGCCCTGGTCGGCGAAGATGGTAATACGTAAAAGGGCATAGAAAATGGAAGAGACCCCCCACAGGCGTCGGGACCCTATTCTTGACCCGCCCGAGAACAAGAACAAATCTGCGATATGGATTGGTGCCGGCGTCGCAGCCGTTGTTCACGTGGCTCTCGGTTACTACATCTACAAAGAGAAGTTCGAGATCAAGGAAGTCGAATATGTCGATACCAAGATCGATACCGAGCTGATCGATCTGCCTCCGCCGCCACCCCCGCCGCCTCCACCTCCGCCGCCGCCGCCGGATCAACCGCCGCCGCCGCCGAAGTTGCAGATTCGGGAACCGATCATCGCGCCTAACGCGCCGACGCCTCCGCCGCCGATTCAGGTGGAGCCGACCAAGATCGAAGATCGTGTCGAGTACAAGGGTCCTCCGACCATTGTCCCCGGCCCGCCGCCTCCGCCCGCGCCGCCTGCTCCGGCAGGTCCGCGTTATGTGCGGGCGCAGTGGACGGTACCGAGCGGCCAGCAAATGGCCGATCTGTATCCGCCGCGCGCTATCGACGGTGAAGTCGAAGGGACGGTCGAAATCGACTGTACGCTGAATTCAAAGGGTCGTATCACAGGCTGTGATATCGTCTCCGAGAATCCGAAGAACTACGGTTTCGGTCAGGCGACGGTTAAGGGCTTCATGCGTTATGCCCGGGCAAAGCCGGGTGAAGACGGTGAAATCCGTGACGGCGACCATAAAAAGTTCCGCTTTACATGGGTTCTGGACTAAGTCCCCACAGAGTGTGAAAAAACTGAAAAACCCTCCGGCCTTCGGGTCGGGGGGTTTTTTGTGCTTTTTTGCCGATCAGGCGAGGGGGGGGGCAGTTGGCCTGGCTTTGAAATTGCCGTATCGCCGCAAAGGCGGATCGCACCGAGACCGCGAATGGCCTGTGGCGCATCGGTGATGTGATGCGGGGCAGGCCAGGTTGGCCCCTGCAATAGCGGATCAATATGGATAACTTATCGGCTCCGTGACAGGACGGGATTGACGCCGGTCGTAAAACTCAACAGTTTACGTCCGTATTTTTCAGCCGGTTTCGGGCAGTATAAGAAGGTTTGGATCATGAAACGGAAGTCCCTGACAGTGGTATCGCTGATGGTGTTGTGCGGGGGACTGTCCCTGCCTCTGTCCGGCTGCGAAACCAATGAGGCTTTGGGCCGCAGTCAGTTCCTTCTGGTGGACAATGCCGATCTGGAGCCGACGGCGCTTCAGGGCTGGGCGGAAATGCTCAGGACGGCAAAGATTTCGCGTGATGTCACCATGAACAACCGGGTGCGCGCCGTAGGCAGCAAGATCGTGACGGCTGCCGGTTTCAATGCCAGCCAGTGGGAATATGTGGTCTTTGAAGACGAACAGCCCAATGCCTTTGTCATTCCGGGCAATAAGGTTGGGGTCAATACCGGCATGTTCAAGGTGGTGAAAAACGACGATCAGCTGGCGGCGGTGCTGGGGCATGAAACGGCGCATGTGCTGGGGAAACATGCGGCGGAACGGGCTTCGCAGCAATCGGCGGCGCAACTGGGTTTGCAGGTGGCCGTCGGTGCGACCTCTGGCCGTGTGCAGCAGGCGGTGTCCAACTATGGCGGGCTGGGGGCGCAACTTGGTCTTCTGTTGCCCTATTCACGCAAGCACGAGCTTGAGGCCGACAGGATCGGCGTCGATATCATGGTACGGGCGGGCTATAAGGCTTCTGAGTCCATCGCCCTGTGGCGCAATATGCAGGCGCAGGGCGGGGCGGGTAATCCTGAGTTCCTGTCTACCCACCCGTCCGATAACACGCGCATCAGCCAGCTTGAGGCCTATATCTGGCAAAAGGGCTATAAATAGATTTTCGCGGATAAGTCAGGGGTTTTCGCAGAAAGCCTCTTGATCGGCAGCGCGTGAGAGGTTATGTCGTGCGCCTTCGCGATGACGTGCCGTCTTAGCTCACTTGGTAGAGCGCCAGATTGTGGCTCTGGAGGTAGCTGGTTCGAAACCAGCAGACGGTACCATCGCGGATTTCCCCACATCACCTTAGCCTTTGACGATAAGTCGCCACGGGGCGGTCGGGAAAGGACAGGACGTGTCGGTTTCAGCCTATAGCCTGATTGTCATTGGTGGCGGTATTACCGGCCTGTGTGTCGGTTTGCGCGCGCTGGATGTCGGTTTTTCGGTAAAACTCATCAGTAAGGATGCGGTGGAGGCGACGACCTCGGCCCTGTCGGCGGGGATGATTGCGCCAGCGCTTGAGGCCATGACCGAGGCCGATCCCAGGGCGTCTTTTGCCCGTTACAAGGCGGCGCATGACTACTGGCGCGGGTTTGCCGAAAATGTCGGTTTGTCGGCGATCATGGATATGGCGCAACCGGCGGTGTGGTTGTGGTCGGCTGAGGGCGGCCCTTCCGAAGACGAGATGCTGAAACGTTTTGAGGATATGGGGGCCAAGGCCAAACCTGTATCCGATGAGGCGCTTGAGGCGCTGGGCTATAAGGCCCCGTTTCAGGCGCTGGAAATTACCGGTGACTGGCTGCTGGCGGCGGAGCCGGTGCTGGGCTATCTCAAATCCCTGTTTCTGGAACGCGGCGGTCAGTGGATCGCGGGCGAGGTGGCTTCGGTCAGCGCCCAAAGCGTTACCCTGACGGACGGGGACGTGCTTGAGGCCGGACAGGTGGCCGTCTGCGCCGGTTTCGGCTCGGCAGGTTTTGCGGCGGATATACCAGCCCTGTCGGCGCTGAAGCCCATCAAGGGGCATTTGCTGGATGTGGCGGTAAAGGCCGACGCCCAGCGGGCCGGACGCATCATTCGCGCGCCGTGGGGCTATTGGGTCAGCTACGAAGCCCTGAGCAAGTTCGGCGCGACCATGCAGGCGGGGCAGGGCGATACGGCCATTGAGCCTGAAAGGGTTGAAAGTCTGAAACAAAAGGCAGACAGGATGGCGTCACGCCTGTCGCCGTCACTGAAGGCAGCCACGCCGCGCGCCGGTGTACGGGCGGCCCTGTCTGACGGTCTGCCGCTGATTGGCAGGGACGACCACAGCGGGGTCTATGTCGCCACGGCCATGCGGCGCAATGGCTGGATTTTCGGCCCCTATGCCGCCGAGCTTCTGATCGCGCAGATGACCGGCATCGGCCTGCCGGACGGGGCGGATGTTTACAGCCCTGAGCGTGTTAACGCCTGATTAACCATAAATGGCCACCATCCGCGCCATGACGGTATTTTCGACTCACGGTGCGGCGGGACAGAACGGCGTAATGGCCGCGATTACCCGTGCCTCACAGGCCACCGGAGTCGATTTTGCCTACCTCGTGAAAACGGCGCAGCGTGAAAGTGCGCTCAACCCCAGGGCCAAGGCTCCGACCTCATCGGCGGCAGGGCTGTTTCAGTTCGTGGAACAGACCTGGCTGGGGACGATCAAGGCCCACGGAGCCAGACACGGCTATGGCAGCTATGCCAGTCAGATCGTCAGGGGTGGGGACGGGCGTTATTATGTGCCCGATGCCCGCGCCCGTCAGCAGGTGCTGGGGCTTAGGTATGATCCCGAAGCGGCCTCGGTCATGGCGGCGGAAATGACCGCCGGTCATGCGGCCTATCTGAAGGGACGCACGGGGCGTCAGCCCAATGCCGGTGAGCTTTATGCCGCGCATTTTCTTGGGCCAGCGGGGGCAGCGACCCTGATCCGCGCCACCCAGACCAGCCCCAATGCCTCGGCCGCGGCCCTGTTCCCGCAGGCGGCAGGCGCCAATCGCTCCATATTTTACAGGAACGGGCAGCCGGTCACGGTGACGGCCCTGATGGCGAACCTCAGTTCAAAGGCCGGTGGGGCAGTGGACATCATACCGCCGTCAACCGATGCCGATCCCTATAAGGGGATGTTAATGGCACGGCTTGACGGGGTGCGTTCGGATTCCATGCTGCTTAATCTGGCGTTCGGCAATGGGGCGGGCGAGCAAAGCCTCCTGTTTGCTACCCAGCTTATGGGGGCTTTCGGCCCTGAAACGGATGAGGGCGACCAGGGCGGGTTTGTTTAGAGCGCTTTCCGAAAGTGTGACGCACTTTTCGGATTAAAAAGCGCGTCAAAACAAAAAATCAGAGCGTTGTTCCGAGTAAGAGATTTGCCCCCTCCGCCTCGACAAGCTCGGCACCTCCCCCGCGTTGCAGGGGAGGATGTATGCCTGAGGCCCTGCCTCTTTTAATCGTAACCGAAGTGCCTACATAAGGGGGAGATGATTTTCCCTGAGGTGTGCTGATGATTCCCTTTTCCATTCTTGATCTGTCGCAGATTTGTGAAGGGGCGGGGGCCTCTGAGGCGCTGGCCAATTCGGCGAAACTGGCTCAGGCAGCGGAAAGACTGGGCTATAGCCGCTTCTGGGTGGCCGAACACCACGGTATGCCGGGTATTGCCTCGGCGGCGACAGCGGTGGTCATTGCCCATGTCGGTCATCATACGCAAACCATACGCATCGGGGCGGGCGGCATCATGCTGCCCAACCATGCGCCCTTTGTCATTGCCGAACAGTTCGGGACGCTTGAGGCCCTGTTCCCCAAGCGGGTGGATCTGGGGCTGGGGCGCGCGCCGGGCAGCGATATGCGTACCAACCGTGCCCTGAGGCGCACGCTGGACGGCAGTGTCGATCAGTTTCCGCAGGACGTGCTGGAGTTGATGGCCTATCTGGGGGATGAAGATGATGAGGCGCGCCTGAGGGCCATTCCGGGCGAGGGCAGTCAGGTGCCGGTGTGGATTCTCGGTTCAAGTCTTTATGGTGCGCAACTGGCGGCGCAACTGGGCCTGCCCTATGCCTTTGCCTCGCACTTTGCGCCGGATTACCTGTTTCAGGCACTGCGGGTGTATCGTTCGCAATACAGGCCGTCCGAAACCCATCCTGAACCGCGGGTCATGGTCGGGATCATGGGGGTCGGGGCCGAAACGGATGCGGAGGCGCAGTATCTGTTTTCCTCGATGCAGCAAAGTTTTGCCGCCATGCGCCGCAATGAGCGTATCCGTTTCCCCAAACCGGTGCGCGGTCTGCAACTGACGCCGGATGAGGCGTCGATGGTCAATCACATGCTGCAATTTGCCGTGGTCGGCGGCCCGGAAACGGTGAAGGCAAAGGTCGGGCATTTCCTTGAGGCCACGGGCGCGGATGAGCTGATTGTCTCCATGCCCATCCACGATTTCGATGCCCGCGTCCGTTCGGCAGAAATCTTTGCCGGAACGGGCCTGATGCAAAAGGCCTGATCAGACGGTAATGCCGCCCAAAGCCCCCAGCACGCCAAAGACATTCAGAAGCCAGATGATCACGGCAATGACCACCACGCCATTGAGTATGCCTTTGATCTTGCCGTCCATCGGAATATAGGCATTGACCAGCCACAATAATACACCGACGACGATCAGAACGACGACCACATTCAAAAGGGGCATATCCGGTTCCTCCGTTAACTGCGCCGACAAAAGGCGCATAAATCAGATAACCAGATTATGGTCTGGCCGCTCAGGTTTAAATCTGCGCCCCAAGCCGGAAATATAAGGCCGGAATAAGGATTTTCAGACGCGGTCTTTACGGGTTACTTGCGTCAGGGCCTGTTGAGGCTGATCTGCTGATCACCGATTTTGACGTCTGACCATTGCGGCGTCACCGCTTCGATGCGGCCTTCGGCAAAGGCCTTGACCGAGGCATCCTCCCGCAGGTAACGGCTGTCCAGCAACGCCCATTTTCCGTCTGTCTGACGGAAGGTCGTGAGGCTATGGTCTTCGAGCATCAGCAGTTCGGGCTGACCGTCATGGTTCAGGTCGATCAGGGCCGCCTGACAGATGCCGCTGTCGAGGCAGGGGGGGGTGCCATAGCCGTCACGACTGAAGGTCTGGGACAGGAAACTGTCGGGCAGGGTTGCACCGGAAGGAGAGACCAAGGTGTAATGTCGGGCCTCCGGTGTCCGGGCGGCGATCTTGCCGCCGTCGAAATCATAGCGGTTTTCGGCGGCTATGGCCTTTGAGGCCAGATCGCGGATAGTCTGGTTCTGTCCGTCCTTACTCAGGCGATCCAGTGCCCGTTCACCGTAACCGGCAGTCTTGAAGCGCAGCAATTGCCAGTCAAAGGCTTCGGGGGTCACCTTGCCAGCCTTCAGGCGCGCGACCTGACTATCGACGCTCAGGCGCGCCGGTGAGGCGATGGGCGTCAGGACCGCGATAAATATCACCACCTTGGTGATGGCCAGAGCGATATTGAACGGCTCAATAAGGCGCAGCCAGCGGCCAGACATAATGGCGGCTACGGCATAGGCCAGACCGTAGAGGACGGCGACAATCACGCCGGTCAGGGCGATGATGCGTGACGGCGTCAGGCCATACTGACCGACGCGCAGGCTGAGGCCTGTGGCCGCCAGAAGGGCAAAGACCAGCAACAGGCCTGCGGCGGCGCGGGCGGTCAGTTTGAGGACGATATGAACGGGGCGTTCGGCATCGCCCTGCTGATAGGCGGCATTGATCAGCAGCACCAGCGCCAGACAGGCGCCTAAAAGCGTGCCCGTCGCCGCTTTGGTATCCCACAGGGGCTTCAGGCCGCTGAAAATCAGGCTGATGACGAAGATCAGGCCGACGACGACAATCACCGGCAACAGCCATGACAGAACCCCCAGAATCAGGGCGCGGACATGGGCCAGAAGGCGGGTCTGGACATCGCTCAGATGCACCGAAGCGGCAAAGGCCAGACCGCTGAGGGGCAGGGCGATATAGCTTTTCCCGAGCAGGTCGCCGAACCAGTCAAAGCCGATGAATTTCAGCAATGCCGCCCCCAGCCACAATATGCCCCAGAACAGGCCGGTGAACAGCAAACTCAGGGCCAGTTGCACGCCGCGCTTCCAGGCCTGATCGAAATAGAGTTCGTAGGGGGCGATGGGCCTTTGGGCCTGATCGGCACTTGAGACCAGTTCGTGGGCGATGAACAGCAGGGGATAGACAAGGAAGGTGTCGGCATGGAACATGAAGCTGTAGCCCCGGAAGGCTTCGCCTTCGCTCTGTGACCAGCCGATCAGCAGCAACAGGATAAAACTGGCTATGCCCCACGCCGCAAGCGACAGACGGCGCATGGCACCAGCCCCGGCCCACCAGACACAGGCATTGAGCGCCAGTGCGGCGGTCAGGATGCGGTTCCACACCATTTCCGGCGGCCAGAGGTCGTAATGACCGGCGCGTGCCTTATGAAAGGCGCTGATCTGTTCCGAAAGCAGGGCCAGCAAGAGGCCGAAAACCAGCCCGATTGCCAGACGCAGATACAGGGCCTGACGGTCGCTGAGGGGTGTATTATAGGCCTTGAGCATGAGTTTCCCCGATGATGTGAGGGCGAGTATGGGATAAAAGTCATCCCCTGTCAGCGGGTAAAACACAGGCGTTGGCTGGCGGCGCGGAATCAGATGTAGTGCGCCCATGAATGAAGCGCGATCGGCACATTGGCGGGATATATGGACGGCCTTCAGACACCCGCCGTCATGGCTTCTGCTGGCGCTGGGCTTCTCGGCGGGCCTGCCGTTTCTGATGACCGGTGCGACGCTCGGTTTCTGGATGCGCGAGGAAGGCGTCAGCCTGACGGCCATAGGCTTCATGTCGTGGGTCAGTTTGCTGTATGGCCTCAAGGTTCTGTGGGCGCCGTGGATGGACAAGCTGCGCCTGCCGCTGCTGTACGGATGGCTGGGGCAAAGGCGCTCATGGATGCTGCTGTCGCAGATCGCCATTGCCGCCGGTCTGATGGTCATGGCGGCCATTGGCCCCGCCGGAAACCTGACGGCCTTTGCCCTGTCGGCCCTGTTCGTCGCCTTTGCCTCGGCGTCGCAGGAAATCGCCATTGACGCCTGGCGGGTGGAGCAGACCCATACACAGGCCGATGAGGGGCTTCATCCGACCTTCTATGCCTATGGTTTCCGCTTTGCCGTGCTGCTCAGTGGCTCGCTGATCCTCATTCCGGCGGAGCGCTATGGCTGGCCGGTATCGGTGACGGGGCTGGCGGCGGTCATGCTGATTGGCATGATGGCCACGCTTCTGGCCCGCCCGTCAGAGGCGGAACTTTCGGTTACGCCGCGACCGCAGACCTTTCACACCCTGCTGGTTGCGCCGTTTCACAGCTTTTTCAAAGAATATGGCGGGCTGTCGCTGCTGATCCTGCTGACGCTCGCCTTTTATCGGTTGCCGGACTATCTGATCGGGCCGGTGGCGGGGCCTTTGTATGAGGATACGGGCCTGAGCAATGCCGCCATTGCCTATATGCGTTCGACCATAGGGCTGGGGGCGTCTCTGGTCGGGGTGGCGCTGGGCGGGGCCTGTGTGCTGGGGCTGGGCATTGAGCGGTCTTTCTGGATCGGTGCCCTGACCGGGCCTTTGTCGAATATCGCCTTTGCCCTGATGGCGGTGTGGCCCGGTGACCTGACGGTGTTCGGAGCGGCGCTGGTGATCGACAATATCGCCAATGGTATTGCCGAAACCGCCTTTATCGCCTTTATGACGCGGCTGGCGGTGCGTGAGTTTTCGCTCACCCACTATGCATTGATGTATTCGGTATCTGCGTTTGCGGGTAAGCTGCTGAAAGGGTTTTCCGGTCAGGTGGTCGATGGCCTGACGCCGGATCTGGGACTGTTCGGGGCCTATCAGGCCTTTTTCATAGGCACGGCCATATGTGGCCTGCCGGCGCTTGTCCTGTGTCTCGTCCTGCGGCGCAAGGGGCTGTTCGGGGCGGGCTGAGGTTTCATTATGTGGGAACAGCGCTTGTAACTGTCACACGCTCTTGCTAAGGCAGGACTGTTTTATTTCTGTTTGGTTTGGGAACCGTTGCATGACCGAAATTATCGATATCGTCGCCCGTGAAATTCTCGATTCGCGTGGTAATCCGACCGTTGAGGTCGATGTTACGCTGGAAGACGGCTCGTTTGGCCGTGCGGCTGTGCCTTCGGGGGCCTCGACCGGCGCGCACGAAGCGGTCGAAAAGCGCGATGGCGATAAGACGCGTTATCTCGGCAAGGGCGTGCGTCAGGCCGTCGATGCCGTCAATAACGAAATCTATGACGCTATTTCCGGTTTCGACGCCCGCGACCAGCGCCGCCTCGACCAGACCCTGATCAATCTCGATGGCACGCCGAACAAGAGCCGTCTGGGGGCCAATGCCATTCTGGGCGTGTCTCTGGCCACCGCCAAGGCTGCTGCCAGCGCCGCCAACCTGCCGCTGTATAAGTATGTCGGCGGTATCTCCGCCCGCGTCCTGCCGGTACCGCTGATGAACATCATCAATGGCGGGGCGCACGCCGATAACCCCATCGACATTCAGGAATTCATGATCGTTCCGGCCGGTGCCGAGAGCTTCTCCGAAGGCCTGCGTATGGGCGCGGAAATCTTCCACAGCCTGAAATCGGCGCTGAAGGCCGCCGGTCACAACACCAATGTCGGCGACGAGGGCGGCTTTGCGCCGAACCTGTCGTCTGCCGAAGAAGCCCTGGCCTTTATCGTCAAGGCCGGTGAGGGCGCAGGCTACAAGGCCGGTCAGGACTTCTGGCTGGCGCTCGATGTTGCCTCGACCGAGTTCTTCAAGGGCGGTCAGTATCACCTTGAGGGCGAAGGCAAGACCCTCAGCCCCGACGCGATGGTCGATTATCTGGCCAAACTGGCTGATGCCTTCCCGATTGCCTCGATCGAGGACGGCATGAGCGAAGACGATTTCGAGGGCTGGAAACTTTTGACCGACCGTCTGGGCGACCGTCTGCAACTGGTCGGTGATGACCTGTTCGTCACCAATCCGGCGCGTTTGGAAACCGGCATTGTCGAAGGTCTGGCCAACTCCATTCTGGTGAAGGTCAACCAGATCGGCACCCTGTCCGAAACGCTGGATGCCGTCGATCTGGCGCACCGTTCGGGCTATACCTCGGTCATGTCGCACCGTTCGGGGGAAACCGAGGATTCGACCATTGCCGATCTGGCGGTGGCGCTGAACTGCGGTCAGATCAAGACCGGTTCTCTGGCCCGTTCCGACCGGCTGGCGAAATATAACCAGCTTCTGAGAATCGAATCTCAACTGGATGACGAGGCTGTCTATGCGGGCCTCAGCGTCATTCGCGGCTGAATCCTGCCGGTGTAAGACCCGTTCTGCGGAACGATTTTTACAGAAATGACAAAAAGAGCGGTACGGATACCCCGTGCCGCTCCTTTTTTGCGCTATTGCTTCGCGGCCTGAGCGTGATTTTGTGATAAATTCTTTCATCTGATGTGACATGATCGGTAACAGTTTGTTAAAGTTGCGTGAGCGAAATGGTGATCAGTGTCCGTTCATGGTTCCAAAGGGGCCTAAGTCGTGTTTATGCAATTAAAGCCCTACCTGCCCACGGCCTTTATAGCTGTCGTCATAGCCTACTGTAGTGTTCAGTATTTAACGGGCGACAGAGGCTTTTTTTCTCAGGAATCGAGACAGGTCGAACTGGCTATAAAGGAAAAGCAGCTTGCTGAATTACGCGCAGTGCGCAAAGACCTTGAAGCCCGCGACCGGTTCCTCAGAACGGACAATTTGTCAAAGGAATTACTTGAAGAACGCGCGCGTATTCTTCTGGGGCTGAATGCGCCGGGAGAGTATGTTATTCGTGATCAGATCGCCCGCGACGATCAATCCTGAACACGGCGGGGCCTTTACGTCCGCCCTGGCTTTGCCTAAGAGGTTAGGCAAGGTTTTGGTGGCGGCGGAAATTGCCGTTACCGTCAAAAATCCACAGCCCTCGCATTCCGCTTAAAGGCGCTGGACTTTGTAACCTATTTTCTTAGGCCTATTTCTTAGGGAGGCTTATATGGCGCGTGCCGCCAAGGCAGACACCGGAAGCAAATCCGCCGGTGACACACTCAACCGCAATGTGTCGAAAGACGAACTGCTGAGATATTACCGTGAAATGGTGCTGATCCGCCGCTTTGAAGAGCGCGCCGGTCAGCTTTATGGTATGGGCCTGATCGGTGGTTTCTGCCACCTGTATATCGGTCAGGAAGCCATTGCCGTCGGTATGGAGGAAATCTCCGTCGATGGCGATCAGGTCATCACCGGATACCGCGACCACGGCCATATGCTGGCTGCGGGTATGGACCCCAGGGAAGTCATGGCCGAACTGACCGGCCGTAGCGGCGGTTCGTCCAAGGGTAAGGGCGGGTCGATGCACATGTTCGACATCGCCACCGGCTTTTACGGCGGTCACGGCATCGTCGGCGCGCAGGTATCGCTGGGGACCGGACTGGCCTTTGCCGATTTCTATCGCAACAACGGCAATGTCTCCTTCACCTATTTCGGTGACGGCGCGGCCAATCAAGGGCAGGTTTACGAGAGCTTCAACATGGCCCAGCTGTGGAAGCTGCCGGTCGTTTATGTGATCGAAAACAATGAATATGCCATGGGTACGGCTCTGGCGCGCGCTTCGGCGACGACCGAGCTTTATCAGCGCGGGGCCTCCTTCGGCATTCCGGGCGAGCAGGTGGACGGCATGGACGTGTTTGCCGTTATCGAGGCCGGTCGTCGCGCCGCCGAACATGCCCGTTCGGGCAAGGGGCCTTATATCCTTGAGATGAAGACCTACCGTTATCGCGGTCACTCGATGTCCGATCCGGCCAAGTACCGCACCAAGGAAGAGGTCGATGAGGTCAAGACGACCCGTGACCCGATTGATCACATCAAGACCATGCTGCAACAGGCCGGCGTGGCTGAGGATGAGATCAAGACCATCGACACCGAGGTCAAGGCCATCGTGCTTGAGGCGGTCGAGTTCGCGCAAACCAGCCCCGAACCCGACCCGTCCGAGCTTTATACCGACGTTTATCTTGAGGCATAATCCGATATGACTGACATTCTTATGCCCGCGCTTTCTCCGACCATGGAGGAAGGCACCCTTTCCAAATGGCACATCAAGGCCGGTGACGAAGTGTCTGCCGGTCAGGTCATTGCCGAAATCGAAACCGACAAGGCGACCATGGAAGTCGAAGCCGTCGATGAGGGCGTGGTCGAGGCCATCCTGATCGAGGCCGGTACCGAAGGCGTCAAGGTCAATACCCCCATTGCCCGTCTGGCTGGTGGTGACAGCGCCTCTGCCGCGCCGGTGGCTCAGGAAGCCGCGCCGGTGGCCGAAGCGGCACCTGTCGCAGCGGAAGCGCCGAAGAAAAAGGAAGTCCGCGACCCGGAAATCCCCGAAGGCACGCCGACCATCAGGATCACCGTGCGTGACGCCCTGCGTGACGCCATGGCCGAGGAAATGCGCCGTGATGAGCGCGTCTTCCTGATGGGTGAGGAAGTCGCCCAGTATCAGGGGGCCTATAAGGTTTCGCGTGGTCTGCTTGAGGAATTCGGCGATCGTCGCGTGATCGACACCCCGATCACCGAGATGGGCTTTGCCGGTGTTGGTGCCGGTGCCGCCATGGCGGGCCTCAAGCCGGTCATCGAGTTCATGACCTTCAACTTCGCCATGCAGGCGATTGACCACATCATCAACTCCTCGGCCAAGACGCTGTATATGTCCGGCGGTCAGATCAAGTCGTCCATCGTCTATCGCGGCCCGAACGGGGCTGCGTCGCGCGTGGCGGCCCAGCACTCTCAGGACTATACGGCCTGGTATGCCAATGTCCCCGGCCTGATCGTCCTGTCGCCCTATGATGCGGCCGATGCCAAAGGGCTTCTGAAAGCGGCGATCCGTGATCCGAACCCCGTCGTGTTCCTTGAACACGAAATGATGTACGGCAACGAATTTGAAATTCCCGATGTCGAGGATTTCGTTCTGCCGATCGGCAAGGCCAAGGTGCAGCGTGAAGGTACGGACGTCACCATCGTCTCCTATTCGCGCATGGTCGGCTTCGCCCTCAAGGCGGCTGAAAAACTTGAGGAAGAAGGCATTTCTGCCGAGGTTATCAACCTGCGCACCATCCGTCCGCTGGATACGGAAACCGTGCTGAATTCGGTGCGCAAGACCAACCGTCTGGTCACCGTCGAAGAAGGCTGGGGCCCGTGCGGCGTCGGGGCTGAACTGTCGGCTATGGTCACCGAACATGCGTTCGATGAGCTTGATGCCCCGCCTGCGCGCGTGCATCAGGAAGACGTGCCCATGCCCTATGCGGCTAACCTCGAAGCCCTGACGGTGCCTTCGGTCGATAAGATCATCAAGGCCGTCAAGGCCGTGACCTATCGCTAAGTAAAAGGGAAGTATTTGAAATGACAGACATTTTAATGCCCGCCCTCAGCCCCACCATGGAAGAGGGGATTCTGGCGAAATGGCACGTCAAGGTCGGTGATACGGTTAATGCCGGTGACGTGATTGCGGAAATCGAAACCGACAAGGCAACGATGGAAGTCGAAGCCGTCGATGAAGGCGTGGTCGAGGCCATCCTGATCGAAGCCGGTACCGAAGGCGTCAAGGTCAACACCCCCATCGCTCGTCTGGCGGGTGAAGGCGGGTCTGCCGCTCCGGCACCGCAAAAGGCCGCCGAAGCCCCCAAGGCTGAGGCCCCCAAGGCCGAAGCCGCTCCGGCTCCGAAAACCGAAGCGCCGAAAGCGGCCCCTGCGCCGGTTGCGGCCTCGGGTGATCGCGTCAAGGCTTCGCCTCTGGCGCGCCGTCTGGCTGACATCAACAAACTTGATCTCAAGGCCCTCAAAGGCTCAGGCCCGCGTGGCCGGATCATCAAACGCGACATCGACGAAGCCCTGAAATCCGGCACCGGTAAGGCCGGTGCGGCCTCTGGGCCTGCCGCCGAACCGCGCAAGGCCCAGAGCCTTGAGCAACTGGGGATTCCCGCCGGTTCCTATGACCTCGTGCCGCTCGACGGGATGCGCAAGGTCATTGCCCGTCGCCTGACGGACTCCTTCCGCGATATTCCGCACTTCCCGCTGACGGTAGATGTGGAACTGGACAACCTGCTGGCCGCACGCGCAAAGATCAATTCGGCGTTGGAAGCACAGGGCATCAAGGTTTCGGTCAATGACATCGTCATCAAGGCCGTGGCTCAGGCCCTGAAGCAGGTGCCCGAAGCCAATGCCTCCTTCACTCCCGAAGGGATTGCGATGCATCACAATGCCGACATCGCCATGGCGGTGGCCATTGATGGCGGCCTGATCACTCCGATCGTTCGCAAGGCAGAAACCAAGTCCCTGTCGCAAATTGCGAAAGAGACGAAGGATCTGGCGGCGCGTGCCCGCGACCGCAAGCTGAAGCCCGAAGAATTCCAGGGCGGCACCTTCTCGGTGTCCAACCTCGGTATGTTCGGCATCAGGCAGTTTGCCTCGATCATCAACGAACCGCAGGGCTGCATCCTGTCGGTCGGGGCCGGTGAACAGCGTCCGGTGGTGAAGAATGGTCAACTGGCTGTGGCCACCGTTATGACGGTGACCCTGACCTGCGATCACCGTGTGGTCGATGGCTCTATCGGCGCGAAATATATCACCGCGCTGAAGACCCTGCTCGAAGACCCCATCAAGTTACTGGCGTAGGAAGGAACCGAAAACATGTCTTATGATCTGGTTGTTATCGGTTCCGGCCCCGGCGGCTATGAGGGCGCGATCCGCGCCTCTCAGAACGGCCTGAAGGTCGCCATTGTCGAACGCGAACTGCTGGGCGGCATCTGCCTGAACTGGGGCTGTATCCCCACCAAGGCCCTGCTGAAATCCGCCGAAGTCTATGATAAGGTCAACCATCTGGGGGACTATGGTCTCAAGGCGGAGCAGGCCGGTTTCGACTTCACGAAGATCGTTGAACGCTCACGCGCGGTTGCCAAGCAACTGAACGGCGGCGTCGGCTATCTGATGAAGAAGAACAAGATCGATGTCATCGAGGGCTTTGCCACGCTTGAGGCCGGTAAGGACGCCCCCAGGGTGCGCGTCAAGCTCAATAAGGGCGGCGAGCAGGTGCTTGAACCGAAGAACGTCATGCTGGCGGTCGGGGCGCGGGCGCGTGAGATTCCGGCCATTGGCGCGGTATCTGACGGTGAACGCATCTGGACCTATCGTAATGCCCTGACGCCGACGGCCCTGCCGAAGACGATGGTGGTCATCGGTTCCGGCGCTATCGGTATCGAATTTGCCAGCTTCTACACCTCGCTCGGTTCTGAGGTGACGGTGATCGAGGCCCTTGACCGCATCCTGCCGGTCGAGGATCAGGAAGTCTCCGCCGAGGCGAAAAAAGCCTTTGAAAAGCGCGGCATCAGGTTCCGCACGGGGGCCAAGGTCACCAAACTTGAGAAGGCGAAAGACGGCGTGACGGTCAATCTTGAGGTCGGCGGCAAGGCCGAAGCCCTCAAGGCCGATGTGGCTATCGTCGCCGTCGGTATCGTCGCCAATACGGAAAACCTCGGCCTTGAAAAGCTGGGCGTCGTGATGGATCGCGGCCATGTGAAAAACGACAGTCACGGCAAGACCAACGTCAAGGGTCTGTTTGCCATCGGCGACTGTGCCGGGCCGCCCTGGCTGGCGCACAAGGCGTCGCATGAGGCCGTCCATGCCGCTGACTATATGGCCGGCAAGAAGCTGTCGAACCTCAATCCGCCGATTCCGGGCTGTACCTATGCCACCCCCGAAGTGGCCTCGGTCGGCATCACCGAACAGGCGGCCAGGGAACAGAAGCTCGATGTCAAGATCGGTCGCTTCCCCTTCAAGGCCAACGGTAAGGCGATTGCCGCCGGTGAGCCGGGCGGTTTTGTGAAAGTGATCTTTGACAAGAAGACCGGTGCCCTTCTGGGGGCGCACATGATCGGGGCCAATGTCACCGAGATGGTGCAGGGCTTCTGTCTGGCTATCACCATGGAAGCGACCGAAGAAGACCTGCAAGGGACGATCTTCCCGCACCCGACCATGTCGGAAGCCATCCTTGAGGCGTCGCTCGATGCCGATGGCAAGATGATCAACCTGTAATCTCAGGTGCATCCGTAATGAAAAAAAGACCGGCAGAGCGATCTGCCGGTCTTTTTTATGGGGTGCTGATGAAGATATTGGCCGTCAGCCTGCCGTGGCGCGGATCGTCTGACAGATGCGTGGCGTCGATCAGCGCCGAATGTAACAGATTGGCAGGATAGATCACCGCACGGTTAAAGGCGGCATCGACTTTGCCGATACAGGTGAACTGTGCGTCCGTATGCGCGAAATAGCGGCGGGGCAGGGGATCGCGCACCGCCATCTCATCGGCCAGCGCCCTGTTGTAATCGCTCAGGTTTTCCTGAGTGATACGCTCTATGCCGGTGGCCTTGTGACAGTAAAAACCCGTCCCGCCCTGCGGCGGCCCCGAAAGATAGATCAGCACCGCCAGAGTGCGCGGATGCGGCGTGTCATAATGGGGAATGGTCTGGGCCAGATGCAGGGCCTCAGGCGGGGTGGATACCAGCCCGAAATAGCCGCTCAGGCGTAACTGGTCATTCAGCAGAATATCATAGACGGTTTCGATCACCGGCTTCAGGCCGCTGATGACCGAAAGGACGGTATCGCGCGCAATCTCGCCATTCGGGCCGGGGTAAAAGGTGCGGTGATCGTGGCTGTAGCGGGCGGCGTGGCCTTCCTGCACAAGGGCTTCGGGCGTCAGCAGAAGGTCATCGATGATCGCCACCGGTGTCTTCGTCTGACCGGTCAGGCCGATGCGTGGCTGAACGGACGGGTTGAGACGCAGCTTTAGCCGATCTGTATCCATATGTAGCCCTTTTTATAACCAATATAGGACAAATCCTAACAGGGGCTTCGGGCGGGGGTAAAGCGAAAAACGGCCTTTTTTGTCAGGATTTGGGGCGCTTTTTGTAATTTTCCGACCAGCTGATGATCGGCAGAACCGGAATCCCCCACACTATGCCCGCCAGTCCGTAAAACAGCATACGGATGAGCGGATGATCCGGCAGTCTCTGCCCGATATTGGAAATCAGCCCGACATAAAAGATCAGGAAGAGGATGATGCCGACACAGGCAATGGCGCGGCGCAGCGGCAGGCTCAGACCTCTGGCGGGCGTTGGGGCAGGCGTTGGGGACGGTTGGTCGTTCATGACGGCTTCTTTGTCTTTTCCAGCGCACGGGTCAGATGAAACAGCAGCAGCAGGACCGCGCTGCCGATGGCCGAGGTTTGCAGGGTCAGGAA
>Ga0222423_1000424_pt1 | contig 30634 bp, 21 predicted proteins | sample 3A0metagenome_FD_182472 | JGI IMG/M metagenome (GOLD analysis project Ga0222423, IMG submission 182472) | Enriched microbial communities from leaf-cutter ant dump, University of Wisconsin, Madison, United States - 3A0 (version 2) | ecosystem: Environmental > Terrestrial > Nest > Insects nest >...
CGAAGCCCAGCAACGGCGAGCCGCCCCGCACCGCCAGGACGGCGAGCACCGTCTCCGGCAGCGTCGCGACGACGAGAACGGCCCACCCGCCCAGCTGCGAGACCAGCGCGGCCGACGAGGCGCCCTGCCGGGTCTGGAACGGGCTGTCGCCCGGCTGCTGCACGGGGTAGACGACGTAGGCGGACACGACGCTCGCCAGTCCGAACCCCGTCAGGAGCAGGCCCAGGGCCGCGCCGAGCAGCGGGACGATGGTCGTCGGGCGATCCGTCAGCAGCGCCGAGCCGACGACGAAGACCACGACCACCGGGACCGCGAGACAACCCGCCGCCAGCACCCGACCCCACCGGTCCACGCGCCCGGCGAGCGGCGCCGCGACGTGCGTCCAGAACGCGGTGCCGTCGTACGCGACGTCTGCCGAGACCGACCAGCCCAGGAGGAACGCCGCGATGGGGCCGGCGAGGATCAGCGCGCCGCCGTCACGGTCCAGGACCCACAGGATGATCGGCACGACGGGCACCACGGCGACCGCCATCGCGTAGCGCGGGTCGCGCAGCCAGTAGGTCAGGCAGCGGGCGGTCACAGCACCCACCGGGGTCGCGGGCAGCCGGTCGAACCAGCCCAGACCGTGCTGCTTGCTGGGCGCCTCCTGGTGCGGCGGGTTGACGAGCGCGCGTCCCAGCGCGGTAGCCCAGACCCAGACCGCGAGCGCGAGCGTGCCGAGCGCGATGCCGGCGTGGGCGCCGGCCGCCGGCCAGTCCCGTGCCGCGACGTCGGCCCCGACTGCCCACGGCGCACCGAACGGCGTCCACGCCAGCACGTCACCGACCCTCCGGAGCGTGTCCGCGTCCGCCGTGAAGCCCGACGAGAGGCCGCCGAGCAACGGCCCGACGAGCACGAGGGGGACGAACGCGAGGACCGCCATCGCCTCGCGCACGCGGCGGCGCCCGATGATCGGCAGCGCGACCGTCGTCGTCGCGCGCGACCCGACGACGGCGAGCGCGAGGCCCACCACGGCGGCCCCCAGCCCGACGACAAGGGCGAGCGGGTCGTGCCACCAGACCGCACCGATGGACAGCGCCGACAACGCGCTCATGACGCCGGGGATCCCGATCACGCCCGCGAGCGCCAGGCCGACGAGCAGGGTGCGCCGCGGCACGGCGAACGTCACGAACCGAGCCGGCTCCAGCGTGGAGTCCACCCCGAACGCGACCAGCGGCACGAACCACCAGGCCGCCACGAGCACGGTGCCGACGATGACGGTGACGGGGCGGCGCAGCTCCTCGTCGCTCACGCTCAGCGCGATCATCCCGGCCACGACCAGCGCCGTGACCATGAGCCCGTAGAGAGCGCCGACGACGAGCCCGACCACCTGCCACACCGAGCGCTTGAGGCCGTTCGCGACCAGCTGCAGCTTCAGTCGGAGGAGGTGCGCAACCATGCGAGCCCTCCCCCGCTGACCCGACCGCCGACGAGCTCCACGAACCGGTCCTCGAGGCTGGCGTCGCCGCGCACCTCGTCGACCGTGCCCGCCGCCAGGACGTGGCCGCCGGCGATGACGGCGACGTGGTCGCACATGCGCTGCACCAGGTCCATGACGTGCGACGAGACGACGACCGTGCCGCCGCTGGCCACGTACGACGCGAGGATGTCGCGGATGTTGGCCGCGGAGACGGGGTCGACGGCTTCGAAGGGCTCGTCGAGCACCAGGACGCGGGGGGCGTGCACGAGCGCGCACGCCAACGCGATCTTCTTCGTCATGCCGGCGGAGTAGTCGACGACGAGCGAACGGGCGTCGGCCTCGAGCGCCATCGCCGCGATGAGGTCGGCTGTGCGTTCCCGCACGGTGTCGCGGTCCAGGCCGTGCAGCAGGCCCGCGTAGGTGACCAGCTGGGCGCCCGTGAGGCGGTCGAAGAGCTTGACGCCGTCGGGCAGCACACCGAGCAGCCGCTTGACGTCTGCCGGACGCTGCCACAGGTCCTGACCGTGAACCAGCACCGTGCCGGCGTCGGGCTGGAGCAGGCCGGTGGCCATGGACAGCGTGGTCGTCTTGCCCGCCCCGTTCGGGCCGACGAGGCCGTAGAACGAGCCCGTCGGGACCACCAGGTCGATGCCCGCCACGGCGATCTTGGGCCCGAACCGACGCCACAGACCCTGCAGGTGCAGGGCGGGCGGGGGCGGTGCTGACGTCTCCGGCATCGCGCCAGCATAGGTGTGAGCCCCGACACGACTCCCGGGCCACGGGTCGTGTCGGTGGTGCGTGGTTCGCTGCGGGCATGGACGGATTCGTGCCGGGTGTGGTGGTCGGGCTGCTGGTCGGAGCGCTGGTGGCGGGCGTGCTCGCGTGGTCTGCCGCCGCGCGGCGGTCGGACGCGCGCGTGCGCCGGGCGCAGGTGGAGGCGGCACGGTCCGATGCGCTGCTGACGGCCGCGCGGGAGCGGGAGGCGACGGCTGCGGCCGACGAGGACAAGCTGGCCCACCAGTTCCGGTCGCTGGCCGCCGAGGCGCTGGCGACCAGCACCGACCAGTTCCTGGCGCTCGCCTCGCAGCGTTTCGCGGCCGACCATCAGACGCAGGTCGGCGAGCTCGCGCAGCGGGAGCAGGCCGTGCGGCGGCTGGTCGAGCCGCTCGCGCAGACGCTCGAGCAGGTGCGCACCGAGCTGGGGACCGCGGAGCGCGCCCGGCTCGAGGGTCAGGCAGCGCTCGGCGAGCAGGTCCGTGCGATGCGGACGGCGTCCGAGCAGCTGCGCGGGGAGACCGCCCAGCTCGCGACCGCCCTGCGCTCGTCGCAGGTGCGCGGGAGATGGGGCGAGCTGCAGCTGCGGCGAGTGGTCGAGGCGGCGGGGATGCTCGCGCACGTCGACTTCGTCGAGCAGAACCATGTGCGCACCGACGACGGCGCGCTGCGCCCCGACATGGTGGTGCGGTTGGCCGGCGGCAAGCAGGTGGTCGTCGACGCCAAGGTCGCATTCCTCGGGTTCCTGGAGGCCAGCACGACGACGGACGACGTGGTCCGCGCCGACCGTCTGGCCGCCCACGCACGCCACATGCGCAAGCACATCGACGACCTGGCCGCGAAGAAGTACTGGAACCAGTTCGAGCCGGCTCCAGAGTTCGTCGTGATGTTCGTGCCGGCGGAGTCGTTCCTGCACGCCGCCGTCGAGCAGGATCCCGCGATCATCGAGTACGCGTTCGAGAAGGACGTCGTGCTGGCGACGCCCGTCACGCTGCTGGCACTGCTCCGGACGATCGCCTACGCGTGGCGGCAGGACGCACTGGCCGCGAACGCGCAGGCCGTGCTGACGCTCGGCAAGGAGCTGCACGGTCGGCTGGCCACGCTCGGGTCGCACGTCGCGCGCCTGGGGCGGTCGATCGACGCCGCCGCCGACGCCTACAACAAGACCGTCGCGTCGCTGGAGACCCGTGTGTTGGTCAGCGCGCGCCGGTTCGCCGACCTCGGCGTGGTCGACGGCGACCTCGACGCGCCGGTCCCGGCCAACCCGCGCCTGTCCACGGTCAGCGCACCCGAGCTGGTCGCGTCGGCCGACGAGCTCCTCGTCGACCTGGACGGCCGCACCCTGCGCGACGAACGTGCCTGGGCCGCCGAGGAGTCCCTGGCTGACGCGGACACTGACGTGACGGCGGAGCGCCCGGCCCGGTGACGGGTGTCAGGCGGGGGTGATGTTCAGGGAGCGGCGGTTCTGGCGCGGCGGGCGGGCGACCGGGGTGCCGGCGGCCTTGAGGTCGGCACGCAGCTCGCGAGGCAGGGAGAACATGAGGTCCTCGGTCGCGGTGCGCACCTCGTCGACCTGACCGAAGCCGAGCGCGGCGAGCGTGTCGAGGACGTCCCGCACCAGGATCTCCGGCACCGAGGCACCGGACGTGACTCCGACCGTCGCGGCACCCGCGAACCATGCCGGGTCGATCTCCGCGGCGGTGTCGATCCGGTAGGACGAGCGCGCACCCGCCTCCAGCGCCACCTCGACGAGCCGTACCGAGTTCGACGAGTTCGCCGACCCGACGGTGATGACCACGTCGCAGTCGGGTGCGATCTTCTTGACGGCCACCTGACGGTTCTGGGTGGCGTAGCAGATGTCGTCGGACGGCGGGTCCTGCAGGTTCGGGAACCGCTCACGCAGGCGCCGCACGGTCTCCATGGTCTCGTCGACCGACAGCGTGGTCTGCGAGATCCACACGAGCTTGTCGGGGTCGCGCACCACGACGTCGTCGACCGCGTCCGGGGAGTTCACCACCTGGATGCGTTCCGGCGCCTCGCCGTACGTGCCCTCGACCTCCTCGTGGCCCTCGTGGCCGATGAGCAGGATGTCGAAGTCGTCGTCGGCGAACCGCACCGCCTCCTTGTGCACCTTGGTGACCAGGGGGCACGTGGCGTCGATGGTCTGCAGCGAGCGAGCAGCCGCCGCCTGGTGGACCGCGGGCGAGACGCCGTGGGCGGAGAACACGACGCGAGCGCCCTCGGGCACCTCGTCGGTCTCGTTGACGAACACCGCACCACGGGCCGCGAGCGTCTCCACGACGTACTTGTTGTGCACGATCTCCTTGCGCACGTACACCGGGGCGCCGTAGTGCTCGAGCGCCTTCTCGACGGCGACGACGGCGCGATCGACGCCGGCGCAGTACCCGCGGGGCGCAGCGAGCAGCACGCGCTTGGTCGGTGACTGCGGACCGGCGACCGGGTCGGTTGCCGTGTCGTCGGCGGCGTCGGGGGCGAACGTCGGGGCGGATGTCACGGCTCGAGTCTAGTTCGGGAGCGCCGCGCCGCCGGGTGTCGTCGGCCACTACCCACCGACGTCCACCCCACCCCACCGCCCCCTCCCCACGACGCACACAACCGCCGGAGCCAAGATTCCGAGCTTCTCGTCCGCCACACGCACCGGAAGCTCGGAATCCTGCCGGGAGGGCCGGGTGTTGGTGGGATGGTGTTGGCTGGGCTCGTGAGCATGCAGGACGCGACGACGAGCGACGGCACCGGCCCGACGACGGGTGGGCGGCTGCCGTTGCCGGTCAAGGCCGGTGACACGACGGCCGAGCGACCGTGGCCCGTGCGGCACCTCGCACCCAAGATCGCGGACTACATCGCGCGCATGCCGCCGGTGTGGGTCGAGGGGCAGATCCTCAACTTCAAGCGCTGGAACAACCTGTGGTTCCTCACGCTGCGGGACACCGACCTCGACATGTCGCTGTCGGTGACGGCACCGCTGGGCGCGATCGGCAAGGTCGCGGACCAGGTGCAGGACGGCTCGCACATCGTCATCCACGCGCGTCCGCAGTTCCACGCGAAGAAGGGCACGCTGAGCTTCAGCGCCGACGACGTCCGCCTCGTCGGGCTCGGCGAGCTGCTGGCCCGCATCGAGCACCTCAAGGGCGTGCTCGGGCAGGAGGGGCTGTTCGACGAGCGACGCAAGAAGCCGTTGCCGTTCCTGCCCGGCGTGATCGGGCTGGTGGTCGCGCAGCAGGGCGACGCGGAGCACGACGTCGTCAGCAACGCGCGCGCCCGGTGGGCCGCGGCACAGTTCCAGATCCGCCGCGTCACCGTGCAGGGGCCGCGCGCGGTGCCGGAGGTGGGCGCGGCGATCGCCGAGCTGGACGCCGACCCGCGGGTGGACGTCATCGTCGTCGCGCGCGGCGGCGGCTCGTTCGAGGACCTGCTGCCGTTCAGCAACGAGACGCTGGTCCGGGCGGCGGCCGCGTGCCGGACGCCGCTGGTCAGCGCCATCGGGCACCACCTCGACAGCCCGCTGCTCGACCTGGTTGCCGACTTCCGCGCGTCCACGCCCACCGATGCCGCCAAGCGCATCGTCCCCGACGTCACCGAGGAGCGAGCCCGCCTGGTCCAGGCCCGCTCGCGGTCCCGGGCCGCGATCCGCGCGCGCATCGAGCGGGAGCAGGCCGGGCTCGACGCCATCCGCAGCCGCCCCGCACTCGCGACGCCGACCACGCTCGTCGACCAGCTCGAGCAGCGCCTGCACGTGCTGCGCGACACCGCCCGCCGATCGCTGGACGCCGCCCTGCGGCACGGGCACGCGGAGATCGTCGGGCTGGCTGCCCAGGTCAGGGCCCTGTCGCCGGCCGCCACCCTCGATCGCGGCTACGCCGTGGTCCAGGGCCCCGACGGCCACGTGGTCCGCGACCCCGTCGACGTCGGCGCCGGCGACCGCCTCCGCATCCGCGTCGCGGCCGGCGAGCTGGCGGCCGACGTCACCACCTGAGCGGGCTGCAGCAGGCCGCGGCGGCGCCCTGACGGGTGGCTCGGGTCGCTGTCGGTGGGGGCTGGTTGGATGGGCGCATGCCGAAGAGCGCCGCAGAGCCCCAGAACCCGAACGCGGACGTCGCCGCACTGAGCTACGAGCAGGCGCGCGACGAGCTGGTGCAGGTGGTCGCCCGCCTGGAGGCAGGGTCAGCTCCGCTCGAGGACTCGCTCGCGCTGTGGGAACGCGGCGAGGCGCTCGCGGCACGCTGCCAGCAGTGGCTCGACGGCGCCCGCGAGCGCCTCGCGGCAGTCCGCGAACCGGTCGACGAGTAGCGAACAGGTCGACGAGCACCAGCGAACCGGAGCCCATGCCCGGCGAAAGACCGGAACGATCGCAGGAGCCGCGGGCGTGCGGCGCTCAGCTCGCCTTCGCGGACTCGCGCTCCTGAGCCCGCTGGATCGACGCCTTGCGGTCTTGCTCGTTCTGCTTGTCGATCTCGGTGACCTTCTCCTGGTCGTAGGTGAGGTTCTCGCCGCCCTCGGGGTCGAACACCATCATCTTGGCCGGGTCGAACCACAGCGAGGCCCGGTCGCCGTCCCGCACGCGAGACTCGGAGTCGAGCGCGACCACCATCTGCGTGCGCATCCCCTCGCCGTCCAGGTCACGGTCGAGCTCCTCGAGCTTGCCGGCCACGTCCGGGTTCGTCTCGAAGGGGACGTAGGCGTACAGGTCGGAGCCGAGCCACTCGGTGACGTCGACGTTCACGTCGAACGTGACCGCCCCGTCGGACGCGTTCTTGGTCAGTGACGCGTCCTCGAAGTGCTCGGGCCGCAGCCCGACGATCACGAGCTTGCGGTCCCCCAGCTTCTCGCGGAGCTCCGGCGAGATCGGCACGTCCGCCACCGGCAGGTGCAGCGTGTCGCCGTCGATCTCGCCGGGCAGGAAGTTCATGGGCGGGGAGCCGATGAACCCGGCGACGAACAGGTTGACGGGCTGCTCGTAGAGCCCGCGCGGGGACGCCACCTGCTGCAGCTCGCCCTTGCGCAGCACGGCGACCCGGTCGCCGAGCGTCATGGCTTCCGTCTGGTCGTGGGTCACGTACACGGTCGTCGTGCCCAGGCGCCGCTGCATGCGTGCGATCTCGGTGCGCATCTGCCCGCGCAGCTTGGCGTCCAGGTTGGACAGCGGCTCGTCGAACAGGAACGCGTTGGCCTCACGGACGATCGCGCGCCCCATCGCGACGCGCTGGCGCTGGCCACCCGAGAGGTTGGCGGGCTTGCGCTGCAGGTGGTCCTGCAGCTCGAGGGTGTTGGCGGCGAACTCGACCTTCTCGCGCACCTGGTCCTCGGTGAACTTCCCCTTCTGCAGGCGCAGCGGGAAGGCGATGTTCTCGAAGACCGTCAGGTGCGGGTAGAGCGCGTAGTTCTGGAACACCATCGCCAGGTGGCGGTCGCGCGGCGCCTTGTCGTTGACGACCTTGTCCGCGATCTTCAGCTCACCTGACGTGATGTCCTCGAGCCCGACGATCATGCGCAGCAGGGTCGACTTCCCGCAGCCGGACGGCCCGACGAGGATGACGAACTCCCCGTCGGCGATGTCCAGGCTCACGCCCTTCACGGCCTCGAAGCCGTCGCCGTAGGTCTTGCGGATGTCCTTGAGGGTGATGGCAGCCATCTTGTTCTCTCCTTGGAAAGAGGGGTCAGCCCTTGACGGCGCCCTGGGTCAGGCCGGACACGATCTGGCGTTGGAAGAGCAGGACGAGGATGACGACGGGGATCGTCACGATGACCGCCGCAGCGGAGATGGCGCCCGTCGGCTCCTCGAACTGCGAGGCCCCGGTGAAGAACGCCAGCGCGGCGGGCACCGGCCGGGCGGCCGACGTCGACGTCAGCGAGATGCCGTAGACGAAGTCGTTCCACGCGATGAAGAACGCGATCAGCGCGGTGGTGAACACGCCGGGAGCGGCGAGCGGCACGATCGCCTTGCGGAACGCCTGCCACGGCGTCGCGCCGTCCACCTGCGCCGCCTGCTCCAGCTCCCACGGGATCTGGCGGAAGAACGCAGCCAGCGTCCAGATGGAGATCGGCAGCGTGAGCGACAGGTACGGGATGATCAGACCGAGCCACGTGTCGTACAGGCCGATGTTGCGCCACAGGTTGAACAGCGGCGTCACGATCGAGACGACGGGGAAGATCGACACCCCGAGCGCGGTGGTGAGGATGAGGCGCTTGCCCGGGAAGTCGAGGCGGGCGATGGCGTAGGCGGCCAGGGTCGCCAGGACGACGGCGACGGCCGTCGCGATGAGCGAGATGCCGATCGAGTTGCGCAGGGCCGGCAGGAACAGATCCTTCGCGGACCCGGTCAGGATCTGCTCGTAGTTGCTCCACGTCCAGGTCTTGGGCAGGAACGTCCCGAGGTTCAGCTGGCTGGGCAGCTTGAACGACGTCGCGATGATCGAGAACACCGGGAACAGGGCGTAGACGAGCACCAGGACCGTGATCACGCCCCACCAGATGCGGAGCTTCGGCGTCATCGTGCGCATCAGCCCTCCCCCCTCGCGCTGGCCAGATCGACCTTGAAGAGCTTGATGGCGATGAAGCAGATGAGGATCACGCAGAGGAACAGGATCACGGAGATCGCCGAGCCGAGACCGATCTCGAGGCGGTTGATCGACGTGTTGTACGCGAGCAACGAGAGCACGTTCGTGTTGTTCGCGCCGTTGGTCATGATGAACACGTTGTCGAAGATCCGGAACGCGTCGAGCGCCCGGAACAGGACGGCGACCATGATCGCCGCCTTCATGTTGGGGAGCACGACGCGCCGCAACCGTTGCCCCCAGGTGGCACCGTCCACCTCGGCGGCCTCCTCCAGCTCCGTCGGCACCTGGGACAGCCCCGCCAGCAGCAGCAGCGAGATGAACGGCGTCGTCTTCCAGATCTCGGAGGCGATGATGACGAACAGCGACGTGCCCTGGTGCGCGAACCAGTTGAGGTTCGGGTCGATGCCCGGCACCCAGTCGAACCAGTGGTTGATGAACCCGGAGTTGATGTCGAACGCGTAGAACCACGCGAACGCGCTGACCACGGTGATGATCCCGTAGGGCACCAGGATCGCGGTGCGCAGCAGCCCGCGCAGGGACGTGATGGCCCGGTGCATCACGAGTGCGAGCGCGAAGCCGAGGACCAGCTCGACGACCACCGAGACGACCATGATCAGCGTCGTGACCCACAGCGACTGCCAGAACAGCGAGTCCGTGAGCACGACCTTGTAGTTGTTGAGCCCGATGAACGCCTTGTCGTCGGGCGCCGTCAGGCGGTAGTTGAACAGCGAGTCGTACAGGGCCTGCAGGATCGGGTAGATGGTGACGGCGAGCATGACGACGAACGCCGGCCCCGCCAACCACCACCCGAGCCGGGCCTCCGACCGCGCCCGGTCGCTGCGCGCCGTCTTGGGCGCGTGCTCCGGCGCCTGCGTCGCGACGTCCGCGGTCATAGCAGCTTCTCCCCTCGCAGGACGGCGGTGATGAAGTCGGTCGACTCCTTCGGCGTCGTGTCCGGATCGACCGACGCCGGCGGGTGCCACGTCTGCTGCAGCCCGACGGAGACCTCGTTGTAGTAGGGCGTCTGGGGCCGCGGCGCAGCCTTCTCGAGCGACTCCCGGATCACGTCCGCCATCGGGAACGCCTTCTTCACGTCCGCGTCGTCGTAGGCTTTGGTGTTCGACGGCGGGTTGCCGTTGGTCGCGAAGTAGTACGCCTGGTTCTCGGGCTTCACGATGCACTCGGTGGCCTGGTAGGCCATCGCGACGTGATTGCTGTACGCGCCGACCCCGAGGTTGATGCCGCCGTACGGGGGCTTCGACTCCGTGCCCTCGGTCACCTCCGGGTACAGGGCCCAGCCGATGTCGTCGAGGAACGACTGGTCGAGCGTGCCGTCCTTGACCGCACCCTGGCTGGCCGACCAGACGAACGGCCAGTTGACCATGAACGAGCCCTTGTCCCCCTGGAACACGGTCAGCGTCGCGTTCTCGTCGGCCGTCGGCAGGCCCGGACCGCCCAGCCCCTTCTTGCCGATCGTCCCGATGATGTCCGCCGCATCCTTGCCGGCGTCGGACTCGAGCCCGAGCTTCAGCTCGTCGGCCGGCGCCTCCGGGTTCTCCAGGATGTGGCCGCCGGCGGACTCCACCAGCGCGTTGATCCACACCGTGAGCGACTCCGCCTTGGTGCCCTGGACGCCCAGGAACTTGTCCTGGTCCGCGGCCGCGTCCATCAGCTGCTTCCACGTGACGGGGTTCTTGGACGGGTCCAGGCCGGCCTTCTCGGCGACCGACTTGCGGTACCAGAGGAGCTGCGTGTTGGCCCAGAACGGGACCGTCACGAGCTTGCCCTTCCACGTCGCTCCGTCGAGGGCGCCCTTCACGACGTCCTTCGACACGGTGTCGGCCACGTCGGAGGGCATGGGCGCCAGGAAGCCGGGCTCGGCGAGCTCGGGGATGAACGGCGGGTCGAGGCTCATGATGTCGATCGACGAGTCCTTCGCCGCGAGCCGCCGCGCGAGCTGCTCGCGCTGGGCACCGGCGTCGCGCGGGAGCGTCTCCGTCGTGATCCGGTACTCCCCGTTCGCCGCCTCGGTGCAGCGCTTGGCGATCTCGACCTGTCCCCCGTTGTCGGGGTTGATGTACCACGTGAGTGTCGGTGGTCCGCTGCTGCTGCTGCACGCGGCCAGCGGCACGGCCAGCCCCACCGCCACGGCCAGGGCCGCCGCTCGGGTGCGTCGTCGCACGTCGTCCTCCCGGAGTGATCGAGGCTTCGTCGCTTCGGGTTCTTTGCTACACCCGGCGACCAGGCGCCCGCCACCGGAACGGACGAATCGGTCAGATCCGTGGACACCACCTGCCGCCAGGGCCGAGACCTGCGACGATGGCCAGGTGCCTCATGAGCTGACACCCGCCCAGGCCTGGACCGCGCTCCGCGAGGGCAACGAACGATTCGTCCGCGGCAAGATGGACCACCCGTCGCAGAGCATCGAGAAGCGCACCGAGCTCTCGAGCGCGCAGCATCCTTTCGCGGTGCTGTTCGGCTGCTCCGACTCCCGGGTCGCCGCGGAGATCATCTTCGACCAGGGGCTCGGCGACCTGTTCGTCGTCCGGACCGCCGGTCACGTGCTCGACACCACCGTCATCGGGTCGATCGAGTTCGGGGTCGAGGTGCTCGGCGCCCCGCTCGTCGTCGTGCTGGGCCACGACTCGTGCGGTGCCGTGAAGGCCGCCACCGCGGCGCTCACAGAGGGGACGACGACCCCCGGGTTCGTCCGGGCCGTCGTCGACCGGGTCATCCCGAGCATCGTCGGCATGGTGGGCCAGGGGCAGGACCTGTCGACGATCGACGCCGCGACCCTCGGGCACGAGCACGTCAAGAACACCGTGCAGATGCTGCAGGACTACTCCGTGACGCTCGCCCGCGCGGTCGCCGAGGGACGCTGCGCGATCATCGGCCTCGAGTACGACCTCGTCGACGGACGCGTCCGGGTCGCGGAGACCGTCGGCGACCTCTGAGTCGCCGAACCTGCCATCGCGAACGCCTCGAGGGCGTAGAACGGCAACCATGGCAGGTTCGCCGTGGTGGGCTGCGAGTGCGTGGGACGACCTCGCCCTGTCGCGGTCGGGCAGGGGGGACCGACCGCGGCAGGGCGAGGGGTTCGTCGATGTGGTGGCGGGCCCGTGACAGGCCCACCACCGCACCAGCTCAGCGCACGCGCACCTTCACGGTCGACGACGACCGCGGCGCGACGTTCGACGACGTCGGCGTGAAGACCGCCTTCACCGAGATGGACTTCGCGTACTTCTTGGGCAGCTTCACCTTCACCGCCGTCGTGCTCGTCGTGATCTTCGCGGTCGCGACCTTCTTGCCGGCCACGTAGACCGCGACCTTCCCGGCCGCCCGCTTGCCGTTGTCGAGCTTGCCGACGCGGACGGTGACGACGGGCCGGGTGTGCTTGGCGAAGCGTGCGCCGGAAACTGTCACGGACGTGACCTTGGCACGGCCGACGACGACCTTCACGCTGCCGCTCGTGGACCCGAGGTGGCTTGCCGAGCCGCTGTACACCGCGGTGAGCCGGTGCGTGCCGACCGCGAGCGTGCTGATCGTCCGCGACGCGACGCCGGCCTTGACGGTCAGCGGGCTGCCGACCTTCGCCTTGCCGTCGTAGAGCTGGACGGTGCCGGTGGCGTTCGCCGGCGCGACCTTCACGCTCAGCGTCACCTTCTTGCCGTAGCTCGTCTTCGCGGTCGACGCCCGCAGCGTCGTCGTGGTCGCCTTGCGGACGACCGGCGGCGCCTTGACCTGCACCGACGCGGTCGCGGTGACCGCGGAGACGGCACCGCTCGCGGTGACCCGGTAGGTGCCTGCCGTCGCCGGCGCGGTGAGCGTCGCCGACAGCGTGCCCGACCAGGACGTCTGCGCCGTCGTCGTCGCCGAGCCCAGGGTGACCGTGACCTTCTCCCCGACCGCGAACCCGCTGCCGGTGACCGTGAGCTTCTTGCCCGGCTCGACGGCCGGGGCCGTGATCGACGGGGTGTACGCCGCGGTCAGGTGCGCGAGCACGTCGCGCAGGAGCGCGATCGCGTGGGCGAGCACGGTCGCGTCGGCCGGGGTCGCCCCCAGGACGACGTTCGCCTTGAGCAGCGCGTCGTCGAGGCGCGCCTTCGCCGCGTCGCTCAGGGTCGAGCGGTCGACGCCGTTCGCCTGGTCGACCAGTGCGGCCAGCGCGCTCGTGTCGACGGGCGTCGTCGGGTCGGTGAGGCGGAAGTCGTCGACGACGCCCCACGCGTTCGCACTCAGGGTGGCGTCGAAGCCCACCGTCACCGTGCCGTCCGCGGGCACCGTGACCTGCAGCGACGGGGTGTCGTAGATCTTCCAGCCCGTGAGGCTGAAGGATGCGGTCGTGCTCCCGGCCGACGTGGTCGCCACGAGGTCGAGCCGGTCGCCCGAGCCGATCGAGCCGCCCTCACCCGTCGCGAGCAGGGTGTACGTGCCCGGCGTCAGGCCGGTGATCGTCTGCTTCACGCCCGTCGAGTACGCGCTGCCCTGCCAGAACGAGAAGCCCCGCCCGCCGTCGGACGCGTCGGCCGTCGCACCGATCGCGCCGCCCGTCCCCGTGACCGTCCACGGATCCGTCGAGGCGGACTCGAAGCTCGCGTTCGCGGTGATGTAGTTGTGCGCCTTGACGGCCACCTTCGCGGTCACCGCGAGGCCGCCGCTCGTCACGCCGGGGATCGTGTAGGTGCCGGGGCCCGTGATCCAGTCGACGGAGTCGTCCCACGTGGTGGGCTGCTGCTCGACCGTGCCGTCGTTGTAGGTGACCGCGACGGTCGCGGGCATGGTGACCGGTGTGCCGGCCGGGACCGTGAGGTTCACGGACTCGACGGACGTGACCGCGCGCGGCGCCACCGAGCCCGTGCGGACGTAGCGGAACACGTTGAGGGAGTCGAGCGGGTTGCCGTCGAAGTCGAACATCGCCTGGTTGTCCCAGGCCGATCCGCCGTACTCGATACCCTTGGCACCCTCGTCGTAGTCGCCCGCCCAGCTCGTCGCCCAGCCCGAGCCGTACGTCTGCCACTTGGCGACGTTGTCGTCCCAGTCCGTGGCCGGGCCCACCGGGATCCACGCGGGCTCCCAGTAGAAGACGCCGATGCCCGCGGCGCCGACGTCGGCCACCGCCTGGATCACGTCCCGCACCTCGCTGGCCTGCCCCTGGACGGACACCGGGTACTGCGTCGCGGTGCTCACCGAGTTGGGGAAGCCGTCGCCGTCGTCGGACGTGTACACCCAGGACGTCTCGGCGACCATGACCTTCTTGCCGTAGGTCGTCGCGACGTTGCTCAGCTGCTGCGTCAGGTTGGCCAGCGTGCCGTGCCAGTACGGGTAGTACGACGACGCGAACACGTCGTAGTCGACGTCGTCGGCCTGCATGGCCGCCGCGATCTGGCCGTACTTGCCCTGGTCCGGGTTGGTGAAGTGGATCGCGACGAGCGCGTCGGGGAACACGTCCCGCACGGCCTCGCTGCCGGCCTCGAAGACCTGCGCCATGTTGTCGAGCCCGGTCACGCCGGCGACGCCGTTGTTGGTCTCGTTGCCCACCTGGACCATGCCGACGTCGACGCCGGCGTCCTTGAAGCTGTCGAGGGTCTGCGTCGTGTACGCGTTCACGGCGTCCGCGGTCTGCGCGACCGTGTAGCCCGCCCACGCCTTGGGGGCGGTCTGCTTGCCGGGGTCCGCCCAGAAGTCGGAGTAGTGGAAGTCGACGAGCACCTTCATGCCTGCGTCCGTGGCACGCTCGCCGATCTCCAGGGCGCGGGCCGCGTCCACGTCGCCGCCGCCGTAGCCGTGGCCGTCCGCGTCGTACGGGTCGTTCCACACGCGGATGCGGACGTAGTTGACGCCGCCCGACTTGAGCACGTCGAACAGGTCGGCGGGCTTGCCGTCGGCGTCGCGGTAGACGACGCCGCTCTCCTCCTCGGACAGGACCGTCGACACGTCGACGCCCATCGCGAAGTCGTCGGGCAGGTTGCTCACCTTGGGCACCGTGATGGTGGCCTCGACGGGTCCGTCGTCGTCGGCCCAGGCCGTCGGCGCGACCGTGCACACCAGCGCGCCGGCCACCACGACGGCCGCCGCCCGGCGGGCCGCGTGCGGGGACTTCAGGGACATGGGTCTTCCTCCGCGCTCGATCGTCATCGTTCGAAACGGGTGCGGGGACCAGCTCGTCACTGAGCTCCCCGCACCTGGTTGTCGCCCGGACTGTATGCGGTCACAGTCGTCCTTGTCCACGATGGGCTGCAGATTCACTCTCAGACTGTGCTCATGCTGTGCTTTCTACTGTGCGCGGTCACAGTGGCGGCGGCCCGACGACGGCAACGTCGCAGGTCACGGCGACGACGATGGGGACGCCGAGGAGACACCCCGCACAGGGACGAACGCCACACCGCCCGCCGTGGGCCGCGCCGATGCGGTGGGGCAGGATGGATCCATGACTTCTGCACCCACCGACGACGGCGTCGAGTACCGGATCGAGCACGACACCATGGGCGAGGTCCGCGTCCCGGCCGCCGCCCTCTACCGCGCGCAGACCCAGCGCGCGGTCGAGAACTTCCCCATCTCCGGCACCGGCCTCGAGCGCGGCCACATCGAAGCGCTCGCCCGGATCAAGAAGGCCGCGGCGCGCGCCAACGCCGAGCTCGGCGTGCTGGACGCCGACGTCGCCGCCGCGATCGTCGCCGCCGCGGACGAGGTCGCGTCCGGCGCACACGACGCGCACTTCCCGGTCGACGTCTACCAGACCGGCTCGGGCACGTCGTCCAACATGAACACCAACGAGGTCATCGCCACGCTGGCCAGCCGCTCGCTGGGTCGCGACGTGCACCCCAACGACCACGTCAACGCGTCGCAGTCGTCGAACGACGTGTTCCCGACCTCCGTCCACGTCGCGGCGACCGCCGGTGTGGTCCGCGACCTGGTCCCCGCCCTGACGCACCTCGCCGAGGCCCTCGAGGCCAAGCGCGACGCCTGGGCGACCGTCGTGAAGTCCGGCCGCACGCACCTCATGGACGCCACCCCCGTCACCCTCGGGCAGGAGTTCGGCGGCTACGCGGCCGCCGTCCGCTACGGCATCGAGCGGCTCGAGTCCGCGCTCCCCCGAGCCGCCGAGGTCCCCCTGGGCGGCACCGCCGTCGGCACGGGCATCAACACGCCCGCGGGCTTCCCGCAGCGTGTCATCGCGCTGCTGCGCGAGGACACCGACCTTCCGCTGACGGAGGCGCGCGACCACTTCGAGGCGCAGTCGTCGCGCGACGGCCTCGTCGAGCTGTCCGGCGCGCTGCGCACCATCGCCGTGAGCCTGACCAAGATCTGCAACGACCTGCGCTGGATGGGATCCGGCCCCAACACGGGACTCGGCGAGATCGCGATCCCCGACCTGCAGCCCGGCTCGTCGATCATGCCCGGCAAGGTCAACCCCGTGATCCCGGAGGCCGTCCTCATGGTGGCCGCCCGGGTCATCGGCAACGACGCGACCGTGGCCTGGGCCGGTGCGTCCGGCTCGTTCGAGCTCAACGTGCAGATCCCCGTGATCGCCGCCGGCGTGCTCGAGTCGATCCGGCTGCTCGGCAACGCGTCGCGCCTGCTCGCCGACAAGACCGTCGACGGCCTGGTCGCTAACGAGGAGCGGGCCCGCGCGCTGGCCGAGTCCTCGCCGTCGATCGTGACGCCGCTCAACCGCGTGATCGGCTACGAGGCCGCGGCCAAGATCGCCAAGCACTCCGTCAAGCAGGGCATCACCGTCCGCCAGGCCGTCGTCGACCTCGGCTACGTGGAGCGTGGCGAGGTCACCGAGGCGCAGCTCGACGCGGCGCTCGACGTGCTGAGCATGACGCGCCCGCCGCAGGCCTGACACAGGCTCGCAGCGGCGAAGGCCCGGCTCCCTGGGGGGGACCGGGCCTTCGTCGCGTGCGGGCCGCGTCAGTGCGCGGCGGCCGCTGCTCCCGCGGCGGCGTCCTTCTGGGCCTGGCCCTCGCCGTGGTGGTGGGGGCGGATGCCCTTCATGGCCAGCGCGGACAGGAGCCCGATCGCGAGCACGACGACCGTGAGCAGCATCGTCTGGCTGACCGCGACGGCCAGGCCCGAGTGCACGGCCTGCATCGCGGCGTCGGTGAACTGCTGGGCGGCGTCGGCCGGGACGCCCTCCGGCACGGAGAATGCGCCGGACGAACCACCCGCGAGCGCGTCCTGGTCCACGTGTGCGAACGCCTGCACGAACGGCTGGCGCATCGCCTCGGGCAGCGACTGCGCGGCGCTGGCCGCGGCCTTGGGGATCTCGATCCCGAGGCGTGACGTGAACAGCGCGATGATCGCGGCCGAACCGACGACGCCACCGATCTGGCGGTTGGTGTTGAAGGCACCCGCGCCCGCACCGGCGTTGCGGTGGTCGAGGCCGGACGTCGCGAGGTTGGCGAGCGGCGAGAACAGGAAGCCCGTGCCGATGCCGAAGAAGCACATGACGACGACGAGCTTCCACACCTCCGCGTCGGGCTCGATGAGCTCGTGCAGGGCGAACACGACGACCGTCAGGATCGCGAACCCGGTCGCGACGATCCACTTGCCCGGGATCTTGTCCGAGAGCCGGCCCGCGAAGGGCGCGACGATGCCCGACAGCACGGACCCGCCCGCGCCCACGAGCGCCGAACGCAGCGGCGACAGGCCCAAGCCCGTCTGCAGGAAGATCGTGAAGGGGAAGAAGATCCCCGTCATCGCGAACGTCACGGCGAACCCGGCGATGTTGGCCATCGAGAAGTTGCGGCTGTGGAAGAGCGTGAGCGGCATGAGCGCGTCCGCGCCCAGGTGCCGCTGCCACAGCACGAACCCGACGAGCACGACGACGCCGGCGCCGATGACGCCCCAGACGGTGACCGGGCCGGTGATGGTGCCCCAGTCGTAGGTCGAGCCCTCCTGCAGGCCGAACACGAACAGGAACATGCCGACGACCGACAGCGCGACGCCGATGCCGTCGATGCGGCGCTCGGCGGTGGGCAGCTTGGGCAGGCTGTAGAGCGCGAAGAACAGCGCGACGATGCCGATCGGGATGTTGACGAAGAAGATCCACTCCCACCCGATCGGGACCAGCAGGCCGCCGAGCACCGGTCCGGTGATCGTCGCGACACCCGCGACCGCACCCCAGACGCCCATCGCGGCGCCGCGCTTCATGGGCGGGAACACGCGCGTGATCATCGACATGGTCTGCGGGGTCATGAGCGCGCCGCCGACGCCCTGCACGGCTCGGGCCGCGATGAGCCAGCCGACCGACGGCGCGAGACCGCAGGCCAGCGACGCGAGCGTGAACAGCACGAGGCCGATGACGAACACGGGCCGGGGGCCGTACTTGTCGCCGAGGCGCCCGGTGACCAGGAGCAGGACGGCGAAGGTGAGGAGGTAGGCGCTGTTCACCCAGCCGACCGACGTGACGTCGGCGTGCAGGTCCGTCATGAGGGTCGGCACGGCGACGTTCACGATCGTCGTGTCGAGCATGATCATGAAGAAGCCGAGGCACAGGGGCGGCAGGATGCTCCACGGGCTGCGGCCGTGGAGGTCGACGAGCGCGGGTCGCTGCTCGGTGGTCATGGGTGGTCCTTCGTTCGAGGGCGTTCTGCAGGTCGGGTGCGTGGAGCTGTTCGAGGGTTCGAGGCAGTTCGAGAGGGCGGGGCCTGCGCGGCCGCCGCGCGGGCGACGGCGATGCGGGCCTTGTAGTCGGTGGGGAACGGGCTGTCCCAGTCGAGGTCGCCGCGCTCGATCTCGGCGATCGTCGCGTCGAGCCAGGCGGTCTCCGTGGCCATGAGGGCCAGGTCGTGCTCGACGTCCAACGCGTACCGGCGGGGCAGGCCGTTGTCGACCGCCATGCGGTGGCGCGCCTCGAGGTCGGCGCGTCGCGCCTCCTCGCGGTCGCGCCGACGACGGAGCTGGGCGACCACCTCGGTGGCGGGCAGCTCGGTCGCCTCGGCGACACCCACCGAGAAGAGCGGGTAGCTGGGGTGGTCGTCTCCGAGGAAGCTGGTCAGCCGCCGCGAGAAGGCGGTGCGGCCGGCGTCCGTGAGCCGGTAGGTGGTGCGCTCGGGCCGCCGACCGTCGCGGTCCGTGCCGACGACCTCGACGAGGCCGTCACGCTCGAGCCGTTCGACGCCGTGGTACACGGCGCCGGGGTTCACGCGCACGAGCCGCGTGTCTCCCCGCTCCACGAGCGCCTGGTGGAGCTGGTACGGGTGCATCGGCTGCTCGTGCAGCAGCGCGAGCGTCAGCACCGCCACCGCCGAGAGCTCCCCCGTCGCCATGCGCCCATCCTCCGTCCGACGACCGACACGCGCCGTGCGGCACGAATATTCCAACCGGAATATTGCGTCAGGATTATTCGACGCGTCAAGCCACGCCTGCGTGACACCGACCACCTCACCCGTTCGAGCGCCATCATGTGGAATCGCTCCCATGCACCGAGGTGGAACGTCTAGCATCGCTTCAGCCCGGTCGCCCCGGGCACAGGACGACGACGTCAGGGAGGTGCACGTGGGCGCGACCGCTCGCCTGCTGCTGCACCGCGCCCGCGCGCAGCACACCGTGCTGCTCGCCGTCGTCGCCGTCGCCGTCGTCGGCGCGACCCTGCTCGGCACGTTCGCCCTGCTGCTCTCGGCCAGCCAGCACCACCTGCTCGCCACCGCGCTGGACCGGACGCCGGCCTCGGCGCGGGAGATCGACGCGACCATCACCCGCTCGCTGACCCCGACGCCGGACGCGGTCCCGCACGCGAGCGCCTTCGTCGACGACCTGCTGGGCGACGTCCCCGCGACGCGCGAGACCTGGCTGGCCTCGACCATGTTCGCGGTGCCCGGCACCGGCGACCCCATCGACCCGTACGTCTACCTCGCCAGCAACCCCGAGGTCGAGCGCTCCAGCACGCTGGTCAGCGGGGCGTTCCCGACGACCGGCGTCGACGCGGACGGCCGCGTGCCCGTGGCGGTGCCGCAGCAGGTCGCCGACGCGTACGGCTGGACCGTCGGCACCGAGGTCCCGGTCTCCGCGACGGCTTCGCGGAGCGACCTGCGTCTGGTCGTGACCGGCACGTTCCGGTTGACGGGCGCACCGGCGGTGTGGGCGCGCGACGAGCTCGGCGGCACGGTCCACGACCCGGCCTACCCCGTCCTCGGGTCCGCCGGGATGCTGAGCACGCAGGCGTGGGGGCCGCTGGTCGTCGGCGACCCGGCCCTCCTCACCGACGGCACCGTGGACCTCGGATCGGCCCACCTCGTCGCCCACCCCGAGCTCGGCGACGTGCCGGCTGCGGCGCTCGACCACCTGCGCGACCAGCTCGGCGACGTCCAGCAGCGCCTGGCCGCCGTCGTCGCCGGTGACGGCATGAGCTCGCTGGTCTTCACCCAGCTGCCCCAGACGATCGACACCGCTGTCTCGAGCCTGCAGGTCACCAGCGTCACGCTCGTCGTCGTCGCGCTCCTGCTCGTGACGCTCGCCGTCACCGTGCTCATGCTCGCCGCCCGCATGCTCGCGGACCGTCGCGCGGCGGAGCAGGAGCTCATGGCCTCGCGCGGTGCGTCGCGGGCGCAGATCCTGCGGCTGGCCGCGCTCGAGGCCCTCGCCGTGGCGGCCGTCGCCGCGCTCCTGTCCCCCGTGCTCGCCGTCCTGACCTACCGCGCCATCTCGTGGGTCCCTGCGCTGAGCCGCGGCGGCCTCGACGCCGACCCCGGCCGTCCGGCGGTCCTGTGGATCACGTGCGCGCTCGCGTCGCTCCTGCTCGCGGCGGTCCTCGTCGCGCCGCTCCTGCGCCGGGCGGACGCCACGCAGACCCGGACCCGCGCCGACCGGCGAGGCGGCGCCGCCCGCTCGGGCGCGGACATCGCGCTCGTCGCCCTCGCCCTCGTCGGCCTGTGGCAGCTGCGCTCCTACCACTCACCGGTCGGCTCCGGCGGCGGCCTGCTCGGGCGCACCGACCCCGTCCTCGCGCTGGCCCCCGCGCTGATCCTGCTGGCAGGCGCGGTCCTCGCGCTGCGGCTCATGCCGCTCGTCGCGCACGTCGGGGAGCGTCTGGCCGCGCGCAGCCGCTCGTGGGTGGGGCCCCTGGCGGTCTGGGAGCTGGGCCGACGGCCGGCCCGGGCGACCGCCGCGGTGCTGCTGCTCACGCTCGCCGTGGGGGTCGGCGCGTTCTCGTCGTCGTTCCTCACCACGTGGCGCACGTCCCAGCAGGCCCAGGCCGACCTCGCCGTGGGGGCCGACGTGCGCGTCACGCCCGCGACGCCCACGCCGCTGGTCGCCGCCGCGCAGGTCGCCGAGACCGACGGAATCGACGCGGCCGCCCCCGTGACCGCCCGCGACGCCACCCTCGCCGTCCCGTCCACGGTCGAGGGCGCGTCCGCGCGCGGCGGGGTGCCGACCACCCTGCTCGGCGTCCCGTCGGACCGCGCCGACGAGATCCTGCGCGGCGAGGTCGACGGCGGCTGGGGCACGCTCACGGCACCACTGCGGCCGACGGCCGCCGCGACCGGCGTCGCGCTGCCCGGCAGCCCGCAGTACCTCGTCGCCGGCCTGCGTGCCAGCGTGACGCCCGCCGTCTCGGGCACGCTGCTCGGCTCCCTCGTGCTGCAGGACGCGACCGGCGCCCGCACGTCCGTCGCGCTGCCGGCGGTCGCGCTGGGTGGCAAGCGTGAGGAGGTCGTCGTGCCGCTGCCGGCGGCGACCAGCGGGCTGCAGCTCGTCGGCGTCGTCGCGCACGCCACCACGGAGGACGACGACGCCGTGCAGGACGGGTCGGTCGTCATCGGCCTGCGCGTCACCGACCTGCGGGTCGCGGACGGCCCGGCGCCGAGCACCGACGACGCGGCGATGCCGGCCGTCGACGACCTGACCGGCGTGCAGGACGTGGACCTGTCGACGGCGACCTGGAACGGGACCGCGTCGGGCGCCGACGTCGACGCCGAGGCCGACGAGCTGCACGTGTCGAACCAGCCCCCCGGCGGCTTCCGCACGTCCGGGCGCGCGACCGACCTCACCGTCGTCACCTTCCCCGGGGACTCGGGCGGCGGCACGCTGCCGGCGCTCGTGACGCCGGACGTCCTGTCCACGCTCGACACCGAGGTGGGGCGTTCCCTCGTCCTCGACGTGGACGACACGGAGGTGCGCACGACGATCGTCGGCACCGTGCCCTACCTGCCCGGCAGCCCGCACGCGCGGGGGATCATGCTCGACGAGGACCTCCTGAGCCGCAGCCTGGTTGCGGCGGGCTCGTCCGGCTCGACGGTCGACGAGTGGTGGCTGTCGGTGCCGGACTCGCGCGCGGCCTCGGTCGCGGCCGAGCTGGACCGCGACGGCCGGGCGACGTCCCAGGTGCGGGCCGCCGAGCGGCAGGTCGCGACGGACGGCCCGCTGCACGTCGGCGTCCAGGCCGCGCTGTGGATCGTCGTGGTCGCCGCGCTCGCGCTCGCCGTCAGCGGTCTGGGGATGAGCGCGGCCGTGACCGTCCGCGCGCGCCGGCTCGAGTTCGCCCGCCTCCAGGCGCTGGGCGCCCCGCGGCGCGGGCTCGTGCGCTCCGTGCTGGTCGAGCACGTGGTGCTCGGCACCGTCGGCGCGGCCGTCGGGCTGGGGCTCGGCGCGCTGCTCGCGCACGTCGTCGCCCCGCTGATCACCACGTCCGCGTCCGGGACCGCGCCGGTCCCCGGTGTGGTCGTCAGCTGGTCGTGGGCCGGGCAGCTCGCGCTGCTCGCCGCGCTCGTCGCCCTCGTCGGCCTCGTCGTCGCGCTCACCACGGACACGCTGCTCAAGCGGGCCTCCGGCCAGCTCCTGCGACTGGGGGACGAACGATGACCGCCGTCACGCCCGGCACGCGCGTGCGTTCCACGGTCGCGGGATCGTGGCTCGTCGTCCGGCGCCGCAGCCGCGCCGACGCGGGTCTGCTCGCGATGTCGGCGGTCGTGCTGGCCGTCACCGTCGCGCTCGCGCTCATCGTGCCGCGCGTCGTCGCCGCCGCGGCCGACGACGCCGTGCAGGGCGCCGTCGCGCAGGCAGGGACCTCCGCCGACCTCGTCGTGCGGCTCGGGTCGAGCCGGCCGGCGGGCTTCGGCGCGACCGTCCGCGACCCGAACGTGGCCGCCGAGCTGCGCACGTCGGCGAGCGACCTGCACGACGCCCTGCCGGAGCCGCTGCGGGCGATGGTCGGGCCCGGGACGACCAGCATGAGCAGCCCGGTCGTCCGCGGCCGGATCGGGGACGTCGCGCTCACCGCACGCCTCGCCTACGTCGGCACCGCCGACCCGGCGGACCAGGACGCGCTCGTCACGTGGGTGGACGGGAAGGCGCCGGCGGCGGCGCCCGAGGCCGGCAGCTCCGGCGCTGACGACTACCCCGACGCAGCCGTCGACACCGACGACGACACGGTCCAGGACCGGCACGAGGTCCAGGTGGGGCTCGAGGCCGCCGCCGCGGAGCAGGTCGGTCTCGAGGTCGGCGACCACGGCAAGCTGGCCATCGCCACGTCGGGTCCGACGGACTTCGTCGTGACCGGCCTCTACACCGTCCCCGACCCCACGGCGGTCGTCTGGACGGGCCAGGACGACCTGCTCGCGGCCTCGACGACGACGGACGGCACCCGGACGGGGCACGTCGGCCTGCTCCTGACGCCGGAGTCGCTGCCCGACGCACAGCTCGCGGTGCAGCCCAAGGCGTTCGCCCCGCAGCTGCGGTACGTGCCCGACCCCGCGCTCGTCGACTCCTCCACCGCGGGTGCCGTCGCGGGAGCGGTCGGCCGGCTCCAGGCCGACCCGACCGGGCTCGCGCGGGCCGCGGGCGCCAGCGCGACGCTGACGACCGCGCTGGGATCGACCCTCGACGCCGAGGGGGGCCGGCTCACCGCCGCGCGCGCCCTCCAGTCCGTGCTGGTCGTCGGGCTGTGCGGCGTCGGTGCCCTCGTCCTCGTCCTCGCAGCCCGGCTGCTCGTGGCGCGGCGCGAGCCGTTCCTGCTGCTCGAGCGGGCCCGCGGCGCGTCCCTCGCGTCGATCGTCGCGCGGGCACTGATCGAGGCGGCGCCGCTGGCGCTCGTCGCCGGCGCGGTCGGCGCGGGCATCGCCTCCCTCGCGATCCGACCGCACGAGGGCGCGGGCGGCGGGGCGGTCGCTGCCGCGCTCGTCCTCGTCGCGGCCCTGACCCCCGCCGTCGTCGCCGCACTGCAGACGCGCACGGCGTTCGCGGGCCGACGCGCACCCGCCAACCGTGCCGACCGGGACCGCCTCGCCAAGCGCCGTCGCGCGCGCCGCACGGTCGCCGAGCTCGCGCTCGTCGCGCTCGCCGTCGCCGCGCTCGTGTCCGTGCGCCGCCGCGGCCTGACGCAGACGACGACGGGCGGTGTCGACCTGCTGCTCGCGGCGACGCCCCTGCTCGTCGCCGCGGCCGCGACGCTCGTCGTCGCCCGCCTCCTGCCGCCCGCGCTGCGCGCCGCGAGCCGCGCGGCCCGCCGCCGTCGTGGGCTCGTGCCGCTGGTCGCCACCGCACGCGCGAGCGCCGCGACCGGCACCGCCGTCCCGCTGCTCACGCTCACGGTCGCCGTCGGGCTCGTCGTCTTCTGCGGGACGACCGTCCTGACGGTCGGCGCCGGCCAGCGGGCCGCGGCCGAGCAACGCGTCGCGGCGGACGTGCGCATCGAGGGTGCCCTGACCGAGCAGGACGTCACCGACCTGCGCGCGCAGGACGGGGTGAGGACGGTCGCGGGGATCGCGGTGCTCGGCGGACGGGCGATCGGGACCGGGACGAGCGCGGACGTGCTGCTCGTGGACGCCGCCGACCTCGCGACCATCGAGGAGGCCCACGGCCTCGACGCGACCGGCCTGCGCTCCCTGCCCGCCGACGCCGCCGACGCGCCGCCGGCGCTCGCCAGCCCGTCGCTGTCGTCGGCCGTCGCGCTCGTCCAGCCGTCCGTCCTCACGAACAGCGGCCGGGTGGACCTCCGCGTGGTCGGCACCGCCGCCGACGACCCGCACGTCACGGTCACGAGCACGGTGCCGGTCGCGGGCCGGCTCCTCGTCGACCGCGCCACCTTCGACGCCGCCCAGGGCGCGCAGACGGACCCGACCACGATCCTCGTCGACGGCCCTCGTGCCGAGGCGGCTGCCCGGGCGCTCGGCCTGGACACGCGGACCGGCGTGACCGTGACCGCGCGCGACACCTGGCTGACGACCTGGCAGGACTCGCCGCTGAACCGCAACCTGGTGGTCCTGCTGCTCGCCACCGCGGCTGCGCTCGCCGGCTACGCCGCCCTCGCGCTCGTGCTGCTGGTCGCCGCGACCGCGCGCGAGCGCGGCCGGTCCCTGTCCGCGCTGCGCACGCTGGGCCTCGACGGCCGGACCGGTTCGGCGCTGACGTTCGCGGAGCTGGCACCGGTGGCGGTGGCGGCGATGGTGGGCGGCACGGTGATCGGGATCCTGGTCACGTGGCTCACCACGGGGGCGCTCGGGCTGCAGCTCGCCGCCGGCGGATACGGACCGCCCGCGCTGCGGGTGGGGTGGTGGCCCGTGGCGGCGGCCGCGGCGGTGCTCGTCGTCGCGCTCGTGGTGAGCGTGGCGGTGGAGCGTGTGGTGCGGCGGCGTGACCGGCTCGGTGAGGTGCTGCGGGTGGGCGAACGATGAAGGAGGACACGCGATGACGGCGACGCTCGGCGCTCTGGAGGAGCGCGCACGGCAGCGGCACGACGACTTCGGCCAGGACGCGCTGATCGTGTGCGACTCGCTGGTCCGGATCTACCAGTCGGACGGCATCGAGGTGCAGGCCCTGCAGGGCCTGGACCTCCTGATCGAGCCCGGCGAGCTCGTCGCGATCGTCGGCGCGTCCGGCTCCGGCAAGTCGACGCTTCTCTCGGTCCTGTCCGGGCTGGACGTCCCGACCGCCGGGCGCGTGCGCGTGGGGTCGTGGGACCTCATGACCATGACGACGCGGCAGCGGGTCGAGTACCGGCGCTCGATGGTCGGCTTCGTCTGGCAGCAGACCGCCCGCAACCTGGTCCCCTACCTGACGGCTGCGGAGAACGTCGCGTTCCCCCTGCAGCTCGCGGGCGTCAAGGCGAAGGAACGGACGCGCCGCGCGGCCGAGCTGCTGGAGATGTTCGAGATCGGGTACTGCGCCGACCGGCGGCCCGGCGAGATGTCCGGCGGTGAGCAGCAGCGCGTCGCCATCGCCGTGGGCCTGGTCAACAACCCGCAGGTGCTGTTCGCCGACGAGCCGACGGGCGAGCTCGACACCGCCACGTCGCACGTCGTCCTCGAGAGCCTGCGCACGGCCAACCGCGAGCTGGGCACCACCATCGTCGTCGTCACGCACGACGCGGGCGTGTCCGAGCACGTGCAGCGCACCGTCGCCATCCGCGACGGGCGCACGTCGTCCGAGGTCGTGCGACGCACGCACACGCGGGAGGACGGCACGGAGCACGTCGTGGCCGAGGAGCTGGCCGTGCTGGACCGCGCCGGGCGCGTCCAGCTGCCGAAGGAGTTCCGCGAGGCGCTGAACCTCGTGGGCCGTGTGCGGCTGGCCCTCGAGGAGTCACAGGTGTCCGTCCGCTCGGCCTCGGGTGCCGGGCGCGACCGGGAGGAGCAGTCATGACCGAGCAGGCACCGGCCGCCGTGGCGACCGCGACGCGGCCCGCGGTCGTCGTCGAACGTGTCTCGCGCGTCTACGGCCACGGCAGCGCTGCCGTCCACGCGCTGCAGGACGTCTCGTTCGAGATCGCGCCCGGCGAGCTCGTCGCGCTCGTCGGGCGCTCCGGCTCCGGCAAGACGACGCTGCTCAACTGCATCGGCGGCCTGGACCGGCCCGACGAGGGACGCGTGGTGATCGACGGCCGCGAGGTCTCGTCGCTCGACGAGGCGGGTCTGGTCGAGCTGCGGCGCGACGTCGTGTCCTTCGTCTTCCAGACGTTCGGCCTGGTGCCGGTGCTGTCCGCCGCGGAGAACGTGGGCGTCCCCCTGCGCCTTCGTCGGACGCCCACGCCCCAGCGCGAGGCACGCGTGGCCCTGCTGCTCGAGCTCGTCGGGCTGTCCGGGCACGCCCAGCAGCGGCCCGGCGAGATGTCCGGCGGCCAGCAGCAGCGCGTGGCCATCGCCCGCGCGCTCGCGACGTCTCCGCGGCTGCTCATCGCCGACGAGCCCACAGGACAGCTCGACACCGAGACCGGCACCGCCGTCATGGCGCTGCTGCGCGCGGTCGTCGAGGCCGAGGGCATGACCGCGCTGGTCTCGACGCACGACCCGCTCATGATGTCGCTGGCGGACCGCGTCGTGCGGCTCGCCGACGGCCGCCTCGTCGACGCCTGACCGGGTCCGGTCACGACGAGGGGGCGCCCGCCACCGGCGGACGCCCCCTCGTCATCGCGGGATCAGGTCCACTGCTTGAGGACCCGACCCTCCTTGTCCTTGAACGCGCCGACGAGCAGCACGATGAAGTCGATCAGCGTCCAGATGCCCAGGCCACCGAGCGTCAGGATCATCAGGACCCCCGTCCCGACCTTGCCGACGTAGAACCGGTGGATGCCCAGGCCGCCCAGGAAGAAGCAGAGCAGCACGGCGGGCAGGAGCAGCTTGGGGCTGACCTCGCCGGCGGCGCCGTAGGGGCCGTCGCTGACGGGCGGGTAGGTGCCGGACGGGATCGGGTCGGGCGCGCTCATGTAGCCTCCTGCGGGATGGGGCGGGAGTCCGCCCGGACGTCGGTGCGCGCCGAGAGTAGCGCGACACGCCGGGCCGCGTCACCGGCCGTCCGGGCGATGACCAGGCCGCTCACGCGTCGAGGCCTTCCAGCAGCTCGGTGACGAGCGCCGCGACGGGCGACCGCTCGGACCGCGTGAGGGTCACGTGCCCGAACAGCGGGTGGCCCTTGAGCGCCTCGATCACCGCGGCGATGCCATCGTGCCGGCCCACGCGCAGGTTGTCGCGCTGCGCGACGTCGTGCGTGAGGACCACGCGCGAGCTCTGCCCGATGCGGGACAGGACCGTCAGCAGCACGTTGCGCTCGAGCGACTGCGCCTCGTCGACGATCACGTACGCGTCGTGCAGCGAGCGACCGCGGATGTGGGTGAGCGGGAGGACCTCGAGGATGTCCCGGTCCATGACCTCCTCGACGACCTCCTTGCTGACCAGGGCGCCGAGGGTGTCGAAGACCGCCTGCGCCCACGGGTTCATCTTCTCGGCCTCGCTGCCGGGCAGGTAGCCGAGGTCCTGACCGCCCACCGCGTACAGCGGCCGGAAGACCATGACCTTGCGGTGCTGCCGGCGCTCGAGCACCGCCTCGAGACCCGCGCACAGCGCGAGCGCCGACTTGCCGGTGCCGGCGCGGCCGCCGAGCGAGACGATGCCGATCTCCTCGTCGAGCAGCATGTCGATGGCGATGCGCTGCTCGGCGCTGCGACCGTGCAGGCCGAAGACGTCCTGGTCGCCGCGCACCAGCTGCACGTGCTTGTCGGCCGTCACGCGGCCCAGCGCGCTGCCGCGGGGGCTGTGCAGCACCAGACCCGTGTGGCAGGGCAGGTCCTGCGGCGTCGTCGTCCCGAAGCCCGCCGCGGTGGCGACGTCCGCGAGCGCGACCGACTCGTTCTCCCACAGGTCGGCCATCTGCTGCTCGGACAGGTCGAGCGCGTCCATGCCGGTCCAGCCGGAGTCGACGGCCAGCTCGGCGCGGTACTCCTCGGCCCGCAGACCCACCGCGGAGGCCTTGACGCGCATCGGCAGGTCCTTGGAGACCACCGTGACGTCGTGCCCCTCGGCGGCCAGGTTGGCGGCGACCGCCAGGATGCGCGTGTCGTTGTCGCCCAGGCGGAAGCCGGCCGGCAGCACCGACGGGTCCGTGTGGTTGAGCTCGACCCGCAGCGAACCGCCCTCCGCGGTGATCGGGATGGGGGTGTCGAGGCCGCCGTGCTGGATCCGCAGGTCGTCGAGCATCCGCAGCGCGGACCGGGCGAAGTAGCCCAGCTCCGCGTGGTGCCTCTTGGCCTCGAGCTCCGTGATGACGACGACGGGCAGCACCACGTCGTGCTCGGCGAACCTGCCGATCGCCTTCGGGTCGGACAGCAGGACCGATGTGTCGAGCACGTGCGTACGACGACCGGCCTCGATGTTCTGGTTCGCGCTGCTGACCACGGCGTGCTCCCTCCGGCGCTACGTGCGCCGCAGAAGGCGCCTCGCACCGGCGGCCTGCCGCAGCAGGTCCACGTGCCGGTGATCGGCGACGGGGTGGGGGCGACCGGGCCCGGTGGAGCGGGGCCGGGGTCGACCCTCCTCCCGGAGCGGATGCTCCATGGGCTGGCCTCCCGGGGACGGCGGGGTGTCGTCCTCTGCCCGGAAACTAACCCCGCCGACGTCGTCGTGAGGCGCAAATCACACGCGTGTCGTCAGATGTCACACACTGTTCACACGCGCGCCGCACCCACCGTCGTGGTGCCCGGCGATGGCTGCAGGGATGAACGCAGCGCGCGTGCCCGCCAGGGGCGCGTGAGCTGCAACCATCCGTGCAACCACGCGCCTGGCCGGGGCGGGGTGGTCGAGGTGGTCAGCGGCCCAGACGGCGCTCGCGCGCGGCGTACGCGCGGACGGCGCGCAGGAAGTCGACGCGTCGGAAGTCGGGCCAGTACGCCTCGCAGAAGTAGAACTCCGAGTGCGCGCTCTGCCAGAGCAGGAACCCACCCAGGCGCTGCTCGCCCGACGTGCGGATGACGAGGTCCGGGTCGGGCTGGCCCTTGGTGTACAGGTGCTCGGCGATGTGCTCGACGTCGAACGCCTCGGCCAGGTCCTCCAGCGACGCACCGGACTGGGCGCCCGCCCGCAGGTAGGAGCGCACGGCGTCGGCGATCTCGCGCCGGCCCCCGTAGCCGACGGCGACGTTGACGTGCAGGCCCCGCACGCCGACGGTCGCGGTCTGGGCCGCCAGGAGAGCCTCCCGCGTGTGGTCCGGGAGCAGCTCGAGCGAGCCGACGGGCTGCACGCGCCACCGGCCCGACGCCGCCAGGTCGCTGACCGCGTCCTCGATGATCCTCAGCAGCGGCTCCAGCTCGTCGGGCGACCGCTCGAGGTTGTCGGTGGAGAGCATCCAGAGCGTCACGACCTCGACGCCGACGTCCTCGCTCCAGTCCAGCAGGTCCGCGATCTTGTCCGCCCCCCGGCGATGGCCGTGCGCGGTGGACTCGCCGATGCTGCGCGCCCAGCGACGGTTGCCGTCGAGGATGACACCGATGTGGCGCGGGGCCTTGTCCCGCGGCACCGACGCCGCGAGCCGGCGCTCGTACAGCCCGTAGAGCGGGTGGGGCAGGCGCACGCTCGCTCCTTCGATCGGGTGGGGTGCCGCGGCGGGGACGCGACGCGATCACGTTACTAGCGTGCGGGGCCGCGTGGTTCGACACCGCTACCTACGGTGCCGTAACCTACGGGGTCGTAGGTTGACGTCCGACGTGAGAGGCTGCCGCATGAGCACGACCGCTGTGCCCCACGGGACACCCGACGGGGCGGGGCCGCTCGACAAGGTCGCCGAGACCATCAAGCCGCACCTGCGCGGGTGGATCCACGCCGGCGTCGCGCCGCTGGTCCTGGCCGCGTCGATCGTGCTCGTCGTGCTGTCCCCGACGGCCGCCGCGAAGTGGTCCACCGCCGTGTTCGGCCTGTCCGCGGTCATGCTCTTCGGCACGTCCGCGATCTACCACCGCGGCCGCTGGTCCCCGCGCACGGCCGCCGTGCTGCGACGGTTGGACCACACCAACATCTTCCTCATCATCGCGGGCACGTACACGCCGCTCGCGGTGCTGCTGCTGCCGAGGCGGACGGCGGAGATCCTGCTGGTCATCGTGTGGGCGGGGGCGCTCGTGGGG
>Ga0222423_1000426_pt1 | contig 30503 bp, 25 predicted proteins | sample 3A0metagenome_FD_182472 | JGI IMG/M metagenome (GOLD analysis project Ga0222423, IMG submission 182472) | Enriched microbial communities from leaf-cutter ant dump, University of Wisconsin, Madison, United States - 3A0 (version 2) | ecosystem: Environmental > Terrestrial > Nest > Insects nest >...
CGCGCCCAGCCCCGCGCGCTGTGAGTACCTGAGGTCGGAAATCGGCGCCTTGACCGGCCTCAGGCACTCAGGGAAAGCGCGGGAAGTGACACCACGCCCCCTACGCAATCCCCCTGCGCGCGGCCCAGTGCGCCAGCTCGTGCCGGTTGGACAGCTGCAGCTTGTGGAGCACCTTGCCCACGTGGGTCTCAACGGTCTTCACCGAGATGAACAGCTTCTGCCCCACCTCCTTGTACGTGTAGCCGCGAGCGATGAGCCGCATGACCTCTTGCTCGCGCTCGGTGAGCTTGTCGAGGTCCTCGTCCGCGGCGGCCACCTCGCCGCCCGCGGCGTTAAACGCATCGAGCACAAACCCCGCAAGCCGCGGCGAGAACACCGCATCGCCCGTTGCCACGCGGCGCACAGCGTCGGAGAGGTCGGGCCCAGAGATGGACTTGGTCACGTAGCCGCGAGCGCCCGCGCGCACCACTGCCACCACGTCTTCCGCGGCATCGGACACGGACAGCGCCAGCACGCGCGGCGCATCGGGCCCCCCCAACACCTCGGCGAGCACGTCGAGCGCGCCGCCCCCAGTCCCTCCGGGCAGGTGGACGTCGAGGATGACCACCTCTGGCCGCGTGACGCGCACCGCCTCGATGGCGCCCTCCACATCGCGCGCCTCCCCCACCACCTCGATGTCCGCGTCAAGGGACTCGCGCACCCCAACCCGGATCACGTCGTGGTCGTCAACGACCACCACTCGCACGGTCATTTTGGCTCCTCTCGCGGAACGCTGATGGACACCTCTGTGGACTCCCCCGGTGCGGACCGCACGCTCGCGTCCCCACCCGCGCGGCGCACCCTGCCGATCACCGAGTTGCGGATTCCCAGGCGGTCCTCGGGCACCGCGTGGGGGTCGAACCCCGGCCCGCCGTCCTTGACGAACACCTCATAGGCGCCGGGCGTCACCTCGGCATACACGGAGATGGGCCCCACGCCGTGGCGGGCCGCGTTCGTCGCCGCCTCTCGAGCGGCACTGACCGCAGCGGCAAGCGCCGGCGTGGTGGGCACGTCGCCAACGGTCACCACCTCGATGGCAACGCCCAACGCATCCTCTACCTCGTTCACCGCAGCCGTCAGCGCCGCGGCCACAGACTCCTGCGGTGAGCGTCTCTCCTGGTAGAGGTACGCACGCAGGTCTCGCTCTTGGGCACGCGCGAGCCGCGCAACGGCCTCTGGCTCGTTGGCGTGCGCACGAATCAGGGTCAGCGTCTGCAGCACGGAATCGTGGAGGTGTGCGGCGATCTCTGCGCGCTCAAACTCGCGCACACGCCGCTCGCGCTCCACCGTCACCTGCCGGATGAGTCGCAGCCACCAAGGCGCCAAGAGCAAGATCGTGGCGAGGATCGCGACCCCCACCACCACCCACGTGCGCACCAGCGGGGAGCTGGTGAACGGGCTCACGGCGAACAGCCACAGCGCAAATCCGGCGGCCGCGAGCCCCACCCCAATGCGCAGCCACGCGTCGCGCGACACAAGGGAGACAACGTCTGGCCTGCGGGCGTCGCCGGCGACAACGGCGTCGAGCGGGCTCCATACCAGCACGAGTGCGCCCCCATAGATGATGGCCGGCACCAGCCACGGCGGAACCGTGAGGTCGTCGCCCTGCCCCAGCGCCAGCACCACCGCGGTGCCGAGCATCGCCAACCCCACGAACGCGCGCCACCACAGCCGCGGCGCGGACTCGCGCGCCAGCGGCCGGGCAACGCGCGTGGGGCGCGAGTGGGCTGTCACGCGCCCATCGTCACACACCCGCGCTCGCTCAGGGCCCGTCCCAGGGTCTATTCAGGGTCTGAATCAGGGGCTTACCTCATGGCGCGCGGCCGTGCCGCCGCCGCACACTGGCGTCAGAACCAGACGAAGGAGCACTCCCGTGACCACCGAACCAACGCATGAGGCGGCGTTCTTCTCCACCATCCGCTCGTGGGGCCTAGTGCGCTCTGACCGGCGAGTCATGGGCGGCGTGCTCGCCGGTGTGGGGCAGCGCATCGGCCTCGCCGCAGGCCCCGCCCGCCTGATCTTTGTACTCATCGCAATCTTCACGGGCGGCTTTGCGCTGGTGCTGTACGCCGCCGCATGGGCCCTCCTACCAGATTCCGAGGGCCGCATCGTCATCCAAGACTTCGGCCGCGGCAGGCCCAACGTGGGCGCTCTGGTCATGGTGGGCATCCTCGCCGTGCTCGGCCTCATCTTCTTGAACAACCGCGGCCTATTCCGCAGATGGGGGTCGTGGGACGGCATGGGGTTTGCCGTGCTGCCTCACGTCCTCATCCTCGTTATCCCGCTCCTGGTCCTCGCGGGGATCGTGTGGCTCATTGTGTGGGCCGTCCGCTCGTCCCGGTCGCCAGACCGCGCCGCGCACGGCTACGCTCGCCTGCCCGACGGCACCATCCCCCAGGCGCCCGCCTCGCCTGTGGTGTCTGCCGCGCAGGCGCCGGTGCCCGACGCTGTGGTTACGGCTCCCGCCGAGCCCGCCACGGCGTCGGGCACCGCTGCCCCGCCCGTCTATACGGCCCCGCCACGGCCGCGCGTGCCGGGGCCGGGCAAGGTGGGGTACCTGCTCGCGCTGGCGCTCATCCCCATCACCATTGGCATCACCTTGTACCTGCACACGAGCCACCAACTGGCCGCGTTCCCCGTGGTTGTTGCGGGAGTGATCTTTGTTGCCGGGCTGGGCGGGATCCTCGTGATCACGGCTCTGCGGGGACGCAAGATGGGGTTCTTGGGGTTTGTGTCGATCGTGGCGCTCATCCCCGTGGGGATCGCCATTGGCACCGCGCCTCAACTGCGCGAGCACTACGCGGCCGGCGACTGGCGTGAGTGGGTTGACGGATGGGGCGGGAGCGTGGCGGCGCCCGTGCCGGAAGAGGTCTTCACTCCCGAGCCTGCCTTCGATCCGTCGAGCAAGTTTGGGGACTACGAGACGGTTGCGATCAACGCGTCGTGCTACCAGGACGACTACCCAACTCCAGACGTCGAGGGCACGGTGAGGCTCTCTGCGGTGACCGGAAATCAGACGGTTGAGGTGACGTCGAACGTGACGCGGCTCGTGGTTCCCAAGGGGACGAGCCTGCGCATTGAGGTGGCCCAAGACCCCGACATGCCCATCCAGGCAGACATCTCGTGGCCCGATCGTGGCGTCAGCTGCACCACAACCTACGGCGCCTCCAAGGTGATCACTCTCACCAACTCTGACGCACCCGTACTCACGGTGAGTCTCGCGGACACCCAATATGTGGGCTCCATGAGCCTGTGGATCGAGGAGGTTGGACCATGAAGGAACGTCGATTGACCGCGGCCCAGCGCGTCACGGGCGTGCTGTGGGGGCTCATCGTGATCGGCGCGGCCGTCACGGCCATGGTTGCCCTCAGCGGCACCGAGGTGAACCTCACCAATGTCATCATCGTGGGCCTGTTCGTGTTGGGCGGCTGGCTTGTGGTGTCAGCGCTCGCGGCGGTGCGCCCGCGCAAGGTGCGTCAGCCCGACGCTGTGGCCGAGTCCGCGGCCGAGTCCGCGGCCAGCCCCGAAATGTCGGAATAGTCCGGCGAAATCGCGATTTCGCCGGACTGAGCCGACATTTCAGCGGATCGGTGTCTACGTAGAGGCCACGACGCGGTCTCGACCCGATTCCTTGGCCTGATACAGGGCCGAGTCGGCGGCCGCCACCGCGGCCGCCGGGTCCGCGTTGATCATGCTGGCCGCGCCTATGGAGAGGGAAATGCGATGCGGTTCACCCCGCTCGCACGGCACGGGACTCGCCGCCACCTGCGCGCGAGCGCGATCACAAATGGCCACGGCCTGGTCAAGGGGCAGGTCAAGCACGATGAGGAACTCTTCACCGCCCCACCGCGCCACCAAATCTCCCGCGCGCACGGAGTCCCGCAACACTCCCGCGACGTGCCGCAAGGCATCGTCTCCACAGTCGTGGCCTGCGGTGTCGTTGAGGTGTTTGAAGTGGTCCATGTCCGCGAGTGCCACTGTCACGGGCCGGCCGGCGAGTGCGGCCTCGTCGAGGCGCGCCCAGGCAGGGCGCCGGTTGGGGATTCCGGTGAGGGGATCCAGGGTGGCCACGAGGTCCGCGATACGCAGCGACTCGTTGACGAGCTTGCGCGAGGCCCGGTTGGCCCGCGTCACCTCGAGCGCAAGCACAAACAGCGCAATGGACATGATGGTGCGGTTAAAGGTGTTGATGGCCGTGGTCTGGTCGTAGCCAACGGGGCTCCAGGCGTTGGCCCGCAGGAAGAAGATCTGGGTGATGGCCACCCCCACCACGAGCGCGGCAAAGCACACGTAACGGGTGGTGTTGTGCCCCTCGGGGATGGTCACCATCACGCCGAGCGCGCCGATGAAGAGGTAGGAGCCGAACCCGGCATCGGCGGACAGTGCGGAGGCGAAGAGGACCATGGGCAGGATGGGGAGCACTTGGGACAGCACGGCGGCCAAGTACTCGTTGCCTCGCATGGCAATCACGAGCGCAATGCCTTGGCCTGCCGCGAGGGCAAAGGCCGCCACCGCCAGCACCGCCGGAATGTTGACGTCCCGCGCAAAATAGACGCCGAGCCCCACGGCGATGGCCACGGCAAACACGAGGTAGATCAGCAGACCAATGTGCTGCCGGTGGGACTCCGTGGCACGGTCCTCCAACAACTGCAGGCGCGCCGCGTCAAGTTCGGTGTCTATGCCCACGGCACTGCGCCCTGGTGCGTTGCGGCCGCAACGAATCCCACGGTTGACCTCCGCGACTCGCTCACACGTTTCGGACCATCGTATGTCACGGGCCCGTGCTGGCAGGCGACAGCGGCATCAACCGGCGACTCCGACGCTGCACACCCCACCACGGGCGCCGCACACAGCACTACCGGAACGAGGAGGCGCCACGTCACGAGGTCACGGTAACGCCCGACGGCTCTGACTGGCACGCAACTTCGCGCACCTGGAAGGCCGAGATCGGCGACCGCGCCCTACTCCCACTCGATGGTGCCAGGCGGCTTCGACGTCACGTCGAGCACCACACGGTTGACCTCCGGCACCTCGTTGGTGATGCGGGTGGAAATGCGCTCCAGCACCTCGTACGGAACGCGAGTCCAGTCTGCCGTCATGGCGTCCTCGGAGGACACGGGACGCAACACGACCGGATGACCGTATGTGCGGCCGTCGCCCTGCACGCCAACAGAGCGGACGTCGGCAAGCAGCACCACGGGGCATTGCCAAATGTCGCGATCGAGACCGGCAGCGGATAGCTCCTCGCGCGCAATCAAGTCTGCGGCGCGCAGCACATCGAGCCGCTCCTGATCCACGGCGCCGATGATGCGAATGCCGAGCCCTGGCCCGGGGAAGGGCTGACGCCAGACGATCTCCTCTGGCAGGCCCAGCTCGAGGCCAACGGCGCGCACCTCGTCCTTGAACAATGCGCGCAGCGGTTCCACGAGCTCAAACTTCAGGTCTTCCGGCAATCCGCCAACATTGTGGTGACTCTTGATGGTGGCCGCGCCTTCGCCCCCACCGGATTCCACAACGTCGGGATACAGCGTGCCCTGCACCAAGAAGCGCACCTCTTCGCCAAGGCCGCCGGCGTACACCAGCTTGCGAGCCTGCTCCTCGAATGCGCGAATGAACTCCCGGCCAATGATCTTGCGCTTGGTCTCGGGATCCGTGACGCCGGCGAGCGCATCAAGGAACCGCGCGCGCTCGTCCGCCACCACCAGCTTCACACCGGTAGACGCCACAAAGTCCCGCTCCACCTGCTCGGCCTCACCGGCCCGCAGCAGCCCGTGGTCCACGAAGATGCACGTGAGCTGGTCGCCAACGGCTCGCTGCACCAGTGCGGCAGCCACCGCCGAGTCCACGCCGCCGCTCAGCCCACAGATCACGCGCGCAGATCCCACCTGCTCCCGAATGCGGGCCACCTGTTCGTCGATGACCCCGGCGCTGGTCCAGTCCGGGGCAATCCCGGCAATGCGGTACAGGAAGTTCTCGATGGCCGCCTGGCCAAGCGGCGAGTGCTTGACCTCGGGGTGCCATTGCACGCCGCTCATCCGCCGCGAGAGGTCCTCGAAGGCCGCCACCGGCGCACCAGCCGTGGTCGCGAGCACCGAGAACCCCGGGGGCGCGGCGTGCACCGCGTCTCCGTGGCTCATCCAGACCTGCTGCTCGCTGGGGCTTCCCGCCAACTGGTCCCCGGCGTCGGACACCGTCACCTGGGTGCGCCCATACTCACGCAGGCCCGTCTGCGCCACTTCGCCACCCAGCGCGGCCGCCATAGCCTGGAACCCGTAACAAATGCCCATCACGGGAACGCCGGAGTCGAACAGCGCGGGATCGATGGTGGGCGCGCCCGGCTCGTACACGGAAGACGGCCCGCCGGACAGGATCACGGCAGCGGGGTTCTTCTCGAGCATCTGCGCCGCGCTCATCGAATGCGGCACGATCTCCGAGTACACGTTCGCCTCGCGCACGCGGCGGGCGATGAGCTGGGCGTATTGCGCCCCGCAGTCAACAACGAGGACGGGGCGATGCGCGGTGGTCACGCGTCTAGGCTACCGGCGCTCGCGGTCTTGACCTCTTGCGCAAACCGATGCTCCAAGAAGAAGGACAGGAACGGGATGATGCCGCCGAGTCCCATAAGGATGAGCCTGCCAAGGCCCCAGTGCATCCGCAGCCACAAGTGGATGGTGGCGGCGAGGTAGATCATGTAGATCCAGCCGTGCGCAATGGCGATGTAGCCCGTGACCGACACCACCGTGGGGTTGTCCACGTTGAGCACATACTTGAGGATCACACCCCCGCACACGAGCAGCAGGAACGTGCCGGTGATGACCGCCATGATGCGGTAACGGGTAAGCGGTCCGCTGACGCGCGGGTCGAGCGCTTGGGTCACGAAATCTCCTCGGAGGCTGCGGTGGTGATGCGGCCATTGTCGCGTATCCACCGCACGGCCACGAACACGGCGAACGCACCAAACACCCACCACTCCAGCGCATACAGGAGCGACCGAATGTTGAGGTGCTGCTCCGGCGGTGGAGGGGGCAAGGGCTTCCAGCTCTCGCTCCCGTCATACGAGGACAACGCCACCGAGTACACCGGCGCGGGCCACGTCTGTGCCAGTTCCGCGGGCGAGATGGTGTCGCTCCACACGGTCCCGGGTATGGCTTGCCCCTGATCGCCCGACGCTGGGGTCGCCTCCTCTGGTGCACGCAAGTAGCCCTCGATGGTCGCCTGGGCGGGCCCAGCGTCGGGCCCCATGGGGGAATCCGCCGGCCGCCACCCCACGATCACGGCAAGAGTGGCCGACGCGCCCGTTCCGGTCTCCTCCGGGCCCACGGTGAGCGCGCGCACCAGGAGCACCGCGTCTTCGCCGTCCACATGGCGGCCAGAGACGAGTACGGCCGGGAGGTCCGCCCACGTGCCGGTGACGGTCACCTGCCTGCCGATCGCACCTGAGGCGGACGATGCCGGCGCGAGCACCTCGGCGAGGGCCACCGCGGGCTCTGGCGCCACGGTCACGGCCTTCTGTTGGGCGCGCGTCCACTGCCACCATCCGAGCGCCCCGCACACCACCACGGCGACAAGCGCCACTAAGCCCACGCCGATGCGTGAGCCTACGGACGCCCTCACGACCGCCGCCGCCGCTGGGGAGGCTGCGCTATGGGGGCCGGTTCGGTGTCAGGGATGGCGTGCACGGTGTCACGGCCGGCGGCCTTCGCCTCATACAGCGCGGTATCGGCCCGTTGTAGGGCGCGATGCGGCATGCGGTCAGGGTGGGCGTCCGTGACCCCCACCGACATCCGCACGTCGTGGGAGTGCCCAAAGCACGGGATGGGTGCCGCCAATTGGGTACGCAGCCGTTCCATGGTCACCACCGCGTCCTCGAGCGAGGCATCTGCCATGACAAAGATGAACTCCTCACCTCCCCAGCGTCCCACGGAATCACCGGCACGCAGTCCGTCCCGCAATCGCGCTCCCACCACGGCGAGCACGCGGTCGCCACAGTCGTGGCCAAAGGTGTCGTTGAGCACCTTGAAGTGGTCGAGGTCGGCGATGGCTACGGCATAGCGGGTGCTTGCGCTCAGTTCATCGAGCCGACGCGTCACGGGCCTGCGATTCGACAGTCCCGTGAGCTCGTCGGTGTTGGCGAGATACTCGGCGCGCGCGGCCGCGCCATCCGCGAGCGCCCTTGCCCTGGCCGCCGTGTAGTAGCTGATGGCCGCGAGCGTGTAGATGAGCAACAGGGTCAGCGTGGCGTTGACGGAAAACAGCACGCCGTTCGCGGAATCCGAGAACGCGAAGTTTTCGCCGTGCTCAGGCACCACGAGTTGGCAATAGAAGAAGGTGCATACCGCCACCGCCAGGTAGACCCACCGCAGCATCCATTGACGCTGCGTGAACAGCATGAACACGAGCTGTCCGCCGGCGATCAGATACAGCTGGATCCCCGCGATCCACCCAATGTATTGGGTGACGAATGCCACCTGTACGGTGCCGAGCGTGACCGCGATGATCGCGGCAGTGAGTTGGTGGCCCGTACGGACAAACACGATCCCCACAAGAAAGCCGAGCACGATGGCGCTTCCCACCACGACCACCGGGCGAAGGCCATCGAGGTCATAGCCGGCGAAGAAGATGGTGTACGCGCCGGCGAGGATCGCGGCGATCACAAGGAACGCCTGTGTGGCGCTCGCGGCTCGGCCCACGTCACCCGTCTGGCCGCCTACACGCCGCTCAAGATAACTCGTGAGCGCGTCGCCGACCCCGGGCCACGAACCGTCCGAACGGGGCGGATCCACGACGCACCTCCCTCGTGTCCTCACGCTTGCGCGTAGCACCAGCGTACGCCGCCATGGTGACGCCCGTCAGTCGCGCTCCGGTGCCCCGCTCTCGGCACCCAGCACCGTGTTGCGTCCCGCCGCCTTCGCCTCGTACAGCTTGGTATCCGCGAGACGCAGCAGATCCTCCTTGGGCGCAAACTGGCGGCCATGCGCCACCCCCGCGGAAATCGTGACGCGCTCCACCACGCCGTCCACGGCGTACTCGTCCTCGACCTCTGCGCGCGTGCGCTCGATCACGGCAATGGCTTGGGTGAGCGACATCTTGGGCAGCACCACAAGGAACTCCTCGCCGCCCCAACGCGCCACGGTGCCGAGCTTGCCAACCGACCGGGAGATGGTCCGCGCCACGCTGGACAGCACCACGTCTCCCGCACCGTGACCCAAGGCGTCGTTGATGCGCTTGAACCGGTCCAGGTCCACAAGCGCCAGGGCGTAGGCGCCTTGGCGCGCTGCCGCGGCGATCACCGGCGCAATGCCCCTGCGGTTGAGGGACTCGGTCAGGGAATCCGTGCGTGCCGCGGACTGCGCCTCGCTCAGCAACACCGCATTCCTGCCGCGTTCGCGCTGGTAGTAGTAGTTGTTGAAGGCAGCAATCGTGTACAGCAGGCCCAACACGGACACCACGTTGAGCACCGCGAGCAGGTGCAGCGTCTGCGACGACAGCGGATCCCGCGGTGTCTCGAAGGTCGGCAGCAGGGCGATGGCCAGCAGAACGCCAGCGCCGAGCACGCCAACGCTCAACCGCACGGCCCAACGACGTGCGGGAAGCATCGCAAACGTCAGTGCGGGAATCGCCAACAGATGGAGGTGGAACGCCGCAGAGCGCGAGTACACCTCGGTGAGGTACGCGTATTCCATGAGCGGCGCCAGCAGTCCCAGCAAGCTCGCCAGCAAGGGCATGCGCAGCGCGTTGAGCCACAGCCCCGCGGCCCACGTCGCCACGAGCACCGCATGGGTGGCGATGGGCGCGGGCGCCGGGCCGCCCAACACTCCCAGCACCACGAGCCACGGAATGTTTGCGGCCACGGCCAAGATGAAGACCCGGTTGGAGGCGGCAATGGCGCGCGACTCGTCGTCACCTACGCCGTCCACGCCAAGGCGCGACACCGTGCCCCACGTGACCTGTAGCCACGCGCGCAAACGCATCATCATGCCTGTTCTGCCCCCAGAAGTCGCCGCACGCACCGTGCGCCCAAGCATTCTAGGGATACCACCTTCGGCGCGGGAGGGGAGTGTGAAAGAGTGCACACGATGGCGCTGCGGCGCCGTGCGTCGGGACCTTTGGCGCGGACCGTGCGGATGGTTCGTGGAATGCTTGTGGCGTGGCTCGGAGCATCTACATCACGTCTACTGAGGGGGATTCCGGCAAGTCGACGGTGGCGCTAGGGATCACCTCCGCACTCGCCCGCTCGGTGGGCAAGGTCGGCATCTTCCGTCCCGTTGCGCGTATCGCGGACGGCTCGGACTATGTTGTCCAGCTGCTGCTGGCCCACGACAGCGTTGACCTCACCTACGAGGAGTGTGTGGGCGTCACCTATGAGGACGTGCATGCCGACGCCGAACAGGCGCTCGCCACGATCGTTGCCCGGTATCACGAGGTGGCCCGACGCTGCGACGCCGTTGTCATCGTCGGCACCGATTACACCGACGTCTCCGGAGCGGCGGAGTTTGAGTTCAACGCCCGCATTGCCGCCAACTTGGGCGCCCCCGTGGCGCTCGTGGTTCATGGCATCGACCGCACGCCGGCAGAGATTGCGCAAGTGGCGGAGCAGGCGCGCGCAGACATCGAGGCCAATCACGCTCACGTGGCAGCGATCTTTGCCAATCGCTGCGACCCTGCTTTGCTCGACGACATCGCCGCCGTGCTCCCCGCCGACGTGCGCATGGGCGCCATGCCGGAGGATCCGCTCCTCGTTGCGCCGCTCGTCAGCGAGCTCGTGGCGGCCACGGGAGCGGAGCTCGTGTGGGGAGACCCCGAGCTGTTGAGCCGCGAGGCACGCTCCATCCTCATCGGCGCCATGACAACAGAGCATCTGCTGGAGCGCCTCGAAGACGGCGCCGTCGTCATCACCGCGGGCGACAGGGACGACGCTCTCCTCGCCCTCGTGAGCGCGCACAGTGCCGGCGGGTTCCCCGGACTAGCCGGCATCATCCTCACCGGCGGCTTCCAGCCGCCCCCACCCGTTGCCCGGCTGCTCGAGGGAATGCGGTCGCCCCTACCGGTGATGCGCACAGCGTCGGGCACCTTCAAGACGGCGACGCGTGCCTACAAGACGCGCGGCCGCCTCAGCCGCGACAGCAGGCTCAAGGTGGACACCGCACTGGCGATGTTTGAGAAGCATGTGGACTCGCAGGCGCTGCTGGCGGTGCTGGACGTCGCCAGAACCGACGTGGTCACTCCCCTGATGTTCGAGTTCGATCTCATCGACCGCGCACGCTCGGCAAAGCGGCGCATCGTGTTGCCCGAAGGCGGCGACGATCGCATTCTGCGCGCCGCCGCTCGCCTTCTTACGCGCGACGTGTGCGACCTCACCATTCTGGGTGAGGAGGAGGCGATCCGCACGCGAGCAAGCGAGCTGGGCGTGGACATCGCGCGAGCCACCGTGCTGTCCCCTGCCAACCCCGAGCTCGTGGAGCGGTTCGCCGAGTCCTACGCGCAGGCCAGGGCCGCCAAGGGAGTGACGCTGGACCAGGCGCGCGACCAGGTGCAAGACGTCAGCTACTTCGGCACGATGATGGTGCGGGAGGGACTCGCAGACGGCATGGTGTCCGGAGCCGCCCACACCACCGCGCACACCATCACCCCTGCGTTCCAGGTCATCAAGACGCCGCCTGGGGTGTCCATCGTGTCGTCGGTGTTCTTCATGTGCCTGCCCGACCGCGTGCTCGTGTACGGCGACTGCGCCGTCAACCCAGATCCCACGGCAGAGCAGCTCGCCGACATCGCGATCTCCTCCGCCCAGACCGCACTGCAATTCCACATCGAGCCGCGTATCGCCATGCTGTCCTACTCCACGGGAGAGTCCGGCACGGGCTCCGACGTGGACAAGGTGCGCTTGGCCACCCAACTGGTGCGGGAGCGTCGGCCAGATCTTCTCGTGGACGGACCCATGCAGTACGACGCCGCGGTGGAGCCCTCTGTGGCGGCCTCCAAGGCGCCCGGATCGCCCGTGGCGGGGCGCGCCACCGTACTCGTCTTCCCCGACCTCAACACCGGCAACAACACCTACAAGGCGGTGCAGCGCTCGGCCGGAGCGGTGGCCGTGGGGCCGGTGCTGCAAGGACTGCGCAAGCCCGTCAATGACCTCTCTCGCGGCGCGCTCGTGCAAGACATCGTCAATACTGTGGCCATCACCGCCATCCAGGCGCAGCAACCCACCTAAGGAGCCCCGCCAGTGACCGTCCCCCTCGTCCTTGTGCTCAACTGCGGGTCGAGTTCGATCAAGTACCAGGTGATCGACACACGCCGTCCTGAGCCGCTCGCGGTAGGCCTCGTGGAGCGAGTCGTGGACCACGCCGCCGGGGTCGCCGAGGTCATCGCCGTGCTTGAGGCAGACGCCGCCGTTGACCTCTCGGCGCTCGCGGTGGTGGGGCATCGCGTGGTGCAGGGCGGAGCAGAGTTTTCCGAGCCCACGGTCATCGATGACGATGTGGAACAGGCGATCGTGCGCCTCGCGGCCCTCGCCCCGCTCCACAATCCGGGTCACGCGGCAGGCATCCGCGCCGCTCGCGAGGCCTTCCCCACCATCCCGCACGTGGCGATCTTCGACACCGCCTTTCACCAGACCATGACCCCCGAGGTCTACACGTACGCGCTCAATCGCGAGGTGGCTGCCAAGCACGCGATCCGCCGCTACGGATTCCACGGCACATCCCATGACTACGTGTCTCGCGCTACCGCCGCGGCGATGGGTGTAGACGTGACGACAATCAACCAGATCATCCTGCACCTGGGCAACGGAGCGTCGGTCTGTGCCGTCAAGGGCGGGGTCTCCTTCGACACCTCCATGGGCCTTACCCCGCTCGAGGGCCTCGTCATGGGCACCCGTACCGGCGACATCGACCCCGCCGTGGTGGCGCACCTTTCGCGCTCGGCAGGCCTGACCATCGACGAGATCGACGACCTCCTCAATAAGCGCTCGGGGATGCTGGGGCTCACCGGCTTCAACGACATGCGCGACGTCCATGCGGCCGCGGACTCCGGCGACGAGGCCGCACAGCTGGGCCTGCAGATCTACTACCGCCGCATCCGCGGCTACGTTGGCCGCTACTACGCGCTCATGGGGCACCTGGACTCCATCACGTTCACCGCGGGCGTTGGCGAGAACGACCACCGGGTGCGGCTCAACTCGCTCGCCGGGCTCGAGGAGCTGGGCATCGTGGTGGATCCCGAGCGCAATGAGGGTCGCCCAAAGCAGCCCACGCTGATTTCCAGCGATTCCTCGCGAGTGCAGGTGTGGGTGGTCCCCACCAACGAGGAGCGCGAGATTGCCGTGCAGTCACTGGCTGCTGTTTCCGTGGGCTAAGCACCTGATGGAGTGATGTCAACCACATTGGCACGCACGATGTCAGCGCCGACCACTAGCATCACGATCACCAACACTATGAGGGGGGCATACATGCACCGTTCCACCATTATTCGTTCGCTTGCCGCCGTGGCCGCAGGCAGCCTGGCCTCGGCAGGACTGGCGACCGTGGCGTCGGCTGACGACGCGATTGCGACCGTGAGCCTCGGAACCACCTCGGTCCTCACGCTGCCCGACTCTGACGGGATCCGCGACACGACCTCGCTCAACGTGACCTCTGACGTCGCGACGAGCGTCTCTCTTGCCGTGTGGAGCGCCGACCGGACCACCCTCATCGAGGACCTTGCTCCCGTCGAACTGACCACGGATTTGCTCTCGACCGATGTCGTGATCCCCGTCACGGGCCTCACCGCGGGAACGTTCGTGGTGGTCGCTACGCCGGCCGTCGGAGACGCCGTCACCGCAAGCCTTACGGTCGGTTCCGGTGAACCCTCGGCGGTGTCGGCGGCTCTGTCCGCTACCACCATCTTTACCTGGAGTAAGGCCACCCCCCGCTCGTTCACCGTCACGGTCACCGCCAAGGACGAGACCGGGCTGCCGGTTCCGTTCACCGGCAGCGTGAAGACTGTCGTCGGCAGCAAGACCGTCACCTCATCCGTGAAGTCGACCACCGGCGCCGCCGCCAAGACCACGTCGGTCAGCGTCACCAAGCTCGTCGCCGGAACTGGCAAGGTCACAGCCACCGTGAGCGCGCTGAAACCCGGTTCTAAGAAGTACACAAGCACCGCGAAAACCCTCAAGGTGCTCACTACGGCCGTGAAGAGCGTCAAACTATCCGCCAACTACACGACGGTGTACCCGGCCAAGGACTCCTACCGCGACACCACCAAGATCACCCTCACGCCCACAACCACCACGGGCAAGAACTTCACCTCCACCGGGTCGGTGAAGATCACCTACAAGGGCAAGACGGTCAAGTCGTGGAAGATCACCTCCAGTAAGGCTCGGACCTTCACGTGGGACGGCAAGTACAAGGGCAAGATCGTTCCAGGCACCTATACCGTTACGGCCTCGATCAAGGGCCCACAGGGCTCGACCAAGACCACCAAGTCGACCATCAAGGTGAACTCCGGCAAGCTCAAGACCAAGACCAAGACGGTGAAGTACAAGGCGAACGCGGTGATCACCACCTACGAGGCGTACGACTATTACTACGACGGCGCCTGCTACAAGAACTACTACAAGAGCGGCGACATCCTTTGCGATGGCTACGACGCATATGACCTCGACAGCATCTCGCTCATTGCGACGGGCAAGGTAACCGTGCCGTCCGTTGTTGTGTCCGCCGAGAAGTACGGCTCCGCGTCCGTGAAACTCACCACCCACGTCACCTCGCTCTACGGTGGTGCAGCCTGGAGCTACGACACGTCACCGTATGGAACCACCAAGATTGGCTCCGTCCAGACTGGGTCGCACAACCTCGGATCGCTCAAGTTGCCCAAGACATCCAAGAGCGTCTATCTGACACTGGGCCTCGGCGAGTACGCGACCGTTAGTGCCGACACCATCACCGCGACGTACACGTACAAGGTCATGACGCACTAGACATCTCCTGTCGCCGGCGACCCCGATCAGCTCGCGTGATCGGGGTCGCTCGCACGAGTGCCACGGTGAATGCTCGGAATACCCACGACGTTCGGCCCCCCACCGAGCCCGCACAGCCCATAGGCTGAGACGAGCCACATCAACCAGGAGGAAGTCATGAACGCCACGGCCTGGGGCACCAACCCCACCGGCATCTCGGACACCGAGGTCGCCAAGATCGACAAGTGGTGGAGGGCCTCCAACTACCTCAGCGTGGGGCAGATCTACCTGCTCGACAACCCGCTGCTACGCGAGCCGCTGAGCCGGGACCATGTGAAGCCGCGGCTCGTAGGCCACTGGGGCACAACGTCGGGCCTGAATTTTTTGTACGCACACCTCAACCGGGTGATTGCCGCGCGCCAGCAACCCACCATGTACATCATTGGCCCCGGGCACGGTGGGCCGGGGCTCGTGGCGTCGTCCTTCCTTGACGGCACCTACACGGCAACGTACCCCGACATCTCCTACGACGAGGCTGGCATCAAGCGTCTGTTCAAGCAGTTCTCGTTCCCCGGTGGCATTCCCTCGCACGTGGCACCGGAAACCCCCGGCTCCATCCACGAGGGCGGCGAGTTGGGATACGCGTTGAGCCACGCGTACGGCGCCGCGTTCGACAACCCCAACCTGCTCGTGGCCGCGATCGTTGGCGACGGTGAGGCGGAGACCGGGCCGCTCGCCACGTCGTGGCACTCCAACAAGTTCCTCAACCCGGCCACCGACGGCGTGGTGCTGCCCATCTTGCACCTCAACGGATACAAGATCGCCAACCCCACGGTGCTGTCCCGCATCAGCGAAGACGAGCTCGTGAACCTCATGAAGGGATACGGGCACAACCCGCACGTCTTCACCGCGGGCTTCGACGACGAGTCCCACGAGTCCATCCACCGCCGCTTTGGCGAGCTGCTGGACGCGGTGCTCGATGAGATCGGCGCCATCAAGGCTCAAGCGGCGCGCGATCCCCAGATGGACCGCCCCATGTGGCCCATGATCGTGTTCCGCACCCCCAAGGGCTGGACGTGTCCCAAGGAAATCGACGGCAAGCAGACCGAAGGCTCGTGGCGGGCGCACCAGGTGCCCCTAGCGTCGGCCAGGGACACCCCAGAACATCTGGCGGTGCTCGAGGGCTGGCTCACCTCCTACCGGCCGCAGGAGTTGTTCGACGACGCCGGGGCGCCGCTCGAGGACTACACGTCGTTGGCTCCCCAGGGCGACCTGCGCATGAGCGCCACCCCGCACGCGAACGGCGGCATGCTGCTGCGAGACCTTCGCCTTCCCAACTTCCGTGACTACGCGGTAGACGTGCCCGTGCCAGGGTCAGCGCCCGTGGAGGCCACGCGAGTGCTCGGCGACTGGCTGAAGGACGTCGTGGACCTGAACCGCGACAACTTCCGCATCTTCGCTCCCGACGAGCTCGCGTCCAACCGCTTCGCCGCCACACTCGACGTCACCGACCGCGTGTGGATGGGCGAGATCTATGACACCGACGACCACCTCGCCAAGCACGGCCGGGTCATCGAGATGCTCTCCGAGCACCAGTGCCAAGGCTGGCTCGAGGGCTACCTGCTCACGGGACGCCACGGCATGTTCACCTCCTACGAGGCGTTCATTCACATCGTCGACTCGATGTTCAACCAGCACGCCAAGTGGCTCAAGGTGTCGCGCGAACTGCCATGGCGCCGTCCCGTGGCATCGCTGAACTATCTGCTGTCCTCGCACGTGTGGCGCCAAGACCACAACGGGTTCAGCCACCAGGATCCCGGCTTCATCGACCACGTCATCAACAAGAAGGCGGAGGTGGTGCGGGTCTACCTGCCCGCGGACGCCAACACCTTGCTCAGCACATGGGACCACTGCCTTCGCTCGCGTGACTACGTCAACGTGGTGGTCGCGGGCAAGCAGCCGCAGGCCTCGTGGCTGACGATGGATCAGGCGATTGACCACTGCACGCGCGGCCTTGGCATTTGGGAGTTTGCCTCCAACGTGCCAGCCGGCGAGGAGCCCGACGTCGTTCTCGCCGCCGCGGGCGACGTCCCCACGCTTGAGGTGCTCGCCGCGATCGACATCCTGCGCACGGAACTGCCGGACTTGAAGGTGCGGATGATCAACGTCGTTGACCTCATGCGCCTGCAGCCGGAGAAGGAGCACCCGCACGGGATGGCGGACAGCGAGTTCGACCAGCTCTTCACCACGGACAAGCCCATCATCTTCAACTACCACGGCTACCCGTGGCTCATCCACCGCCTCACCTACCGCCGCAACGGCCACGACAACATGCACGTGCGCGGCTACAAGGAGGAGGGCACCACCACCACGCCGTTCGACATGGCGATGCTCAACGACATCGACAGGTATCACCTGGTCATCGACGTCATCGACCGCACGCCCGGGCTGGGCTCGCGCGCCGCGTCGCTGCGCCAAAAGATGTTCGACGCCCGCCTGCATGCCCGCCGCTACGCGCGCGAGCACGGCATCGACGTGCCGGAGGTCAACGACTGGGTATGGCCCGACGCTCGTGGCGAGTCCGATTCCGTGGTGTCCGCGGTTGCGGCAACCGGTGGGGATAACGAGTAGAGGCTCAGGCGCCCCGCACCTCAACGCCACTGGCCTTGGCTACCGCCACAATGTCGGCGACCGGATCACCGGTGCTGACGGTTGCGTCGCGGGCAAGCACGTCATCCCAATAGGAGGCGCGCGGGGCGCGAAGCGCAGTGCCGTGGACCTCGAGCGGACACCAGTACGCAAGCGCCGAGGTGCAGTAGTAGCCCCACCCTGCTTCGGGACCGCTCAGCACGAAGACAGTGGTCGCTTGGGGGAGCGCCGCCTTTTCGATGGAGGCGACCATCGCGTCGGCAAGATCTGCGGCGATCGACGAGCTGATGGAGACCGGCACGGCCTCCTTCTCACCGTGAGGTGTCACGTAGAGAGTGGTCTTGAGGTCAACAAGCAGGAAGTCCGGGGCCTCATCACCTGCCACGGCGATGGGCGTCGAGGCAGTGACCTCGACGTTGGTAATGGTGCCAATCACCACCAACTCGGCTCGGCTGACCAGGTCCGCCACATCCGTCACGGGCTCAGCCTCTGACCCTTGCACGGTGGGGAGATTCTCCCAGAGCGCCTCGGTGGAGTCTGCGCCGGCGCAGGCGGCGAGCGACAGCGCGGCTGCGGCCGCCACGATGGCGACGAGCGTGCGCCGAGCTGCCGATGTCGCTGTCGTCACGAACCCATCCAACACCGGCGCCGTCGCGAGCTGTGCCCCTCCAACATTTGGGGTGACCCGCACAAGGGTAGCCTTTCCCGGTGGCACACCTCCTTGGCGTCGAGTCGGCGCACGTGGACTTCGGCATGGGCACCGTGCTCGGCTCGGTGACGCTGGGGCTCCAAGACGGCGACCGCGTGGGCATCGTGGGCGCCAACGGTGCGGGCAAGTCCACCCTGCTCACGATCCTCGACGGCCGCATGAGCCCGCATCAGGGCCGCGTGACGAGCGCCCGCGGCACGCGCATCGGCGCGCTCGACCAAAGCGACCACGTGGACGCCTCCCTCACCGTGCTGGAGGCCATCGTCGGCTCGCGCGACACTCACGAATGGGCTTCCGATCCGCGCATCAGGGACGTCATGTCCGGCCTGGTCCCCGACCTCCCGCCCGACGCCGTGGTCGCCACCCTCTCCGGCGGCCAGCAGCGCAGGGTCGCCTTGGCCCACGTGCTCGTGGGTGAGCATGACGTGCTCATCCTCGACGAACCCACCAACCACCTCGACGTTGAGGGAGTCACGTGGCTCGCGGAGCACCTCAAGCAGCGCTGGCCCGCGAGCCGCGGTGCGCTCGTCACCGTGACCCACGACCGCTGGTTCCTTGACGAGGTGACCACGGCCACGTGGGAGGTCCACGACGGCGAAGTGGACCAATACGAGGGCGGATACGCCGCGTACGTGCTGCAGCGAGTGGAGCGCGAGCGCATCGCCAACGTCACCGAACAGCGCCGCCAGAACCTCATGCGCAAGGAACTCGCGTGGCTACGCCGCGGTGCACCCGCGCGCACGTCAAAGCCCAAGTTCCGCATCGACGCGGCCAACGCGCTCATTGCCGACGTTCCTCCCGTGCGGGATGCGATCCAGCTGCAGCGCATGGCCACGGCTCGCCTTGGCCGCGACGTGGTGGAGCTGATCCGCGCGTCGGTCAGCTACGGCGATCGCGAGGTGCTGCACCAGATCGACTGGAACCTTGGGCCCGGCCAGCGCGTGGGCCTGTTGGGCGAGAACGGCGCGGGAAAGTCCACGCTGCTGAAGCTCATCACGGGGGAACTGGAGCCCACCGCCGGTCGCGTGAAGCGCGGGCTCACGGTGCGCGTCGCGGCCCTGTCACAGCAGCTCGCGGAACTTGAGGAGCACGCCAACGAGCGCGTCTCCGCCCTCGTCAAGCGCTTCTCTGCAGTGACCCTGGCGGACGGCAGCGAACTCACGCCCGGCCAACTGTTGGAACGCCTTGGCTTCTCGAGCGCCCAACTCAAGACCCCCGTGGGGCGGCTGAGCGGCGGCCAGCGGCGACGCCTGCAACTGCTCGTGGTGCTGCTGGGAGAGCCCAATGTGCTCGTGCTCGACGAGCCCACGAACGACCTCGACACGGACATGCTCGCCGCGCTCGAGGACCTGCTGGACGCGTGGCCCGGCACCCTCGTGGTGGTCAGCCACGATCGCTACCTCATGGAGCGCGTCACCGACGAGCAATACGCCGTGGTGGACGGCGGGCTGCGGCACCTGCCGGGCGGTGTGGATGAATACGTGGCGCTTTCGCGCGCCCGACGCCGTGGCACCAGTGGCGTGGGAACGTTCGGCCAATCGGCCCCTGACAGGGCGATTACCAGGCCCGATGCCCAAGCCCAGCGAGCGGCGGCCAAGGAGCTGCAGTCCGTGGAGCGTCGGCTCACACGAGTGGGCGGGGCCATGGCAGCCCTCCACGAGCGCATGGCCGCCCACGATCCCAGTGACTATGCGGGGCTCACGGCGCTCGGTGAAGAGCTGCGAGCACTCGAGGCCGAGAACGCCGAACTGGAAGAGCGCTGGCTGGAGCTCAGCGAGTAGCCCGCCATGCGGCGCGGTGGCCGTGTTCAGGCCCCGCGGGCTCGCCGGCGTCAGTGCGGCTGGTAGGGGCTCACCACGATGTCAACGCGCTGGAACTCCTTGAGATCGCTGTACCCCGTGGTCGCCATGGACCGGCGCAGGGCGCCCATGAGATTCGTGGTGCCGTCCGCGGTGATGCCCGGTCCGGTGAGGATCTGCTCAAGCGTGCCCACGGTGCCAACGTGCACGCGCTCGCCACGCGGCAGCTCGGCGTGATGCGCCTCCGGGCCCCAGTGGAAGCCCTTGCCGGGCGCCTCCTGCGCGCGAGCCAGTGCGGCGCCCACCATGATCGCGTCCGCGCCACACGCGATCGCCTTCACCATGTCGCCAGAGCGGCCTAGGCCGCCGTCGGCGATGACGTGCACATACCGGCCCCCAGACTCGTCCAGGTAGTCGCGCCGGGCGGCAGCAGCGTCGGCCACCGCCGTGGCCATGGGGGCGTGAATGCCAAGCGACGTGCGCGTGGTCTGCGCCGCGCCGCCGCCAAAGCCCACGAGCACGCCCGCGGCGCCCGTGCGCATCAGGTGCAGTGACGCCTGGTAGGTGGAGGCCCCGCCCACGATGACAGGCACGTCGAGCTCGTAGATGAACTTCTTGAGGTTGAGCGGCTCGGCGTCGGCGGAGACGTGCTCGGCGCTCACGGTGGTGCCGCGGATGACGAAGAGGTCAACGCCGGCCTTCAACACGGTGCCGTAGTGCTCCTGGGTGCGTTGCGGGCTGAGCGCGCCGGCCACGGTGACGCCCGCCGCGCGGATCTCTTGAAGGCGCGCGGTGATGAGGTCATCCTTGACGGGCTCCGCGTAGATCTCTTGCATGCGCTTGGTGGCGGCGGTGCCGTCGAGCTCGGCGATCTCATCGAGCAGCGGCGTGGGGTCCTCGTAGCGGGTCCACACGCCCTCGAGGTCAAGCACACCGAGCCCGCCGTGCTGACCCAACTGGATGGCGGTGGCCGGGCTCATCACGGAGTCCATGGGCGCCGCGATCACGGGGATCGAGAACTCGAACGCGTCAATCTGCCAGCGCAGGGACACGTTGTGGGGGTCGCGCGTGCGGCGGCTGGGAACCACCGCGACGTCGTCAAAGGAGTACGCGCGGCGGCCGCGCTTTCCACGGCCGATCTCGATCTCGTTGCTCACCGCCCCAGCCTACCGGCGTGGCGAATGTGGACGCGGTGTCACAGGCACGTGGGAGAGTGTGCGCATGACCTGGCTAGACAACCCCATGGTGGGCTTTGACACCGAGACAACGGGCGTGTCCACCGCCACCGATCGCATCGTCACGGCGGCGCTCATCACTCGCACCGGCACCGGGGAGCCCGCGCAGCGCACGTGGCTCATCGATCCCGGCATCCCCATCCCCGAACGCGCCACCCAGGTGCACGGCATCACCACGGAGCACGCGCGGCTTCACGGCCAAAGCCCGGCCGACGCTCTGGCTGAGATAGCAGACCTTCTCGCCTCCGCGCTGCTCGCCGGAACGCCCGTGGTGGGCTTCAACGTGCAATACGACCTCACGATTCTTGAGGCGGAGCTTGCGCGCAATGGGCTGCCCACCTTGGCGGACCGGCTACCCGGTGGAGTGCGGCCCGTCGTGGACCCGCTGGTGCTGGACCGCCACCTTGACCGGTGGCGCAAGGGCAAGCGCAAGCTCATCGATATGTGCGCCACCTACGGTGTCACGGTCAATCCCGAATCCCTGCACGCTGCGGATGCCGACGTCCTCGCCACGCTCGACCTCGTGCACGCCATCGCCGCGCGCTACCCCACGCTCGGCCAGGTGGCACTCGCCGATCTCCATGACCAGCAGATCGAGGCGCACCGCGTGTGGGCCACCGAGTTCTCCAGTTGGCTCAAGGGCAAGGGCATCACCGACGACCTTCCAAGCCCCGCGTGGCCCGTATCCACGCTCACAGGGGTCTAGCGCATCGGAACATTGCGCGTTCGTGCCTTGCCGCTGGCGCACCTGGAGTAGATTCATCAGCGTCGAAAGTAGAGGTCACAATGACGTGGTCTGCAACGGTCGGCGAGGGCCCCCTCGCCGACGCTCATGCACAACTAGCCGCTGCCGTCGCCCAACTGGGCTATGACGACGGCACCCACCAGATGCTCGGATCGCCGCGCCGCGAGATGGCGGTGAGCATTCCCTTGCGGCGGGAGGACGGCACCACGGCCGTGTACTCCGGCTACCGCGTTCAGCACAACTTCTCGCGCGGCCCTGCCAAGGGTGGGTTGCGCTTTTCCCCCAATGTGGATCTCGACGAGGTGCGCGCCCTCGCGATGTGGATGACGTGGAAGTGCGCGCTCGTCGATGTTCCGTACGGTGGCGCTAAGGGAGGCGTAGCGATCGATCCGCGCGCCCACACGCAGCTGGAGCTGGAGCGCGTGACCAGGCGGTACACCTCAGAGATCCTGCCCATCATCGGGCCCGAGGTGGACATCCCCGCCCCTGACATGGGCACCAACGAGCAGACCATGGCCTGGATCATGGACACCTACTCAACGGCCATGGGCCACACCGTGCCCGGCGTGGTGACGGGTAAGCCGGTCGCCTTGGGCGGCTCCCTGGGGCGCGCCGCAGCCACGTCCCGTGGCGTGGCACATATCGCGATCCTCGCCATGGAGTCCCACGGCATCACGGTTTCCTCCGCGAGCGCGGCGGTGCAGGGATTTGGCAAGGTGGGCCGCGACACCGCGCGCTTCCTTGCGGACGCTGGTGTTGCGGTGCGCGCGGTTTCCGACATTGACGGGGCCGTGTACAACGCCGCCGGCCTCGACATCCTGGCGCTGTGCGACCACGTGGATGCCACCGGCTCCGTTGTTGGCTTCTCCGGCTCAGAGCCGCTGCCGCCTGCAGACCTCCTCACCCTGGACGTTGACGTGCTGGTCCCCGCGGCGCTCGAGGGAGTGCTGACGGGAGCCAACGCGGGCTCGGTGCGCGCCAAGCTCGTGGTCGAGGGCGCCAACGGACCCACCACCAAGGAGGCCGACGAGATCCTCGTGGATCGCGGCGTGCTCATGGTGCCGGACATTCTCGCCAACTCTGGCGGCGTGATCGTCTCCTACTTTGAGTGGGTGCAGGCGAACATGGCGTATCAGTGGACGGAGGCGGAAGTGAATGGCCGTCTCAAGGAGCGCATGACCAAGGCGTGGCGGGACGTGGTGAGCTTCTCCACGGACCGCGGTCTCACGTATCGCGAGGCGGCCACGGTGCTCGCCGTGCAGCGCGTGACAGAGGCGCACCGGCTCAGGGGGCTCTATCCGTAGTCTTATGGCCGGCACCACCACCATCCGCGTCTCGCGCGAGGCACACAGCAAACTTGTGGGCCTCAGCGAGGCGACCGGCCAGCGGGCCACGACCTTGATCGGTGACATCTGGCTCGTTGACTTCGGCGACCCCTATCCACGAGAACCCGCTCATCGTCGACCGGCGCTCGAGGTCGGGCCCGTGCCATCAACCTGCACCTAGAACTGGAGCCGTTGGCGTCCAATGGACTCGCGAGGACCAGCTATGCACAGTGCGAGTTGCAGCGATCCGTCGCCGTCTCGAGACTCGACGTGCGGACCGATTAGTTGCGGCCAGAGTAGTTGGGCGCCTCGACGGTGATCTGCACGTCGTGCGGGTGGGACTCTTTGAGCCCCGCCGGAGTAATCCGCACAAACTGACCCTTGGCCTGCAGCTCGGGGATGGTACGCGCGCCAACGTAGAACATCGACTGGCCAAGCCCGCCAACGAGTTGGCGCACCACCGACGAGATGGGGCCCTTGTAGGGCACCCGCCCCTCGATGCCTTCGGGGATGAGGTCGTCGTCACTGGGGGCGTCCGCCTGGAAGTAGCGGTCCTTGGAGTAGGACGTGCGGCCGCGTGACGCCATGGCACCAAGCGACCCCATGCCGCGGTAGCTCTTGAACTGCTTGCCGTTGACGAGCACCAGGTCACCTGGCGTCTCCTCGCACCCCGCAAAGAGCGAGCCCAACATGACGGAGGACGCCCCCGCCACGAGCGCCTTGGCGATGTCGCCGGAGTACTGCAGGCCACCGTCGGCGATGACGGGGACTCCTGCCGGCGTCGCGGCCGTGGCCGCCTCATACACCGCGCTGACCTGCGGGACGCCCACACCCGCCACCACACGCGTGGTGCAGATGGACCCCGGGCCAACACCCACCTTCACCGCGTCCACGCCGGCCTCCACGAGCGCGGCGGCGCCGGCCCGCGTGGCCACGTTGCCGCCAATGACCTGCACGTGCTTGGTGGCGGGATCGGACTTGAGCCTGCGGATCATGTCGATCATCGCGCGGGCGTGCCCGTGCGCGGTATCGACAACGAGCACATCTACCTCGGCATCCACGAGGGCCGTTGCGCGCTCCCATGCGTCGCCATAGAAGCCCACGGCCGCGGCCACGAGGAGCCGCCCTTCGGCATCCTTTGACGCGAGCGGGTACTTCTCGGTCTTGACGAAGTCCTTGACCGTGATGAGCCCGGTGAGACGGCCGTCCGGGTCAACGAGCGGCAGCTTCTCCACGCGGTGCTTGGCGAGGAGCTCTGCGGCCTCGGCATTGGAGATCCCCGTGGGAGCCGTCACGAGCGGCATGGGGGTCATGGACTCCGTGACGCGGCGCGTGGCGAAGTCGGCAGGGTTCACAAAGCGAAGGTCGCGGTTGGTGATGATGCCCAGCAGGCGGCGGTCGTCATCGACAACGGGCAGCCCGGAGACCCGGTACTTGGCGCACAGGGCATCAAGCTCGGCGAGGGTGGCACCGGGGCCCACGGTCACGGGATCGGTGATCATGCCGGATTCCGAGCGCTTGACGATCTGCACGTGGTGCGCCTGGTCCTGGATGGACAGGTTACGGTGGAGCACCCCAATGCCGCCAAGACGGGCGAGCGCGATGGCCAAGCGAGACTCCGTCACGGTGTCCATGGCGGCGCTCAGAAGCGGCACGCTGATGCTGAGTTCGCGTGTGAGGCGGGTGGTGGTGTCCACCTCTGAAGGGATGACGTCGCTCTCTCCCGGCAGGAGCAGAACGTCGTCGTAGGTGAGTCCGGTGTAGCCGAAGGGGTCATTCGGGGCGGGCATCATTGCACGATTCTACAGTCCCGTCTAGTCCCAAAAGTTGCTGGAAATTGGCACTTCCCAAGCGCGCTCAGACACGGTAAGAATGGGCGTAAGCGGTCCGCGGCGCTGGGGACATCTCCGGCGCGGGGCCTGCTTCACGGAGTCTCACAACCCTGTGATCGGTGGCAACGGAGCCGCCGATCGCCCGAGCCGATTGGGGGCTTGATGGACGCGGTGATCAAGTTGCCTGCACCCACTCAGGACCAATGGGAGTGGCAGTACGAGGGCGCGTGCCGAGAGGCCGATCCCGAGCTCTTCTTTCATCCGGAGGGCGAGAGAGGCTCCGCGCGACGACGCCGGGCCGAGGCCGCCAAGAAGTACTGCGCGCGCTGCCCTGTCATGGAGCTGTGCCGCGAGCGTTCGCTCGACGCCCGCGAGCCGTTTGGCGTCTGGGGCGGGCTCAGCGAAGACGAGCGGCACGCGCTACTGGGTGGCCGCCTGCGGCGCGCGAGCTAGGCACAGACAAACAGCGAGGGGCCCCAGCCGTCATGACTGGGGCCCCTCGCTGTGTCTGTGTGGTGCTTAGCCCACCACGGCGAGCAGGTCGCGCGCGGAGAGGATCAAGTAGTCCTCCCCGGCGTACTTGACCTCAGTGCCGCCGTACTTGCTGTAAATCACCTTGTCGCCAACCTGAACGTCCAGCGGGACGCGGTTGCCGTTGTCGTCAATGCGACCGGGGCCAACCGCCACGACTTCGCCCTCCTGGGGCTTTTCCTTGGCGGTGTCCGGGATCACGAGGCCGGAGGCCGTGGTGGTCTCTGCCTGAGCAGCCTTCACCACAACCTTGTCCTCAAGAGGCTTGATCGAGACCGACACTGCGGACCTCACCTTCCACTTGTTGTTTCGAACACTGGGGCGCCCGGCGATGCCGTCGCGGGGGTCATGCGACCGGCGCGCGTGCTCCTTGCGAAGCACGTCCAATCTAGCACTCTCGCCTGGAGAGTGCTAACGGGCGCGCTCCTGTTCGCGCCCCGTGAACTGTCGGCGTGAAACGATGGCGCCATGGACCCTGCCGAGGCGCGCCTTGCCGTGAGCCCTGATTGCCGCGCCCTGGCCGACGCTATCGGCGAGTATGACGCGAGGGCCGCATTGAGCGTCGGGCAGCGCTTGCGCGAGCAAGGAGTACCACCTGCGCTGGTGGCCGCGGCGCTCACGCAGTCGCGCTTGCGCACCGCAGCGCGCGCCAAGTTTGGCGAGTTCGCGGCCGGTATGGCGTTCAGCCAGGAGGGCCTTGAGCAGGCGACCAGGCTCACCGTTGCGGCTCGCCATGCCCGACGCTATCGAGACGCGGGCGTGGAGCGCGTCGCCGATCTCACGTGCGGCCTTGGTGCCGACGCGATGGCGCTCGCCGCGCTCGGGGTGGGAGTGGTGGCGTTCGAGAAGGACGAAGCGACCGCCGTGCTCGCCGACCACAACCTCCGGCACTGGCCGGATGCGGTGGTGGTGCATGCGGACTCGATGGAGACGGTGCGAGGCGTGGACGTGGACGGGGTGTTCGCGGACCCGGCGCGGCGTTCCGGCGCGGGCCGCCGACACTCCCCAAGCAACTACCTGCCGTCGCTGAACTCGGTGCTTGAGCTGCGGGATCAGTTCCGGGCGCTGGGGCTGAAGTTGGGGCCCGGCGTGCCTCATGAGGCGATTCCCGGCGACGCCGAGGCCGAGTGGATCTCGGTGGACGGCGACGTGGTGGAAGTCGGTGTGTGGTGCGGACCGCTCGCGCGGCGCCACGGGCATGCGGCGCTCGTGATCCGTGATGGTGCGGCGCATGAGCTTGCAGCCGATCTGCGCCGGGGCGAGGCGCGTTCACTTGGCGAGTTCGTTGCCGAGCCGGACGGTGCCGTGATCCGCGCCGGGCTCGTTGGCGCACTCGCGGACGATCTTGGCGCGGGCCTCCTGGACCCGACAATCGCCTACCTCACGGCGGATGACGTGACGGAATCGCCGTTCGCTCGCTGGTTCCGGGTCGAGGAGCAGCTGCCCCTTGATGCGAAAAGACTGGCGGCCGCACTGCGGGCACGCAGTGTGGGGACGGTCGAGATCAAGAAGCGGGGCGTTGACGTGGTGCCGGAGAAGCTGCGGGCTCAGCTCAAGCTGCGCGGCAGCGAGTCCGCGACGGTGCTCCTGACACGGGTTGCCGGGCGCCACACCGCGATTATTGCGAGCGCGGTTGCTGTCTAGTCCGTATTGGTGACCACGAGACCTTTGAGCGCGGATTCACCCTCGTCGGCGTCTTGCTGTCGCACGCGACCGGTTCGGCCCAACTGCCGTGACGCGTGCAGCGCTCATCGGTCGCGATTCCGGCCTGAGCGCCAAGGCTGCCGGAGCACGAGTAGGTGGCCGACGCCAAGGGTTGCTGACGACTCGCCGCCCCAGGCTCAGCAGTCAGTCACCACCAGAGTTTGACGACAGTCACAGGTTCGCCAGAGGTTCCGTCCCAGGTGCATGCAAATCCTGGGGGAACCCATGACCAGCCGTAATCCACGGTGTCCGGGCTGGCTCCGCTTGGAGTCGTGGAGTCAAGACTGCATACGTGGTCCATTCGGTGCCAACCCAGCACGGCGTAGGCTGCCAGCGCGAATACGGCCAGCACAACAATCGCACCGATCAGCAGGCCTCGGTGCTGACTACCCTTTGCGGACTGCGTCATTGTGTCACCGTGTAGCCACTGACTGGAATGCTGACCCACGCAGTCGGAGGATGGCGTTTGGAGTCCTGGGCGAAGATGCAAAACGGATTTGAACAGAGCGGGATGTTCTTGCGACCACGCTGTGCAATCACCTTGGCGGTGTCCGTCGATGAATTGCCATTTGTCGCCCGAATGTACGAATTGTAGACGGTGTATTGCTTTAGTTTTGTCGCGTCGGAAGTGCCGACTGTGTAGACCCACTCGTCGTCAGAATCACCGAAGGGCGTGTCAAGATAGGCATTCGCCATATTCGAGGCCCATGCCTTGATCGTCTTCGTTGGGTTGGACGAACCGCTCTCCAGTAGCTGTGGACGGTTGAGCAATTAAGGCTACCGAGTTCGGGTGCCAAATGTTGCCACAGGTGCCTGCCGCTGCTGCGGCCGCGGCCGCAGTCATACTCGAGGCGTTCGCGGCCGAGTCTTTGCTGGCGCTGGTGGTCGATCCTGCGTGCGCCAAGGCTATGACGGTCGCGGGCACCTCATCCGCGCTGGCAAATTCGGCGCGCACGACGTGAGCGTTGGTGACCGTCAAGATGGAGAGCACGCTGCGAGCCTCAGACTGGCGAGCAGCGACTGCGACTTTGTCGGCACTGGACAACTTCTGGTCCTTGGGCGACGAGCGCAGAAGCGGCGAGCGCAATTGCGTGTGAACGAATTCTCATTTGGTTCCTCCCCTGCGGAGCACCCGGCTCCGTGACTCCGAGCCTAGCGTTCGCGACCTTGGGAGGCAACACTCTGACGTGCCTCACGCAAATGAGCACTCCTGGGTGAGGTACCTCGGTATCAGAAACTGCCTCCTGTTGCGAGACCGCAGCGCTAGGTCGCGCTCGATGACCCAACGCACCCCGATGGCTACCAACCCGCCGCTAGCGGCTCAGGATCAACCCCACCGCGAGCGCAATCATGACGACGGCGATCAGGGCGTCGAGCACGCGCCACGCCCGCTGCGTGGCGAGCACGGGAGCCAGGGCGCGGGCGCCGAAGCCCAAACCTGTGAACCACACAATCGACGCGGTGATCGCACCCGCCGCAAACACCCACGGCAGTGCGTGGGTGGACGCAACAGTGCCCACGAGGAAGACCGTGTCCAGGTACACGTGAGGATTGAGCCAGGTGATCGCGAGGCACGCCGCCGCCACGGACGCGGCGCTCGCGGCCGCGACGGGCGCATCAGAGGGCTCGAGTACCCCTGGCCGCCACGCGCGCTTCGCGGCCAACAGGCCATAGACGAGCAAGAACGTCGCCCCAGCCCAGCGCACCGCGGTCAGCACGGCCGGATGCGACGTGACAACGGCGCCAACGCCTGCGACCCCCGCGCACACGAGCACCGCGTCGGACACCGCGCAGATCGCCACCACCAGCCACACGTACTCCCGCCGCACTCCTTGGCGAAGCACAAAGAGGTTCTGCGCTCCGATGGCCACGATGAGCGAGAGCATGAGCCCCAGCCCGGCCAGGTAGCTCGTCACGTGCACGCCGTATACGGCAGGGAGAGGCCAACGGGCCAGGTTCCGCGCGGGGCCACGTCACCCGCAAGCACGGCAGCGAGCGCGCGCATCTGCGCGGCGCCCGTGCCCCACGTGGCCACGTAGGCCGTGGCGTGCGAATCGGCGAGGCCCCACGGCCCGCCCGTGGCGACCACAACGTCGGCCGTGCCGTGGCCACGATCGCCGCCCACGAGCAGGATGGACGTTCCCGCGTCGCCCACCGTCACGCCGCGCGCCTTCAGCTCGCCTGCGAGTGTAGAACGCTGCGCGGTGGTGCCGCCAACGATGCGCACCTCGTCGCCGATGAGCGCGCCGCAGCTCTTGGCGGCCACGACAATGGAGCCCTCCACGAACTCCTGTGGGCGCTGGGGCTGCACCGCACCGGTCGCCGCGCTCGACACCGCAGCGGAGGCCACAATCACGTGCGCCACGGCGTCGTCGAGCCGCTCGCGGGAAAGCGTGCCGTCCTCGACCGCCGCCACGATGCCCGCGATTGAGGCGTCGAGGTGGGCGGGCATGAGCACCAGGTCCGCCCCCGCCGCGAGCGCCAGCACGGCCGCCTTGCCGCCGCTGTAGCGATCCGTGATGGCGGCCATGTTCATGGCGTCGGTCACGATGAGGCCGTCAAAGCCCAAGGTGTCCCGCAAGTAGGCGTAGGCGCGCGGATTGACGGTGGCGGGGGCCTTGCCCCACGCGGTGACGCGAATGTGGCCCATCATCACGGCGGGCACGCCGTCCTCGATGGCGGTGGCGAACGGCACCATGTCCCGCTTGGCGAGCTTCGCGAGGGACGCCGACTGCACGGGCAGTCCCGTGTGGGAGTCCGTGGTCACGGAGCCGTGGCCCGGGAAGTGCTTGATCACCGGGGTCACTCCCCCGCTCGCGAGGCCCTGCCACGCCGATGTGACCGCCCCCGCCACAGCGTCGGGATGCGAACCGGCGGAGCGAGTGCGGATGGTGGGGTCCTTGGTGCCGATCGTGACATCGGCAACCGGGGCAAAGTCCATGGTGAACCCCAGCTGGGCCATCTGCGCGCCGAGCCCCGCATAGTAGGCCTCGATCTGGG
>Ga0222423_1000428_pt1 | contig 30382 bp, 28 predicted proteins | sample 3A0metagenome_FD_182472 | JGI IMG/M metagenome (GOLD analysis project Ga0222423, IMG submission 182472) | Enriched microbial communities from leaf-cutter ant dump, University of Wisconsin, Madison, United States - 3A0 (version 2) | ecosystem: Environmental > Terrestrial > Nest > Insects nest >...
GTAATGGCTCCGGTGGCCGGATCGATGCGGATGAGTTTCGAGGTGATCTTGCCGGGGCCGTCAAAGCCTGCGGTCTGACGTGTCGCGGCCGTGGTCGCCCAGATGGCCCCCTCATGCCAGACAAGGCCCTGTGCCGCCACACCCGGACGGAAGGCGACGATTTTTTCAAGGCCGGTGTCGGTAATGCGGCTGATCGTGCCGGTATGCAGGGCCGAGACAATGATCTCACCCGTGTCGCTTAGGGTCAGGCCATCGATCAGGGTCAGGTCGGGCAGGCTGTGGGTTACGGTAAGCGTGCCTTTGGCGCTGCGGTTTTCGGCCAGTTTCGCCTCAAGCGTTTCGTCCCAGACAGGGATAAATTCGGAATGGCGCCCCAGATCGAGCGTCAGGCCGCGCCCGACATATTCGCTCAATAAGGCTTTGGCATTGGCCCGGTGGTTCAGCTCAAGCTCGGCCTGCGCCTTCAGAAGCAGGATCGACGGCGAATCCGGCAGGATATTTCCGGCTTCGGTAAACAGGCGTAGAGCGTCCTGACGCGCGTTTTTCTCAAGCGCCGCCATGCCCTGCGCCCTCAGGCTGCGGAAGGTGGACAGGTCGGCGCCGGTCGCGGCGGTCTGGCCCAGAACAGGGGCGGACAGGCCGATCCCCACAGTGGCGACAAGGGCGGCAACGAGCGGTTTGGACATGATTGAACTCTCACAGAAAGGATTTTCGCTGTTAGAGCGTGTTCCGTTCAAAATGAATCGGAACAACGCTCTGACTTTTTGTTTTATCGCGCTTTTGAATCCGAAAAGTGCGTCACACTTTTCGGAAAGCGCTCTAAAAGAGACAGGACGAAATCAATTATCAATAGTCGGCATGACCAGCTTCAGCGGCAGGGCAGGGGTCGCCTTGACCGGCCGGATGACGATGCGGCTTTCGATCGCCGCCACCAGATCCGAGGCCAGAAGCTGATCACGCATGAAATCGTCATAGGCGTGCATGTCGCGGGTTACGATGCGCAGCATATAGTCTTCGCGTCCGGTGACCGTGGCGCAGGACACGACTTCGGGCCAGTCGGCCAGACGCGCCTCGAAGGCTTCCAGATTGGCGCGCGTCGGGTGTGACAGCTTGACGGCGGCATAGACCTCAAAGCCCAGGCCGAGAATGTCGGGATCGAGCAGGGTGACGCGGCGGGTGATGATACCGGCTTCTTCAAGCCGCTTCAGCCGCCGCCAGCAGGGCGAGGGCGACAGGCTGACCTTTTCGGCGATTTCCGCCACCGACAGGCTGGCGTCGGCCTGCACCAGATCGAGAATACGCGCATCCAGTTCGTCAATTATGCCGGACAAAACGGCTCCCTCCTGTGGCTGTCAGGTAAAAATGACCGCATAAAAGCCGGTTCTGAAATATTTTCTACCCCAAAAGGGCATTTTTTGCGCCTTTTCCTGAAATTTTCTTGCCTGAGGGAGCCGGTTTGCTTTTTCTGCCGGAAGGGGCTTTAGTCGGAAGATCATGAGTGTTGCCTTTACCAAAGACGAAGACCACGAAGCCGCCGCCGCCAACCTGCCCGACCGGCCGGTGTCGCCGCATCCCAACTATGTGACCCCCGAAGGTCTGGCACAGCTTGAGGCCGCCTTTGCCGCGGCACGGGCGGCCTATACGGCGGCGCAGGCCTCAGGGGAGGTCAGTGACGACCGTACGGCCATGGCGCGGGCCACCCGCGATCTGCGATATTACACGGCGCGTCTGGCTTCGGCGCAGAAGATCGAACCGGTATTCTCGCCGGAGCGGGTCGTGTTCGGTTGCACGGTGGATATCCGGCGCGAGGATGGACGCACGCAGCGTTACCGCATTGTCGGTGAGGATGAGGCCGATCCGGCGCAAGGCGGCATTTCCTATGTGTCGCCTCTGGCCCGCGCTCTTATGGGCCGTGAGGTCGGTGATGAGGTCGGCGTCGCGGGGGGTGAGGTGGAGATTACCGCTATTCACTAAGAGAAGGCCCTTAACCCTCTATTAACTGTGATTGGCCCTTTTTTGATCGGCGTTGGCGGAGAAGGATTGCCTTGGGCCGCGGCGACGGGTACATATGAACGAATGCAGAACACGATTCGTATTATCGGGCTGGACCCCGGCCTGAGACGCCTCGGCTGGGGGGTGATCGACACGCAGGGGGCGCGGCTCAACTGGGTGGCGCATGGCGTCATCCTGCCGGACGAGAAGGCGGAACTGGCCGTGCGGCTGCTGCATCTGTTCGACGGTCTGTCGGAAGTCATCCGGCAGTATCGCCCGCATGAGGCGGCCATTGAGGAAACCTTCGTCAATATGAATCCGTCCTCGACCCTGAAACTGGGCCATGCCCGCGCCGCCGCCATGCTGGCCCCCGCCCGCGCCGGTCTGAGCGTGGCCGAATATGCGGCGCTCGACATCAAGAAATCCGTGGTCGGGGCCGGACGGGCCGACAAGGATCAGATCGGCTTCATGGTCAGGCGCCTGTTGCCTCTGGCCCAGACGGCGGAGGGCGGGCTGAATGCCGATGCCGCCGATGCCCTGGCCTGTGCCATTACCCACGCCCACAAGCGCAAGATGAAACAACTGACAAAAGGTGCCGCATGATCGGACGGTTGCGGGGAACCCTGCTCGAGAGCGACGAGGAGGAGGTGCTGATCGAGGTGGCCGGTGTCGGCTATCTGGTGCGGTGCGGCATACGCAGTCTGGCGGCCCTGCCGGATACGGGGGCCGAGATCATCCTGCATATCGAAAGCCAGACGCGCGAGGACGGTACGCGGCTGTATGGTTTTCTGCACAAGGATGAGCGTCAGGCTTTCCGCAAACTTCTGGAGGTGCAGGGGGTAGGCCCCAGGGCGGCCCTGTCGGTGCTGGATATACTGACGCCGGACGAGCTGAGTCTGGCGGTGGCCCATGAGGACAAGGCGCGGGTGGGCAAGGCCAACGGCGTCGGGCCGAAACTGGCGCAACGCATCGTCATCGAACTGAAAGGCAAGGCCCTGACCACGGGCGGGGTCTTTGTGCCATCGGGGGGGGTGACGGCCAGACCGGCGGCGGCCCCGGCGGCCGTCAGCATCAATGGCGAAAGCGTGGCGGCCCTGATGGGGCTGGGGATTTCCGAAACCCAGTCGCGGGTGGCGGTGGAAAATGCCCTGCGCGAACTGGGGCCTGAGGCCGAACTGGCGGCGGTGATCCGCGCCTCGCTCAAAGTTTTGGGGCAGTCATAAGCCATGTCACGCATCGTATCGGGCGAAGCCACGGACTATGAGGCGGAAAACTTCGCCGCCGATCGCGCCCTGCGGCCGCAAAGTTTCGATGATTTCGTCGGGCAGGCCCCGCTGAAGGCCAATCTCAAGGTCTTTGTCGCGGCGGCGGCGGCGCGCAAGGAGGCACTCGATCACGTCCTGTTCTATGGCCCGCCGGGTCTGGGCAAGACGACTCTGGCGCAGATTGTCGCCCGTGAACTGGGGGTCGGGTTTCGCGCCACCTCCGGCCCGATGCTGGCCAAGGCGGGTGATTTGGCGGCCATATTGTCCAATCTCGAACCCAATGACGTGCTGTTTATCGATGAGATTCACCGCCTCAGTCCGGTGGTCGAGGAAATCCTCTATCCGGCGATGGAAGATTTCGTCCTCGACCTGATCATCGGTGAAGGGCCGGCGGCGCGCACGGTGCGCATCGATATTGCGCCGTTTACGCTGGTCGGGGCGACGACGCGGGCGGGCCTGTTGTCGCAGCCCCTGCGTGACCGGTTCGGTATTCCCTTGCGGCTTGAATTCTATACGCCGGAGGAACTGGTTCGGGTGGTGATGTCCACCGGCCGCAAGCTGGGGGCGCATCTGACCGAGGACGGCGCGCTTGAGGTCGCCACCCGTTCGCGCGGTACGCCGCGTGTGGCGGGGCGTCTGCTGCGGCGGGTCAGGGATTTTGCCACGGCGGATAATGTCGCCTCGATCGACCGCAAGGCGGCGGCGCGGGCGCTGGCGCGGCTTGAGGTCGATGCGTCGGGCCTCGATCAGCTTGACCGGCGCTATCTGGCGGCGATGATCGAAAACTATGGCGGCGGGCCGGTGGGGGTCGAAACCATTGCCGCGGCCATTGCCGAATCACGCGATGCGGTGGAGGACATGATCGAGCCCTATCTGATGCAGCAGGGCTTCATTCAGCGCACGCCGCGCGGACGCATGGCCTGTGCGCGGGCCTATGTGCATCTGGGGCTGACGCCGCCGCCGGATGGCCGACTTAGCCCGCAAGGCGATATGTTTGAGTAAAACTCGTCTGTCAGGGGTTTGTTTTAACGGCGCGTAAAAATTGACTTATGGTTAATTTTGATATCGACAGGCGGCGCGTTTCAACCCATTCTTATTTGCCGCAGGTGCGAACATGCGGGGTAGCAGATGCAGGATATAGATTATCTGGTCGAAGGGGCCTTGTCGGGCTTTATTGACGGGCGCACCCATTCCCTGCCTATTCGCGTCTATTACGAGGATACAGATTTTTCCGGCGTCGTCTATTACGCCAACTATCTCAAATATTTCGAGCGCGGGCGTTCGGACTTCATGCGTTGCCTCGATATACATCATTCGGAACTGGCGCGCGGTGAAGACCCGCTGGCCTTTGCCGTGTCCGAGGTGCTGGTGCAGTATAAGGCACCGGCGCGCATCGACGATGTGTTGTGGGTGCGCAGTGAAATCGACCACGGGCAGGGGGCGCGTTTTTACCTCAGTCAGCGCATCGAGTGTAAGGGCAAGCTGTTATGCAGCGGTAAGCTGCAACTGGTGTGCATCGACATGGCCGCCCGTCCGCGCCGTCTGCCCAAAAGCCTGCTGGATATCGTGAAAACCAAATTTATGCCCGAACATCACAGCGATATCCGTGCGCGTGAGGAAGCCGAAAAGCTGGGACTTTGAAAAAAGCGGCACCGGTTGATCTTCCTGCCACATAAATGTCGTCATACATCGGGAAAGATGAGATTCGAGCGGGATCGGGGCTGAGCCTTGACCCTTCATTAATCATTTATGGTTTGTAAAGATATTTTGCGTCCCTGCCGCAAAGGCTAAGGGCATAAGAACTATTCTCCAAGGAGCTATCTTGATGGACGCCGCCCCGGTTGCCGAATCCCTGAGCTTTATCACGCTGTTCCTCAACGCCGACTGGGTGGTGAAGATCGTGATGATTCTGCTGTCGCTGGGGTCATTATGTTCGTGGGCAATCATCCTGCAAAAGGGGTTTCAGCTGTCGCGTCTGAACCGTGCGGCGACCGGCTTCGAGCAGACCCTGTCTTCGGGACGTGCGCTTGATGATATTGCCGCTTCTGTGGGCGATCAGCCGCGTGAGCCTTTCCCCAGGCTGCTGGTGGCGGTGACTTCGGCCTGGCGCGACTATAAGGGGCGGAGCATCTCTCCGGCGCAGGGGGATCTGCTGCTGGGGCAGATCGACCGCGAAGTGAACCATGTCATTGCCACCGAATCCGATGAACTGGAGCAGGGGCTGAGTTTTCTGGCCGTGGTGGCGACCGCCGCGCCGTTTCTGGGCCTGTTCGGGACAGTGTGGGGCATCATGAACGCCTTTTCTGCCATTGCGGCGCAGGGCGACACCAATCTGGCGACCGTGGCGCCGGCCATTTCCGAAGCCCTGTTCGCCACGGCGGTCGGTCTGGCGGCGGCGATTCCGGCCTATGCCGCCTATAATGTGTATAATACGCAGGTTGGTCGTTTTACCGCGCGCATGGAAAACTTCGCCGACGAACTGCTGGTGTCGGTGACGCGGCGTCTGGCCGACAAGATCAGCGGCTAGGGGAGGCAGACCGTGGCAATGGGTTCAACCTCATCCGGCGGACGCGCGCGACGTGGCAGACGCTCACGCAGACGCGGCGCACTGTCGGAAATCAACGTCACCCCGATGGTCGATGTGATGCTGGTGCTGCTGATCATCTTCATGATCTCGGCCCCGCTTCTGGCGTCGGGCATCAAGCTGGAACTGCCGAAAACCGAGGCGGCGTCGCTTCAGGACGAAGGCGATCCGCTGACCGTTTCCATTCAGCGGGACGGCGCGCTGTATGTGCAGAACGATGCGGCGACCTTTGAACAGCTTGTGCCGCGCATCGAAGCCATCAGCGGCGGCGATACCACCAGGGCCATCTATGTGCGTGCCGAAGGGGCCGCGTCCTATGAGACGGTGGCGCGGGTCATGGCGCGCCTGTCCACCTCAGGCTATGCCAAGATCAATCTGATGACCGAAGGCATGGGGGCGCCGGAAAATGCTGCGCCCGCCGCTCAGGCCGAGCCAGAGGTTGTGCCCTAAGCCATGAGACGTATGGGCCCCGCATTACTGGGATCGCTGGCGCTGCATATCGGGGTGCTGCTGTTTGCCCTGCTGCGCTGGGGCGTGGAACCGGAAACCCTGAAGGTGTCCTCCGTGCCGGTACAGATCGTGTCGGAGATTCCGACCTTTGCCCAGGCACCGGCACCGGTGGACGAGACGGCGGTTCTGCCGCCTGAGCCTGAACCCATGCCTGAACCGGCGGCCCCTGCGGAGCCGGAACCGGCACCTGTGCCAGAGCCTAGGCCTGAGCCTAAACCCGAGCCGAAGCCTGAGCCCAAGAAACCGGCACCCAAGCCGGAACCCAGGCCTGTACCGAAACCGGAATCTAAAAAACCCGAACCCAAAAAGCCTGAGCCCCAAAAGCCTGAGCCTAAGAAATCTGAGCCGAAAAAGGCCGAGCCTAAGCCGCCCTCAAGCGGGCTTGATCTCGACAGCCTGAGCCGTACCCAGTCCACGCCGTCGCGGTCCAATACGCGCACACCGGCGCGGCCTTCGACCACGGCCACGGACGGGGCGTCCAATCGTGGCGCGGACGCCAGGGATACCGGCCCCGCGCTCAATGCCCTGACCTCACGCCTGCAAAGGCTGTGGTCGCCGAACTGCGATGTGCCGGGCGGGGATACGGTGAAGCCGACCATGGGCTTTACCATTTCGCCCAATGGCCGTGTCATAAAAGGGCCGGAATGGACGAATAGGCGTAGTGATCCGGTATGGGAAGCCGCCGCCGCCCGGGCACAACTGGCGGTCAAGCGTGGCGAACTGTACGAAGGCTTGCCGGACGGACTGTATAATCAGCCGCTGGAAATCACCTTCAATGCGGAAAAGGCCTGTAAGGGTTTGTAATAAGTCGCGTATATCTGAAGACACTGAACACCGGACGAGAAGAGCATGAAACCGTCGAAGACTATTGCCAAATGGCTGACTCTGGGGGCCGCCCTGTGTCTGGCGGTCGGTGGCCTGAGCGCCCCTGCGGTCATGGCCCAGAACGCCCCCTTGCGGGCCGAGGTTGATTCGGGCGTCATCGAACCCATGCCGATTGCCATCCAGATCGGATCGGCGGACGGATCGGATATCGGCAGCAAGATTTCTTCGGTCATCATGGCCGATCTTGAGCGTTCGGGCTTTTTCAAGCCGATCAATCCGGCGGCCTTTATCGAGCAGACGGTCAATATCAATGCCGCGCCGACCTTTGCCAACTGGAAAACCATCAATGCGCAGGCTCTGGCCAACGGTATGGCCCGTGTCGATGCCGAAGGTCGCCTGACGGTCGATTTCCGCCTGTGGGACGTGTTTTCCGAACGTCAGTTGCTGGGGCAGTCCCTGACCGCCACGCCGGAAAACTGGCGGCGGGTGGCGCACAAGATCGCCGATGCCATCTATGAGCGCCTGACCGGTGAAGAAGGCTATTTCGATACGCGCATTGTCTTTGTCGCCGAAAGCGGGGGCCGGGGCAGCCGCATCAAGCGTCTGGCGATCATGGATCAGGACGGGGCCAATCCCTCCTATCTGACCGATGGCTCCTATAAGGTGATGACGCCGCGCTTTTCGGCGGATTCTCAGGAAGTGGCCTATATGGTGCTGCGTGAGGATTCCGCGCGCATCTTTATCTTCAATATCGAAACCGGCCGTCAGGAATCGGTCGGCCAGATTCAGGGCATGGTGTTTTCACCGCGCTTCTCGCCTGACGGGACGAAACTGGCCTATTCGGTGGCGCAGGGCGGTAATACGGATATCTATCTGATGGACCTGCGTTCACGCGCCACAACGCGCCTGACGCGCGATGCGGCGATTGATACCTCGGCCTCCTTCTCGGCGGACGGATCGAAGATCGTGTTCAATTCCGACCGGGGCGGTTCGCCGCAAATCTATACGATGAACCTCGACGGTTCCGGCGTGAAGCGCATCTCGTTCGGCGGCGGCATCTATTCCACGCCGGTCTATAGCCCCAAGGGCGACCTGATCGCCTTTACCAAGCAGCAGGGCGGACGGTTTTCCATAGGTGTCATGAAACCGGACGGGTCAGGGGAGCGTCTTCTGACCTCGTCCTTCCTTGAGGAAGGCCCGACCTGGGCGCCGAATGGCCGCTATATCATGTTCTTCCGCGAACCGCCGGGGGCCTTGCCGTCGCTGTGGATGGTCGAGGTGTCCGGCCGTATCGAGCGGGCCGTGCCCTATTCCGGCGGTGCCTCTGATCCGGCATGGTCGCCGCGCCTGAAATAGGCTGTCGTAATAGTGTAGCCATAAACGCCTATAGGGCGGTTTCAGGGGCGGATGTCGCAGATATCCGCCCCGTTTATATGTCGAGGCTTCGTCCTGTTGCTTTGTTTATTTTTGGACGGTAAGTCCATAACGGAAATTTACGTGTGATTTTCGTAACAATCGCTTACAATTGCGCGATTTGGGGGTTTGACAAAATTATCAAGTCGTAAGAATAGTAGGCGTTAATCGCTTCTGGTGTATGGCTTTTTTAACCCTCCGGCCTATTGCCGGCCCAGACAGCCGAAAACATTTTCCCTGTGATGAAGGAATTATATTCTATGTCGGTCTCTAAAAACACTATCGCCAAGTTTGCTCTGGTTTCGCTGGCAGCGCTTTCGATCGCTGCCTGTTCGTCCAAGCCCAAGGAAGAAGTGATCGAGCCGGTTCCGGCCCCTGAGCCTGCACCCGCTCCGGCACCGATGCCTGCCCCGACGCCTGCGCCCGCACCTGCGCCGGTTGGTGTGGTTCCCGGCTCGCAACAGGACTTCGTGGTCAATGTCGGCGACCGCATCTATTTCGACCTCGATCAGTCTTCGGTGCGTGAAGACGCCCGTGCCATTCTTGATGCGCAGGCTGCCTGGCTGGTGCGTTATCCGAACGTGAAGATCCGTATCGAAGGCAATGCCGACGAACGCGGTACGCGTGAATACAACTTCGCTCTCGGCGCGCGTCGTGCGGAATCGGTGTCGCAATATCTGGTGTCCAAGGGCGTGGTGCCGGCGCGCATCTCGACCATCTCCTACGGTAAGGAAAACCCGATTGCGACCGGTGCCAACGAAGACGCCTGGGCGCAAAACCGTAACGCCAAGACCACTCTGACCGAAGGCGCCCAGTAAGTCCTGAGGTCAAAACGGAAAAAGCCCGGTATCATGCCGGGCTTTTTTTATGCTGCAAACGAGGAGATCACAGATGGTGCAGGCGGTGATTATCGGGCCGGGAGCTATCGGCCTGTGTATGGGGGCGGCCCTGATGCAGGCCGGACATGCGGTGACCTTTGCGGCGCGGCAGGGGTTTGACACCCTGAAGATGACGAAGACCGGTTCCGACCCCGTGACATGGCCCGCAGAGGTCGTGACTGCGCCGGACGCGGTGAAAGACGCGCCTGACTGGGTGTTTCTCTGTGTCAAGACGCATCAGGTGGCCGGAGCCGCCGACTGGCTCAGGGCGGCGGTGGGTGAGCGGACGCGGGTGGCGATCCTGCAAAACGGCGTCGAACATGCGGAACGTGTGGCCCCGTGGGTCAAGGCGGGTACGCCGCTGGTGCCGGTGGTGATCGATCTGCCCGCCGTGCGTCCGGCGGCAGGGGAGGTGGTCTGGCACAGCCGTGCCCTGATGACGGTGGCCGATACGGATAACGGACGTGATCTGTGCGCCCTGTTTGCCGGAAGTTTCCTGACCGCCCGCGCTTCGGCGGACTATGTGACGGAAAACTGGAAGAAGCTGTGCATGAATGCGCCGTCAGGGGCCATTACCGCCCTGACCGGTCAGCCGATGGGCGTGCTGCATCGTCCGGGGATTGCAGCTATTGTGCAGGCCCTGCTTGAGGAATGTGTTGCCGTCGGTCGGGCCGAAGGCGCAGACCTGCCGGACACCCTGATCCCGCAGCAGATGGAGGCCTTTCTGGCCGAAGACCCGCAGGCGGGCAATTCCATGTATGAAGACTGGAAGGCAGGGCGGGAAACCGAATGGGATGCGCGCAACGGCGTGATTGTACGCAAGGGAAAGGCTCATGGTATTGCGACACCGGTAAGCACGCTTCTGGTACCGCTTTTGGCCGCGCAACGGCCTTGACCCTCCTGCCAAAGGCTGCGAAAAAGCGCTGACCTGTGTCGCGTGCGCAGGGCGGGTGTGGCGATTTCATTTTCCATTTCATGCGGGGTATCATTATGCGGATGACTTCATTTCTGGCCGTCGGTACGGCTCTGGCCCTGACGGCGCTGGCACCGTCGGTTATGGCGCAGGCCAAAGCGTCAAAGGTGCAGCAGCAACAAAACAGGATGGTGGCGGAAATTCCCCGCTGTGCCAAAAGCCTCGGCACCATCAGCATCGTCAATGGCGATGATGCCTATGGCTGGACCCAGAGCAATCTGGCACCGCCGCAAAAGCTGCTGCGCGTCATTGTGCAAAAATCCGGCTGCTTTACGCTGGTCGATCGCGGGGCGGGCCTGAATGCCGCTCAGGCGGAGCGTGACCTGCAACAGAATCTCGGCCTGCAACGCGGCTCGAATGTCGGCCAGAACCAGATCAAGGCGGCAGATTTCGTGCTGGTGGCCGAGGTGGCTTCGGCGGATTCCAACACCGGCGGTAATGCAGCGGCGGGTATCGTCGGCGGGCTGATCGGCGGGCGCGCCGGTGCCGTGGTCGGCGGGTTCCGCACCAAAAAACTTGAGGCCAATACGGTTCTGTCCCTGACCGATGTGCGTACCTCTGAATCCTTTGCCTTTGAAGGTTCGTCGGCGAAGAACGACCTGAGCTGGGGAGCCGGTGGTGGCGGCTTTGGTCTGGGCGGCGCCGTCGGCGGTGGCTATGAGGACACCGAAATCGGGCGCATCGTTACGCAGGCCTTCATTGTCGCCTATGGCAATATGGTGTCCGAACTCGGCGGCCTTGATGTCGGCGGCAAGGCGGCGGCCCCCAGCCGCAGCTTCTCGGTCATGACAGCCACTACCCTGCGTTCGTCACCGACCGGTGGTGTGGTGCGTGCCCTGCCTGTCGGTCTGGTGCTGTACCCGACCGGCAACAAGGACGGCCTGTGGTGGGAAGTCATGGACGATAATGACAATCTCGGCTGGGTGCAGAACGACAAGCTGTCGGCAGCCCAATAGGTTGAAACGGTAAGGACGGGCCGGACTCATTTGAGGGTTCGGCCCGTTTTTGCAGGGCGTACCCGTCTTATTTTTGCCGGTTTGCCTCAGTAGCCTCGACAGGTTGAGCCGGTGCGGTTTATAACCGGCATATAGCGTACACAGGACAGGCAAGTATGACGACAGGGACGACTTTTCGATCTCAGGGGCTGTTAATGGCCACGGCCCTGACCTTTGCGGCCTGTCTGCCGCTGGGGGGCGCCTTCAGTCCCGTTCAGGCGCAGGTGTTTTCGACCCGTGTCGAGGAAACCGTGCCGGGCATCGAATGGGACAAGAAGCGTCTTGAACGTCTCGATCGTAACCTGCGCCGTCTTGAGCGCGCGGTGCAGAAGGTCGAAAACAAGAATGCCCCGCCGATCCTGATCGAGCCTGATCCCGAAGTGGTCGCCCTTCAGGCGACGGTCGATATCATGTCGCGCAAGCTCGATGATCAGGAAGCCCAGCTGACGCGCCTGACCGGTCAGCTTGAAGAAGCCGGTCACGCCAATGCCCAGCTGACGCGCGAAAACGAGAACCTGACGGCGCGCCTCGATACCCTGACCAAGCGGGTGGATCAGAACGAGGCGCATCTGAAAGATATCGAGGCCCAGTATGGCCCGCCGCCCCCGCCTCCGGCGACGACAGGCAGCGCCGACGGCGACTTCGATCAGGCCTACAGCCTGCTGACCAATGGCGATGTCGATGCCGCCGGTAGCGCGTTTGAAGCCTTTACGACCAACTGGCCCACCGCCACCCAGACGCCTGAAGCCTGGTTCCGGCTTGGGCAGATTCGCTCGCTGAAAGGCGACAAGTCCGGCGCGGTCGGGGCCTATGCCACCTCGCTCAAGGGCTGGCCCAAGACGACCTGGGCACCCGAAGCGACGGTGAAGCTGGCGGCGGCTCTGGCGGAAACCAATCAGGCCAAGCAATCCTGCGCCGCTCTGGCGGAGTTTGACAAGCGTTACGGAACGCTGGCCTCAACGCCGATGAAGTCCGAAGCCAGGGCGATGGCGGCCAAGGGCAAGTGTACCTGAACCTTCAGGCACGGATAGCCGAGGCCAATCGCCTGTACCCTGAGGTGTGGGACGGGTTCCGGCAAGGGATCGGGCCGCTTGAGGCGGGTAACCGGACGCCGCTGGGGGTCATGGTGTCCGGTGGCGGCGATTCGGTCGCGTTGTTGCATCTGCTGTGGTTTTGGGGGCAGCGCCCGCTGCATGTCTTTTGTGTCGATCACCGGCTTAATCCGCAAAGCCAGCACTGGACGGCGGCCGTTGCGCGCCTGTGTGGCGATCTGGGGGTGTCTTTTACGGCCCTGATCTGGGACGGCGATAAGCCTGCGCACGGGATTCAGGCAGCGGCGCGTCGGGCGCGGCATCGTCTGATCAATGAAGCGGCCCGTGCCGCCTGTATCCGTATTCTCTGTCTGGGACATAATGCCGATGACGGCCTTGAGGCGGATCTGATGCGCAACATGGGCTCAAGCGTCGGGCGGCCCAGAGCATGGGGGCCGTCGCCCCTGTGGCCGGAGGGGCGTGACCTGTTTTACCTGAGGCCGGTGCTGGGGGTGGCGCGCGGGCGCTTACGGGACTGGCTGAAGCGGGCGGAGGTCGCCTATATCGATGATCCGGCCAATGACAATCCGGCCTATCTGCGGGCGCAGGCGCGGCAGGTTCTGGCGCAATCGGCACGGCCTGAGGTGGCGGATGCGCCATCTTTTCTCCCTGTTATGCCCGATTATGATCCCCTGAGCGCCAGTCTGCGCTTTGAGGTGCGGGCCTTGTATGCAGTGGAACCGTCGGCGGCGCGGCACACACTGGGCTGTGCGCTGGTCTGTGCGGGTGGCGGTGACCGGTTGCCACGTCAGGAGTCGCTGCGGGCGCTGTATGACGCCCTGCGGTCAGGGGCGGAACTGAACCATAGTCTGTGTGGGGCGCGTATCTGGCGGCTGGCCGATCAGGTGGTCATCGGGCGCAATAGCGGTGAATTTGTGCGCAGGCCCCTAACGCCGGTGGTCTTGCCTGCCGGAGCGACGAGGCTGTGGGACGGACGGTATGAACTGACCGGCGGGGATGTGGACGGCGCAATTTTACCGCTCAGGGGGCAGAGGCGGTTTCTGGCGGCACAGGATATGCAGAGGCTGAAGGCCCTGCCGGCGGCCTTGCGGGCCAGCCTGCCGGTCTGGCGGGGGGGGGACGGGATTTTGCACCTGATACCTGCGGGGGGAGGGGTGCAAAGTCTCGTTTTCAGACGTTTTTGCGCCCATGCGGGCTTTTGGCGCAGAGAAGGTGATATTCTTCCATAGCGCAGAGGCCTAAGGGCCACTATATACGAGTACAGATTGATTAAGCATCGAGGAACCTGATGAATTATCGCGCGCTGATCATTACCGGTATGGTGATTGCAGGGTTGCTGTTCGGCTATATGGCGCTGAAGGGCGGCAAGACGCCCTATGCCGCTGCGCCAAAGGACATGACCTATTCCCAGTTGCTGGAGCGTGTCGATAAGGGTGAGGTGGCCGAGGTCGATCTGCACCGCGACAATGCCAAGGTCATCCTCAAGAACAAGGATACCTATCAGACGGTCGTGCCCTATCCGCAGGAAGATCTGCTGAACCGTATGGACAGCAAGGGCGTCGAGGTCAGGATCAAGTCGGCCAATACCCCGCTTCTGGTATCGATTCTGTCGGGGCTTCTGCCGTTTGTGCTTCTGATCGGTATCTGGATTTTTTTCATGCGCCAGATGCAGGGTGGCGGTCGCGGGGCGATGGGCTTCGGCAAGTCCAAGGCGCGGTTGCTGACCGAGCATAAGCACCGTGTGATGTTCAGCGATGTCGCCGGTGTCGATGAAGCCAAGGAAGAGCTTCAGGAGGTGGTCGATTTCCTGAAAGACCCGACCAAGTTCCAGAAACTGGGCGGCAAGATCCCCAAGGGCGCGCTGCTCGTTGGCCCGCCGGGTACCGGTAAGACCATGCTGGCCCGCGCGGTCGCCGGTGAGGCCGGTGTGCCCTTCTTTTCGATTTCCGGCTCGGATTTCGTGGAAATGTTTGTCGGTGTCGGGGCCTCACGCGTGCGCGATATGTTCGAGCAGGCGAAGAAAAACGCGCCCTGCATCATCTTTATCGACGAAATCGATGCCGTCGGGCGTCATCGCGGGGCCGGTCACGGCGGTGGTAATGATGAACGTGAGCAGACCCTCAACCAGTTGCTGGTGGAGATGGATGGCTTTGAGGCCTCCGAAGGCATTATCATCATCGCCGCCACCAACCGGCCTGACGTGCTGGATTCGGCCCTGCTGCGTCCCGGTCGTTTCGACCGTCAGGTGACCGTGCCCAATCCCGACCTGACGGGCCGCGAAGCCATTTTGCGTGTGCATATGCGTCCGGTGCCTCTGGCGGTCGATGTCGATGTCAAGGTCATTGCCCGTGGCACCCCCGGCTTTTCCGGTGCCGATCTGGCCAATCTGGTCAATGAGGCGGCTTTGATGGCGGCGCGCAAGGACCGCAAGCTGGTGACCATGAAGGATTTCGAGGACGCCAAGGACAAGGTGCTGATGGGGGCAGAACGCAAGTCCATGGCCATGAGCGATGAGGAAAAGAAGCTGACGGCCTATCACGAAGGCGGTCATGCCATTGTCGCCCTGCGCGCGCCCGAAGCCGATCCGGTGCATAAGGCGACCATCATTCCGCGCGGGCGGGCGCTGGGTATGGTCATGCAACTGCCCGAAGGCGATCGCTATTCGCAGAATTTCGTGCAGATGACCTCGCGTCTGGCGATTCTGATGGCCGGTCGCGTGGCTGAGGAACTGATCTTCGGCAAGGACAAGATCACCTCAGGCGCGTCGTCGGATATTCAGCAGGCGACCCGTCTGGCCAAGGCCATGGTTACCCGCTGGGGCTATTCGGATGAGCTGGGTCTGGTCAATTATAAGGATGCCGAGGACGAATATGGCGCATTGGGTCGCGATGTCTCCGAGGCCACGGCGCAAAAGATCGATGCCGAGGTGCGCAAGCTGGTTCAGACCGGTTATGACGACGCCCGCCGCATCCTGACCGATAATAACGAGGCCCTGCATCGGCTGGCGCAGACCCTTCTGGATGTCGAAACCCTGACGGGGGAAGAAATCGAGAAGGTGCTGAACGGTGAGGAAATTATCCGTGACGAGGAGACGGGTGTGCTGGTTGAACACAGTTTCAATCTGGCGGTGCCGTCCACTGAAACCGAAGCGGATCCTGTCGCGGTTGCCGTTCCCGAAGTGCCGGACGAAACAGAAAAAGCCTGATGTGACGGTTCCCTCTCCTCCCAAGGGGAGGGAACTTTAGGCATGAAAAAGGCCTTCACTTTGATGTCGGTTTATTACGAAGCTGTATTATAATGCCGCTTCATTGCCCTTTGTGCGGGTTTATTATACCGCAGCGCAATATTTTATTATGCAAAAATACAACGGTTTGTGGTCTTTTTGTTTCTGATCACGATTTTTTTTATTGAGATACTGTACGTTCGGTTTTATACGATCATAAATTGTACCCTGTAGCGTCTGCGCGTAATATCGGCTCCTTTTTCTGAACTGTCCTGTCGCGTTTTGATGGGCGGTCTGACCGGATTATCAGGTATTTTCTATGATTGAAGACACTGACGCTACGGGCGGACGCGTATGGCTTATCGCCCATGCGGATAGCCCCTATGCCGTGGCCCTGATCGGCCATATCCTTATGCAGGAAGGCTTTGTCGTCGCCCTGAGCGATCAGCCCGAACGGTTGCAGGCGCGGTTTCCGGCCTTTGATCATGCTTTGGTGTGCCTGGGGGGCAAGATTACCGATGCCGCAGCGGTCGAAGCGGCGGTACAGACGACCCTGAGCTGTTTCGGGCAGATCGATGTGCTGCTCAATACGGTCGGGTGTGGCCCCAAAGGGGCAGTCGAAACCCTGAGCGATGCGGAAGCCCGTCAGATGTTCGAGGTCAATCTGTTCGGCCTGCTCAATCTTACCCGCAATGTTTTACCGCATATGCGTTCACGCGCCGAGGGCCATGTGATCAATGTGGCCTTTCTGCCGGAACAGGGGGACTGGGGTATTGGCCGGGCCACCCGTCGCGCCATAGATGGTTTGCTGGATTCATTGTCGCGGGATCTGACGCCGCAGGGGGTGCATGTGACCCTGCTGACCGCCGGCATAACGGTTGGCGCGGGCACGGACTGGCAGGCGGTGACCGAGGCCACCTGTCGTCTGGTGGAGGAAGCGCATCCGCCGCTTCGTCTGGTGCTGGGGCGCAAGGCCTATGAGAGCGCCCTGTCCTGTCTGGAAACGGTGCAGGCCGAAATGCGCAACTGGGCACCTGTCAGCCTGTCCGCCGACAGGGCGGCCTGAAAAAATAACCTGTAAAATATAAATGGAATCAATTTACCCTTAACAGGGTACCGGAGGGGTCATGACTGTATATATGAGTGACAGCGTTATTATAGATGATATCGAGCCTGCGCCTGCCAAGCGTGGGCGGGGCCGTCCCCGCTCGGAAAGCGCGCGCGCCAATATACTGAAGGTCACGCTTGAGCTGTTGCAGGACAATCATGTGCGCGACATTACCGCCGAGGCCATTGCCAAACGCGCCGGTGTGTCGAAGGCGACCCTGTACAAGTGGTGGCCCAACAAGGTGCATATCGCCTTTGACGCCTTCATGTCGCAACTGAAATCGGACGTCACCATTCCCGATACCGGTTCGACCGAGCGCGATTTCGTGCTGCAACTGCTGGAGGCGGTGCGTTTTTACCAAAGCCATGCCGGTCGGACCCTGGGCATGATTCTGGCCGAAAGCCACGGTGACGAAGCCTTCCACAAGGTGTTGCTGGAGCAGTTCCTCGTCACCCGCCGCATGGAGGTGGCGATCATGTGGAAGCGCGGCGTCGAACGTGGTGAAATCCGCCCCGATATCGATATGCAGATGGGGCTGGATATTCTCTATGGCCCGCTGATGTTCCGTTTCCTCACCGGTCGCGTCGCCCATATGCAGGAATGGGAAGCCGAGCATCTGGTTTCGACGGTGTTCCGGGGCTTCCGGCCTCTGCCGAAACCGGGGGATGAGGAGGTCTGGCTTGATGTCTGAATGCGCGCCTGTTGCGCGCATAATGAAGCGCAACAGGTTCTGACTTTTTGCTTTTACGCGCTTTTCGGAAAGCGTTTCTTATGCCGACAGGGCGCGCAGGTGTTTGGCCTGTGCGGCGGGCAGGATACGCGCAAAGGGCGTCAGGCCGAACAGGGTATATTCCATACCGGTTTCCAGACGCTCGCCGCGACGGGGCTTGCGCAACAGCAGGTCTTCGTCCGGTGTCAGGACATAAAGCCCTTCCGGCGCATAGACCAGCACACGGCTGTCGCCGCGCCGGATGCCTTCTGACCACAGTTTCAGCTGAGCATAATAGGGGTCGCGCCGCCAGTGATGCGGGCGTGCCGGATCGACATCGACGCACAGGCTGTTGCCCTCGGCCTCGGTGCGCATGACGAAGCCCGCCGTATCCGGCCGCCACAGGCCGTTGAGGTCATCGTGCCTGAGCCACAGGCATTTGAAATCCTGACAGCTTTCGGGATGCAGGCCCCAGATGCCGCAGCCGCCGTCGGCTTTGGAATGTTGACAGGTCTGTCCGGCTTTTTTGCCCATGTCGGGGGTGTCATATACCGTGCAGCACAGATTGCATTCACCGCACATTTTCAGGGCGGCCCGATGGCGGGAAGGCGGCAAGGCGGCTTGGGTCATCACGGCGGACTTTATTCTGAACCTTTTGGTCGATACCCGCTTGGTTTTAAGCGGTCACAGTCGCGGCCATGATGGATAATCAGAGTCAAAAAACCGTTACCAAACAAGGTTAACAGGCCATAAACCCTTTATTTGAACAGGTGTTTTTGGCCGTTTACCACCTCATCATAGCTGAAGACCACTTCAGGATCCGGGGGTTGCAGCTCTGTGGTATGGGACGGGCAGCCTATGGTTTTCAGAATATGGCGGATGATGTTTTCGCGCGCGACCTTCTTATTGTTGGTCTTAACGCAGTACCATGGCCCGTCTTCGTGGTGTGAGCGTTCGAGCATGGTGTCGCGGGCCTGAGAGTAGTCGGCCCATTTGTCCTGCGCCACCTTATCAAGATCGGATACCTTGAGCTGCTTCAGCGGGTCGGCGCGTCGCTCGGCCAGCCGCTGTTTCTGTTCGTCCTTGGAAATATCGAGCCACAGCTTGATCAGGGTAATGTCGGCGTCGTGCAGCATGGCCTCGAACGGGCGCACGTCACGCAGGAACATTTCCTGTTCGTGCGGCGTCGAAAAGCCCATCACCCGCTCGACACCGGCACGATTGTACCAGGAGCGGTTGAACAGCGTCCATTCCCCCGAAGCGGGCAGGTAGGCGACATAGCGCTGAAACCACCACTGGCTCTTTTCGCGGTCGGACGGTTTGGGCAGGGCGACGACACGGGTCTGACGCACGGACAGGGGTTCGGTAATGCGTTTGATGGCTCCGTCCTTACCGGCGGCGTCGCGCCCTTCAAAGACGATGGCGATCTTGCGCCCTTCGGCCTGTGACCAGATCTGCGCCTCGACCAGAGCGATCTGTAGCCGCTCAAGCCGTTTCTGATGGGTGTCTTTTGCGTCGCTCATGGCCGGAGCATGACGCAATAAATGGCGCGGATCAAGCCACAGATCAGGCCACAGATCAGGCCCTGTGGTCTGTGCCATTACGGGGCAACCGGTCTGGGGGAAGGGGCAGGCTGGTCGTGAAAACGCGCAAAAAGTGAAATCGCTTGGGATTTTTTTGTCTGAATTTAAGGAAACAACAAGTTTAAGCCGATACAGTGGCGGCCACAGACCGGTATGGTTCTTGCTGGAACCTGTCGGATACAGATGTTGCCGTCGGGCCTGTGGCCTGAATCGGGACATCGCCGGATTTGGATTTTATGGAGCGTCCTATGCGCGTGAAGCCTTTCAGTTTAGTGGCCGCCCTGACGGCCGTTGCCGTTATCGGCAGCGCAGGTGTGGCACAGGCTCAGTGTTCCAGCAACTGCGCCCCGCCGCCGCCACCGTCTCCGCCGGTACATCCGGGCGGGCCGAACATGCCTTGCGGCGGTGGATGCGGCGGTGGTGGTAATGGCGGTGGCGGCGGTCACACCAACGTCAATGTCAACGTCAATGTCCGCGCGGGCGCCAGCGCTCAGGCTGGTCCCGGTTCGTACAACGGTTCGGGGTCGGGGGCGGTCTATTATGGCGGTGGTTATGGCAACTGGTCGCAGGCGCAGGGCATTCCTTCCAGCATGGGCCTGAATGTTCAGGGCGCGGAAGAACGCGGCTTTGAATCCTATGAGGCCTCACGCATCGTCACCCGCGACGTGACGCTTCAGGCGGCGTGCATCGATGACAAGGGTGTGCCGCATCCGGCGTCTCAGGTCTTTGGCGAGCGCAATGTCAACGGCAGCTACAGCGGTGAGGTCTATCGCTGCATCGCCGGTACGCGCCTGCAATATATTGCCGATGGCAAGAGCTATGACTGCGACAAGAACGATGCCCTGTGGCACGAAGGCGGTCGTCTGGAGTGCCGTCGCCAGAAGGCTGCGCGCGCCTGTAATGAACGCTCGCTGCTGCGCAAGTTCGGTGCAGGCACCAAGCGCCTGACCCTGACGACGACGGAAAACTATATGGCGCAACGCGAAGTGGTCAAACAATCGGCCGCGTCGCATTCGTCAAATATGGTGTTTGACGGGGGCGTCGGCGGCTTCGTCCAGTAAAAAAGGTCGTTTTCTGGCCTGCAAAGATAAAAAGCCGCCGGTGTTTCCGGCGGCTTTTTGGTTTGTCTGGAGCGCTTTCCGAAAAGTGTGACGCACTTTTCGGCTTCAAAAGCGCGTTGAAACAAAAAGTCAGAGCCTTGTTCCGATTCATTTTGAACGGAACCCGCTCTATTGGGCCTTGTCGGCCGGTTTGACCTGAATACGCAGTACACGCTCAGGTTGTAGCCATGTTTGCGCTGCCGCCTGAATATCGGCAGGTGTGACCTGCATCAGGCGATCCTTACGCTCACGCAGGGTATCGAGGCGGCGCGGATCGGACTGGATGCCATTGAGGGCGCTGGCCCAATAGCCATTGGTCTTGACCTGCACGTCCTGACGATCCAGCACCGGCTTGCGCGCACGCAAGAGTTCGTCTTCATCGATCGGCTTCGACTTCAGGTCTTCGGTAATGGCGGTCACAGAATCGTAAAAGGTCTGATCCATGTCCGGCTTCACGGTCGCCGAGGCTGTGATATAGCCGAAGCCGCTGAAGGTGCCGGACAGGCTGGCGCTGGCGCTGGAGCCATAGGCCGCGCCCTGTTTTTCACGAATCTCGTCGATCAGGCGCAGGGTCAGCACGGCGGACAAGAGTTCCGTGGCATAGCTTCGGGGGATGTCGGCATAGAAATCCGTCGCCGGCCAGACCATCACACTGAGGTTCTGATCGGCGCGCCCGTTATGGGTCAGTACCTGATGCAGGCCGTCCTGCGGGAAACGGACATCAGTGGCCATGACCGCCGGCGACGGTGCCGGTCGGGGCGGCAGGGCGGCAAGGGTCTTGCCCAGCCCGGCCTTGACCGCCTCAGGGGTGATATCGCCGACAATGGTGATTTCCAGAGGCGCGCTGCGGAAAATACCGGTGACGAGGCCTTTCAGCGCGGCATTGTCGAGCGCCAGTACTTCGGCGGGTTCCGGCAGGCCGAAACGCTTGTCGCCGCCATACAGAAGCATGTTGCCGTAGCGGCTGAGGACCCCGTTCGGCGTGGTGGACAGGCTGGCATAATAGTCGGGCAACAGGCCCTTGATGCGTTCAAAGGCCGAGGGACGGAAGGCGGCATCGGTCAGGAAGGCCGTCATATACTGAAGTTCAAGGGCAAAGTCGGTCGGTGTGGTCGCGCCGGACAGGAGGGTCGCGTCATTGCCGATGCTGAAACCGGCGCCATAGATATGGCCGGACAGGCTGTCGCGGATGTCCTCGGCCTCAAGCTGGCCCAGACCGCCATCGGTGATCCCTGTCCAGTTGGCGGCGCTGATGGTTGCGGCTTCGGCGGCGGTGAAGTCGCGGATGCCCTTGCCCAGACGCACCGTCACCTGAATCTCGTTGTCCTTGAAATCGGTCGGCTTGATATTGACGCGCACGCCGTTGGCATAGGCCAGTTGCGTCACCCCGATATCGGTCAGTTGCGTTTCGCTGACCAGGGCCGAGGCCTGACCGAAATCGGTATAGGGCCAGTCCTTTTTCACGCTGGCGGCGGGGGCTTCGACGGGGCGGGTGCGCACCGTGTTGAAGGTTTCGACCATTGCCGCCTTATCGAAGCCTCTGAGGTCTTCGGCGGTGTGCGACAGGAGCGGCCCGTCGCCGGAAAACAGGGTTTTGGCACGGGCATTGACCGCCTCAGGCGTCAGGGTCGGGCGGATCTGCTGATACAGGGTCAGGGCCTGAGACGGGGAATTATAGACGCTGCGATCTTCAAGGCTGCCGGTCAGGCCACTGACGATACTGTCGGTGTTTTGCGTATTCTGGCCTTTGGCAGCGGCTTCATAACGGGCGTCCCAGCTATTGAGGACGCGGCTGACTTCGGCTTCGGTGACGCCATAGGTCTCGAACTGGCGCAGGGTGGTATAGGCCTGTTCAAAGGCCTGACGGTCGCGGTCGGGCTTGGGGATGATCGACAGGGACACGCTTTCGGCGGTGCGCGGCAAGTCAGATTGATCGGCACCGGCAGAGATAAACTCGGCCCCATTGCTGGCCAGACGTTCCAGCCGCTGATTGAGGATGCTGAGGGCCAGATTATCAAGCAGCTCTTCTTCGGCGACGGCGCGGGTTTCATAACGCTCGTCAACCGGTTTGAACCAGTTGATCTGCATGGCATTGCGCAGGCCCGGCTCGCTGTAGCTGTGCGCTGCCAGAGGCTGGGATACATAGGCGCCGAAATCCGTATCCCCCAGCGGACGGTCGGAACGGGCCGTAAGGTCGCTGAAACGGGATTTGATTTTGGCTTCGATCTCATCGGGATCGATGTCGCCGGCGACAATCAGGGTCGTCAGTTCCGGGCGGTAAAAGTCGTTATAATAGTCGATGAAGGCCTGAGCCGGTGCCGTGCGGATCGTTTCGACCGAGCCGATGGGCAGGCGCTGCGACAGGCGCTGATGGGGGAAGGCAGTCTTGACGAAATCGACATAGGCGCGCAGCGGCGGGGTATCGCGCACACGCTCTTCGCCGAGAATTACACCGCGCTCCTTGTCGATGGCTGATATATCCAGCGTCAGATTGCCAGCGGTTTCGCGCATCAGGAACAGGGCCGTATCGACGATGTCGGCATCGTTTTTCGGCAGGTTGAGCATATAGACCGTTTCCCCGAACGAGGTATAGGCATTGGTGTCGGGGCCGAATTGCAGGCCGTGGCGTTCGAGGATTTTCACCATCTCGCCTTCGGGCACGTTTTGGGAGCCGTTAAACGCCATATGTTCGATGAAGTGTGCCAGCCCCAGTTGCTGATCGGATTCCTGCAAGGAACCGGCGGCGACCCTGAGGCGCACCGAGACCACACCGGGCGGGGTCTTGTTGGGCTGGAGGATATAGGTGAAGCCGTTGGGCAGGCGACCGAAACGGGTCAGGGGATCAGGGGCTATGTCGCTGCGTTCATGCGCAAAGACGATGCCGCCCTGAGGGGCGGCGGGCAGGGTCGCGGTTGGCAGGGTGGCGGTGGTTTGGGGCGCGGCCAGACTGTGCAGGGGTGTCAGGGCTGTGGTCGCCAGAGCCATGCCCATAAGGGTCGATACAAACAGTTTGCGTGAGAACATAAAGGCCGCCTCCGGTATGATGAGGCGGTGACCCTGACAAAGTTTTGTGTCTGAATAAAGTTAAATCGGCCGCGCTTTCAGTCTTTTGCTGCGCTGATCCCTCTCGACTTTTGATGCGCGGCGGTTCATCAAGACAATATGCGCGAATCCGATCCCTTAACCCTGCCTGATGCGGCCCGTAAGAACTGGGTCGATACCTATGCGCCCGAAGCTCTGCGGCCCTGGTTGCGGCTGGGGCGTTTCGACCGTCCGATCGGTATCTGGTTATTGTATCTGCCGGGGGCGATGGGGCTGGTGTTCGGGGCGGCGCAGCCATCATGGGAACTGGGGTACAGGCTCGTTCTGTTCCTTGTCGGGGCGGCCCTGATGCGGGCGGCGGGCTGTGCCTATAATGATGTTGTCGATCGCGATATCGACCTTATGGTGGCGCGCACGCGCCTGAGGCCCATTCCGTCGGGCCAGATCAGCGTCAAACAGGCGCTGGCCTTCATTATCGGCGCGTCGCTGATCAGTTTTCTTATTCTCATTCAACTGGGAACCACAGCCATCTGGCTGGGGGTCGGGTCGCTGGGGCTGGTGGCGGCCTATCCGTTCATGAAGCGCATCACCTGGTGGCCGCAGGCCTGGCTGGGCCTGACCTTCAACTGGGGCTTCCCGATGGGCTATGCCGCCATGACCGGCCATATCAATGGGGCGGTGTGGGTTTTCTATAGCGGCCTGATCTTCTGGACGATTGGCTATGACACCATCTATGCCTTGCAGGATCGGGAAGATGACGCCCTGATCGGCGTCAAATCAAGCGCGCGGGCCATGGGGGCACAGGTGCATCTGGGGGTATCGGTCTGTTACGGGCTGGCCATTGTCCTGACGGGGATCGGGGCATGGATCGGGGGGCTGTCGCCTTTGTTCTATATCGGTCTGGCCGGTGTGGCGTTCCATGTCTGGCGTCTGGTGGCGACGCTGGACACAGAGGACGGGGCGGGGGCGCTGAGACGTTTTAAAGCCAATGGCATGACAGGCCTGATGTGGGTGGTTGCCATTATTATCGGCCATTCGGGAGTATAGGCCATGCGCAGGTTCAGTCTGGTGCCGTTGATGATAGCGGTGGTTGCGGGGGCGGGGCTGGTTGCCTGTTCCAGGCCTCAGGAGGCGGCGCAGGGCGATGACCTGCCCCTGACCTATAGTCAGGGCGATGTCAGTGCCGAGGTCAGCCTGACCCTGCCCGAAGATTTCCGCCGCTTTCCGGCCCTGCATGAAACCCTGTACAGCGAAAGCGAAGCCGAACTGAAGGCCTTTGTGGCCACGGCCATCCAGACGCGCGCCGATCTGCAAAAAGAAGGCTTCGATTCGCCGCCCTATTTTCGCAGCAGCGTCTGGCACCTCAGTGCGGAAAACACGCAACTGGCGTCCTTCTATGCCGAACATACGGAATTTACCGGCGGAGCGCATGGCAACATGAATTTCCAGACAATCCTGTGGAACAAGGCCGATAACCAGCCGCTCGATACGGCGGCCCTGTTCGTGCCCAATGCCGATTTCAAGGCCATAGACGCCTATCTGTGTACGCAGGTCGAGGTAGAGCGTTCACGGCGCACCGAAACCCCGACGCGCCAGTCCGATACCGGCTTCACCTGTCCCAGACTGAGCGAAAGCCGCCTGATCCTCATTCCCTCGACCCTGCCGGATCGGTTTGGCGCGGTTGAGGCCCTCTATGCGCCCTATGATGTTGCCCCCTATGCCGAAGGGCCATACCGGATACGGATTCCGCAAAACCTGCTGCGCGGGGTGATTGCGCCCGATTACCGTCAGAACTTCGCCGGTGAGGCCGTGTCGTCGCCGGCGGAGGCGGATGACGCCGCCTGATGCGTAAGGATATCGCGGCGCGAGCGGCCTTTATCCGTGCCCATACCGAAATCCTGCCGGTGCCGTCCCTGCCCGATATCCGGCTGTATCAGGCCAGTGAGGTCACCGGCCTGTGGCAGATGACGGCGGCTGAACTGGCGCAACAGGCGGTGCCGCCGCCGTTCTGGGCCTTTGCCTGGGCAGGCGGTCAGGGGCTGGGGCGCTATGTTCAGGATCATCCCGAAACGGTCAGGGGCAGGCATGTGCTGGATCTGGCCAGCGGGTCGGGTCTGGTCGGGATCGTCGCCGCACGTTGTGGTGCAAAGACGGTCGTGGCCAATGACATCGATCCGTTCGCCGAAGCGGCCTGCGGGCTGAATGCGGCCCTGAACGGGGTGACGCTCAGGTTTGACGGGGCTGACCGGTTGTCAGGCGAGGTGCCGGACGTCGAGGTCATTCTGGCGGGGGATATTTTTTACGAACAGGGCATGAGTACCGCCATGCTGGGCTTTTTGCGGCGGGCGCAGGCGCAGGGTGTGACGGTGTTTTTCGGCGATCCGCAGCGCAGCTATCTGCCGCGTGAGGGCCTGCGGCGTGTGGCGCAATATGACATTGCCACCCAGACGGCCATAGAGGACCGGCCACATAAGACCGTCAGCATCTGGGGCCTTGCGCCGGATGCATAATTCACTTTGAGCGGCGCGCCGGACGGGTCATAAGGGGGCCTGTTTGTCTCTCTTGCGCCTGACCCTATGCCGAACCGTCTGACTCCTTATTTCAAAACCTGTCTGCAAGCGTTTACGGTCGCGCCCTGGCGTGATCAGGCCCTGCGCTGGGCCTTGGGGGCGCTGATCCTGTGTCTGGCGCTGTTCAATTTCATGCGCGACCTCAATGATCCCTCCAAGGCCTTCTGGGACGAAAGCTACTACGTCACGGCCGCCCAGAGATATGAGGAACATACGGCGCAATATGCCTCGCATCCGCCGCTGGGCTTCATGCTGATGGCGACAGGGCGGGCGATCCTCAATGACAATACGGCCATAGACGCGCATGAGGTCGGGCTGGTCAAGAAGATCGACACACGCGACATCCCCGAAGGCTACAGCTTTGCCGGTATCCGGTTGATGGGGGGCCTGTTTGCCGTGGCAGGCGCGGTGCTGTTTTATCTGATCTGTCTCACCCTGACGCGCGAGGCCTTTTCAGCCTTTATATTCAGTCTGTTATATGTGTTTGAAAATGCCTTTATCGTGCATTTCAGGGCCGCGCATCTCGATCCGTTTCAGATCACCCTTGCCCTGGCCGGTATCCGGGTCTGGCTCAGGGCCTTTGACGACCGGCGGCGCGATACGCTGAAGGGTGTGGCCCTGTTTGGGGCGCTGATCGGCCTGTCCTTCATGGTCAAGGTCAATACGCTGGTGCTTCTGGTGCTGCCCGGTCTGACGGTGTTGCGCGATATGCTGCGGGCGGGCAGGGCCTTGCCGCAGGTGATCGCCCAGGGTGTGATGAAGGGGGTGGTGATGGTTGCGGCCTTTGGGGCGGTGGTGGTGACGGTGTTTGCGCTCCATACCCTGATCAACCCGAAAGCGCCGGATTTTGCCTCGGAATCGGGGCGGCGCGACAAGGTCTATATGAGCGAGGCCTATGTCGGCTGGCTTGAGGGGCGCGCGCCCCTGAGCGCGACGGTGCTGATGGACGCCACCAAAGGCTATTATGCCTATATGAAGCATGATTTTACCGGCATCGTGAAAACCGAAAAGAACGGTTCGCAGCCGGTGGCCTGGCCGGTGATGTCGAAAAGCATCAATTACCGCTGGGATTCCTCAGGCGACAGGACCCGCTATGTGCAGATGGTCGGCAATGTCTTTAGCTGGGGGCTGGGGCTTCTGGGGCTTCTGAGCGCGACGGTGTTGCTGATCCTCAGGTTTTACCGCCCGCGTGCGTGGCTTGAAACGCGCGAAATGGATCTGATGGCGGCGGTGTTCGGCATGTATGTCATCTTCATGGGACTGCATATCTGGCTGGGGACGCAGCGGGTAATGTATATCTATCATTACTTCACCGGCCTGTTGCTGAGTTACATGCTGCTGCCGCTGATCTGGCAGGTGCTGAGGCGGCGGTTCGCGATGGTCGAGCGCTACAGGGACTATGGATTGGGGGGGCTGTGTGTCGGGATTGGCCTGTGTTTTCTGTGGTATAGCCCGCTGACCTATCATCAGCCGCTGACGCGCGCCCAGTGCGAGGCGCGCAATGTGCCGTTTCCGGTGGTCATCTGTCAGCCGAGGCGGTAGGCGTTTTCACTGTAATGGCGTGGAGGGGAAGATATGGGGCCAAGGCTCAGGGTTCGCTCCACAGGCGCAGCAGGTTGCCGAGGCTTTTGTGCGCCAGCAGGCGGGCAGGGCCTTCGGGGACGGCATTCTGGAGTTGCCACAGGTCGAACAGGATGTCGCGCTGATCCTCACGCCGGATCAGGCTCTGCACCCAGCCGACACAGGCCAGACGTTCGCCGCGCGTCACCGGCGTCACCTGATGCACAAGGCCCGTGCGATAGATGACCATATCACCGGCGGCAAGGCGGATGTCGCGGGTGCCTTCGGGGCCTTCGAGGCTCAGGGCGCCGCCGTCATAGGTCGCCGGATCGGACAGGAACAGGGTGAAGGACAGGTCGGTGCGCAGAGCCTTGCCATCCTCGTCGCGCATCAGGGCATCGTCCGTATGCCAGCCATAGGCGTCCGAGGGCTGATAGCGCGAAAACAGCAGTTTCGACCAGCGCGCCGGACGGGCATAATGGGCGAACAGGGGCTGGGCCAGCAGTTTTTTGCGCACAAAATCGGCCAGCGCCGCCGTTTTCGGGTGATCGGTATCGGCCTGATGGTTGGCCTTGACCCTGCGCGCGGTGGCACCGGCACTGGCGCGGCCATCGCGGAAGGGCAGGGTCGCCAGAACCTCATGTACCTGTCTGAGGTCGGCGGCATCGAGGACGGACTGGATCAGGAGCATGATGGGCCTTGTAAAAACGCTATAATAGTTGCGAATGGCTTGCAAACACAAGGGGCTTCGGATAGGGCTATGGCTATATTCTTGTGCCTTGCGGGTTAAGGCCCCCTTATGAAGGAAACTGTCATGATCGAATTCAAGCCCAGGCTGTGGACGGTGGGTGCTGCCGGTGTGATCCTGCTGACGGCCAGCGCCTGTAGCGATAAGGCCGCCGTTGATGCCGATGCCATCGCTGATCCGGCCAATGCGTCTGCCGGTGCGGCCAATGGCGTGGTGGTGGCAGGTGAAACCGGTGAAGCCGGTGCGGCCACGGCCTATTCGATGATTGCCGTCGAAAACCGTCAGGCCCTGCGCCTGTATCACCTCAAGGGTTTTTTTCTTGTGGCCCAGCACATCCTGCCGTCCGAAGGCGAGGAAGCCGCCGCGATCGTCATTCAGCAGGGTCTGCTTGAGGTGCTAGATCCCGAAGAAGAACCGCTGAAGGCCATCGGGCTTGATGTCGCTACCCTGCGCAAGGCGGCGGAAACCGGTAAGGCTGCGGATATCCGCAATGCCATCAGCGTGCTGGACAAGAGCTATGCCGCCCGTCCGAAAAACGCCACGCTTGACCGCGATGTGGCCTTTGGCATGTCGGAACTGACCTCAGGACTTTATACCGAGGTGGTTACCGATGCCGGTGTCGATGCCACCGAATATCTGCATTCGCTGGGGGCGGCCCTGTCGCTGAAGTCCTATATCGATCAAAGCCCTAAACTGGTGTCTCTGCGCCCTGAGGCGGAAAAGCTGATCAGCTTCTGGCCGACGACCGTGGCCCCCGAAGACCCGGCTCAGGCCACTGACAAGGCTCAGGTCGTGGCTCATATCAGCCGCATGGAACTGTCGCTGAACAGCCTGTGATAATCATCCTCCCCCGTAAAACAGGGGAGGATTTTTTATTTCCCCAATGTCCTGAGGACGGATTTCGTCGATAAGAGCTGATCCAGTATCACCGGTTCGGCCTTGTCCGGCCCGTAATAGACATAGAGCGGCACGCCGGAACGTCCGTTCTGGCTGAGATATTGCGAGATGGCGGCGTCGCGGTTCGTCCAGTCGCCGACCATATAGACCGTGCCGGTGGCCTCCAGACCCTGCTGAAAGGCTTTGGAGGTGAACACCATGCGCTCATTGACCTTACAGGTGACGCACCAGGCGGCGGTCATATTGACCAGTACCGGCGTGTTCTGCGCCCGTAATTCGGCAATGCGCGTCGGGCTGAAGGCTTCGTGATTGACCGGCTGATCGGCCTGCTCCACGGGCTGTTTCGCGGCTTGGGGCTTTTGCAGGGCCGCCGTCACCGCAAGGCCGAGCGTGGCGACGATGGCCACCCCTCTCAGCACCGGCGGTATGGGCCATTTCGGCCACCACAGGGCAAGGGTCAGTAGGCCGGCGGCAAGGATCAGCAGAATCAGGCCGGTCGGGGCGACCTGCTGGGCAAAGACCCACCCCATCCACAGGGCCGCCAGATACATGGGCAGGGCGAGAATCTGCCGCAGCCTGTCCATCCATGGCCCGGGCTTCGGCAGGAAGCGGGCGGCGGCGGGCAGGCCGGTGATCAGCCAGGTCAGCCCGACCAGCGGCAGGGCAAAGCCAAGGCCCAGAGCGGCAAACACGGCCAGAGCGATGACCCCGCCCTGCGCCAGTGCCACCCCTATGGCCGTGGCCATGAAGGGCGCGGTGCAGGGGGCGGCGACCATCACCGCCAGTATGCCGGTGAAAAAGGCCGTCAGGTTCGGGTTCTGCGTCTGGATCGGGCGACCGGCGAGGGCTTGCAGGCCGCTGCCGATCTCGAACAGGCCGGACATATTGAGGGCCACTGCCAGAAGCAGCAGGGTCAGGGCGGCGGTGATCCATGGCGATTGCAACTGAAAGCCCCAGCCGAGCGCACTGCCCAGCACCGTCAGCAGACCGGCCAGACCGAGAAAGGTGACCAGTACCCCAAGGCCGTAAAACAGGGATTCCTGACGCGCCACCGCCCCGTCATGACCGGCGCGGGCCAGTGACATCAGCTTCATCGACAAAACCGGAAAGACGCAGGGCATGAGATTGAGGATCATGCCGCCGACAAAGGCCAGACCCATGGCCAGAGCGATGCCGCTAAGGGATATGTCCGGCGCTCCGGCAGGCGGCTTGCCAAGGCCTGACGTGCCCGCAGGCAGGGGGCCTTCGGGGGCGTGGATCAGGTACGAACGCCCCGAAGCGAAACGGATCACGGCGGCGAAAGGGTCACCGGCCTGAAAACCTTTGGCGGGGGTCAGGCTGACGCTGAAACCGTC
>Ga0222423_1000430_pt1 | contig 30242 bp, 25 predicted proteins | sample 3A0metagenome_FD_182472 | JGI IMG/M metagenome (GOLD analysis project Ga0222423, IMG submission 182472) | Enriched microbial communities from leaf-cutter ant dump, University of Wisconsin, Madison, United States - 3A0 (version 2) | ecosystem: Environmental > Terrestrial > Nest > Insects nest >...
GGTGTCCCTGCGATCTCGCCTGTGGTGGCGTTGAGGCTCAGTCCTGGGGGCAGTGCTCCCGTGGCGAGGGACACGATGGCGCTGCCGGGGTAGCCGCCGCTCGTGACGGGCAGGTAGTGGAATTCCTTGCCGACCGTGGCCTGCGCTTGCGCGGCTCCCGATATGGTCGCGTTCTTCCAGGCCGTGATCGTCGAGGAGTCCGTGGCGCCGCTGAGCACGTGGGTGGCCGTGACGGTGCGGTCACCGCCGTCGCCCTTGAAGGTGACGACGAGGCCGGTCACCTGGTCAGCAGGGTTGGAGGAGCTGAGAATGACGTCGGTGGGATTGACGGTGGTGGGGTTGCCCGCGGTGTCGGTGCCGGTAACAGTGAACACGAAAGGCGTGTCGACGAGCACCGTGCTCGCGGCGGGCGCGAGCGTGATTGCGGCTACGGGACCCGGGTTGACCACAATGGTGACGACGAACGGGGCCGAGGGTCCCGCAGTGTTGACGGCGAGAAGCGTCACGGGGTACAACCCTGCTGCTCCCGTGGGCGTGCCTGAGATCTCGCCGGTGGTGGCGTTGAGGCTCAACCCCGCGGGCAACGTGCCGCCCACGTTGAGGACCACGGCATCCGCCGGGTAGCCCGGAGTGAGCGTTGGGGCGTAGGAGAATGGCTCGCCCACCCAGGCGGTGCCCAGCCCGCTGCCGCTCAGCGATGGCGGAGCGCTGACCGTGATCGAATACTGCTTCGTTGGCGAGTTGCCCTCGGCATTAGTGGCCCTCACTCCAAAGGTGAAGACGCCGCCCGATGCCGGGGTGCCGGAGAGCGCGCCTGTTGATGCTTTGAGCGACACTCCGCTGGGCAGCGCTCCGGACACGACTTCATACGACGCCGCGGGCGCGCTGCCAGCAACCAGCTGGAGTTGGCCGGTGTACGGCATCTTGGCCGTGGCGTTGGGCAGCGCTGCGCCATCGAGTACGGGTGCCCTGGTGACATCGACGTCGAGGGTTGCGCCGTAATAGCACAGCGGCGCCCATGACGACATGTCTTCGACCTCGAGCTTCCAGGTGCCGTTGGCGGGTTCTCCATCGACACTCGACAGGCGATTCATGGGCCAGAACGTTCCGGACTGCGGGATGTCGTTGGGGGCCGCGCCCACGGAGGTCCCTCCCGGCGCCTCGTCGTCCAGAGTCACCTCGACGTACGGCGCGCCGTCGCGATCGTTGTCGTAGGTGTAGGTGGGCACAATCGGGATGCGCGTGCCTGATGGCGAGTACAGGGTGAACCCGAGCTCGTACAGATAGGCCTGACCGCCTGGCTGTGCGCAATCGGACTTGACCTTCTGAAACTTGAGCGTGATATCGACGTCAGCAACGGTGCCTACCGTGGTCACGTCGAAGGTGCGGGTGATGGTGGTGCCCAGCACGGAGATTGCACCGGCAGGCGTGTCATCGACGCTCACGTTCACGGGCGCAGCGAATGCCGCAACCGCGGTGCCTGCGGCGAGCGCAGCGGTGAGGGCGGCGGCAAGGAGGGGGCGACGTAGCTTCACACGCGCGACTTTAGCGCTCCAGCCCGCCCGAGGTGCAGGTGAACGCCGTCAGTGTTCTCCCAGATATCCGCCCAAAAAAGGGACAATTGCCGTCATTGCAATTGCGGGAGTGGGGAGATGATGGAAGCATGCCCTCTTCACTCGCGATCATCATCTGTTCCACGCGTCCCGGACGCCTTGGCCCCGCCGTTGCCGAGTGGGTCATGGAGACGGTGCAAGGCCACGAGGCCTTCACCCCGCGCCTCATCGACCTTGCAGATCTCAACCTTCCGCTTCTGGACGAGCCTGAGCACCCCTCGGTGCGCCGCTATCACCATGAGCACACCAAGCGGTGGTCGAGCCTCGTGGACGAGGCGGACGCCTTCGTCTTCGTGACGCCCGAGTACGACTACTTCTCGCCCGCGTCGCTCGTGAACGCCATCCAGTACCTCTCGCAAGAGTGGGCCTACAAGCCGGCGGGGATCGTGAGCTACGGCGGCATCTCCGGCGGCCTGCGGTCCACGCAGACGCTGCGCTTGCTCTTGAGCAACGTCAACGTGCACACCATTACGCAGTCCGTGTCGGTGCAGTTCGTCAAGCAGCAGGTGCACGACGGCACGTTCACGCCCCCGGAGCACGCGCCGCAGGCCGCCGCAACGATGTTCGCCGAGCTTGCCAAGTGGGCACAGGCCCTGGCGGTCTTGCGCTAGGTGCCCGACGCTGCCGTCCCGTTGCGACGTCCGCGCCACCCCAGCGGTGCCTCGCCGGTCATGGAGGCAACGACGAGGGCTCGGCGGGTCTTTGCGGACGCGACGTCAGTGCGCACGGGTGCGGGAAGAAGCGCCCATGTACCGACACGTGGGGAAGGAGGCGGTGAGGGTCACCGCTGGTACGAGGCACCTATTGGACGCATCACTCGGCACCAGTGCCGTGGCGTCGGGAGGTTGCCCGCCACCACGCCATGGCAATCGCTCCCAGCGCGAGCGTGCCAAAGATCGTGATGACGCGCCACACCATGGTGGCCGCGACGAGGGTCGACTCGTGCTCCATGCCGGTGACGTCAACCACCGTGGCGATGACCACGGCGTCCATTACGCCAAGCCCAAACGCCGGCAGAATCGTCAACGGATAGGCGAGCAGCGTGGCGCCCACCACCACGGGCCACGGCGCCAGGTCGGCGCCCAGCCCCACGAACCTCACGGACGCGAGCACGATGCCCGCGTCCACCACAATCCCCATCACCATGAACGCCAGCGCGGGCGCCAGCCCACGGTTCAGCGTGGTGCCGATGCGCCTGCGGAAGTCCACCACGGCATCGACCCACCGCTGGGCATCGATGTCCGCGTTAACGGACTGTGCCGCACGGGCGGCGCGGCGGGCGAGCTTCTCGGCCACAGCGTCGGACCTCAAGACGGCAAGCAGCACGCCAACGATTCCCACCGCGATGGCGAGGCTCACCACACCCGTGAGCACCTTCCCGGTGTCAAAGGCGTGGAGGCAGAACAGCGCGGCGCCGATCGCCGGCGCGGCAAAGCGAGCGCCGTAGAAGATCAACATGTTGAGCGTGGCGCCCGCCATGCCGTCCACGGGGTTGATGCCCCACGTGCGGAACTGGGCAACGCGCACCACGACGTCACCCGGCGGGGGAGCGATGGTGCCCGCGAGGTTGGCGCTGAGGTCGCTGATGACCGAGCGCGGCATCCCAAGGCCCGGCGTGAATCGCGAGATGGGCACGGAATTGAATGCCTGACGCACCAACAGCAGCCCAATGAGCGCTATGAGCTCCCACAGCGCCACCGAGCGGATGGCCTCGCCAACGGACGACCACGACACCTTGCCGATGAATCGCAACACGAGCCAGCCCACGAGCAGGCTCACCACCACGATGGCTAACGGCTTGAACCAGGGGTGACGCGTGACAATGCGCCATCCGCTCTCCTGGGAAGTGGCCACGCGCACATCGTATGGCGCGCGCCGCCCCAAAGACACGCAAGAATGGTCCCGGGCCCTTAGCTCAGTTGGTTAGAGCACTGCGTTTACACCGCAGGTGTCATCGGTTCGAGTCCGGTAGGGCCCACTCGACACACGGCAGCGTCGCGGGGAGACGATATGGCGGCTGATCTTGACGGGGCGATCGCCCCTCCCTCGCCCGTGGCGGCGCTGGCGCTCGAGGCCGCACGCCAGTGGTGCTCTCCCGACCTCGTGAACCACTGTTTGAGGTCGTGGGTGTGGGCGGCAGCCCTCGCGCAGCGCAACGCCATCGCCTACGACGCCGAGCTGCTCTATGTGGCGACGATGCTCCACGACATCGGCGTGACGGAGCACTTTGACGCCAACGCCACGCCATTTGAGGTGGCGGGAGGCGCCGTGGGGTGGGTCTTCGCCGCGGGAGCCGGCTGGGCGCCAGAACGTAGGCGCAGGGTTGCCGAGATCATCGAGCGTCACATGTGGGTGTCGGTGGATCCCGCGATGGATGCGGAGGGGCACCTTCTCGAGGCCGCCACGAGCATCGACGTGGCCGGTGCAGGCATTGACCAACTCGATGCCGCGTTCTTGCGCAACGTCACGGCCGCCCTTCCGCGCGGGGACTTCTCTGCCACCTTTGCCGCCGCCATCCACGATCAGGCGGTGCGCAAGCCTGGCTCCACCTCGGTACGGCTCGACGCCGCTGGCAGGGTTCAGGGCGGGGCCGCGGCATGGGACGCGCTGTTGTCGGGAGCCGGATAGGTTAGGCACATGCCCTCCGTTCGCGACGTGCTCGCCGTGCTCAGCGAGCGCTTTCCGCCGCACCTCGCCGAGGACTGGGATGTCAACGGGCTCACGGTGGGCTCTCCCGACTCCGAGGTCACGCGCGTACACCTCGCGGTGGACCCCACCCTTGCGGTGGCGCGTGAGGCCATTGCCGCGGGCGCGCAGCTGCTCATCACCCACCACCCGTTGATGCTGCGCGGCGTCACCACGGTGACGGCAGACACCGCCAAAGGCGCCGTGGTGCACGCGCTCGTGACCGCAGGCGTGGCGCTCGCGAACGCCCATACCAATGCCGACCACGCCGAAGGTGGGGTCTCCGACGCCCTGGCCCGCAGCGTCGGGCTGGCAGTGACAGGGCCTTTGGTGGCGCACCCCAGCGACCCCACGCTGGGCACGGGGCGCATTGGTCAGCTTGCTGACGGCCCGACGCTGGAGGAGTTTGCGCGCCGGGTTGCCTCCGCGCTGCCCGCCACGGCACACGGGGTGCGCGTGGCCGGCGACCTCGGCGCGAGCGTGCACACCGTGGCCGTGGTGGGAGGCGCGGGCGATTCCTTCCTTGACGCGGCACGTGCGGCGGGTGTTGACGTGTATCTCACGGCAGACCTGCGCCACCATCCCGCCCTCGACGCGCGCGAGCTCGCACAGCTGGGCAATGGCCGCCCGTTCCTCGTGGACGTGTCCCATTCCGCCTCCGAATGGGCATGGCTCGCCGACGCCGCCGCGTACCTCGAGCACACGCTTGGCGTGACACCCTATGTCTCGACCCTGACCACCGACCCCTGGACCGCGCGGATCTCCGCGCACGAGGAGTGACCGTGCCCACCGCACCCGCAGCCGACCAACGCCGACTCCTCGAGGTGCAGGCCGCCGATCTCGCCGCACAGCAGGCGCGTCACCGCCGCGCCACGCTTCCCGAGGTGGCCCAGATCGACGAACTCACGGCGCGCGCGGCCGACCTCGGCGATGAGAGCGCCGCCCGCTCCGCCGCGGTGGGGGACATCCGGCGCGAGGTCACGAAGATCGAGGACGACGTGGCGTCGGTGCGTGCGCGCGCCGAGCGCGACAACGCGAGGCTGCAGTCGGGGCAGGGGACGCCCAAGGATCTGACGGCGCTCAGCAGCGAGCTCGAGGTGCTTGCGCGCCGCACGAGCGAGCTCGAGGACACCGAACTCGAGGCGATGGAGAGGCTTGAGGCCGCGGAGGCAGAGCTCGCGTCCGCGCAGACCCAGCAGGCTGAGATCTCCGCGCAGATTGCCTCACTCACCGTGGCGAGGGACGCCGCATACGCGGACATCGACGCCGAGCTCGAGGAGATTGCACGGCAACGCGGCGCGGCAGCGGACGGGCTCGACGCCGGTCTCCTGGCGCTGTACGAACGCCTGCGTGACCAGCACGGCGGGATCGGCGCGGCCGCGCTTGTGCGCGGACAATGTCAGGGCTGCCACATGACGCTCAACGCGGGCGACCTTGCGGCGATTCAGGCAGCGGCTGAAGACGCCGTGGTGCGCTGCGAGGAATGCGGCCGCATCCTGGTGCGCGAGGCATGACGTCGACGCCAACCTGGCGCAATGTGAGCTCGCGAGAGCTTGTGTCGACGTTGTCGCTCGTGCTCGTGCGGCACGGCGTCACCGATGCCACCGTGGAGCACATCCTGTCCGGGGGCAGTGTCATAGGTCCGGGGCTCAACGCAGCGGGGCGCGTGCAGGCGGCCAAGGCGGCCGACGCCGTGTATCGCGTGGGTCGCGACACGTGGGAGCCGCTGAAGCCCGTGTCTCGAATCCTCGCCTCACCCATGCAACGCGCCCAAGACACGGCGGCGGCATTGGGGCGCCGGCTTGGGCTGCACGTGGAGGTTGACGAGCGCGCCCGCGAGGTGGACTTTGGCGAATGGGAGGGGCTCACGGCTCCCCAAGCGTTCGCCGTATCCGGCGACCTGTTCCACCGTTGGGACGACGCCGTGGAGCGCGCTCCTGGCGGCGAGTCGCTTGGCGACGTGGTGGCGCGCATGGGCGGGTTCGTTGCGGACCTCGCCCACGAGCAGGCGCGATTGTGCGCCACCGACGACGTGCCGCGCACCATCGCGATCGTCTCCCATTCCGTGGCGATCAGGTCGATTGTGGCGGCGGCCATGGGCATGCCGCCCGCGTCCGTGGCTCGCATGTGGCCCGCGCCCGCCTCGCTCACGCTGCTGCAGCTGCGCGTAACGCCGGAGGGTGGGACGCACAACAACCACCTGCTGGCACTGGGCGTGCCGACCTCCTGAAGTCGGTAGGCTCGGCGGCATGTCGACAGCTTGGAAGGGCCCCATGGTGCTGTTGCGCGAGCCCGCCAGCGCCTTCTGGTCGCGGTTTGGCTACCGGCTCGTGATGGCGGCGGCGCTGGGGTATCTGGCGGCCGCGCTGCCCGCGGCATGGATATCCGTGCCGCTGTGGGTCTTCAGTGCGCTCATGGCGGTGCTCGCGGTGCTCGCGGTGGTGAACATCGCCAAGAACCGGCGTGCGCTGCTGGTGCGGCAGGGATCGGGATCCATCGAGTGGCCTCGCTCGATCCAAGAGATCGTGCTGCGCAGACCGCTGACGTGGGTGGCCGGTCCCGTCATCGACGTGACGTACCCGCCCGTCGCCGCGCTTCCAGCCAAGACCGATCCCCGCATCACCCTCAGCGACGGCGAGCGTGCCATCGAGCGCGTGCCCCTTTATGGGGCCGACGCTCGCGCGTGGGTGGAGCGCGCCAATGCTGCGCTGACCGGCAGCGGGACCACGCTGCGGTACGTGGAGCGGGACGGTGCGGAGCCTACCGAGGGTGGGCCTGCCGAGGGCGAGGAGTGACGGCCGCTTCGCCGTGGACGGACATCCTCGACGCGGCACGCGCCTATCCGTCCCCGCACAACTCCCAGCCCATCCGCGTGCGCGTGGTGGACCACGTCACGGCGGAGGTGTTTTACGACCTCGACAGGGGATTGCCGGCTGAAAGCTTCGGCATTCCCTTTGGCCACGTGTGCGCAGGAGTGTTCCTCGAATCGCTGAACGTGGTGGCCGCGGCGGCCGGCTTTGCCGTGGAGGAGCACCTCACTCTCGCCGAGATGGACTTTGACGCAACGGACCGCATGCACCCCATCGCCACGGTCACGCTGCACCCCCAGGCCGCGGATGCCGCGGCTGACGCGCGCAAGGCGGCATACGACTCGCGCCGCACCAACCGCCGCCCGTATGACAACCGCGCGGTCCCGGCCGGTGACCTCGCGAGCGTGGTCGAGCTCGCGAGTCACGCGCGGCACGTCTTCGCGGACTCGACGGATCCGAGCGTGGTTGCCGACATCATCCGCGTCAACCAAGAGACACTCTTTGACGATCTGCGCAATGACGCCGTGCACCACGAGATCATGACCTGGCTGCGCTTCAGCGACGCCCAAGCGCGCTCCACGGGCGACGGCCTGAGCGCCGACGCGATGCTCATGCCGGGCCGATTGCTGCGCTTTGCCATGGGTCACCGAGGCCTGTGGGAGGCGCCCGTGATAGGCCGACTCATCAAGGGCGTGTACTTGCGCACGATGCGCGGCGTGGCACAGGTGGCATGGTTCGAAGGCCCGTTCGCAACGCCCGGTGACTACCTTGAGGCGGGCAGGCTCTTCATGCGGTCATGGCTCGAGCTCACCGCACGCGGAGTGAGCTTGCACCCCCTGGGTACGGTCATCACCAACCCGCGCTCCCACGCTCGCTTCACCGAGGCCGCCGGCATCACCGAAGGCGACGGCCGCATGGCCTGGATGCTCGTGCGGCTTGGGTATGCCAAGACCCCACCCGTGGCCTATCGACGACCCCTCAAGGAGATGCTCATCCCATGAGAAACGCCGTGAAGTACCTGGTCTTTGGCGTGCTGTGGCTCTTGGACCTGATCTTGCGACAGCTCACCCGGTCCGTGCACACGCATCGCTTCCTGCTCGGACCCGGCATCGAACCGTGGCGCTGGTACTGGGGTCGGCTGCGCGCGTGGCGCACCTTCCACCGCTCGGCGCGGCGCGTGCCCGCCTATGCCAAGCACCTGGCGGCGCACGGGATGAAGCCGGCGATAGCGTCGGGCGGGAAGTTGGCAGACGCCCTCGCGGCCATCCCGGAGATGGACAAGGTCAGCTATATCAAGCAGTACTCCGTGCTCGAGCGGTCCATTGGTGGGCGGCTGCCGCGCAGGGGTGTGGTCGTGGACGAGTCGTCGGGGTCGTCGGGGGTGCCGACCAGTTGGGTGCGCGGGCCCGACGAGCGGCTCGCCACGCGCCAGCTGCTGCAGATGGGGTTCTGGCGCACACAGCGTGAGTTCCCCGACCGCCAACCGTTTGTGCTCAACTGCTTCTCACTTGGGGCATGGGCCACCGGCATGAACGTGTCCGCGTCGCTGACGGACATCACCATGATCAAGTCCATTGGCCCGGACCGCGACAAGGTGATCACCACCATGCAGGAGTTTGGGCCGGGGTTCACCTACGTGATCACCGGATACCCGCCATTCCTCAAGGCGCTGTTCGAGGACGACCGGCTCGACTGGTCGCGCTACGAGGTGGTGACGGCGTTTGGCGGTGAGGGCATCTCCGAGAACATGCGGGGGCTCATCCTGCAGCACGCGCGTGCGGCGTACGGCTCCTACGGCGCCTCGGACCTCGAGATCAACATCGCCATCGAGACGGACTTCTCCATCGCCGTGCGCCAGGCCATCGCGGCGTCGCCCGAGCTGTCCGCGCGGCTCACCAAGCAGCGCGAATACGGCGTGCTGCCCATGGTGTTCCAGTTCAACCCGTTCGACTACCTGATGGAGACCAACGAGGCAGGCGAACTGCTCGTGACGATCACGCGCGACACCAACATCAACCCTCGGATTCGCTACAACATTCACGACCGCGGCCACGTGCTGCGCTTGCGCGACCTCAAGCCCATACTGCGCGAGGCGGGCCTTGAATCGGTGCTCAAGGAGGCGATCACCGACCTGCCGCTGCTGTTCCTGTATGGACGCTCCGACATGTCAGTGGACTACAACGGCGCCGTGGTGGCGCCCGACTCCGTGCGCGACGCCGTGTTCGCCAACCCCGGCCTTGCGGATGTGGTGGAGAACCATCGCCTGATCTCCTATGAGGACGATGCCGGCGACCGTCAGCTGCACATCGCGCTGCAGTTGGTGGAGGGCGCCGATCCCGCCTCCCTCGACCCCACCGCTGTCGGTACACAGGTGTTTGATCACCTGCGCGCGGCCAACGGGGACTTCTCCAACGCCATCCGCACCGCGCCCGGGGACACGCTGCCGTCGCTCGCGCTGTACCCGTATCGCACGGGGCCCTTTGCGCAAGACGGCGCCAAGCTCAAGAACGAGTATGTGTGGGTGCTTGGCGTTGGCGAGATTGCGCAGTGGGAGTTGACGGAGGGCTACACGCCGCCGCGCCACCTCAAGCCATGACGAGGGTGAGCACGGTGGGGGAGAGCTCCACCGCGTGGACGCCCGCAATACGGGTTGCGAGGTGGGCAAGGTCATCGGGAGTGGCGGGTGGCGCATCGGCCTCCACGAGCGCTCCCGTGAGCAATCCCCTCGTGTGCTTGGCGTTGTGGCTCACCACGGTGCGCTTGCCCGCGCGGACCTGCTCCACACGCACGGCAAGCGTGCCCGCTGGGGCGCGCCAGGCCGCCACATAGTCGCTGCTGCGGCAATCGATGACGAGGCCACTGGTGGTCAGCGGTGTCAGCGCGCGGCCCACGTGCTGCCTCCAGAACGAGGACAGCCTGCCCAGCCGGGGAAGTGTGGTGCTCATGCTCAGCCGATAAGCCGGGATGTGGTCGGCCGGCGAGATTGCTCCCCACAGTGCCGAGACGATGCGAACGCGCTGGTGGGCTTTGGCGAGCGTTGCCTCGTCCCATCGTGACGCTGCGGCCGCGTCATAGAGCACACCCGTGTAGACGTGCGCCGCGGGCGCGGTGGGGTTGTGCCACATGGTGGCGTTGCGCTGGACGTCTGGTGCAAGCGACGGGCCCACCTGGAGCACCTCGAGCGCGTTGCGTTGGCCGCTGACCTTGGCGAGTGCCGCGCCCACCCGCTGGCGGGCTGCGGTGAGTTCCGGGTGGCTGAGAGACTCGAGCTGCACGGGAGATCCCTGCGAGGGGGCGGTCTTGCCCTCGGACGGTGGGAGCAGGATCAGCACGGGCCTAAAACTAGCGCCGCCCCTTGCCACCCCCCAACTTCCTGTCGGTACGTGGGTGCTGGTTCCGGGCCCGGAACCAGCACCCACGTACCGACAGGGGGCGAGGTGAGGTTGACAGTTGTATATGTCACGATATATCGTGAGTGTGTCGACGAAAGGAGACACCATGAAAGACATGAAGAACGGCGGCAGGAGCCGCCACCACCATCACCACCACGACGCTCACACTGGGCGTCACGCCGCACGCGGCCACCGCGGAGGCTTTGGCCCCGGTGGCCCCGAGTTTGGCCCTCGCCGCGGACCGCGAGGCGGCCGCGGAGGCCGTGGTGGCCGCAATCGTGGCGATGTGCGCACCGCCATCCTCGTGCTGCTCGCCGAGCAGCCGCGCCACGGGTATGACCTGATGCGCGCGATGGAGGACAAGTCGGGTGGCATCTGGTCGCCCAGCCCGGGCTCGATCTATCCCACCCTCCAGGCTCTCGAGGACGAGGGTCTCATCACCTTCGCAACCGTCGAGGGTCGCAAGACGGCCTCGCTCACTGCGGAAGGCGAGCAGTGGCTCGCCGACCACAGCACGGAGGCCCAGGCCGTGTTCGCCCACACCGAGGGTGCCGCGCAGGCCATTGCGCTGCGCAATGAGATGCACCAGCTGCGAGATGCGGTGATGCTCGCCACTCGCCAGGGCGGTGACGTGGCCGATCAGGCCACGAGCATCCTCGCGCAGGCCCGCAAGGATCTCTACGCACTCCTTGCCGGCCAGTAACCCCTGACTCGCTGTCGGTACATGGCGGTCACGTCCCGGTAGGGAAGATGCACGCGTGTACCGACAGCGTGCGGGAGCACGCGCGGGGGCGCGGGCGCTTGGGCCTGGCTACACTGATGGCGCGGATGAGTTGGCCAGGCGGCCGCGTTGCCGGGAAACCGGCACCGAGGAACGTCCGGGCTCCACAGGGCAGGGTGGTGGCTAACGGCCACCCGGGGTGACCCGCGGGACAGTGCCACAGAAAGCAGACCGCCGCCCGCAAGGGCGGTAAGGGTGAAAGGGTGAGGTAAGAGCTCACCGCGCTCCTGGTGACAGGGGCGGCACGGTAAACCCCACTCGGAGCAAGGCCAGACAGGAAGCGCTTGAGGGCTGCCCGCCCGAGCTTCCGGGTAGGTCGCTCGAGCCCTGGGGCAACCCAGGGCCTAGATGGATGGCCGCCCGGCCCGTTGCGGCAACGCGGCGGGCTAGACAGAACCCGGCGTATCGGCCAACTCATCCGTCCCTATTCGCACACCACGCCGTCGTGGTCCGCGTCGCGATACCACGAGTACTCCTCGTCTTTGCCCTCGTAGTACGGCCCTGCGCCGTGCTTCTTGGCCTCCTTGCAGGTGCCGTAGTCGGGATCCGACGTGTCCTTTGAGGCGGGCGGTTTGGGGCTCGTGGTGGGCTTGGGCGCGGGCTTCGGTGCCGGCTTGGGCGCGGGCTTTGGCGTACTGCCTGGCTCCGGCCCGCCCGTGTTGTCGGCGATCACCGGCTGGCTGCCGAATGACGGCAGCGCCTTGCCGGGGCACGTACTGAGCACGCGCACCATCGCATCCTGCTCGGCCTGCGTTACCCACACCCCGTACTTGGTCTTCACCGCCACCTGCCGCGCTACGTAGTCGCAGCGCCAGGATTTGTTGGGCGGCAGCCACGTTGCGGTGTCGCCGTCGCCCTTCTTGCGATTGGCCGACGCGTCCACCGGCTCCAGATTGAGCGGATCGTTGGCGAACGCCACGCGCTTGGCGAACGGCCACTTCGCCGCTCCCTTTTGCCACGCATCGGACAGCGCCACGAGGTGGTCGATGTCCACCTCGCTCGCGCCTCCCCGCTCAAAGTGCACGCTTGTACCGGTGTAGGGATCGGCGAGGTCGCCGGCCATCACCTTGCACGAGCCGCTCATCACCTTGTGCGTGAGGCGCAGCTTGAGTTGGTCGTTACGCGTGTCGCATCCGTTGCGGTCCACGTCTACCCAGGCGTTGCCGAACTGCTCGCGCGCGTAGCCCGTCTTGGCCGCGCGGCCCTTCACGGTGAGCGCACGGGCCGCGGCGAGCGCTGTGCCCTCCTTCACGGACTTCTTGGGCCCGACGCTGTGGCTGGGTTCCGGCCGATCCGTGGGCTCCGGTGACGCCGCGGGTGTGGACGACGCTGCGGGTGCGGAAGGCCTCGCGGTGGGGGAGGGCGCCACGCTGGGCAGCGGGGAAGGCGTAGACGCCACATTCCCCGCAGGTGCGGGTTGGGCAGACGTCACAGGAACGGGTTCGGTGGGTTCCGAGGGCACCTGTGCCTGCGTGGTCTGCTGAGCGGCCCGGCCATCGCGGTGCTGGTCATTGGCCCCGCCCACCGCCACCAGCGTGCCGAACACGAGAACCGCCGCGCACGTCCACACGACCGCCTTCAGGGTCCCCCCGCGCCCAGAGGCCGGCGCTGATACGGGCACCTGCGTGTGGGTGTGTTCGGTCCAGGCGGCGCCATCCCAGTAGCGCAGCTCGGTGGGCACGCGAGGGTCGGGCGCGTACCAGCCCGCAGGCGCGTTGCTCATGTGTCCCCTCAGACGTGTAGTACTCGTCAGACTAGGCACCGGTACGCCGCGGGAACAGCCAGTGTGACGAAGTGCATGACCGGCCAGTCGCCACGGCGCCACGCCGAGCGGGGGTTAGGCTCGCGACGTGACTTCTGCCGGGGGCGCTGGGCGGCCCGATGACCGTGGTGCGCCCGGTGCGCGCCGCCCCATGCCGCCGTCGATTCCACCGCGCCCGCCGAGCGCTCCTCAACCGGCACAGCGCCAACCCGTGCAGCGCCAACCGGCACCGCGTCAACCCGCACCCCGCCCACCGATACCGCACCAACCAAGCCGGCCACCGGCGTCGGGCATGCCAAGCGAGCCACAAAGGAAGCGGCACTGGCGCCGCCGCTGTGGTGTGGTGGTGGCGATCCTGCTCGTGCTCGCGCTGCTGGTGGGGCTCTTCGCGTACTCGTGGGTCAACAAGCGCATCCAGCATGTTGACGCCCTGAGCGGCGCGGCGGATACGGCTGGGCAGACGTACCTCATCGTGGGCTCGGACTCGCGGGAGGGCTGGAAGTACGACGACGGCACAACGGGCGCCCGCACGGACACGATCATGGTGCTGCACAAGGCGCCCAATGGCGTGGTGAATCTCATCTCCATCCCGCGCGATTCCTACGTAGCGATTCCCGGCCACGACAAGAACAAGATCAACGCGGCGTTCGCCTACGGCGGCGCGCAATTGCTCGTGGAGACCGTTGAGGAGCTCACGGGGTTGACCATCGACGCCTACATGGAGGTGGGCCTCACGGGCGTGGCCGATCTCGTGGACGCGCTCGGCGGCGTGGAGCTGTGCTACGACGAAGACGTGGACGACTGGCGCTCCAAGCTCGAGTGGACGGCGGGCTGTCACGTTGCTGACGGCGACACCGCGCTCGCGTTCGCGCGCATGCGGTATAGCGACCCTCTGGGGGACATCGGCCGGGCGGCCCGCCAGCGTCAGCTCGTGGGGGCGGTAGTGGACGGCGTCTTCACCAAGCAGGTGGTGGCCAACCCGTTCCACGCCATGCGCGTGGCCGACTCGGGCCTGCAGGCCTTCCGTGTCAGCGATGGCACCGGCCCGTTCCAGTTGGCGCGCATTGCGCTGACCTTCCGCGCGGGCCAGGGCGACCACGCCGTCACGGGCACTCCTCCCATCAAGGACTGGGGCTACAAGGTGAAGGGCGTGGGTTCCACGGTGCTGTTGGATCCGGACACCCTCGACCAGTTCTGGAGTGACGTCGCCACGGGAGCGTTCGAGCCCGGCAGCGAGGTGGGTGGGCTCGAGTAGCCCGCGGGCCTCAGTGCCCCGCGTAGCCGCGGATGCGGCGCTGTTCGGCATTGCCGATTCCCCAGCGCACGCCCGTGGTGGCGATGGCTCCCGCAAGCGGCCCGACGCTGCGGTTGAGCGCCCCTGACACGCCAAGTTCGTCTTGGGCCCAGCGGGGAAGCAGCGCCACCGCGCCTGAGGCGAGCAGCTTGTAGGCGGGGCGGGCCGCCCACGGCAGCGGTGGTTCCTTGAGAAGGAAGCGCGCGGTGTCGAGGGCCGCGTCGGTGGCCTCGAGTTCTGGCCGGTATGCCTCCAGGAACTGGGCAAGTTCGGCTACCGACTGCGGCACGTCAACGGCGCCCAAGGCGGCCGCGACGCGGCCCGACTGCGCCACGTACTCGTCGGCTCCGGCCGCATCCAGCGGCCGTTCGCCGTAGCGCTGGTGCGCGGTCAAGAAGGAATCGGCCTCGGCGATGTGCACCCACGTGAGCAGGTGCGGATCGCTGGCGCGATAGGGACGCCCGTCTGCCAACTTGCCGCGCACGCGATCATGCACGGCGCGCACGCGGTCCACCATGTCCTGGGCATCGTCCGCCGCACCAAACGTGGTGAATGCCAGGAAAGTCGAGGTGCGCGCAAGCCGCCCCCACGGATCCCCGCGATACCCGGAGTGCCCGGCAACCCCCGCCATGGCCAGCGGATGCAGCGACTGGAGCAGGAGCGCCCGCAGCCCGCCAACGAAGGTTGAGGCGTCGCCGTGCACGCGGCGGATGGGGCTTCCCGGTGGAAACCAGCGCTCACCAGGGGTGTTGTGCACGCGTGCGCGAGCGTCGTAGCCGTTGGGCCCGGCGATGCGCGTGAACAGCGCGTCACCCAGCCGTTCGCGCGTGCGCTCGATGGGTCCGCGAGTGGTGGTCACCTGTCCAGTATTGCGCGGCGCCTAGAAGTCCCGGGCCACCTGTGCCAAGAGCCGCGCCCCGTACCCCGTGGCGCCTGCGGAGCGCCACGCGTCGTCGGCCTCGGCCTGCATCGTTCCGGCGATATCCAGGTGTGCCCATGGCGTGTCGCCAACGAACTCGCTGAGGAACAGCGCCGCGGTGGTGGCACCGGCAAAGGGCCCGCCGAGGTTCGCGATATCGGCGATGTCGGAGTCGAGCTGCTTGCGGTACTTCTTCTCGAGCGGCATCTGCCACACGGGCTCGTCAACGGTCTCGGCGGCGGCGCGAACTCGGTCCACAAGCGCCTGGTCGTTGCCGAACAGCGCGGCGGTGGACTTGCCCAGCGCCATGAGCGCCGCGCCCGTGAGCGTGGCGATGTCGATCACCGCGTCCACGTCATCCTCCGTGGCCAGCACCAGCCCATCCATCATGACCAGGCGACCCTCGGCGTCGGTGTTCTTGACCTCCACGGTCTTGCCGCCGCGCGCCACGAGCACGTCGCCCAGCTTGGTCGCCGAACCGGACGGCATGTTGTCCGTGCACATGAGCCACGCGGACACATTCGCGCTCACGCCAAGGTCGCGCAGCGCGGTGAAGGCGCCAAGGATGGCCGCCGCCCCGCCCATATCGATCTTCATGAGCAGGTGCATGGGGTCGGAGGGCTTGAGCGAGATGCCGCCAGAGTCGTACATGATGCCCTTACCCACCATGCCAAGGTGCCCCTCGCCGCCCCCGCGGTATCGCAACACGATCATGCGCGGCTCTTCCACCGAGCCGGCGTTGACCCCCAGCAGTCCGCCGCAGCCCAACGCGATCAGCGCCGCCTTGTCGTAGGTTTCCACGTCAAAGCCAAAGGCCGCGCCGAGCCGGGTGGCCTCGTCCGCCATGTTCGTTGCGGTGAGGAATCCCGCCGGGGTGTTCGCGAGGTCGCGGGCCACCACGGCCGCGCGCACGCCCGGTTGGGCCGCCGCAATGCCCGACGCTATGGTCGCCTCGTCCGCGCCCGGCACCACCACCGTCAGCTCGGACAGTGCGTGGTCCTTTGGCTTCGCTTGGAGCGCGCGGTACCGATAGCGGGCGAGGGTTGCGCCTTCCGTCACGGACTGGGCCACGGCGTCGGCCGGAAGCGAGAGGCCGGCGGCGACAATGGCGAGCGAGCCGCCCTTCTTTGCCGTGGCGCGGGCGGCGCTCGCGGCGCCGTCGCGTACGGAGTTGACGGTCACCTCGGCAGCGGCGCCGAGACCCACGAGAACCACGGGGCTGCCGGCCTTGGCCAGCACAATGCTCGATCCGGACTCGGCCTCAAATCCCGCAAGCGCAAGCGCGTCACGGTCGAGGCCGATGTCTCCGGGCAGGTCGCCGTCGGTGGTGACCAAGAACGCCACTGCGTCCACGGCAGGCGGTACGTGCGTAGCGGTCGTGACGTGCGCGAGCGCGGCAAGCGATGGGACGGGCGTGAAGCCCTCTGGAACCAGTTTGTGTGGCGCGTGCGTCATGGTCACTCCCTACCTCGATGGTTGTACTTCCGAGCGTAGTGACCCTGGTGCCCAACCGCGCACCGGCCGGGCGGCACAGTACTGTGGCGAATGTGACGCCGATCGAGATCACCTTCATCATCCTGGCCGTGGCGGTCGTGGCGTTCATCACCGGTCGGATCCCCATTGCAATCGTTGCCGTGGGCGTGTCCGTGTCCCTCTGGGCAACGGGGGTGCTCACCGTTGGTGAGGCACTAGCCGGGTTCGGTGATCCCACGGTGATCTTCATCGCGAGCCTCTTTGTGGTGAGCGAGGCGCTCAATGCCACGGGGGTGACGGCGTGGGCGGGTCAACAGGCGGTGGCGCGAGGCGGCACACGGCGGGTGCCGCTCCTCATCACCATCAGCGTGCTCGTTGCCTTGCTGACCGCCCTGATATCGGTCAACGGCGCGGTTGCCGCCTTGGTGCCGCTTGTGGTGGTGGTGGCGGTGCGCGCGGGGCTGCCGCCGTCCCAGCTGCTCATGCCGCTCGCGTTCGCCGCTCACGCGGGATCGATGCTGGCGCTCACGGGAACTCCCGTGAACATCATCGTCTCTGAAGCCGCCGTCGATGCGGGGGAGCGGCCGTTCGGCTACCTCGAGTTCGCGTGGGTGGGGGTTCCGCTGGTGGTGGGCACGGTGCTCATCATGGCGGTGTTCGGGAAGCGGCTCTTGCCGCACAATGCTCCCGCGGAGTTGCCGGCGGACATCGCGGCGCTCACGCGCGCGCTGCGTACGGACTATGCGCTGCCGTCCACGGTGCCGCTTATCGACGACACCGAAGGGGTCTCGGAAGTGGTGATCCCTCCGCGGTCGCCGCTCATTGGCACCCACCTGTTTGTGGGGCAGGCCACGCCGTCCGGAGACCTTGTGGTGTTAGCCATCAACCGCGGCGGTGAGCCCCTCGAGGGCATGGGTGTGACGCTCGTCGCTGGCGATTCCGTGTTGGTTCGCGGCACGTGGGAGCTCTTGGAACGTCACACAAGCGGGCCCGAGGTGCTCGTGGTGGACGAGCCCGAGACCGTGCGCAAGTCGGTGCCGCTGGGTCCAGGCGCCACACGCGCCATCATCATCCTCGCGGCAATGGTGGTGCTGCTGGTCACGGGGTGGGTGCCGCCCGTGATTGCCGGACTGCTCGCGGCGGGAGCGGTGATCCTCACGGGCATCTTCACCCCGGTGAAGGCGTACAAGGCGGTGCAGTGGACAACGGTGCTGCTCGTGGCCGGCATGATCCCGTTGTCCACGGCCTTCACGTCTACCGGCGCCGCAGACCTCATCGCCTCGCACATGATGGACATCATCGGAGACGCACCAGCCCAGGTGGCGCTCTTGGTGATCTGCGTCTTCACGGTGATCCTTGGCCAACTGATCTCCAATATGGCCACGGTGCTGGTGGTGCTGCCCATCGCGGTGTCCCTGGCCGCTGACCTGCATCTGTCGCCGCTGCCGTTCCTTATGGCGCTCACGGTTGCGGGCGCCGCCGCCTTCCTCACGCCCGTTGCCACGCCGGCCAACACCATGATCTTCGAGCCCGGCGGCTACCGCTTTGGCGACTACTGGAAGCTGGGGCTGCCGCTGTTGCTGTTCTTTGTTGCCATCGCGGTGCTGTGGGTTCCGGTGATCTGGCCCTTCTAGGGGCGCGCGAGGCCCGACGCTAGACTTGCCGGTCGTGACCCTTACCTCCGGGCGATCGCGAGATCTGCTCACCGCGTGGACAGTGGTGCTGCTCGTTTCCGGTCAGGGATTTCGCTACCTTTGCGGCGTCGCCGGGTATTCGATCCTCGCCATCGCTACGGTCGTGCTGCTCGTCTTCGCCTTTCGCCCCACGTGGACCAAGCTCAAACCGCCGCTCCTCATCGGTTCGTTCGTTGGCCTCACGGCGCTGACCATGGCCTGGTCTGCCACGCGAGCGGTGACGGTTCTCGCCGTGGTCGCACTCATCATCACCACCGCGATAGCGCTCATGACCGCCCGCGGCACCACGAGTGGGCACTACATGGTGCTGCTGTATCGCGGGCTGCAGGCGAGCCTTGCGTTGGGGCTGGTGTTCGAGCTCTTCGTGGCCCTCGTCATCCGGCGCCCCATTCACCCCGTGGTGAGTGACTTCTCCAAGGTCGCCCAGGAACACGCGGACCACGCCGCCATCTGGTGGTCCCAGAATCTGCTGTTCGACGGCGGCCCCATTCAAGGCTTTGTGGGCAACCGCAACCCCTACGGTGCCATTGCGCTGCTCGCCGGGATCATGGCATTCGTCATGCTGCTCGAGCGGCGCGTGAGGCGGCGCGATGCCATCGCGACGCTCGCCGCGGCGCTCGTGGTGCACCTGCTGACACGGTCGGCAACGGTCACCGTGGCGTTGCTGTACGTGGTGCTTCTGGCCCTGTCCGCATTCGCGATTCGGCGTGCACCGATGGCCTGGAAGCGGCCCATCTCCTTCGCCACCTTGGCGCTCACGGCCGTGGGCGGCGTGCTCACCATCAAGTATCGCGACATGATCTTTGACCTGCTGGACAGGTCTCCCGACGCGACGCATCGGGCCGATATCTGGTTGCAGGTGGTCCACTACGCGCAGCAGCGCCCCGAAGGCTGGGGCTATGTGGGCTATTGGCCCATCTGGTCGGATCCGTACGCGTCGATAGTCGACTCCACGGGCGTGGTGGCCGCCCACGCGCACAATGCCTACCTCGATGCCTGGTTGCAGACCGGTCTCATCGGGATGGTGCTGTTCTTGGTCATCATGGTGCTGCTGTTTGGCGGCACGTGGCGGCTCGTGGAGCGCGCCTCGCGCGGCGACACCTTCATCCCCGTGGCCTGGGCACTGCTTGCGGCGGCCATGGCGATCCAGGGGCTCACAGAATCGCGCCCGCTCGTAGAGGGCGGGTGGTATCTCATCGTGGCGTTGTTCTGCCTTGGCCCCCAGCTGTTCACGCTGACGATCGTTGACGAGGAACTGGTGCATTACGGCTCGCGCGACCGCGAGCCACCGCCCCGTAGTTGAGGCCCCTAGTGCGCGGCCTTCTTGGCCTGCTTCTTGGCCGCGGCCTCGTCGGCCTTGCGGCGAGCGGCGGCATAGGCCGCTGCGCCCACGATCCCCGCCTGATTGAACAGCTCCGCCGGAACAATCGGAGCGCGCAGGCGCAGCTTGGGAAGGAACATGTCATGCTCCTTCGACACTCCACCGCCCACGATGATGAGGTCTGGCCACAGCAGCTTCTCCATCTCGGAGTAGTAGCGCTGCAGCTTGGCGATCCACTGGTCGTCGGTGAGGTTGTGGCGCTCGCGCGCGGATTCCGCCGCCCATTCCTCGGCGTCAGCGCCGTCCACCTGGATGTGGCCCAACTCCGTGTTGGGTACGAGAACGCCATCCACGATCAGGGCCGTCCCGATGCCGGTGCCAAGCGTGGTGATGAGCACAACCCCCTCATGCTTGTGGGCAACGCCGTAGAGAAACTCCGCGTAACCGGCAGCGTCGGCGTCGTTGAGCACGTAGACATCGTGGCCCGCGTAGTCACGAATGATGCCGCGCAGGTCTGTGCCGATCCACGAGGTGTCCACGTTCGCCGCGGTCTTGACGATGCCGTTCTGCACCACGCCAGGAAACGTCACGCCAATGGGTGTCTTGGGGCCCGGTTCGAACGCGGAGATGACCTGCGCCACCACCCGGGCCACAGCGTCGGGCGTGGACGGCTGCGGCGTAGGAATGCGGTGACGGTCATGCAGGAACTCGCCCTTTTTGAGGTTGACGGGCGCGCCCTTGATTCCCGAGCCGCCGATGTCGACCCCCAGTGCAACGTGCTTGCTCATGGCAGTGTCAAGACCTCCGGCCCGTCGTTGGTGATGTGAATCGTGTGCTCAAACTGGGCAACCCACGAGCCATCGTCGGTGACCACGGTCCAGCCGTCATTCCACTCGTGGTTGCGTTGGGAACCGAGGCACAGCATGGGCTCCACCGTGAAGATCATGCCCACCTCGATGATGTCCGCGTGGTACGGCGCGGCGTCGTAGTGGGGAATGACGAGCCCCGTGTGGAAGGCGGGACCCACGCCGTGACCCGTGTAGTCGCGCACGCTTTCCAGGCCGTGGCGTGCGGCGAACTTTTCGATGACCCTGCCGATGACGTTGACCTCGCGCCCCGGGCGGGCGGCATTGATGCCGCGCAACGTGGCCTCGCGTGCCACCTCCACGAGGGTGCGGGACTGCTCGGAGCCCTCTCCCGCGATGAAGGTGCCGCAATTGTCGCCGTGCACGCCGTCAAGGAACGCCGTGATGTCGACCTTCACCACGTCGCCGTCTTCGATCACGGTGGAATCTGGGATGCCGTGACAGATCACCTCGTTGACCGAGGTGCAGATGGCCTTGGGGAACGGCGGCCGTCCGGCGGATCCCGGGTAGCCGAGCGTGGACGGGTACGCGCCATGGTCGATGAGGAACTCGTGGCCGATGCTGTCGAGATCGTCGGTGGTGACGCCAGGGCGCACGTTCTCGCCCACGAGCGCGAGCGCCTGTGCGGCCAGGCGGCCGGCGGCCCTGATGCGTTCTACCGTCTCGGCGCTGTGCACGTCGCCGCCTTGCCAGCGGTCCGCCTTCTTCTTGCCCACATACGGCGGGCGTTGGATGCCCGCCGGCACGGATCGTACGGCCGACACGACTCCCTTGGTGATTGCTGAGCGCTCCGGGGTCATACCTGGCAGTCTATTGGTGGAGGCGATGGCCATGACAGACGACGTTCCCGGCAAGAGCGAGTACTTCTTCAATACCCGCACCAAGATGGTGGAGAAGGGCAGACAGAGCTCGTGGGAGCACCTCATGGGCCCCTATGACACCCCGGAGGAGGCGGCCAACGCACTGGAGACCGCGCGCAAGCGCTCGCAGGCGTGGGACGAGGACGACCGCCGCTGGAGCGAAGGCGACGAGGGCTGACTACTCGGTGAAGGTGTGCTCGGCCGCGGGGTACGTGCCGCCCTTGACCTCGGCGACGTAGCCGGAGGCAGCGTCGGTCATGGCCTGGCCGATGGCGCCAAACTGCTTAGAGAAGCTGGGGTGCCACTCGCCAACGCCTGCGGCATCGAGCCACACCAGCACCTGCCCGTCCGTATGCGGCCCGGCGCCGATGCCGATGGTGGGGATGTCGAGTGCAGCGGTGAGCCTCTGGGCAACGCCTGAGACGACCATTTCCAGCACGATTGCGAAGGCGCCGGCCTCTTGCAGGGCGAGAGCGTCGGCGAGCATGTCCTCGAAGGCGCCCTCGCCGCGGCCCTGGATGCGGCGACCGCCCAGGGCGTTCTCGCTTTGCGGAGTGAAGCCGAGGTGTCCCATGAAGGGGATGCCGGCGTCGGTCACGGCCTTGACTTGGCGGGCAATGCGGCGGCCACCCTCGAACTTGACGGCTGTTGCCCCCGTGCGCTTGATCATGTCCACTGCGGACAGCACGGCCTGTTCAGGGGAGGCTTCGTAGCTGCCAAAGGGAAGGTCGGCCACCACAAAGGCGCGCTCGGCGGCGCGCGCCACGGCGCGTGCGAACGGCACCATCTCGTCGATCGTCAGCGGCTGAGTGCCGCCGTATCCCAGGATGTTGTCCGCGAGCGAATCGCCTACGAGCAGCACATCCACCCCGGCGGCGTCGAAGGCGCGCGCGGTGGGGTAGTCGTAGGCGGTGAGCATGGCGATCTTCTCGCCGCGCTGCTTCATCTCACGGAAGTGGTGGATGCGTACCTTGGCCATGCGAACAACCTTACGGCCTCGTTCCCGCGCCCCCGCATCCTGTCGGTACACACGTGCCTCATCGCGTGCGTGAAACAGCACTGGTGTACCGACAGCATGCGGGCGCGGGCTTGCCGCGCGGCAGTGCAGGTGGTGGCGCTTGCCAGGGACGCGCTAGACCTCGCGCCAGCGGCTCGTGACGGGCAGGCGCCGGTCGCGGCCAAAGGCGAGGGCCGTCACCTTGGGCCCCAAGGGGTATTGGCGGCGCTTCCACTCTGCGCGGTCAACGAGCTGAAGCACGCGGTCAACCACGGCGGCATCAAAGCCGCGCGCGAGCAGCTCTTCGCGGCCCTCCGCGTGCTCCACATAGGCGTCGAGCACCTCGTCGAGAAGGTCGTAGGGCGGAAGGGAGTCCTGATCGGTCTGCCCAGGGCGCAGCTCGGCGGAGGGTGGCTTGGTGATGGAGTTCTCGGGAATCGGAGGCGTCTGGCCATGCCGCAGCGCCTCCTCGTTGCGCCATCGCGCCAGGCGCCATACGCGGGACTTGTCGATGTCCTTCAGCGGCGCAAAGCCGCCGATGGAGCCGGCATCGTAAATCGTCGCGTATCCCGTGGCGAGCTCGGACTTATTGCCCGGAGCGATCACGAGGTGACCCTCACGATTGGACACTCCCATGAGGATGACGCCGCGCACGCGCGCCTGCAGGTTCTCCTCGGCCACTCCCGTGAGCGCCAGGTCGTCTTGAAAGGCCGCCACCATCGAGGCAATGGGCTGCACCCGGTAGTCCGCGCCGAGCCGCTTGGCGAGTTCCGCGGCGTCGTCGCGCGAGTGATCGGACGAGTATGCGGACGGCATCGACACGCCAACCACATTGTCGCCCCCGATGGCATCCGCCGCCATGGCCGCGGTGAGTGCGGAGTCGATGCCACCGCTCATGCCGAGCACCACGGAGCGGAATCCATTCTTGACCACGTAGTCGCGCAGCCCCGTCACGCACGCGCGGTAGATCTGCTCATCATCGCTCGCGAAATCAACCACAGGGCCTTGATCTCCGGTGAGGTCCAGCACCAGCAGGGCGTCCTCGAAGCCGCCCGCGTTGGCCAGCCACGCGCCGTCCGCCCCCACCACAAAGGAGTGGCCGTCAAAGACGAGGTCGTCTTGGCCTCCCCACATGTTGACGTACGCCAGGGGAGCGCCCACCTGAGCCGCCCGACGCCGTGCCAGCTCCGTGCGCACGCGCCCCTTTCCCTCCTCGAAGGGGGAGCCGTTGAGCACGGCGAGGAGGTCAATGTCCGCGTCCGCGAGTGCCGCAACGGGGCCACCGTCTTGCCAGATGTCCTCGCAGATGACAATGCCGACGCGAGCCCCGGCGACCTCCACGATGCACGTTCCGTTGCCCGACGCAAAGATGCGGCGCTCGTCGAACACCCCGTAGTTGGGCAGGTGATGCTTGTCATAGCTGGCGACCGTGACGCCCCCGCGCAGCACGTGTGCGCGGTTGGTGGGGGCACCGTTGGGTGCGGTGCCAAGCGAGCCGAGCACCACCGTGAGGTCCCCAAGCCCCTCGCCGGCGAGGTCCGCGGCAATCTGGGTCACGGCGTCGGTCGCCGCGCGCTGGAAGCTGGCACGCAGCGCGAGGTCCTCGATGGGGTAGCCGGTGACGACCATCTCGGGCAGCAGCAGCAGTTGCGCCCCGGCGCTAGCGGCGCGGCGTGCGGATTCGCGTACAAGTGCCGCATTACCAGCGATGTCGCCCACGCATGGGTTGACTTGAGCGAGGGCTATCCGGAGCGCAGGCATGGCGTCAGACTACGCGGCGCCCGGCACCCGCACACGTCACACGGCGGAAACATCGATAGGGCAGGATAAGGACATGGACAAGCAGCAGGAGTACGTGCTTCGCAGCGTCGAGGAGCGCGACATTCGGTTCATTCGCCTGTGGTTCACGGACGTGCTCGGAATCCTCAAGTCGGTGGCGATCGCCCCGGCAGAGCTGGAGAACGCGTTCAGCGAGGGGATCGGCTTTGACGGCTCCGCCGTGGAGGGCCTCACTCGCGTGTACGAGGCGGACATGATCGCCAAGCCGGACCCCGCAACCTTCCAGATCCTGCCGTGGCGAGGCGATCGCCAGGGTGCGGCGCGCATGTTCTGCGACATCTTCACCCCGGACGGGCAGGCCGCCCTGAGCGATCCTCGCCAGGTCCTCAAGCGCACGCTTGACCGCGCATCGCAGCAGGGATTCACGTTCTACACGCATCCCGAGATCGAGTTCTACCTGTTCGAGTCGCCGATCGATGGGCAGATTCCCAAGCCCGTTGACAAGGCCGGCTACTTCGACAACGTTCCGCGCGGCACGGCGCACGAGTTCCGCCGTACCGCCATCACCATGCTTGAGTCGATGGGCATTTCCGTGGAGTTCAGCCACCATGAGGCGGGCCCAGGCCAGAACGAGATCGACCTTCGCTACGCAGACGCGCTCACGATGGCGGACAACATCATGACGTTCCGCACCGTCATCAAGGAGGTGGCGCTCGAGCAAGGCGTGTTCGCGTCCTTCATGCCCAAGCCGCTTGCCGACGGCCCCGGCTCCGGCATGCACACCCACATGAGCCTTTTCGAGGGCGACCGAAACGCGTTCTTTGAGCCCGGAGTCGATCATCAGCTCTCCACCGTGGCTCGCCAGTTCATGGCCGGTCTGCTGCGCCATGCGCCTGAGATCACCGCGATCACCAACCAGTATGTGAACTCGTATAAGCGACTGTGGGGCGGGGCGGAGGCACCCTCGTACGTGTGCTGGGGCTCCAACAACCGATCCGCCTTGGTGCGCGTGCCCATCCACAAGCCGGACAAGGGCCAGTCCACGCGAGTGGAATACCGAGCCATGGACGCGGCCGCCAATCCGTACCTGGGCTTTGCGGTGCTTCTGGCTGCCGGCCTCAAGGGCATCGAGGGTCACTACGAGTTGCCCGAGGGCGCCGAAGACGACGTCTGGGAACTGTCTGCGCAAGAGCGTCGGGCCATGGGCTACGAGCCGCTGCCAGCGTCGCTCGCGGACGCGGTGGCGGTGATGGAGAAGTCGGAACTGGTCGCCGAGACGCTGGGGGAGCGCGTCTTTGACTTTGTGCTGCGCAACAAGCGTGCCGAGTGGGAGGCGTACCGCGCCCAAGTCACGCCGTTCGAGTTGCGCCAATACCTGTCCGTTCTCTAGGCGGCAGAGGACCCTGGCTAGGGTGATGTGGTGAGCACGCGCGAGGTCTCGCTCGCCACCCGGCTACGGCGCTCGGGGGTGGCGGATCCCGAGCGCGCGGAGCGCCTCCTCGCTGAGATCGTGGCGGTGGCGGGAGTCACCATCGATGACCCGCCCCGCGCGCTGTCCTATCTGGCCGATCCCGACGCCGGGCTGCTTCAGCTGCTCCGGCTCGCCGAATCTGCCCGCGACGCGGGGACGCTCGATCAGCTGGCCGCGCTGCGGGAATCGATTGGCGGCGGCAGGCTGGGAGTGCTCCTAGGTGGCTCCGTTGCGCTCGGCGACTTTCTCATCCGTCACCCCGCCTACGTTGCCGACCTCGCCGAGCCCGTTCAGGGGCAGGGCTTCGCCGGCGTGGACGTGCGCCGCCTGCTGCTGGAGGCGGTCGGCGCCGATGCCGCGTCCCCGGCCCCTGTGGCCGCCATGCACGGGCCCGACGCTGTGGCGGCCATGCGTATCGCCTACCGCAGGGCGTTGCTCCGGATAGCGGCAGACGATCTTTTCAGCAGCGAGCCGACCTCCCTGTTTCCCGAGGTGGCCGCGGCTCTCGCGGACCTGGCCGCCGCCGCCTTGGAGGCCGGCCTCGCGATCGCTCGTGCCGCGGAGCCGGCGCATGCGAGCACTCGCCTCGCGATCATCGGGATGGGCAAGTGTGGCGCTCGCGAGCTCAACTATGTCTCGGACGTGGACGTGATCTTCGTTGCGGAGCCCGCTCAAGGCGTCAGTGACGAAGAGTCCCTCAAGGTGGCAACCCGGCTTGCCACGGCCGCGGCGCGAGCGTGCGACGCCCCTGGCTCGGAGCCGCCCTTGTGGCAAGTCGATGCTGCGCTGCGACCAGAGGGCAAGGACGGCCCCTTGGTGCGTAACGTCGGCTCGCATGCCGCGTACTACGAGCGGTGGGCGCACACATGGGAATTCCAGGCGCTGCTCAAGGCGCGACCCATCGCGGGGGACCCCGAGGTGGGCCGCGCCTACCTTGACGCCGTGTGGCCGATGGTGTGGACGGCGGTGGAGCGCGAGGGCTTCGTGGAGTCCGCCCAGGCCATGCGCAGGCGGGTGGAGGAGCACGTGCCGCGCGAACACGCAGACCGCCAGATCAAATTGGGGCCAGGTGGACTGCGAGACGTGGAGTTCACCATCCAGTTGCTCCAGTTGGTGCACGGCAGGGCGGACGCGTCCTTGCGTCTGCGCGGCACGCTCGAGGCGCTGCGTGCGCTGCGCGCCGGTGGCTATGTTGGCCGCGCCCAAGCGGCGTCGATGGACCGTGCGTATCGGCAGCTCCGCGTGTGGGAGCACCGCCTGCAATTGCGCAAGCTCTCGCGCACCCACCTCATGCCCGCGGATGAGGAGGGTCTGCGCGTGCTGGCGCGAGCGTCGGGCTTTGCCACGGTGGAATACATGACCGAGGTATGGGCGGATACCAGGCGTGATGTGCGCGCCATGCACCTGGAGATGTTCTACCGGCCCATCCTGCCGCTCGTGGCGCGGCTCAGCGCGGACGAGGCGGCGCTCAATGACGACGCCGCTCGTGACCGCCTAGCCGCCGTGGGCTTCCATGACCCAAGCGGCGCGTTGCGGCATATCGTGGCGCTCACCGACGGAGTGTCGAGGCGAGCGCTCATCCAGCGCCAGCTGTTGCCTGCGATGATCGACTGGTTTGCGCAGGGTGCCGATCCCGATGCCGGTCTGCTCGCCTTCCGGCAGCTGAGCGATCACGTGGGGGACGCACACTGGTACCTCAAGCTCTTGCGGGACTCGGGGACGGCGGCGCAGCGGCTTGCGCGGTTGCTGTCCACCTCCGGCTATGCGGCAGGGGCATTGCTGGCATCGGCGGAGTCGGTGACCTGGCTCGACGATGACGCCGAGCTGGAACCGCGCGACTTTGCCCGGCTGTGGCGAGAGGCAGATGCCATTCTCACGCGCTCACAAGACCACGATCAGGCGATCACGGCCTTGCGTGGGCTGCGCCGGCGTGAGTTGTTGCGCATCGCCGCCGCCGACGCGCTCGGGCTCATCAACCCCTCGGACGCCACGCAAGCGGTCACCGCCACCGCCGACGTGCTCGTGGAGGGCGCGCTGCGTGTGGCGCGCGCGGCGGTCGCGAAGGAGCGCGGCGAGGACAACATGCCGCACCGGATGATCGTGGTGGCCATGGGCCGGTTTGGCGGCATGGAGATGACCTATACGTCCGACGCCGATGTTCAGTTTGTCTGGGACGGTGGGCCGAGCGAGGCGCAAGCGAGCGCGGTGCAGGTGGCGGTGCTCGTGCGCCAACTGCTCCAGTCGGTGGGATCGCAGCCGCCGCTGGCCATCGATGCAGACCTGCGCCCCGAGGGCAAGAACGGCCCGCTGGCGCGGTCCCTTGGCTCGTGCACCGAGTACTACGGACGCTGGTCCGATCCTTGGGAGGCGCAGGCGCTCTTGCGGGCACGGCCGTGCGCGGGGGATAGCGAGTTGCGAGAGGCGTTCGCGGCGGCCATCGCCCCCGTGCGCTTTCCTGAGCACCTGACAGAGGCGGCCATGAAGCACATGCGCACCCTCAAGGCGCGCATGGAGTCGGAGCGCCTGCCGCGGGGTGTGGACCCTCGGCGCCATCTCAAGCTGGGCCCCGGGGGGCTCTCCGATGTGGAGTGGACCGTGCAGCTGGTGCAACTTCAGCACGGCCACGACCATCCACAGCTGCGCACCACCCAGACCCTTGCCGCGCTCGACGCCGCCCAGGCGGCGGGCCTGATGAGCGCCGCCGACGCGCAGACCCTCGCCGAAGCATGGCGCCTCGCCACCGACCTTCGCGGCGCCATGGCGCTGCGCAAATCGGCGGCGCTTCACGGTGCTGCGCGGGATTCCGATGTGCTCCCGAGCGACGTGCGCGAGTTGGGCGTGCTTGCGGACATCACCGAGGCGGGGCAGTCCGGCGCACAGCTGGATGAGGTCTATGCGCGCACCGCCCGCCATGCACGTGCCGTCACCGAGCGACTCTTCTACGGCTGGGATACGGCGTGAGAGGGCTGCGGACCATGGCGTCCGCGCTGTGCATCGTCGTCGGCGCGCTCCTGCTGGCCACGTGGGGAGCGAGCACCGCCGCGCTCGCCGCGCTTGAGGACGGCACGATCATCGAGGACGCCACCGCTCGTGTCATCGCCACCGAAGCCGCCCAGAACGTGGTGGTCGAGGCGGGCACCGATCGCGTCCTGGAGGCGCTCGCCGGAGTTGGCGTCTCTACTGATATCCCTGGTATGAGGGCTCTTGTGGAGTCGCTCATCGCGAGTGTGGTGAGTTCGCAGGGCTTCGCCGACGCCACGCATGCGCAGGCAGCGGCGGTGCGCCAGCAGGTGGTCAAGCAGCTTCAGGACGGCGGCACGGGACCCATTACGGTGTCGCTGGACTTCTCCGTGGAGGTGAACGCAGCCCTGACCTCGCTGCCACTGGTGGGCGATTCGCTGCCCTCGGTTTCCGTGCCGCCGGTGCCGGTGGAGGTCATGGATGCCCAAACGGCCGACGCTGCGCGCACCACGTGGGGGTGGCTCGAGACCGCGCGTGCGTGGTGTGGCTGGCTAGGGCTTGGGTTCTTGGCGCTCGGCATCGTCGTCAGCTTCCGCAAGCGCTGGTATGCGGCGAAGGTGGCGTTGGCCGTTGCGGCGATGAGCGCGGGGGCGTGGCTCGTTCTCAGGTGGGTGGACGCGAGCACGGTGGCGACGTGGCTTCCGGGTGAGGGCCTTGCGGACGCCGTGCTGGTCGACATCGCCGACCATGCCAAGGCGAATGTGGCCTCCACCATGGGTTGGGTGGCGCTTGGTGCGATGATGATGGCAGCGGTGCTGCTTGTTCTCGCACGGAGCGGTTCTAAGGGGAAGTCATCATGAAGACCCTGCGCATCATCTCGGCCGCATTCTTAGTGTTCTTGGGCGCGATGCTGTGCGTGGCATGGGTCGTGGCAGGCAAGGCGGTGGCCGCCATCGAGTCGGGCGAGGCCGCGAACAACCTCACCGAGAAGCTGCTCGAGGATCCCGACTTCTCAGGGCTCGCCTCGCAGGCCGTGGTGAATGGGTTGGACCGGCGAACTGAAGGGACGTTTGTCAATCGCCTCGTCACCGCCTTGCGGCCAGAGCTCGAATCCATCGTTCAAGGAGTGCTTGGGTCCGATCGCGTCAACGAAGCGGTGACTAACTCGGTGGATGTGGTGTCCACTCAGTTGACCGATGAACTCACGCAGCCCAACCGCCCGTCGGCGCCGTTTGTGTTGCACATCGACCTCAGCGATCGCGTGAACCAGCGCATCGACGACATCCCGGTGGTCGGCACATTCATTCCCGATGTCACCGTGCCGCCTCTTGATCGCGAACTCATCGACGCGGCGACGTTTGATCAGTTGCGGTCCATCTACGGTGCGCTCAAGCTGGTGGCCGGCTGGGGCCTCGTGGCAGCAATCGCGCTGGTGGTCGCTGGGTTCTTTGTGGCGCCGCGCAGCCGCTGGTATTGGCCGCAGGCGCTCCTTGGTGCTGCGTTTGTGGTGCTCGCCATGGCGATCGCGGTGCGGCGCGTGGTGCCGAGTCAAGTGGCGAACGCG
>Ga0222423_1000431_pt1 | contig 30092 bp, 23 predicted proteins | sample 3A0metagenome_FD_182472 | JGI IMG/M metagenome (GOLD analysis project Ga0222423, IMG submission 182472) | Enriched microbial communities from leaf-cutter ant dump, University of Wisconsin, Madison, United States - 3A0 (version 2) | ecosystem: Environmental > Terrestrial > Nest > Insects nest >...
GAGTTCCCACACGATCATTCACAAAAATGAACAATCGAATGGTTGTCTTTAAAAGAGACCGCATCAACGTCGAATAGCCTTCCTAGACTACCGCCGCCTGCGTTTCCCTTTCCAATCTCACAATGTCAAAGACCTAAACAACCAGACCAGCCCAGCCAGCCCGGCGAACAACTTTACCTAAGCTGTCAGAAGGAAGCGGCGTATATAACCGCTTTAAATTTCCAGTCAAGTCGTTTTCTAAAAAACTTTCTTAACCGATCCGCTTGGCGCCCATCGTTGCCTCAGAGCTTCCCCAGCGGGGAGAGCGGCGTATATAACCGCTCCAGTTTTTCAGTCAAGCCTTTATTTTAAAAATGTTTTTCAACACCAAAATCAAAACCTGACCCGCAAATTCCGAAGCTCGTAAGCTCCGTCATGTGCAGAACGGCGTAACTACGCACTCCCCCCACCAGAGTCAACCGACCAAATTCATAAAAGCGTCAAAATCCCCGATTCACCCACAGGGAAGAGTGTTTGCCCCTCTACCCCCGGTTCTCAGCACTCAGAGACAGTTTCAAGAGGATGGCACCTGAGGCGAGACGGCCCCAACAAGAAAGGCTCCGGCAAAAACCGGAGCCTTTCTCTCTGTGTCTTATCTGCCGATCAGAACTTGACCGTCAGATCCATGAGGAAGCGCCGCCCGTAATATTCCAGATCGCCGGTGCGCTGACGCTGATAGTCGGTATAGACCTCGGAAGGCGTATCCAGCAGGTTACCCGCCTGAAAACGCACCGAAACCGCTGGCGTCACCGCATAGGAGGCCGAGAAATCGAGCGTCGTCGAGGGCCTGACCCGCACCAGCGCGGTCGAGTCCCAGCCCATCAGGGCCGTATATTCGCTGTTATATTTGGCCCCCAGACGCGCCTCGAAGCCATTGGCCGAATACCACAGATCGAAGATCGCCGTCTGATCGGCAATGCCGACCATCGGCAGAGGATTATCCCCCGGCACCATTTCCCTGATGTCGGAACTGACCAGCGCCAGATTGGCATAGACGCCCATATCGCGCAGAACCGGCACATCGCTGATCAGGCTGAACGGCGACTGAAGGGTGAATTCGACCCCCGAAATATGCCCGCCCTTATCCGAATTGACCGGTGAAGTCAGGGTGTAGTTATTGCCATCAATGGTTTCTGCCCGCTGGTTATAGCCCACATAGTTGCTGACCTTCTTGTAATAGCCAGACACAGCAAACAGCGCTTCGGACGCGAAATACTGTTCATAGGAAATATCGAGCTGATCGGCCTCGAACGGTTTGAGCAAGGGATTACCTGCCGATCCCGTATAGGGCTGATCCGGTGACAATGAGCGATTGACCCGCAACTCATTGAGTGGCGGACGCGACATGACACGCGCCGCCCCCAGTTTCAGATAGACAGATGGCCTGACCTCAAGGCTCACCGAAGCACTCGGCAGCACTTTCGTATAACTCACCCCTTGCGTGACGCGCGTAATCTCATCCTGAGGCACCCAGTTGTCCGGCGTTTCTTCAACCCAACGGGTAATGGTCGAATCGCCCGTCGAACGGCTTTCGACATCAACCACACGCACCCCGACGTTCCCGACCGCACGGGCATTGAGGAAGGTGGTATCGAAATTGCCCTGCACATAGGCTTCACCGATCTTTTCCGTCACTTCGGAATTGAAGGGAATGCTACCCGAATCTATCTGGCTGGCATTGGCACCATATACCGTAGCCAGCAGGCTGTCGAAATTGCCATCCAGCATGGCCGGAATGTCGAAGTTCTTGAACTCATAGGCCTTGAGGGTTGAGCCATCGACCATAACCCCCGCCAGTGGTGCCTGTTCTTCGTCATAGCCCACCGCTTCCGATTTCGTCCGGTCGGCAAAGCGCGCCCCAAATTGCAGGTTCGTCCAGAAATCACCATTGAAATCGCGGCGGAAATCAAGTTGGGCGGCGGTCAGTTCATCCTTGACCCGACCGGGATTCGCCGCACCAGCCTGAGGCGTAAAGGTGGCCGCATCCGGTTGCTGAGATACGCTGATATGCGGGTCTTCCCCCAGACGCCAGGTCATGCTTTCGGGCCAGTAATCCATCTCGACCGAGCGCCAGATATTTTCCCGCTCCGCCGTCGAATAGGACAGGTCTGCCGACACGATCCAGTTCTCGAGCGTCCACTTGCCGTTCAGCCCCGTGACCAGAAGTGTCTTGTCTTCCTCATATCGGGAAATAACCGACGTATATTTTGACCATTCCGTCGTCGCCCCGACCAGATCACCGTTGACGATGACCGGATTGGCAAAACTATCGACATTGGCCCCGTCCCAGTTGCCCCAGTTGCCGTCGCCATAATAGGCCTGATCCTGCTTTTCATCGATCTTGTATTTGGAATAGAGCAGGTCATAGGTCAGCTCGAACCGCTCGTTCGGGCGGTATTGCAGGCCTGCCGAGGCCCCCAGACGCTGGGCATCGAGGAACTTGGCCTGTGCGCCTGCGCCCCACGGCGTCGGCACATCGGCTCCGCCGGTAACGATCGGGCCGGTCATATCACCGGCGCGGATCGTATCGTCATTATAGCCCCAGCCGCGGAAACTTTCGTAGCCGTTCTTCTGGTTCTGACCGGTCAGGCCGATAACGAAGGCCAGCTGGTCATTGACCTTTTTGACCCATGACCCCGACGCGCGCCAGCCGGTGCGGTCATAGCCGGGAAATTCCGAACCGCCGTCATAATAGACCGTACCGGCGCGGGCGACGAACTCAGGCCCGCTATATTGCATCGGGCGGATGGTCTGAAGATCGACCGTGCCGGAAATCCCGCCGGACAACAGACGCGCTTCGGAAGATTTGTACACCGCCGCACCGGCCACCACTTCGGAAGGATAGATTTCCCAGCGCACATTGCGGTCAGGCTCAGAGGTCGCCACTTCGCGGCCATTGATCGTCCCCAGCACCATGCGCGGGCCGATGCCGCGAATGGCCGCCTGAGAATCATTGCCCCGGTCGCGACTGGTATTGACCCCCGGCAAACGGGCAAGGGTTTCGGCAATGGTCACATCCGGCAGGACGCCGATTTCCTTGGCCGAGACATATTCCGCCACCCCGCTATTGGCTTTTTTCTGGGCGATGGCATCGCGCATCGACCGGCGCATACCGACGACCACCACTTCCTGAGGCTCTTCCGCAGGCGCTATGCCCTGCGCCGTATCGGCATGGGAGGCCACATCCTGCGCCTGCGCCCGCGCCAGAACCACCACACGTCCGTCATTGGATTTCACCGTCAGGCCGGTGCCGCTGATCAGGTTTTTCAGCGCCGCCTCAGGGGTGAAACTGCCCTTGACCGCATTGGTACGCAGCCCCTCAAGATCGCTGCCGCTGGCCAGAATCTGCAAACCCGACTGGCGGGCAAAATCCTGCACCGCGCTGGCGGCAGGCTGAGGGGCGATATCGAAACTTCTGACCGTCTGGGCATAGGCCGCCGGTGCTGACAGGACGGCGACCGTCGCCGAAACCGCCAGGGCCATCCGTGACGATGTACCGAACAAATATGACATGTGCTTTTCCCGTTTATACTGGCGCAGACCTCAGGGTGGCCGGCCATGATTATGTTATGGATCAGACAGCCGCCGACAGATGACGGCCCTCACCCTCCCTGTTTCCTAAGATGCATCAGCCCGCTTTTTCCGCCGACAACAGACGATTTTTTGCGTCAGGACAGAGGGGCAGCCTTACCGATGACGATCCGCTCGCCATTGAGGGACACCGGCACCCCCAGCGCCTCATGCACGGCACGGGCAAAGGCTTCGGGCTGATCGTTACGGAACCAGCCGACCAGCGGCCTCCCCGCCAGCGCCCCGTCCGCCAGCACGATCTTTTGCCGGTTATAACGGTTGAACTCGGCAATCGCCGCATCGAGCCGGTCATTATCGAGCGCAATCTGCCCTTCGCGCCAGGCCAAGGCCCGATCCACCGTTTCCGGCCGGAAATCGGCTGTGGCTTCAGGCTTTTCAAAAGAGACAAAGGCCATATGCCCCGCCGTCAGGCTCAGGTCGATGTCCGGCGCGCGCTCGGAACTGACCCTGACCGTGCCTTCGGTAACCAGCACCTCAATGCCCTCGGCAAAGCGACGTACGCTGAAGGCCGTACCCACCGCCTGAACCCGCAGATGTTCGGCCTGCACCTGAAACGGCCGTTCGGGGTCTTTGGCGACATCGAACCATGCCTCACCCTTCAGCAGCCTGACCTCGCGCCGTTGCGGCTTCAGGGCCACCTCGATGCGGCTGTCGGTATTGACGCTGGCTATGGTCTGATCCTTCAGCGGCAGGCGGCGCAATTCCCCGACATCGGTTTGCAGGGCCAGCCGGTCACTCAGGCCTTCGCGGGCGATGAACCCTGCCGCCACACAGGCCGCTATCGCCCCCGCCGCGACCCGCCCGCCAATCTGGCGCCGCGTCAGTCCGGCAGCCGCCTTCGGGCGGTCTGTTTCATACTCTGACCCATATTCAGGCCCATATTCAGGCCCATATTCAGGTAAGGGCTGCTGCCCCGCGCCCATGACACTGGCGCGCCCCAGCATGGCCCAGGCCGCCTGCGCCCTGAGATAGGCCCCCTGATGACGGATATCGGCCCCATACCAGTCATCGAACTGCGCCTGCGCCTCAGGCGTCAGCGGCCCGGCTGCATGACGGGCGACCCAGGTGGCTGCCTGTGCATCTGCACCCTCAGTTTCCGCCATGACCCGTCCGTTTCGACTGCATCAGGGGGGCTTGCGGCTGTGTTCCGGCCACGGCTTCACCCTCGGCAATACGCGCCAGTATCAGGGTCAGGCCACGGGCGGTTTCCTTTTCCACCACATTTTCGCTGAGATCGAGCCGCGCCGCCGTCTCCGCCTGCGACAGGCCATGGATGCGCCGCAGGGCAAACACTGCCCGACAGCGCTCAGGCAGGCCTTCGATAAAATCCATCACCCGCGTCAGCTCGCGCCGGGCCGAAACCGTGTCTTCGGGCGAGGGCGTAATATCGAATGTCCCCAGATCGTCAATATTCTGCACCGTCGTGATAGACACCACCCGGTTTCGCCTGACCTGCTCCAGCAGGATATTGCGCGCCGTGCGGTACATATAGGCGCGCGGATTGGTGATATGCCGGAAACCGGTCTGACGCAGCAGGCGATAATACATCTCCTGCACCAGATCGTCACGCTCGGCTTCCGAAAGTCCGGCGCGCATCAGCCACTGCCGCAAACCGGCCTCATGCGGCATGATGTGCGTTCCGACAAAAGCCAGCCGCTCCTGATGCACACTCACGTCCTGCACACCGTCACCGGACGCCTCCGGCCACACCCTGTCTGTTTCATGATCTTCCCTGTCTGATATGCCGCCCGTCTGAATGCGGGCGATCAGCGACAGTAAAGCATGAGTTTCAGGCTTTGGCCAGACAATTGTATGACAATTGTCTGGCGTGCTTTCCGATAAGTGTGACGCCCTTTTCGGATTCAAAAGCGCGTCAAAACAAAAAATAAGAGCGTTGTTCCGATTCATTTTGGACGGAACACGCTCTGACCTGTGATCTTTTAACGACACGCACAGGGTCACGGCTTCAGCCGCACCCGCGTTGAGGCCGCAGGCACCACCAGTTCCGACGCCTCGGCATCGGCCAGACCCTCCGGTGTCGCCGCCACCCCGACCAGCAGCGTCGTCCCCGGCCTTTGCCAGCTCGTATAGACGAAATGACCACCGCGCCTTTGCATCGGCACCGCCAGGCCACCGGTAAAATCATCGGTAATATACAGAGACGCCTGCCCTTCATCGGCGACCACGAAGGTCATTTCCACCGGCAGCACATAGTCTGCCTTCGGCCAGTCGAGTACCGGCAGGGGCTTGCCGTCAAAGTCGAAGAAGGTGGCGTTTTCCCAGTTCGAACCTGTGCCCCAGCGGGTCTTGCACGATGTCGAAACCCACGCCGGTTCCCAGTACACGACCCCGACCCCACCATTATCCAGCGTCAGTTGCATCAGATCGTGCATATAGCGCGCCTGCCCCTGCGGCGTGACCTCATAGGGAGCAAAGGCCGAATCGGCCCCCATCAGATTGCCGTTCTGATCCTGATGCGCCTCGGTAAAGGGATAGGCGGTTTCCACCACCACCACATCCTTGCCGGGATAGGTATGGCGCACGCGGTTGATGACCGCCCCCAGTCCCGCCATGTCCATCTTCGACCATTTGCGATAATAGCTGATCCCGATCAGGTCATAGCCGTCAACGCCATGCCGCGTGGCCTCAAGGAACCACTGTTCGACATTTTCCGGCTGGGCGATATGCAGCATGATACGCGGCGTCTTCCCCGCCGCCTGACCGGCATCCTGAACCGCCCTGATGCCCGCCTTGAACAGGGTGGCATTACGTTCCCAGTTGATCGGCTTTTTCGGCTGGCCCTCGGTATAGGTCAGATCCCCCATCATCTCGCCATTGGTTTCATTGCCGACCTGCACCTGATCCGGCATCAGCCCCTCGGCATGAAGCGTCATCAGGGTGTCATAGGTGAACCTGTACAGCGCCTCGGCCTGCGCTTCGGTGGACAGGCCCGCCCAGGCCTTGGGCACCAGTTGCTTTTCTCCGTCGGCCCAGTCATCGGAATAATGGAAATCGAGCAACACCGGCAAACCGGCCTCTTTGGCGCGGCGCAAGGCACGCCGGACATCATTGAGATTGGAATAATCCGTCCAGTGCGGATCATTCCATAACCGGATACGAATCAGATTGGTGCCCGTCTGTGCAAACAGGCCATAGACATCGGCAGGTGTACCGTCCTTGCCGCGATACACCGCCCCGCAGTCTTCCATCTCGTTGACATAGGACAGGTCGCTGCCGAAATAATAGGCACGCGGTGACGTTTGGGCGTTTGCCGACGCCGCCATGAGCGCCAAAGCCATAACCACAGCCAAAGCCTTTCCCGTTAGGATCGATTTCATATTACAATTCCTGATTGCCATTGCCGCAAGGGCCTTATGTCAAAGATGCGCCAGAGCGAAATTTCCGCAGAATCAGGCGTGAAAAAATTTATCCCGCTACCGGCAGGCCTGCTTTCATGCCCCCCGTATCATCCGAGGCCCATCCCAATCCATAACGGAGATTTTTAAAAAACATATATTATTCAATATAATAAATATATTTGTCTGGCAAAATTTTTTATTTGTGAAAATTGTTTTGTGATTTTTCTGCAACTACACAGCTGTGATCTGGGGCAAAAAACGCCGGAAAAAGGTTACGCCCCTTTAATTGACAACGTTATCATGTTAGCGCTAACGATACAAAAAACGAGGATGGCCCGATTCAGGCCCTCCCGAACGGGGCAGGAACGTACAACCCGCACGGGTTTCACGCTCCCATCATAATGCTGCCGATGTCCATAGGTCACACACAGTCTGACCTGCGGATGAGTATGCGTACTGACCGCTGTAGCGCCGGGTTCAACCGCCCCGCCATCCGCAGCGACAAACATAAGAATATCAGTCGGAAGGAAACATAATGAGCCGTAACAACACCCACCGGACTCTGCACCGGTTACTGCGCGGGGTTGCGCTTTGCAGCGCCTCGACCCTCGCCATGATCGCCGGCACCGCTCAGGCACAGGATGCAGGCACAGACGCCGAAGAGATCGAAACCGTCGTCATTACCGGCGTGCGCGGATCGCTCCAGCGCTCGATGAACATCAAGAAGAACTCGTCCGGTATCGTCGATGCCATCTCGGCCGAAGACATGGGGAAATATCCCGATACCAATCTGGCGGAATCGATCCAGCGCATTACCGGCGTGTCGATCAACCGCGTCAATGGCGAAGGTTCCGAAGTAACCGTGCGCGGCTTCGGGCCGGGCTTCAACCTCGTGACGCTCAACGGTCGCACCATGCCGACGGCCAATGTTTCGGTCATCGGCGGCGACCAGACCGGCGACACGGCAGGCGGCGGCAGCCGTAATTTCGACTTCGGCAATATCGCCTCGGACGGTGTGAGCGGCCTCAAGGTCTATAAGACCGGCAAGGCCAATATCCCGTCAGGCGGCATCGGTGCGACCCTGAACATCGAAACCCTGCGCCCGCTGAACCGCGCCGGTGCGCAAGGTTCGGTCACGGTCAAGGGCCTGCACGGGGACCATATCTATGACGGCAAGGACTGGACGCCCGAAGTGTCCGGTGCCTATAGCTGGTCGAACGAAGACCGCAGCTTCGGCTTTGCCCTGTTCGGTGCCCATTCGGAACGCGACATTACGACCCGCTCGGCCACGGTCAATGGCTGGAACATCGAAACCGGTGCCGACTTCGTACCGGGCGGCAGCCGCGTCACTGCCGGTGGCGCCCTGACCAATGCCCCGGCGGCGGATGAGCTGGTGTCCTTCGCCAACGATTCGCGTTACCACCTGTCCGACGTCCACACCAAGCGCACCAATATTCAGGCCACCGCCCAGTGGCGTCCGGTGGAAAACTGGCTGTTTACCGCCGATGTGCTGTTTGTCGAAAACGAGTCCGCCGAACAGCGTCTGGATCAGGGCAACTGGTTCAACCGTCCCTTCGATCAGGTCACTTTCGAGGACGGTGCCGTCAGCACGGCGGTCTTCATGCACGAAACCCTGTCGCCGGTTAAGGACATGGGCTTTGAGCAGCAATACCGTGCCACCAAGGATACGCTCAAATCCTTCGGCCTGAACGCCCAGTGGAACGTTACCGACGCCCTGACGGTCAATTTCGATTATCATAAGTCCAAGGGCGAATCCCTGCCGAACAATGCCGACGGCTCGACCTCGACCGCCGTGTCGATCGGTGCGCCGGTCATCACCTCTCACTCGGTCGATTTCCGCAGCGGTTTCCCCGTACAGCGCTATGAAATGGACGATTCCATCCGCGGCAATGACAATGGCCGTCTGGATCTCGGCGACCTTGGGTCACAGATTGCGCGCACCTGGTCGAACAGCCAGACCCACGACATCGACGAATTCCGCGTCGATGCCACCTATGACCTCAACGGAGACAGCCGCTTCGACTTCGGGGCTGCCTTCCGCAAGGGCGAAATGTCCACCACCACCGGCGAAACCCAGCTGGTGCTTGGGGACTGGGGCATTTCCAATCCGGGCGACGTTGAACAATATGCCGCCGGTCTGGTGGAAACCTTCTGCCTGAGCTGCCTGTATCAGGACTTTACGCCAGGTGATGCCGACATCGCCTTCCGCGCCAATGCTGTCGATCTGTACAAGGCGATGGCCAGCGGCTACAATCTCAGCATCCCGACCCGCGCCATGTCGCGCAACACGGTCGAGGAAAAGGTACAGGCCGCCTATGGCCAGTTCACGGTCAATGCCGATCTGGTCGGCTTCCCGACCCAGATCGTCGCCGGTCTGCGCTATGAGAAAACCGATGTCACAGCCTCGGCCATGCAAAGCCTGCCGACCGGCATCGTCTGGCAGTCGGATAACGACTTCACCCGCACCTTCGGCGCTCAGGTGGCCCCGCCGACCCTCAAGGGCAGCTATGACAACTGGCTGCCGAACATCGACGTGTCGGTCAATCTGCGTGACGACCTGATCGCGCGCGCCTCCTACTCCAAGACCATTGCCCGTCCGGCCTTCAATAACCTCTATGCAACGGTCAATGTCGGCACACCGAACCGTCCGACCGCTGATAACGGGGTCGCCACAGCTGACAAGGGCAACCCGAACCTGCGTCCGCTGGAATCGAGCAATGTCGATTTCTCGCTGGAATGGTACTATGGCGCCGACAGCTATGTGTCGGTCGGCTACTACAACAAGGACGTGGCCAATTTCCTCGGTACGGGCCGTGTGAACGAAAACCATTTCGGCCTGCGCGATCCGTCTTCGGGGCTTGACGGCACCCGTTCGGGGACAGCGCGTGAGGCACTGGATGGTATCGGGCAGTCCGCTACCGACGTCAACCTGTTCACCATGACGGCGCTGATCCAGCAACATGACGGTGATGTCGCGGCGGCGGTGACGGAATATCAGGCCAATCTCGATGGCAATGGCGACCTGAACCTGACCTTCGTCGAAGATGTGTACGGAGCCGAAGACATCGTGGCCGATGCCAATGACCCGCTGTTCACCTTCTCGACCCGCGTGCCGATCAACAACGAAAGCGCCAATATCCACGGTATGGAACTGGCCTTCCAGCACTTCTTCGGCACATCCGGCTTCGGGGTTTCCGGCAGCCTGACGACGGTGCGCGGCGATGTCGCCATTGATCGCAGCGCCCCTCCGGGGGTCGATCAGTTCGCCCTGCTCGGCCTGTCCGACACCTATAATGTCACCCTGATCTACGACAAGGGGCCGTTGTCCGGTCGCCTGTCCTATAACTGGCGTGACGAATTCCTGTCGGCGACCAACCGCGACGGCAATGCCGGTAACCCGGTATTCACCGAAGCCTTCGGCGTGCTGGATATGTCGGTCAACTACGAGGTCACCCCGTCGATCCTGCTGACCTTTGAAGGTCTGAACCTGACCAGGGAACACCTCAGAACCTTCGGGCGCGACAAGAGCAATCTCTATTTCGCTCAGGAGCTTGACACGCGTTACCAACTTGGCGTTCGCTTCAAGTTCTAAAGACGACCACTGACGGAGAAGGCCGGTGCATCCGGCCTTCTTTGTCATTTTGTACAGGACAGCCTATGGCCACGCCGGTAATCTTGGATAGTGTCACCCATCATGACCTGAGGGTGATTGACCGCTACGGGGCCGGATTTGGCGACGCCACCAACCAGATGCCCGTCTTTCCCGGCGAATTTACCGAGCTTCAGCGGGAATATCCGATCTTTTTCCGCCCTGTGGACGGCGACAGCTTTCAGCCCATCGCCCTGCTCGGTCTGGGGCCGCAGGAAAACCTGTACCTGAAAGGCGACCATTGGGACGCCCGCTATATTCCCGCCCTGCGCCAGCGCGGCCCCCTGCTGCTGGGGGAAGACACGCAAACCCCTGATCTTTATATCGACCTGTCGCACCCTCTGGTCAGCCGGAGCGAAGGCACGCCTCTGTTTTTACCGCATGGCGGACAGACCCCGCCCCTTGAACGTGCCCGTCAGGCCCTGCACCTGATCCGTCAGGGACGGGACAGGCTGCCCGATCTGTTTGCCGCCTTCACGGAAACGGCCCTGCTCGCGCCCGTCAAGGTCGAATTGCGCCTGAATGACGGCAGCCAGTTCCGCCTGCCTGACCTGTTCACCATCAGTGCGCAGGGCCTGTCCGAACTGAGCGCCGCACAACTGGCGTATCTGCATGGCAAGGGTTATCTCGCCCTGGCCTTTCAGGTCGTCAACTCGGTCAACAACCTGCAATATCTGATCAATGTCAAAAACCGTCAGACCGCCGCTGTGCAGGAGACGGTATAGATGACGATCAAAGTCCTGAGCGGCCTGACGCCCGATCACATTCCCTATGATCAGCTGATGGCCGATCAGCAGCCGGTGATCCTGCGCGGGATGGCGCATCACTGGCCGCTGGTTCAGGCAGGCCTTCAGTCGCCTCAGGCGGCCAGCGCCTATCTGAAAGGCTTTTATCAGGGCCGCCCCGTCACCGCCTATCGCGGCGCCCCCGATATTGGCGGGCGCTTCTTCTATACGGACGACCTGACGGGCCTGAATTTTCAGGCCGGACGCCTGCCGCTCGGTGATTTTCTCGATCAGCTTCTGGGCCATCTCGATGATCCGGCCCCGCCCGCCCTGTATCTCGGTTCGACCGATCTGGGGCTTTACCTGCCCGATCTGCACACAGCCAACCACCTCGACCTCAGCCATCCGCTGTTCGGCGTCACGCCGCCTCTGGCCAGCATCTGGATCGGCAACCGTACCATTGCCAGCGCCCATTATGATATGTCGCACAATCTGGCGGTCTGTGTGGCCGGACGCCGGCGCTTTACCCTGTTCCCGCCGGATCAGATCGCCAACCTCTATCCCGGCCCGCTGGAACCGACACCGGGCGGGCAGGTGATCAGCCTGGTCGATTTCCGCAATCCCGACCTGACACGCTTCCCCCGCTTTGCCGAGGCCCTGATCCATGCGCAGATTGCTGATCTGGAGGCCGGAGACGTCCTGTTCTATCCGGCCCTGTGGTGGCACCATGTCGAGGCACTTGAAGCCTTCAACATCCTGATTAACTACTGGTGGAACCCCGCGCCGCCTTTCATGGACACGCCGATGACGGGCCTGATGGCGGCCATGCTTGGCCTGCGCGACCGGCCTCAGGCGGAAAAGGACGGCTGGCGCGCCCTGTTTGACTATTACATCTTCGGCCCCGCCGACCAGCCCCGCGCCCACCTGCCGCCGGAAGCACAGGGGCCGCTGGCCCCGCTGGATGAGCCGACCGCGCGCCGCCTGCGCGCCCGGTTGCTGAACCGCCTCAATCGCTGAAACATAATCATCCTAAGGGGGAAACGTCATGAGCCAGCAAACCATCCGCAAGGTCGTCATCGCCGGTGGCGGCAGTGCAGGCTGGAGCGCCGCCGCTGCCCTCAGCCGTCTGCTGGGGCCGCTGCTTGAGATCACCCTCATCGAATCGAAAGACATCGGCACGATCGGTGTTGGCGAATCGACCGTGCCGACCATCCGCAACTTCCATCACCTGCTGAATATAGATGAGCGTGACTTTCTGCGCGCCAGCAACGGCGCGATCAAGATGGCCATTCGCTATGCCGACTGGGCGCGGCCGGGCGACAGCTATTTCCATTCTTTCGGCGTGATCGGCAAATCGCCGTGGATGGCCGGTTTCCATCACCTGTGGCATCAGGCCCATGCCGACGGTCTGGCCGGAGAGCTGGGCAGCTATTGCCTCGAACACGAAGCCGCCCGAGCCGGTAAGTTCCACACCGGCCCCGACACGAGGCTCAACTATGCCTACCACCTCGATACAGCCCTCTATGGCCAATATCTGCGTAAATTAAGCGAACAGGCCGGTGTGCGGCGCATCGAAGGCACGATCACCGCCGTGCAGCAAAACGCCGAAAGCGGACATATCACGGCTCTGACCCTCGACAGCGGTGAAACGGTCGCAGGCGACCTGTTTATCGACTGCACCGGTATGCGCGCCCTGCTGATCGAACAGACTCTGAAAACAGGCTATGAGGACTGGGGCCACTGGCTGATCAATGACCGCGCCATAGCCCGCCAGACCGAATCCAGCGGCCCCTTCATGCCCTATACCGAAGCCACTGCCCATGCCGATGGCTGGCGCTGGCGCATACCGCTGCGCAACCGTACCGGCAATGGTCTGGTCTATAGCAGCCGCACCCTGTCCGACGACGCGGCCCTGACCCGCTTCGATCAGCTTTGCCCTGCCCCCGACAATGCCCCCCCGCCTGCGGTCATTCGTTTCACCTGCGGCCGCCGCCTGAAGGTCTGGCATAAGAATGTCATCGCCCTCGGCCTGTCGAGCGGTTTCATAGAGCCGCTGGAATCGACCAATATTCATCTGTTCCACTCAGGCATAACGCGGCTGGTGCAGAACTTCCCCTTTGCCGGCATTACCGACGCCAGCCGCCACCATTTCAATGCCGCCAGCCAGCATGAGGCCGAAAATATCCGCGACTTCATCATCATGCATTATAAACTGACCGAACGCGACGACAGCGACTACTGGCGCGGGCGGCGGGACATGACCATACCCGACAGTCTGGCCGAACGCATGGCCCTGTATCGCGAAAGCGCCAAGCTGTACCAGTTGCCGGATGAAGTCTTCCGCGTCGATTCCTGGCTTCAGGTCATGCATGGCCAGAGGCTGCGCCCCGAAAGCTGGCACCATCTGGGGCGGCTGATGACGCGGGAACAGACTCAGATGGCCTTAAACGGCCTGAGCCGGAACATCACCGAGACCGTCAGCCGTATGCCGACCCATGGCGATTTCCTCGCATCCTGGCTGGCGACCTGAACATATTGTCTCTTTCCGAAACATCTGTGGATAGCTTTGCCTGAGATTCCACTTGTGAATCGCAAGACTTGTCAGCGATTCGCAAATCAGCCTAGGCTGATTCGGATATCATCATGTTTAACGAATCTTAACGGATTTGCTGTTTAGCTGATGACGGTTAACGGGCGTAAGCCCTGTTTTTTAACGGTCATCTGCCAGAGCCGGGAGGGGCTTCATGCGCGTACTACTTATCGAAGACGACAGCGCGACAGCGCAAAGCATTGAATTAATGCTGAAATCTGAAGGATTCAACGTCTATACGACCGACCTTGGCGAAGAAGGCGTGGATCTGGGCAAGATTTATGATTACGACCTGATCCTGCTCGACCTCAGCCTGCCGGATATGTCCGGCCTTGAGGTTTTGCGCCAGTTGCGCGTCGGCAAGGTCAATACGCCGGTCATGATCCTTTCCGGGACATCGGAAATCGACACCAAGGTCAAGTCGCTCGGCGGCGGGGCCGACGACTATATGACCAAGCCCTTCCACAAGGACGAACTGATCGCCCGCATCCATGCGGTCGTGCGCCGTTCCAAGGGCCATGCCCAGTCGGTCATCAAGACCGGCGACATTATCGTCAATCTCGATGCCAAGACGGTTGAGGTCGCGGGCAACCGCGTCCACCTGACCGGCAAGGAATACGAGATGCTTGAGCTTCTGTCCCTGCGCAAGGGCACGACCCTGACCAAGGAAATGTTCCTCAACCACCTCTATGGCGGCATGGACGAACCGGAACTGAAGATCATCGACGTCTTCATCTGCAAGCTGCGCAAGAAGCTGGCCGTGGCCAATGACGGCAATTCCTATATCGAAACGGTCTGGGGTCGGGGCTATGTGCTGCGCGACCCGCAGGAAGCCCTGAACGGCGGCACCATCGTCGCTGCCTAAAAGATTTCACGATCTTTAAAAAAGCCCCTGCCGTCCTCTCACGGCAGGGGCTTTTTCATATCTTCCCCTAATTTGTCCGGCACTGGGTCGGCACCTTCCGCCCGACCGTCCAGGTGGCCTCCGTCCCCTTGCCCCGGAAATCATGCTGCGGCGTCGCATAGTGGATACCTGACGCGGCGCGCTGTTGCGGCAGGTTCAGCCGTGTCCCGTCCGCCAGTGTCAGCGTGGCGGCATTTTCCGTGAAATAGATGCTGAAACGCGTGCCGTCATCGCAATTATAGACCACATCGCTGATCGGCCCCGCAGGCGGCGGGGGTGGCGGCGGAGGCGGTGGGGAAGAAGGCGACATCGGGCCTGACGGCACCGTCGCACAGGCCGTCAGTGTCAGGGCGATACCGGCAAGGATCAGACGCTGCATGAAAATAACCTTTCGCTCGAAACAGGACGGAATATTACGGCTTTCCCCGCAAATCGGAAATAAAAAGCACATACGCTTTTTATTTTAACCCCCTCCGTTCACTGTCACAAAGCGTAAAGACTCGTTCTGCTTCAAAGCGGAGCATGAGACATCCGCCCCCGTCGATAAAAGATACGCGCCGCTTCAAGGTGCTGTTCCTGTCCGAACGCAATGCCTCACGGTCTGTGCTGGCCGAGGCCCTGCTCAATCGTCTGGGGGCGGGCCGTTTCGAGGCCCTGTCCGCAGGTCTGGATGCGGCGGAAACCCTCAGCCCCTACGCCCTCGCCCTGCTGCAAAAGATGCGCTACGATCCCAAAACCCTGACGCCGAAAACGCTTGACCGCTTTACCGGCGAACAGGCCCCGCGTCTGGACTTCGTTTTCCGCCTGTCCGACCGCATCCCGCATACCGTCCTGCCGCCATTTATCGGTAAGCCAATGATCGTGGACTGGCCTCTGCCCGATCCCGAAGACACCGGCGGTTCTCCCGCCGAAATGGCCGCCGCCTATGCCAGCCTGTTCGCCCACCTGACCAGCCGCATCGGCATATTTGTCAGCCTGCCGACCGTAAACCTCGAAAGCATGGCCGTGCGCACACGCCTCGATCACATGGGGAATCTTGACCTCGCGGGGTAGGCTGCCTAAGAAACAGGCATTGTTTCCAGAGAAGCGCTGACCATGATCCTGTATCACAATCCCAAATGCTCCACCTCGCGCAAGGCCCTGAGCCTGCTTGAGGATAACGGCTACCGGCCCGAAGTGGTCGAGTATCTGAAAACCGGCTGGACGCAGGCCACGCTGAAAGGCCTGCTGCAACAGATGGGCGGGATTGCGGCGCGCGATATTCTGCGCACCCGTAATACCGACGCCGCCGAACGCGGCCTGACCACAGCGGATGACGCCACTGTCATAGCGGCCATGATCGCCGAACCGGTACTGGTCGAACGCCCGATCCTGGTCACAGAAAAAGGGGCGGTCGTTGCCCGCCCCCTCAGCCGTATGAATGAGATTCTCGAACGTCCGCTTCCGGTAGAATAGCCAGAGCGCTTTCCGAAAAGTGTGACGCACTTTTCGGATTCAAAAGCCCGTTAAAACAAAAAGTCAGAGCGTTGTTCCGATTCATTTTGAACGGAACACGCTCTAAACCGGTCAGGCCGCTCCGACCCGCAGGCGCGGCGCGGCACCGGTGGCAGCGGTATTTTTGATATATAGCCCGCGTGTCCCCGGCATAGGTTTGAAGACATCGGTGATGCCCAGAACGGTTTCCGCCGCCCCAAGGAACAGGAAGCCGTCATCGGGCAGCAGGGTGCAAATCTGTTCCAGCACGCGGCGCTTGGTGTCTATATCGAAATAGATCAGCACGTTACGGCAATAGATGACATCCTGACGCCCGACCAGCCGCAGCTCATCCAGCAAATTCAGCTTCCTGAAGCGCACGGCCTGACGAATCTTGGGCGACAGCCGCCACATGTCATCGACCTTTTCAAAATGCTTGACCATCATCTGAATGGGCAGGCCGCGCTGCACCTCGAACTGGGTATAAAGACCGGCCTGCGCCTTTTCGAGGCAGCGCTCGGAAATATCGGTCGCCAGTATATCCAGCCTGATACGCGGATATTGCGGACGCAACTCCTCCATCAGCATGGCCAGCGAATAAGGTTCCTGTCCGGTCGAGCTGGCGGCACACCATACCTTTATATCGCCACCGGGACGGGCCTTGGCCAGTGCGGGCAGGACATCGGACTTGAACTGATCGAACGGCGTCTTGTCACGAAAGAAGAAGGTTTCGTTCGTCGTCATGGCATCGGTGACCGTATAGATCAGCTTTTCGTCACGACGCGTGCGCAGGCTGGTCAACAGGGCCGCCACCGTCCCGAAACCTTCCTGACGCGCGACAGGCGCCAGACGGCTTTCGATCAGATAGGTTTTTTCCGTACCCAGTATCAGGCCTGAACGCTGCTTCAGAAGGGCAGCCAGATGTTCGATATCTTCGGATGTCATTGTACTTTTTCCCCTCTGGCGAAGGCCTTGCAGGCTGCGGACAGGCCTGCCACGGGTTTGATAAATTCCGCCAGTCCGGCCTCGGCAACGGCCCCCGGCATCCCCCAGACCACCGAGGTGGCCTCATCCTGCGCCATCACCGTAGCACCGGCTTCGGACAGGACTTTTGCGCCGTCACGGCCATCATGGCCCATGCCGGTCAGCACCACCCCGATCAGGTTCTTGCCATAGATGTCTGCTGCCGACGCAAACAAAGGATCGACCGCCGGACGACACCAGTTGATCTGCGGCCCCTGATCGAGCTTGATAACCGGCGCCAGAGCCGTGCCCTTGAGCGTCATATGAAAATCACCCGGGGCGATATAGACATGACGCGGCTGCACCGTCAGGCCATTGGTCGCCTCAAGCACCTTGAGATCGAGCGCCTTATCCAGATGCTCGGCCAGAATAGTGGTAAAGGCCGCCGGCATGTGCTGCACGATCAGGATCGGCTGACGCCAGTCCGGCCCCAGCCCCATCAGGAAACTGCGCAGGGCCGGCGGGCCGCCGGTCGAGGCGCCGATCACCAGAGCCTCCACCCGACGCGGACCGGTATGGCGCACACGCGGCGGCGGCATGACCGGACGGGCAGACGGCTGCGGTGCGGCCACTGGTGCCGCAGCGGCTCTGGCCGCCGGTACCGGGGCCGCCTGAGGTGCCTTCGTTGCCGGATTTTGCGGCGGCACGGGCCACTGGCGGGTACGCCCGCACAAGGCCCTGATCTTGGTCAGAAGCTCGACGCGGAACCCTTCCGCACCGCCGATGCGCGTTGATTCCGGCTTGGGGATATAGTCTGCCGCCCCCAGTTCCAGTGCGCGAATAGTGACATTGGCCCCGCGCGTGGACAGGGTCGAAGCCATCAGTACCTTCAGGCCCGGCTTGGCAGCGATCAGCTTCGGCAGGGCCTCAAGCCCGTCCATGTTCGGCATTTCGATATCAAGGATCAGCACATCCGGCTGAAGCTCGCGCACCTTTTCGATGCCCTTGGCACCATCAGTGGCCGAACCGGCCAGCACCATATCGCTTTCATGCTCGATCCAGCGGGTGATCAGGCCGCGCACCACGGCCGAATCATCCACAACCATGACCCGCAAGGGTCTTAAAGATGCCGCCGTATTGGGATTCAAACTCATTTAAATCAGGCCAACTTCCGAAAACTTGGCTTCGAGGATATCGCCGTCAAACGGCTTCATAATATATTCCGATGCCCCTTCCGTCAGGGCTTCGGTAATGTGGGACATATCGTTTTCAGTGGTGCAGAAGACCACGACCGGCTCCGTTCCGCCCGGCTCCTTGCGCAACTGACGCAGGAAGGTGATGCCGTCCATCACCGGCATGTTCCAGTCCAGCAGAACCGCATGGGGCATGGCCGCCTTGCAGGCATTGAGCGCCTCAAGGCCATCAGCGGCTTCGGACACCTCGAATTGCAGGTTTTCCAGAATACGGCGGGCGACCTTGCGGATCACGCGACTGTCATCAACAACCAGACAGGTTTTCATATAGAGTTCCTCTGAGCCTGCTTACGCGGCTTTAAGATGGGCCGCATCCAGCAGGGTGTGCGGATCCAGTACTATCAGCAGTTCCTTTTCCAATTGATAAACGCCCAGAATAATATCGGCCCAGCGCGGTGGTAAATTACCGGGAGGCGCGTGGAAGCGGTCATCATCGAGTTTCAGAACCTCATCGACGGAATCGATGATCAGGCCATAGGAATCACCCTGTACCTCAAGGCCGATGGCCAGAGGCTCCGGCGCATCCGCCTCACGCGGCGGCAGGGCCAGACGCTGACGGGCGCAGACGGCGGTAACGATCCGCCCGCGCAGGTTCAGCACACCGGCGATCTCGGAACGCGACAGGGGCACGGGCGTCAGGCCGCGCGGATGAAAGACGTCATGCACGCGGGCAGCGTCCACCCCGAACAGCTGACCCCCGACGCGCAGGGTGACATAATCACGAATGCTCATATGGTGTGTTTCCCTCAGGCAGCTTCGGTGTGCAGTGCAGGGGCACGGTCGCGGCGATGATGCTCGGCCAGACCCCGCAACTGATAATGTTCGACATCAAGAATTTCGCAGGCGCGACCGGCGACCACCGCCGTGCCGCGCACGCCCGGATGATCCGCCGACAGTTCGATGCTCAGATAGTCCTCGACGACATCGACGATCTCATCGACCGCCAGACCCATGGCATAGCCTTCACCGGTAAAGACCAGCAGCGGCTGAATGTCGTTATCCTTGAGGCCATTGCCATCCAGAACATTGACAATCGGCATCAGACGACCGCGATATTGCAGGGCGGCACGGCCGTCCATACGCTCGATCTTGTCGCTCTCGATATGCTCAAGGCGTGTAATATGCTCAAGTTCGACCGCCTTGGGCGCGCCGCCACCGGCACGGAACAGCAACATGGCCACCTTCTGGCCCTGCGCTTCGCTATGGACGTCCTCAGCCACTTCGGTCGCCTTGTCATCAAGGATATTACCCGCATGTTCGGACAGGGCATTGGGATCGAGGATCAGCACCACCGACCCGTCCCCCAGTATGGTCGCCCCCGAGAAGGACTGCACATCGCGCAGGATACCGGCCAGCGGCTTGACGACGATTTCTTCCGTATCCAGAACATCGTTGACCACAAGGCCATAGCGGCGCTCACCGACCTGAATGACCATGACGAAGGCGGTTTCGTCCTCGTCATATTCCCCCAGTTTCAGCGTCGGCGACAACTGCACCAGCGGCAACAGCTTGTCCCTGAGACGCAGCACCAGAGACTGTTCGATGCGTTCGATCTTGTGTTCGGCATTGGCACCGGTACGCACCAGTTCCATCACCGAGGTCTGCGGCACAGCAAACTTCTGCCCGCCCGCCCCGACGATCAGGGCCGAAACAATGGCGAGAGTCAGCGGAATCTTGATGGTAAAGGTCGTGCCCTGACCGGTCACCGAATTCAGATCGATCTGCCCGCCAATCTGTTCGATATTGGTGCGCACGACATCCATGCCGACGCCACGGCCGGACAGGTTGGTCACCGCTGCCGCCGTCGAGAAGCCCGGCGCGAAGATATAGCGGTGAATCTGCTGGTCGGACATGGTCTCGACCTCATTGCGTGAGGCCAGACCCTTTTCGATCACCTTTTCCCGGATACGCGCCGTATTCAGCCCGCGCCCGTTGTCAGAGATACGAATGACGATGTAGCCGCCTTCGTGGAAAGCCGCCAGCTTGACGGTCCCATTGGCGGGTTTACCCAGTTTGATGCGTTCCTCGGTCGATTCCAGCCCATGATCGGCGGAATTGCGCACCATGTGCGTCAGGGGATCGCGGATCAGTTCAAGCACCTGCCGGTCAAGTTCGGTGCCTTCCCCTTCCATCACCAGGTCGATCTTCTTGCCCAGTTCGTGACTCAGGTCGCGTACCAGTCGCGGCAGCTTTTTCCACGCCGCGCCGATGGGCTGCATCCGGGTCTTCATCACGCTGTCCTGCAACTCACCGGTCAGGGTGGACAGGCGCTGCAAGGGGGTGGCAAAGGCCGAATCTTCGCGGTTACGCGAAATCTGCAACAGCTGATTGCGGGTCAGAACCATCTCCGACACCAGCGTCATCAGTCCCTCAAGCACATCGACGGAGACGCGGATCGACTGGGTGGTGGTGATCCCGCCACCTTCCTCGCCGCCTGACGCCAGATTGGACAGGGCCGCCAGTGAGGTATTCAGTTCGCTTTGGGCTGCAACGGGTTCTGCCGCCACAGGCTCGGCCACGACCGGTTCCGGTGTGGCTTCGGTCACCGCTTCGGGCGCCGTCTCATTCATCCAGTCCGGCGCTTCCGCCGCCAGAAAGGCCGCCTCAAGCTCATCGAGCGAGACTTCCCCCGGACGCAGCGGGCGATCCAGTTCCTGTTTGACCTCCAGCATGACCACATCCTCGGCATCCGAAGCGATCGGACGATCCGGCACGGTCACGCTTTTTACGGCATCGATGGCCACTTCACGGCCCTCGGCCATGGCCTCAAGCTGTTCGATCAGGTCTTCGTCCGAGCCATCCGGCTCAAGACCGGTCTGCTCAAGACCGGCGAGGATCACCTTGATGCGGTCAATGGAATGCAGCACCAGCGTCACTGCCGTCGGTGTGACCTCAAGTTTGCCGTCGCGGAAGCGCCCGAGCAGGGTTTCACCGGCATGAGCTACGGCCTCAAGCCGCCCCAGCCCGAGAAAGCCGCAGGTGCCCTTGATGGTATGCACAAGACGGAAAATATTATCCAGCGTCTTGCGTTCGTTCGGATTGGCCTCGAACCGCACCAGTTCCGAATCGACCACCTCAAGACTTTCAGCGGTTTCGGTGAGAAACTCAGCAATCAGATCGTCCACTTGATACCCCGTCATAAGCGCCGCACAGCCAAAGGTGGCACCCCACCCCATACCGCATACGGCATCAGAATATGTCAGGGCCAACGACATCCGGCCCCGAATAAAGACACGACGCACAGACGCACGCATGTCCTTTAACGGATTACTATCGTCGGGTTTAGTTAAGGGATGGTTGCCAGAATGGCCTTAATTCGCAGAACGGCTTTATTTCACGACCATAGCGTCAGGCCTGAGGCAGGCGAATGCTGAGTGTCAGCTGATCCGTATCGGTCGCCACACTGAGCGTACCCCCGGCCTCCTGTACGACGCTATGCAGCCAGAACGGCTGAATCCATTGGCCATTCAGCCCTTCACTCAGGGGCTTTCCCGCAAGCCCCTCCACCGCTTCGGGCTTGAGGCGCGCGCGTTTGCCGCTCGACACCGAGGTCAGCACAAGGGCTTCATCCGTCCGTTCACAACCAATCTGCGCCACCCCGCCGGTCGGCAAGGCGTTACCGGCAATATAGCCCAGATTGACCAGCGCCCGCGCCGCCGGTTTTTCAAAAATAACCTCATCGCCTATATCGAACCGAAGTTCGGCCCGCATGGTAACGAACATATCCGACAGGATCTTGTTCAGCTCACGTCCGCTGAAGGCCTCGGCAGAGGTCGCTGCCCCGAAGGCCACACGCGCAAATTGCACCAGCGCGACCATCTTGGTAGCACTCGACTGGATCAGGCCGATGGCATCCTCACGCATGTCCTGCGCCGACGGATCGGCCAGAAGATCAAGCCCCGAGACAATCGCTCCGGTCGGGCTGATGAAATCGTGGCACAGCTTGGCCACCAGTTGCGTCGCCAGATCGTGCGGATTAGGCAGCGGCCCCTTCGCTGATGCCGCCCCCGCATCTGTCTCGGAAGCGTTTATGGTAACGGGCTTATCATCCGCAAGCATATCGGTCGGCATAGATTCAGATCCTGAGCGTAAGGGGAAAGGATTAGCTTTTCTGCATCCTTATGTGAGGTGATTTGCCTTATCAGAAAACCTCCAAGAGGCTATAGTCGGCAATAATTTCGCACAGGCGACCTAAATCCTATCTGTTGACTCGTGTTTTTTCGCGGGATTAACTGGTCACCCTGCGGCATTGTTTATTTTTCACTCATGAGGTTTTTCCAATGGCTGATCCCCTTTCCTCCGCCTCCGTCGCCCGCTTTTCCCGCAAGGGCCGGGGCAAGGTCTATGACTCGCTGCTCGACACGATCGGCGACACGCCGCTGGTACGCCTGCCGCGCCTGTCCGAAGCCTATGGTGCCAGGGCCGACGTGCTGGCCAAGCTGGAGTTTTTCAATCCCCTCGCCTCGGTCAAGGATCGTATCGGCGTCGGCCTGATCGAAGCCCTCGAAGCCTCCGGCGACCTGAAACCGGGCGGGGTGATCATCGAACCGACCTCAGGCAATACCGGTATCGCCCTGGCCTTTGTCGGGGCCTCCAAGGGCTATCAGGTCATTCTGGTCATGCCGGAATCCATGTCTCTGGAACGGCGCAAGATGCTGCTGCTGCTCGGTGCCCGCCTTGAACTGACACCGGCGGAAAAGGGTATGCGCGGGGCGATCAACCGCGCGCTGGAACTGCGCGATTCCATCCCCGGCGCCGTCATTCCGCAACAGTTTGAAAACAACGCCAATGTCGCCATTCACCGCATCACCACGGCCGAAGAAATCTGGAACGACACCAATGGCGCGGTCGATGTCGTCATCTCCGGCGTCGGCACCGGCGGCTCGATCACCGGCATCGGTCAGGTGCTGAAGGCGCGCAAGCCGTCGGTGGAAATCGTCGCCGTCGAGCCTGACGCCTCACCGATCCTGTCCGGCGGCGAACCCGGCCCGCACAAGATTCAGGGCCTCGGGGCCGGTTTCGTACCCGGCATCCTCGACCGCAGCGTCATCGACAAGGTTGAACTGGCTTCCAATGATGCCGCCTTCGCCACGGCGCGCAAGTCGGCGCAACTGGAAGGTCTGCCGGTCGGCATCTCGTCCGGTGCGGCGCTCGATGTCGCCTTCCGTCTGGCGGCGCGTGACGAATATGCCGGCAAGACCATTGTGACCATTATCCCGAGCTTCGCCGAACGCTATCTGTCCACGGCCCTGTTCGACGGCCTGTAAAAAACGAATACATTACCGCAAAAAGCGCCTGTTTTCGGACAGGCGCTTTTTTGTATTCAGGCCCTTACCCCTTGGCGGGGCCGCTTGAATCGCGCACCACCAGTTCATGCGGCGTCATATAGACCGGTGCCTGCCCGCTGTGGCGCGTCTGACCGTCCCAGCCGTCGATAATCTGCACCACGCGCCGCGCCATTTCCAGATAGGGCTGGCGAATAGTCGTCAGGGTCGGCCACACTGCCGAGGCAATCGGCGCATCGTCAAAACCGACCACCGACAGGTCACCGGGGATCGTCAGGCCGCGCTTGTGCGCCACCATAGCCACCGCCGCCGCCGTTTCATCATTGGCGGCAAAGATCGCTGTCGGTGCCTCCGGCAGGGCCAGCAGGCTTTCGGCGGCCTCTATCCCCTTCCGGAACATGAAATCACCGCTGGCGAATAATTCCGCTGCCGGACGCGGCAGGCCCGCCGCATCATAGGCCTCAATGACCCCGGCCCGCCTGAGAATCGACGCCGAGTGATCGGGATGGCCGGTAATATGGCCGATACGCCTGTGTCCCAGCGCAAGCAGATGCTCGATCATCTGGCGCGAGGCGGCGCGGTCATCCATGATCACCGCCGGAAAATGGGCATCATAGACAGACGGCGCAATCAGCACGGCCCGCGCCCCCCTGGCCCGCAGATGATCCTTCAGCGGCGCGAAATCACACAGGGGTGGCAACAGCACCAGATCCCGCACCCGCCCTTCGGTCAGAAAGCGATCGACCCGCACCTGCCAGTCGGGCCGTATCCCCTCGAACAGTTCGACCGTCATATGTTTTCCGGCCTCCATACAGGCCGTCAGCAGGGCCTGATGGAAACGGCTCTGATAGCCGGACACCGAATCCTCAAACAACAGCCCCAGAGACGACCCGCCCCCCAGACGCAATTGCCGCGCCGCAGAATTGGGGCTGTAAGACAGCGCCTTCATGGCCTCAAGCACCGCCGCGCGTGTTTTGGCCTTTACCCGGTCGGGTTCGTTCAGCACCCGCGATACGGTCTTTGCCGACACCCCTGCCAGACGGGACACATCATATATAGTCGTCATGTCAAAAGCGCCATTTCACAAAAGCGCCCATGACCCTTCCCTATCTACAGCCACAGACGCACCACACGCCAACAAGGCCACAGTCCATGCCCGATGTCCATGCCCGATATTCATGTGCCTCCCCTGCAAAAAAGCCGCTTGTGACCTGAGGCGCGCGCCCTGTATGAAGAACATCCATTCATCTCAGGAGAGACATCCATGACCGCAGATATCACCACCATTCCCGTAAAACGCATCGACGGTACGCCGGCCACGCTCGGCGACTATGACGGCAAGGTGCGTCTGGTGGTCAATGTCGCTTCCAAATGCGGCCTGACCCCGCAATATGAAGGCCTCGAAAAGCTCTACCGCGCCAAAAAGGCCGAAGGTCTGGAAATCCTCGGCTTCCCCGCCAATAATTTCAAGGAACAGGAACCGGGTACCGAAGCCGATATTCAGAACTTCTGTTCCACCACCTATGACGTGACCTTCCCGCTGTTTGCCAAGATCAGCGTCGCCGGTGACGACAAACACCCCCTGTATCAGGCCCTGACCGCCGCTCAGCCCGAAACGAAAGACAGCGATGCCTTCCGCGCCCGCCTCGACGGCCTCGGCATCCCGACCAACCCCAGGGGCGAAGTGCTGTGGAACTTTGAAAAGTTCCTCATCGCCCGCGACGGTACGGTCGCCGGTCGCTTCTCACCGGACATTCCCGCCGACGATGCCCGCCTGACCGAGGCCATCGAGGCCGAACTGAGGAAGTAATAAAAAAGGGGGCGGTTTTCACCGTCCCCTTTTTCCTTAATTTTTGTCTGTTGCCTATTTAACCGGCCCGACAATATCCAGCTCACCGATACTGAGAATATAGCCGGTCTTGACCTTCTCGGCTCCCGTAGAAGCCCCCTGACGGTCGGTCGTCACCTCGACAATATTGCCGAAGCCGTCCCGATCCTCGGTCGGACGTGTCAGCTCGACCCTGACCTTGCGGGCCATCTGTGCCGGAAAATCGAAATCGACATAACCAAGCGATTTGGGCGCATTGCCGTCGAACACCACCTTGCCATCAACCGTGATACGGATCGGATAGGTACGCACCCGCCAGCCGGTCAGACGCATGGACAGTTTGGAGACAGGCTGTGCCTGACCCAGATCATATTCGATCCATGCCCCTTCCTGTGAGCCGTCACTGTTCCAGATCGAGCGCTCGTTGTCATCGCGGCTCAGGCCCGCCTCAGCGGCATTGGAACCGGCGGTGATATTGGCCACCGTCACCCCGCGCAGGCTGTCCTGATAGGACGGCGTCAGCGGCGTCGGCCCGCGCGACAGGTTCACCGGCTGGTAATCCTCGGCAAAGACTTCGGACAGGCCGTCCTTCACCTTCACCGCCCTGGTCCGGGTGGTAAAGGTCGCCGGTTTCAGCCCCGAAGCACTGGCCACCAGCCTGACCTGTCCGGCCTTGTCCGTCGAACGGATCAGCACGCGGTTGATCCCGCCCTCGACCGGCAGCACCTGAGACAGGACATAGTTGGTCGATGTCTTCTTGTCGCCAACCCCGTTGTCCCCGATCTCTTCCTGAGCAAGACCGCCCTTCCAGACCGCCGCCCCGTCCAGCGTGAAGCTGATCTTGTTGAAGGCGGTCGGCACGCGCTGGCCGTCCTTATCGACCACCTCGACATCGACCAGCATCAGGTCCATGCCGTCGGCGACAAAGCCACGCGGCCCGTTGATCGGCGTCAGCCGGATAGCCACCGGCTCACCGGCGGTCTTGCGTACATCTTCCGAGGTCTGGCCATTGGCATGGTGCGCCACGGCCCGCAGCTCCCCCGGAGCAAAGGCGACGTTCTTGAAGGTAAACAGGAAGCCATCGGACTTTTCCCCCAGCCCCAGCGACTGCCCGTTACGGAACAGTTCAACACTGTCGGCATTGGAGGCGACATAGATGTCCTTCACCGTGTCGGCCCCGTAATTCCAGTGGCCGATAATGTGGGTATGCTCGCCTTCGGAATTGACCCAGCCGTCCCACATCACCTTGTGTACCCACAGGCTGTCCTTGGCCAGACGCACGGCATCGACCTCACCTGAACGGCGGTAGTTGTTATCACCGCGATAGTGCGAGTTGGAATCGGTAAAGCCGATATTGACGCCACCGGCACTGACCCGATCCCCCGTGCCCGGACGGTACTGATAGAAATCCCACCAGCGCTTGACGTTTTCCACGGCGATGGATTCGACATTGCGGTTATAGGCGGGGCTGTCCTTATGGAAGGGCGGAGTAAAATCGTCCTGATAGGCGCGGGCGGCCTCATCGCGCGAATATTCCATTGCCCAGAACGGTTTGTGCCTGCTCTTGTTGATATAGAGCATTTCCCCGCCATATTCGGCGATCTGGGAATCGAGCATTTCCCGCGCACCGGACGCGCGGCCGCCATGCGGGTCATACTGATCACGCACCGCCTTGAGGCGGGCCATATGTTCCTCGGTAATGCCCTTGTTGCCGCCTTCATAGAACAGGATCGACGGATTGTTGCGGTTATAGATAACCGCATCGCGCATGACATCGACCCGATGATCAAAGCGCCGATCCTGCGGATCGCCTTCGGAATCGCCCGCAGGCATGGACTGGATCAGCCCCAGACGGTCGGCGGATTCGACATCCTGCTTCGACGGGGTGATGTGCATCCAGCGCACCAGATTGCCGTTGCCCTCAAGCATCAGGTTGTTGCCGAAATCGCTGACCCAGGGCGGCACCGAAATGCCGACGCCGGGCCATTCATTGGTCGTGCGCTGCGCATAGCCCTTCATCAGGAGGACGCGGCCGTTCAGCTTGACCATGCCGTTGCCGAACTCCGTCGAACGGAAGCCGGTACGCGTATCGACCGCATCGATGACCTTGCCGTTTTCGCTCAAGGTCGTGGTCACCGTATAGAGGTAACCATAGCCCCAGCTCCAGAATTCCAGATTACCGACCCGTTGCTCGGCCTTCAGGGTTGCCGTCTCACCGACCTTCAGCGTCGCCTTGTCGCCCTCGAAACGGGCCACGACCTTGCCTTTCAGGTCACGCACCACCACCCCGTAGGTCAGGGTACGATCGGCTGCGCTGGTGTTGGTGATTTCCGATTCCGCGTGAATGGTCGCGGCCTTACCGGCAATGTCATAATCCTTGCCATAGATATAGACGCCGGTCGAGTTCAGCGACGACCACAGGGGCAGGGTCTGATAGACGCCGCCGGTCAGGTGCAGCAGAACCGATTTGTTGATGCCGCCATAATTGGCGTAGAAATTCTTGTCGCTCCACTGAAACCGGCTGCCGGTGGCGCGCTCACGATAGGCCCAGTCATTGTCCACGCGCACGGCGATGACATTGTCACCAGCCTTCAGCGCCGAAGTGATATCAAAGCCAAAGGCCATGATGCCGTTTTCATTGAAGCCGACCTTCTGGCCGTTAACCCAGACATCGGCGGCATGACGCACGCCCTCAAACTCGACAAAGACGTGTTCGGGCTTCGCGCCGGCTGGCAGCTTGAAGTGCTTGCGATACCAGGTGATGCCGGTGGACAGGTCGTGGATATCCTTGGCAAAGGCTTCCTGTTCGTTAAAGGCATTGGGCAGGGTCACCTTCTGCCAGTCCGCATCATTAAAGCCGGTCGCGGCAAAGGCTTCGGGCGCCTTGTCGTCTTCGCCCGTATGGCTCAGCCAGCCCTGATCAAAGCTGAAGCTCTGACGTGGTGAGGCTTCATGCGTCGAGGCCCGATGTGCTTCCGCCGTCAGGGGCTGGGTAGCCAGCACAGCCATGATTGCCGCTAAACCGGCGCTTTTCAGATAATGTGATGCCACTGAGATGACCCTTCTTCTGTCCGTTGTTCTTATTTTATGCCTGCATGTGTCCGGGAAGGTTCCCGACCGGCAGGTTATCAGATAGCCAGAAAGTAATCTGATAACTATGCAAACGCAACCGGCGACATTATCCGTTGCCAAAAAGTGAAAGTTTACAGCCTGAATGCCTGCGGCCACAGGCGATGCAGAAAATTCATATCCGCGCCCTTGACTCCCGCAGGCTTCAAACCTACCTCTGGGTCGCCCTGGCACTCACCCTGCGTGAGTGCTAACATCCTTTCATAATCAATCGGAGATACCAAAATGAGCTTTCGTCCTTTGGGCGACCGCGTTCTGGTCAAGAGAGTAGAAGAAGAAGCCAAGACCAAGGGCGGGATCATCATCCCCGACACCGCCAAGGAAAAGCCGCAGGAAGGCGAAGTCATCGCCGTCGGCCCCGGCAACCGTAACGACAAGGGCGAACAGGTCGCTCTCGACGTCAAGGCCGGCGACCGCATCCTGTTCGGCAAGTGGGGCGGCACGGAAGTCAAGCTGGACGGCGAAGACCTCCTGATCCTCAAAGAATCCGACATTCTCGGTGTGGTGACGCGCTAATAGCGGCGTTTTCCCCCTTCTGATTAACGCAACCAAACAGGAATACCAACATGGCTGCCAAAGACGTATTGTTTGCTTCTGACGCGCGCGACAAGATCCTGCGCGGCGTCAATGTTCTCGCCAACGCCGTTAAGGTGACCCTCGGCCCCAAGGGTCGTAACGTCATCCTCGAAAAATCCTTCGGTGCCCCGCGTTCGACCAAGGACGGCGTATCCGTCGCCAAGGAAATCGAACTGGCCGACAAGTTTGAAAACCTCGGCGCCCAGCTGATCCGCGAAGTCGCCTCCAAGACCAACGACAAGGCTGGCGACGGCACCACCACCGCGACCGTTCTGGCGCAGGCCATTGCCGTCGAAGGCCTCAAGTCCGTATCTTCGGGCCGCAACCCGATGGACCTCAAGCGCGGTATCGACAAGGCCGTCACCATCGTCGTCGAGGAAATCAAGGCCTCGTCGAAGAAGGTCACCACCAATTCCGAAATCGCCCAGGTCGGCACCATTTCCGCCAACGGCGACACCGAAGTCGGTGAAATGATCGCCCGCGCCATGGAAAAGGTCGGCAATGAAGGCGTCATCACGGTTGAAGAAGCCAAGACCGCCGAAACCGAGCTGGATGTCGTCGAAGGGATGCAGTTTGACCGCGGCTACCTGTCGCCCTACTTCATCACCAACCCTGACAAGATGGAAGTGGTTCTCGAAGACCCCTACATCCTGATCTTTGACAAGAAGATTTCCTCGCTTCAGCCGATCCTGCCGATCCTCGAAGCC
>Ga0222423_1000432_pt1 | contig 29985 bp, 24 predicted proteins | sample 3A0metagenome_FD_182472 | JGI IMG/M metagenome (GOLD analysis project Ga0222423, IMG submission 182472) | Enriched microbial communities from leaf-cutter ant dump, University of Wisconsin, Madison, United States - 3A0 (version 2) | ecosystem: Environmental > Terrestrial > Nest > Insects nest >...
GAAGCTCACGCCGCGCTCGCAGGCGAGGAAGCGGTCTTCCGACAGGCCCGCCTCGCGCGCGGCGGCGCGGGCCTTGTCGATCACGTTCTTCATGTCCCAGGGCGCGAGGAACTGGCCCTTCTTGATGTTCACTGGCTTGCCGGACTGGGCCACGGCGCGGATGAAATCGGTCTGGCGGCACAGGAACGCGGGCGTCTGCAGCACGTCCACCACGCTGGCGGCCTCGGCCACCTGCGAGGCGTCGTGCACGTCGGTCAGGATGGGCAGTTGGAGCTGGCGGCGCACCTCGTCGAGGATCTTCAGGCCCGCATCCAGCCCCACGCCGCGCTGGCTGGCGCCCGACGAGCGGTTGGCCTTGTCGAACGAGCCCTTGTAGATCAGCGGAACGCCCAGGGCGCCGCAGTCTTCCTTGAGCTGGCCGGCCACGTCCAGCGACATCTGCAGGCTCTCGATGGAGCAGGTGCCCGCGATGAGGAAGAAGCGGTGCTCCAGGCCCGCATCGAAGCCGCACAGTTGCATGGTCAAGCCTTTTTCTGGTGCGCCACGGCCGCCTTCACGAAGGCGTTGAACAGCGGGTGGCCGTTCCAGGGCGTGGATTTGAACTCGGGGTGGAACTGCACGCCGATGAACCAGGGGTGCACGGCCTGGGGCAGCTCGACGATCTCGGTCAGGTGCTCGCGCTGGGTGAGGGCGGAGATCACCAGGCCCGCCTCGCGCAGCTTGTCGAGGTACTGCACGTTGGCCTCGTAGCGGTGGCGGTGGCGCTCGGTCACCACGCTGCCGTAGATGCTGTGGGCCAGCGTGCCGGGCTGCACGTCGGAGCTTTGCGCGCCCAGGCGCATGGTGCCGCCCAGGTCGGAGTGGGCGTCGCGCGTCTTGATCGTGCCGTCCTCGTCCTTCCATTCGGTGATGAGGGCGATCACGGGGTGCTCGCAGTGCGGGTCGAACTCGGTGCTGTTGGCGCCCGCCAGGCCCGCCTTGTGGCGCGCGTATTCGATGGTGGCGACCTGCATGCCCAGGCAGATGCCCAGGTAGGGCACCTTGTGCTCGCGGGCGTAGCGTGCGGTGCTGATCTTGCCCTCCACGCCGCGCGAGCCGAAGCCGCCGGGCACGAGGATGGCGTCGTACCGGCCGAGCTTCTCGGCCGCGTTGGCGTCGGCGATGGTTTCCGAATCGACGTGGGTGATCTTCACGCGCACGTGGCTCTGCATGCCCGCGTGCTTGAGCGCCTCGTTGACGGACTTGTAGGCATCCGACAGCTCCACGTACTTGCCCACCATGGCGATCTGCACCTCGCCCTGCGGGTGCTCGGTTTCGTGCACCAGCGCGTCCCAGCGCTTGAGGTTGGCGGGCGGGGTGTTCAGGCGCAGCTTGTCGCAGATGAGCCCATCGAGCCCCTGCTCGTGCAGCATGCGCGGCACCTTGTAGATGGTGTCCACGTCCCACATGCTGATCACGCCCCATTCGGCCACGTTGGTGAAGAGGGAGATCTTCTCCTTCTCCTCCTCGGGCACGGCGTGGTGCGCGCGGCACAGCAGCGCGTCGGGCTGGATGCCGATCTCGCGCAGCTTCTGCACCGTGTGCTGCGTGGGCTTGGTCTTGAGCTCGCCCGCCGTGGCGATCCAGGGCAGGTAGGTCAGGTGCACGAAGGCCGAGTTGTTGGGGCCCAGCTTGAGCGAGAGCTGGCGCACCGCTTCGAGGAAGGGCAGCGACTCGATGTCGCCCACCGTGCCGCCCACCTCGCAGATGGCCACATCGACCGCGTCGGGCGTGCCGATGCCCGCGCCGCGCTTGATGTACTCCTGGATCTCGTTCGTGACGTGCGGGATCACCTGCACCGTCTTGCCGAGGTAGTCGCCGCGGCGTTCCTTCTCCAGCACGCTCTGGTAGATGCGGCCCGTGGTGAAGTTGTTGGACTGCTTCATGCGCGTTTCGATGAAACGCTCGTAGTGGCCCAGGTCGAGGTCGGTCTCGGCGCCGTCGTCGGTCACGAAGACTTCGCCATGCTGGAAGGGGGACATCGTGCCCGGATCGACGTTGATGTACGGATCGAGCTTGATGAGGGTGACTTTGAGGCCGCGCGATTCGAGGATCGCAGCCAGCGAGGCTGAGGCGATTCCCTTGCCCAGGGAAGACACCACACCGCCGGTGACGAAGACAAATTTGGTCATGTCTTTGAGGTGGTGGGAAATTGCGATTATAGGCGCCGCCCCGCCTTCGCACGGGCCCGTGCCTGGCTCTGCTAAATTCCCTCTCCTATGACAGAGCTTGCCGGCAAACACGTGGTACTGGGCCTCAGCGGGGGCGTTGCTTGTTACAAATCCGCAGAGCTGTGCCGCCTGCTCACCAAGGCCGGCGCCACCGTGCAGGTGGTGATGACCGAGGCGGCAGAGCGCTTCATCACACCCGTCACCATGCAGGCGCTGTCGGGCCGCGCGGTCTACGGCTCGCAGTGGGATGCGCGCGAGCCCAACAACATGCCGCACATCAACCTGGGCCGCGAGGCCGATGCGATCCTCATCGCGCCGTGCAGCGCGGACTTCATCGCGCGGCTGGTGCAGGGCCGGGCCGACGAGCTGCTGAGCCTGCTGTGCCTGGCCCGCCCCATGGCCCGCGTGCCGTTGCTGCTGGCCCCCGCGATGAACCGCGAGATGTGGGCCCACCCCGCCACGCAGCGCAACTTGGCCCAGGCGGCGCAGGACGGCGCGGTGGTGCTGGGCGTGGGCCACGGCGACCAGGCCTGCGGCGAAACGGGCGACGGCCGCATGCTGGAGGCCGGGGAGATCATGGAAGAGCTGGCCGCCTTCTTCGCGCCCAAGCGGCTCGCGGGCCAGCATGTGCTCATCACCGCCGGGCCTACGTTCGAGGCCATCGACCCGGTGCGCGGCATCACCAACCTCTCCAGCGGCAAGATGGGCTTTGCCATCGCCCGCGCGGCGCGCGAGGCCGGGGCCGAGGTCACGCTGGTGGCCGGGCCGGTGCACCTGCCCACCCCGCGCGGCGTGCGGCGCATCGACGTGCGTTCAGCACAAAATATGTTTGAAGCCGTTGCTGGGCAGGCGCAAGCAGCTACCATCTTCATAGCGACGGCGGCGGTCGCCGACTGGCGGCCGGCCCATGCCGCCGACCAGAAGATCAAGAAGGACGGCTCGGGCCAGGTGCCCCAGCTTTCCTTCGTGGAGAACCCCGACATCCTCGCCACCGTCGCGCAGTCTGAGCGCGCGCGCGCGGGCCGGCTCTACTGCGTCGGCTTCGCGGCCGAGAGCGAGAACCTGCTGGCGCACGCCAGTGCCAAGCGTGCGCGCAAGGGTGTGCCGCTGCTGGTAGGCAACATCGGCCCCGCGACCTTCGGCCAGGACGACAACGCGCTGCTGCTCATCGACGAGGACGGCAGCCACGAACTGCCGCGCGCGAGCAAGGCCGAGCTGGGCCGCCAGCTCGTCACCGAGATCGCCCGGCGACTGAACATCCCCCAATGAAAATCGACGTCAAGATCCTCGATCCGCGCATGGCGGACCAACTGCCCGCCTACGCCACACCCGGCAGCGCCGGGCTCGACCTGCGCGCCTGCCTCGACGCGCCGCTGGTGCTGGAGCCGGGCGCATGGCAACTGGTGCCCACGGGCATCGCCATCTACCTCAAGGACCCGGGCTACGCCGCGCTGATCCTGCCGCGCTCGGGCCTGGGCCACAAGCACGGCATCGTGCTGGGCAACCTCGTGGGCCTGATCGACAGCGACTACCAGGGCCAGCTCATGGTCAGCGCCTGGAACCGCAGCCCCACGGCCTTCACGCTGCACCCCATGGAGCGGCTGGCGCAGCTGGTCATCGTGCCCGTGGTGCAGGCGCAGTTCAACGTGGTGGCGGAGTTCCCCGCGAGCGAGCGCGGCGAAGGCGGCTACGGCTCCACGGGCAAGGTGTAGGAACCATCCGACTGCGGGGCAGGCCGCGTTCCGGCGGCGCACGCACCGTGGTTGTGCTGCAATGCAGGGTAAACCCTTGACCCAGGAGAAAACCATGATGACCTCCCCACGCGGTGCCACGGTAGCGGCCACCGTGGCCCTTGCCGGCATGCTCTCGGCCTGTGTGATGGCACCGCAGCGCACAACCTACCCGCAGTACCAGCAGCAGTCCACGTACCAGCAGCCTGCCTACCAGCAGGGCGGCTACTACGAGCCGGCCGGCGCCGAATATGGCCGCGTCAACAACATCGAAGCCATGCAGGTGCCCGCGGGCGGGCAGACCACAGGCGGCGGCGCGGTGCTCGGCGCCGTGGTCGGCGGCCTGCTGGGCAACCAGATCGGCCGGGGCAGCGGCCGCGCGGCGGCCACGGCGGCAGGCGTGATCGGCGGCGCCATGGCGGGCAACGCCATCGAGGGCCAGAACAGCCGGGGCTACGCGCAGGCCTACCGCATCACCATCCAGCTCGACCGTGGCGGCATGCGCGCCTACGACGTGAGCTCGCCCGGCGACCTGCGTATCGGCGAGCGCGTGCGCATGGTCAACGGGCAGATTTCGCGCATGTGATTAGGGCCTGTTAACAGGCCCTAATGCAGCAGCCCGCCGTCCGGCCCGGACGGTGCGGATGGCTGGACGCGGAAGAACCCCGTGCCCGCCGTGCCGCGGCCAACCTCTTCCTCGGTCGCCTCGCGCACGCCGTGTACGGTGAGCGCCAGGCGCAGCCCGATGCCCGCCAGCGGGTGGTTACCGTCGAGCACCACGTGCTCGGGGTAGATCTCGGTCACGGTGTAGAGCGCGTCGCGCGGCGCGTCGGGGTTGCAGCCCGCGGGCAGGGCGCTGCCCTCGAAGGTCATGCCTTCCTCCAGATCGGCGGGGAAGAGCGCGCGCGGCTCCAGGAAGATCAACTGTTCCTGGTAGTCGCCGAAGGCGTCCTCGGGCTCCAGGTTCAGCGCCAGCGTGGCGCCCACGCCATGGCCCTGCAGCGCTTCCTCGATGCGGGCGAGCAGGTCGTCGCCGCCCACGAGGAATTCCACGGGTTCGTCGAGCACGTCGAGTTCCTCGCCCAGGGTGTCTTTCAGGATCCAGGTCAAAGCGACCACGCATTGTTGGGTGATTTCCATAGGAGAATTGTCGCAGCATGCAGACCGACCAACCCCTCACCCTGCTCGGCGGCCTCACGCCCGCGCAGTTCATGCACCGCCACTGGCACAAGAAGCCGCTGCTGGTGCGCCAGGCCATCCCCCAGTTCACACCGCCCGTGCTGCGCCCGGGGCTGTTCGCCCTCGCGGGCCAGGAGGGCGTGGAGTCGCGCCTGATCCAGCACCGTGAAGAGGTTTGGAAGCTGCGCCACGGCCCGTTCACGCGCCGCGCGCTGCCCGCGCTGCAGACGCCGCGCTGGACGCTGCTGGTGCAGGGCGTAGACCTGCACGACGACGCTGTGCATGCGCTGCTGCAGCAGTTTCGCTTCGTGCCCGAGGCGCGGCTCGACGACCTCATGATCAGCTACGCCACCGACGGCGGCGGCGTGGGCCCGCACTTCGACAGCTACGACGTGTTCCTGCTCCAGGCCCACGGCCGGCGCCGCTGGCGCATCGGGCGGCAGAAGAACATGGCGCTGCAGGAAGGCGTGCCGCTGAAGATCCTCACCGACTTCGTGCCCGAGGAGGAGTACGTGCTGGAGCCCGGCGACATGCTCTACCTGCCGCCGCGCTGGGCGCACGACGGCATCGCCGAGGGCGAGTGCATGACGTACTCCATCGGCTTTCGCTCGCCCGAGCGCGGCGAGATGGCGCGCGAGCTGCTGCTGCGCCTGACCGACGAGGACGACGACCCGCACAAGCCCCCGGTGATCTACTGCGACCCGCGGCAGGAGGCCGTGGACCTGCCGGGTGCCATTCCCGCCGCCCTGCAGGACTTCGCGCGCGAGGCGCTGGAGCGCGCGCTGGCCGAGCCGCTGGCGCTGGAGCGCGCGCTGGGCGAGTACCTCACCGAGCCCAAGCCCAGCGTGTGGTTCGAGCCCGGCGCGCCGACGGGCATGATCGAGCACGTGGCGCTCGACCGCCGCACGCGCATGATGTACGACGGCAAGCACATCTTCATCAACGGAGAAAGCTACCGCGCCGCGGGCCGCGACGCCACGCTGATGCGCCGCCTGGCCGACCGGCGCGCGCTGGAGGGTGCCGACCTGCAGCGCGCCAGCGACGAGGCGCTAGAGCTGATCGCCGCGTGGTGCGAGGCGGGCTGGGCCCATGCCTGATTCAGCGGCCTTGCCCGTGGGGCGCTTTTCCGGGCGCGAGGACTTCCGGGAACTGGTGCGCGTGGCGCTGGCCTGCGCCGCGCACGAAGGGTGGGCCGAGCTGGTGCTCAGCGACCCCGACTTCTACGACTGGCCGCTGGGAGAGAGCGCCGTGATCGGGTCGCTCGATGCCTGGGCGCGCACGGGGCGGCGGCTCACGCTGCTCGCGCGCTCCTACGACGAGGTGGTGCGCCGCCATGCGCGCTTCGTGCACTGGCGCGGCACCTGGGACCACATCGTCACCTGCCGTCGCAGCCCGTCGGCCGACCCGGTGGAGCTGCCCAGCGCCCTGTGGTCGCCCGCCTGGGTGCTGCACCGCCTGGACGCGGAGCATTGCGTGGGCGTGGCGGGGCGGGAGCCCGAGCGGCGCGTGCTGCTCAGGGAGTCGCTCGACGAATGGCTGCTGCGCCGCAGCGCCCCGGGGTTTCCGGCCTCCACGCTGGGTTTGTGAGCACCGGATGTTCCGTTCTTTGCAAAACTTTGCATTGAGGCCGCGCGTCCGGCGTGTCAGTGTTAGTCAGGATTGACTAAATCTTCATATAATTTAGAGCTGAGTCAAATACTGTTGATAGTGACTCTGCCAGAGCGACTGCGGCTGAAGAGGCGGGCCGTTGTGGCATGCCGAGATTCCACCCGTCCAATTAGGAAACTGAAATGAAGAACTCTCTCGTTCTGGCAACCCTGATCGCTGCCGCCGCCCTGACCGCTTGCGGCAAGAAGGAAGAAGCGCCTGCACCGGCTCCCGCTCCCGTGGAAGCCCCCGCACCGGCACCCGCTCCTGCAGAGGCCCCCGCCGCCGCTCCGGCCGATGCCGCTTCTGCCGCCGCTTCCGCTGCAGCCCCGGCCGCCGCTGACGCCGCCAAGGCCGCCGCCGACGCTGCTGCCACCGCCGCTACGGACGCTGCTTCCGCTGCCAAGTAATCAGCTGTTTCCAGCAACAAAAAACCCGGCCAGGCAACTGGCCGGGTTTTTTGTTGCTCGGGCACCCGCGAAGGAGCCCGGGCCGCGCGTTTACTTGAGGTCTTCCGCGAGCACCTTCACGATGCGCTGGGCGTTGGCCGACGCATCGGCGGCGCCTGCGGCGTTCTGCACCGATACCGTGGACTTCGCGCCCTCGCTGTGCACCAGCACGCGGTACTTGACCGGCGGGTTGGCGGAGCTGGAGGCGCCGAACAGCTTGCTGAAGAAGCCCGGCTCCTTCTTGTCCGGCGCGCCTGGCTCCACGTAGCGCACGAAGTAGACGCCCTGGCTGCGGTCGCGGTCCTCCACGGTGAAGCCCGTGCGGTCCAGGGCCAGGCCTACGCGGCGCCATGCGCGGTCGAAGCCTTCGTCCATCGCGATGGCTGGCGCGTTGTTCAGCGTGGTCACGCGGGCCGCGGAGGGGCGCTGCACGGACGCGCTCGCCAGAGCCTTGGACGCTTCCTGGCTCACGCCGAGCTTGACCATGAGGCGGCGCAGGAATTCGGTTTCGAGCTCCGGGTCGGCCGGGCGGGGCTGCCACACGGTCGTGTCCTTCTGCTGGTTGGTGTAGGTCTCGACCATGCCGCGGTGGCTGACGTAGATGTCGGTCGTGCCGTCGGGCTCGCGCTCCAGGCGGGTGCGGAATTTGTCACGCGTGCCGGTGTCGTAGAGCGAGTCGAACACCTTGCCCAGCGTGGAGCGGATGATGTCCTGCGGCAGCTTGGCGCGGTTCTCGGCCCAGTCGGTTTCCATGATGCCGAGCTGCTGCTGCTCGGTGGCGAGCGTGAAGCCGTTTTCGAGCCAGAAGTCGCGCACCGGCTCCCACAGCGCGTCGCTGGGGCGCTTGACGACCAGCCAGCGCTGGTTGCCGTCGCGCTCGATGCGCACGTCGCCCATCGACACGGCGGCTGTGGCGGAGGCGGCCTCCGGCTTGGCCGTCTGGCCGGCCTGGTAGGCCGCGGCGGAAACCACGCCATCGGGCGTGGTGTAGTGCGTGTCGCGCGAGAGCTGGGTCAGGTCGGGCGGGACCTCCAGCGTGGAGCCCTTCGTGGCGCTCTTGTAGTCGATCTTGTCGTCCTGGAAGGTGGTGGAGCAGGCGGCCAGGGCCACGGCCAGGCCCAGCAGGCCCACACGGGTAGTTGCGTTCACGCGGAAGTCCTCGGTTGTCTGGATGCGTAGATGCGGAGCGTGCTGCTTTGGTTCAAAGCAGGCCGGCGGCGCGCAGGGCGCCTTCGACCACGGGTTCGTTGGCGGCGCTCAAGGGGGTCATGGGCAGGCGCATCGTGCCGCCGCACAGGCCCATGCGGGCCATGGCCCACTTCACGGGGATGGGGTTGGCCTCGACGAACAGGTGCTTGTGCACGGGCATCAGCTGGAACTGGATGTCCATAGCGCGGCGCGCGTCACCCGCCAGTGCGGCCACGCACAGCTCGTGCATGAGGCGCGGCGCGACGTTGGCCGTCACGCTGATGTTGCCGTGGCCGCCACAGAGCATCAGGGCCACGGCCGTGGGGTCGTCGCCCGAGTACACGGCGAAGCCCTGGGGTACGTCGCGGATCAGCCACTGCGCGCGCTCGATGTTGCCCGTGGCCTCCTTGATGCCCACGATGCCGGGCACCTGGGCCAGGCGCAACACGGTGTCGTGCTGCATATCGGCCACCGAGCGGCCGGGCACGTTGTAGAGCACGATGGGCAGGTCGCCCGTGGCCTCGGCAATGGCCTTGAAGTGCTGGTACTGGCCCTCTTGCGTGGGCTTGTTGTAGTAGGGCACGACCTGCAGCTGGCTGTCGGCGCCGACCTTCTTGGCGAAGCGGGCCAGCTCGATGGCCTCGGCCGTGGAGTTGGCGCCGCAGCCCGCCATGATGGGCACGCGCTTGGCGGCCTGCTCGACGGCCACGCGGATGATTTCGCAGTGCTCCTCCACGTTCACCGTGGGCGATTCGCCCGTGGTGCCCACGACCCCGATGCAGTCCGTGCCTTCGGCGATGTGCCAGTCGATCAGTTTGCGCAGGGTGGGGTAGTCCACGCTGCCGTCCTCGTGCATGGGGGTGACGAGGGCCACGATGCTGCCCGTGAGGGAGGGAGAGGTCATGTCCGCGGTTGGAAACGGTAAAAGAGCATTCTAACTAGACCTTAGAGGCGCGGCGGCCCTGGGCTCGCGCACCGCCGCGACGCGCTGCACGAAGCGGGCAGGCCCGTCGAGGAAGCCGTCCTCGTAGGCCACCACGCGCAGGCCCGCGCAGGCCTGCAGCAACTCGCCGGGCCGCAGCAGGAACTCGGGGCGCGAGGGCTTGCCCACCGTTTCGTTGCCCGCGGCGAAGGTCTCGTAGAGCAGCACGCCGCCCGGCGCCACGCTGGCCACGATGGCGGGCAGCAGGGGGCGCCAGAGGTAGTGGGTCACCACCACGCCCGCGAACCGGCGCCCATCCAGGGGCCAGGGGCCGGACTCGATGTCGGCCTGGATCGCCTCGCCCCAGGCTGCTGCGGATTCAATAGCTTCCAGCGCACGGTCCACGCCGGTTACGGGGTGGTTTCGCTCGGAGAACCAGCGCATGTGCCGCCCCGGCCCGCAGGCCACGTCGAGCACCGCGCCGCCCGCGGGCACGAGGTGCGACCAGCGCTGTACCCAGCCGGAGGCATTCGTGCTCATTCAGAAGCAGCTCCAGAGTTGATCGGCCAGGGTGACGAGGAAGCCGGGCCGCGTGTACAGCGCGAACACCGCCAGCAGCACGGCCAGCGCGGCCGCCCAGGCCAGCCAGCGCCAGCGGGCGCGCGCCACGTCAGGCCCCTTGCGGCGCCGTGCCGCGCTGGATGGCGTTCTCGCGCACAGGCAGGTTCACGAGGCCCGCGAACACGCCCAGCGCGATCGCGAGGTACCACACGATGTCGTAGCTGCCCGTCTTGTCGTACAGGTAGCCGCCCAGCCACACGCCCAGGAAGCTGCCGATCTGGTGGCTGAAGAACACGAAGCCGCCGAGCATCGACAGGTGGGCCACGCCGAAGATCTGCGCCACCACCGCCGTGGTGGGCGGCACGGTGGACAGCCACAGCACGCCCATCACGGCTGCGAACAGGTACACGCTCAGGGGCGACAGCGGTGCGAGCAGGAAGACCGTGATGACCACCGCGCGCGCGAAGTAGATGAAGGCCAGGATGTGCCTCTTGGCCAGGCGCTGGCCCAGCGAACCGGCCGCGTAGGTGCCGATCACGTTGAACAGGCCCACCAGCGCCAGCGCGTAGCTGGCCACCTGGGGCGACAGGCCGTGGTCCTTCAGGTAGCTGGGCAGGTGCACGCCGATGAACACCACCTGGAAGCCGCAGACGAAGTAGCCCGCCATCAGCAGCTGGAAGCTCGGGTAGCCGAACGCCTCGCGCACCGCCTGGGCGATGGTCTGCTCGCGCCGCACGGGCGCGCCGCCCCCAAAGCCCGGCTCGCGCAGGCCGCGCGCCAGCGGCACCATGAACAGGGCCGCGATGCCCAGCAGCACCAGCGCCTGCTGCCAGCCGAAGCGGCTGATGAGCAGCCCCTCGGTCGGCACCATGAGGAACTGGCCGAACGAGCCCGCCGCCGCCGCGATGCCCATGGCCCAGGAGCGGCGCTCGGGCGGCACGTTGCGCCCGATCACGCCGTAGACCACGGCATAGGTGGTGCCCGCCTGCGCCATGCCGATGAGCACGCCCGCCGTGACGGTGAAGAGCAGGGGCGTGGGCGAATACGCCATGCCCGCGAGCCCCAGCGCATACAGCAGCGTGCAGGCCACGATGACCCGGAAGGCCCCGAACCGGTCCGCCAGCATGCCCGCGAAGATGCCCGAGAAGCCCCAGACGAGGTTCTGGATGGCGATCGCCAGCGCGAAGTCCTGGCGGGTCCAGGAGAGCGCCTGCGTCATGGGCTGCAGCCACAGGCCGAAGCCGTGGCGGATGCCCATCGACAAGGTCACGATGGCGCCGCCGCAGACGAGCACCTGGGCGATGGACAGTTTGCGAGTTTCGGTATGCATCCAGCGAATGTAGCTAATCCGGGAAAACTCTGCTGCGCGCGCCGCCCGCGCCAAGGGCCTGTGAATTCATCCAGCTATCCAGGCGCTGCCGCACTACAATCCGCGCCCTATGGCTACCACTCCCGTCTATTCCGAAGGTTCCATCCGCGTGCTCAAAGGGCTGGAGCCCGTCAAGCAGCGCCCGGGCATGTACACCCGCACCGACAACCCCCTGCACATCGTCCAGGAGGTGATCGACAACGCGGCCGACGAGGCGCTCGCGGGCTACGGCAAGAAGATCAAGGTCACGCTGCACGCCGATGGTTCGGTGAGCGTGGAGGACGACGGCCGCGGCATCCCCTTCGGCCTGCACCCCGAGGAAAAGGCCCCCGTGATCGAGCTCGTGTACACCCGCCTGCACGCGGGCGGCAAGTTCGACAAGGGGCAGGGCGGGGCCTACAGCTTCTCGGGCGGCCTGCACGGCGTGGGCGTGTCGGTCACGAACGCGCTGGCCACGCGGCTCGAAGTGGCCAGCCACCGCGAAGGGCAGGCGGCGCGCCTGGCGTTCTCGGGCGGCGACGTGATCGAGCCCCTGGTGGTGCGCCCGCTAGAGGCGGGCGAGCGCAAGCAGGGCACCACCGTGCGCGCGTGGCCCGATGCGAAGTACTTCGAGTCCAGCCACCTGCCCCTGGGCGAGCTCACGCACCTGCTGCGCAGCAAGGCCGTGCTCATGCCCGGCGTGGCCGTCACCCTGGTGAACGAGAAAACGCGCGAAACCCAGTCCTGGCAGTACAAGGGCGGCCTGCGCGACTACCTGCAGCAGACCCTGCCCGCCGACCCGGTCATCCCCCTGTTCGAGGGCGAGGGCTTCGCCGACGGCGGCCACGAGAGCTTTGCCGAGGGCGAGGGCGCGGCCTGGGCCGTGGCCTTCACCGAAGAGGGCGCGCCGGTGCGCGAGAGCTACGTGAACCTCATCCCCACGAGCGCGGGCGGCACGCACGACAGCGGCCTGCGCGATGGGCTGTTCAACGCCGTCAAGGGCTTCATCGAGCTGCACAGCCTGCTACCGAAGGGCGTGAAGCTGCTGCCCGAGGACGTGTTCGCGCGCGCGAGCTACGTGCTCTCGGCCAAGGTGCTCGACCCGCAGTTCCAGGGCCAGATCAAGGAGCGCCTGAACTCGCGCGACGCGGTGCGCTTGGTGAGCAGCTTCGTGCGCCCCGCGCTGGAGCTGTGGCTCAACCAGCACGTGGACTACGGCAAGAAGCTGGCCGAGCTGGCCATCAAGGCCGCGCAGACGCGCCAGAAGGCGAGCCAGAAGGTCGAAAAGCGCAAGGGCTCGGGCGTGGCCGTGCTGCCCGGCAAGCTCACCGACTGCGAGAGCCGCGACACGGCGCACAACGAGGTCTTCCTCGTCGAGGGCGACTCGGCCGGCGGCAGCGCCAAGATGGGCCGCGACAAGGAAAGCCAGGCCGTGCTGCCGCTGCGCGGCAAGGTGCTCAACACCTGGGAGGTGGACCGCGACCGCCTGTTCGCCAACACCGAGATCCACGACATCTCCGTGGCCATCGGCGTGGACCCGCACGGCCCCAACGACGCGCCCGACCTCTCGGGCCTGCGCTACGGCAAGGTCTGCATCCTGTCCGACGCCGACGTGGACGGCTCGCACATCCAGGTGCTGCTGCTCACGCTGTTCTTCCGCCACTTCCCCAAGCTCATCGACGCGGGCCACATCTACGTGGCGCGCCCGCCGCTGTTCCGCGTGGACGTGCCCGCGCGCGGCAAGAAGCCCGCCGCCAAGCTCTACGCGCTCGACGAGGGAGAGCTGGAGGCCATCCTCGACAAGGCCGTCAAGGATGGCGTGGCGCGCGAGAAATGCCAGATCAGCCGCTTCAAGGGCCTGGGCGAGATGAACGCCGAGCAGCTTTGGGAAACCACGCTCAACCCCGATACGCGCCGCCTGCTGCCCGTCCAGCTGGGCGCCCTCGACTTCGCGGCGACCGAGGGGCTCATCACCAAGCTCATGGGCAAGGGCGAGGCCGCGGCGCGGCGGGAGCTGATGGAGCTGCACGGCGATGCCGTCGAAGTGGATATTTGAAAGTTTGCAGCCTTTTTGGCCTCTAGCGCTTACCCATAAAGCGCAAGCAGCTCCTATTTTTGAAGCATGAACGACCAACCCCTCCCCGATCTTTCCGCGCCGCAGGACGATGGCGACTCCCTCGGCAGCTACGCCCAGCGCGCCTACCTCGAATACGCCCTCAGCGTGGTCAAGGGCCGCGCGCTGCCCGACGTGTGCGACGGCCTCAAGCCCGTGCAGCGGCGCATCCTCTACGCCATGGACCAGATGGGCCTGGGCTACAGCGGACCGAACCGCAACGTGGCGGCCAAGCCCGTCAAGAGCGCGCGCGTGGTGGGCGACGTGCTGGGCCGCTTCCACCCGCACGGCGACCAGTCGGCCTACGACGCGCTGGTGCGGCTGGCGCAGGACTTCAACCAGCGCTACCCGCTGATCGACGGCCAGGGCAACTTCGGCAGCCGCGACGGCGACGGCGCTGCCGCCATGCGCTACACCGAGGCGCGGCTGGCCAAGATCACCGGCCTGCTGCTCGACGAGATCGGCCAGGGCACGGTGGACTTCATGCCCAACTACGACGGCTCCACCGAGGAGCCGCGCCAGCTGCCCGCGCGGCTGCCGTTCGCGCTGCTCAACGGCGCCAGCGGCATCGCCGTGGGCCTGGCGACCGAGATCCCGAGCCACAACCTGCGCGAGATCGCCGACGCCTGCGTGGCGCTGGTCAAGCAGCCGCAGCTGTCCGACGAGGCGCTGTTCCACCTCGTGCCCGGCCCCGACTACCCGGGCGGCGGCCAGATCATCAGCAGCAGCGCCGACATCCGGGACGCCTACCGCACCGGGCGCGGCAGCCTCAAGGTGCGCGCGCGCTGGAAGATCGAGGACCTCGCGCGCGGCCAGTGGCAGATGGTGGTGACCGAGCTGCCGCCCGGCGTGTCGGCGCAGAAGGTGCTCGAGGAGATCGAGGAGATCACCAACCCCAAGGTCAAGGCCGGCAAGAAGGCGCTCACGCAGGAGCAGACGCAGCTCAAGGGCAGCATGCTCGCCGTGCTCGACGGCGTGCGCGACGAGTCGAGCAAGGACGCGCCCGTGCGCCTCGTGTTCGAGCCCAAGACGGGCAAGGTGCCGCAGCAGGAGCTCATCACCGCGCTGCTCGCGCACACCAGCCTCGAAACCTCGGCGCCCATCAACCTCACCATGGTGGGCATCGACGGCCGGCCCGTGCAGAAGTCGCTGCGGCAGATGCTCGAGGAATGGGTGCAGTTCCGCCAGACCACGATCACGCGGCGCTCGCAGCACCGCCTGGACAAGGTGCTGGACCGCATCCACATCCTCGAAGGGCGGCAGATGGTGCTGCTCAACATCGACGAGGTGATCGCCATCATCCGCGCGAGCGACGAGCCCAAGGCCGCGCTGATCGCGCGCTTCCGCCTTTCGGACCGGCAGGCCGAGGACATCCTCGAAATCCGCCTGCGCCAGCTCGCGCGGCTCGAGGCCATCAAGATCGAGCAGGAGCTGGCCGAGCTGCGCAAGGAACAGGCGCAGCTGGAGGATGTGCTCGCCAACCCGAACTCGCTCAAGCGGCTGATGGTGAAAGAGATCGAGGCCGACGCCAAGCAGTTCGCCGATGCGCGCCGCACGCTCATCCAGGCCGAGAAGAAGGCCGTGGCCGAGGTGAAGGTGGTGGACGAGCCCGTCACTGTCATCGTCTCGCAAAAAGGCTGGGTGCGTGCGCGCCAGGGCCATGGGCACGATGCGGCCAGCTTCGCGTTCAAGGCGGGCGACGGGCTCTACGGCACCTTCGAGTGCCGCACGGTGGACCAACTGCTCGTGTTCGGCAGCAACGGGCGCGTGTACTCGGTGCCCGTGGCCAGCCTGCCCGGCGCGCGCGGCGACGGGCAGCCCGTCACCACGCTGATCGAGCTGGAGGCGGGCACGCAGATCCTGCACTACTTCGCGGGGCCGCCGCAGGCCACGCTGCTGCTGGCCAATTCGGGCGGCTACGGCTTCCTCGCGCAGGTGGAGAACATGGTGTCGCGCCAGAAGGGCGGCAAGGCCTTCGTCACCGTGGGCGAGGGCGAGACGCTGTGCGCGCCTTCGCGCGCCGAGGGCGCCACCCACGTGGCCTGCGCCTCCACGGGCGGGCGCATCCTCACCTTCGAGATCACCGAGCTCAAGACCATGGCCAACGGCGGGCGCGGCCTGATGCTGATCGACCTGGAGGACAAGGACAGCCTCGCGGGCGCCGCCGCCTACACGCGCAGCGTGCGCATCGCGGGCGTGGGGCGCGGCGGCAAGGCGCGTGAGGAGACGCTGGAGATCCGCAGCCTCAACAACGCCCGTGCCGCGCGGGCGCGCAAGGGCAAGGCGGCGGACCTGGGCTTCAAACCCGCGTCGGTGACACGGGTGGAGTGACTGGCATCCCTAGGGAAATCCCGGCAACACCCCATGGAAGGCCGTGCCAACAATGGAACTCCCGAGGACGATAGAGGAGACCAAAGATGCTGAAGCTTCGCATGGCGCACAAGCTGTGGCTGGCGGTGGTCCTCATCGTCGTGGCCTTGGTGGCCGTGGTGGGCCTGGCGGGCTACCGCTCGGCGCGGGTCCAGGTGCAGTCCGATGCGGTCGCCCGGGAGATGGCGGCGCGGGTGGAATCCGCCCTGCGCTGGGCGGGGCTGACCGAGACCAATGCCGCGCGCACCCAAGCCATCATCGCCACCGACGATCCGGCCGTGGAGGCCGAGTTCAAGGAAGCGATCCCCGCCACGTCGGCCGAAATCTCTAAGCTGCAAAAGGCCCTGGAGGCCATGGACCTGTCCGAGGCCGACAAGGTCCAGATGGGCAAGATCGCCGCCGCGCGCAAGACCATGACCGGCCTGCGCGCCGATGCGCGCAAGCTCAAGGCCGACGGCCAGCGCGGCGAGGCCGAGGCCCTGGTCAAGCAGTCGTACAACCCCTCGGTGGCGGCGTACCTGAAGACGCTGCAGGACTTCGTGCAGATGCAGCAGGACGCGGCCCGCAAGAGCCAGGAGGACATGGCGGCCTCGCGCATGCTCACCGTCAAGTTCTCGGCCGTGGCCGTGCTGCTGCTGCTCGCGGGCATCGTCGTGGGAGCCTACGTGCTGATCGGCAGCATGCAGCGCCCGCTCGAGCAGGCCAACGCGCTGGCCTTGCGCATCGCGGGCGGCGACTTGAGTGCGCGCGAGAGCGTGGCGCGCGCCGACGAGTTCGGCGACCTGCTGCGCTCGCTCTACGCGATGTGCGATGCCCTCTCGCGCATGGTCCACCAGGTGCGCCAGAGCACCGACAGCATCGCCATCGCCAGCGCCGAGATCGCCACGGGCAACCAGGATTTGTCGGCCCGCACCGAGCAGACGTCGAGCAACCTGCAGGAGACGGCCGCCGCCATGGAGCAGTTCACCAGCACCCTCCAGCAAAGCGCCGGCAGCGCCCAGCAGGCCAGCAGCCTGGCCGCGAACGCCTCGGGCGTGGCGCGGCGCGGCGGCGAGGTGGTGGCGCAGGTGGTCTCGACCATGCAGGACATCCACCAGAGCAGCCAGAAGATCGCCGACATCATCGGCGTGATCGACGGCATCGCGTTCCAGACCAACATCCTCGCGCTCAATGCGGCAGTGGAGGCGGCCCGCGCGGGCGAGCAGGGCCGGGGCTTCGCCGTGGTGGCGGGCGAGGTGCGCAGCCTGGCGCAGCGCAGCGCCGAGGCGGCCAAGGAGATCAAGCAGCTCATCGGCGCCTCGGTCGAGAAGGTCGAGTCGGGCGCGCGCCTGGTGGAGGGCGCGGGCGGCACCATGCAGGAGGTGGTGCAGGCGGTGCAGCGCGTGACGGACATGATCGGCGAGATCACCGCCGCCTCCACCGAGCAGAGCGCGGGCGTGGCCCAGGTGAACCAGGCCGTGGGCCAGCTCGATCAGATGACGCAGCAGAACGCCGCGCTGGTCGAAGAGAGCGCCGCGGCCGCGCAAAGCCTGCGCGAGCAGGCCGGGCAACTGGCCCAGGCCGTGTCGGTCTTCAAGGTGGCGGGCGGCGGTGCGGCCACGGCGCCGGCGGCGCCCATGGCCCCTGCGCTCCACTCGGCCCCCCCGGTGCGCAAGGCCCCGGCGTCCCCCGCCAAGCCCTTGCCCGCGGCGCCCGCGCAGCCGCGGCCCACGGCGGCCAAGGCATCGGCGCCCGCCCCGGCGGCGCGCATTGCCGCAGCGTCCAAGGTGGCCCCTCCGGCTTCGGCCGAGGGGGATTGGGAGAGTTTTTAGGAGAGCTCGGCGATCAGTTCGATCTCCACGCAGGCGCCCAGCGGGATCTGCGCCACACCGAAGGCGCTGCGCGCATGCGTGCCCTTGTCGCCGAACACCTGGCCCAGCAGCTCGCTGGCGCCGTTGGTCACCAGGTGCTGCTCGGTGAAGTCGCCCGTGGAGTTCACCAGGCTCATCAGCTTCACGATGCGCTGCACGCGGTTCAGGTCGCCGCCCGTGGCCACGTGCAGCGTGCCCAGCAGGTCGATGGCCACGGAACGCGCGGCCGCCTTGCCTTCCTCGGTGGTGATGTCGCGGCCGAACTGCGCGGCCCAGGGCTTGCCGTCCTTGCGCGCGATGTGGCCCGAGAGGAAGACCAGGTTCCCCGTCTGCACGAACGGCACGTAGGCCGCCGCGGGCGCCGCCACGGGCGGCAGCGTGATGTTCAGCTCTTTCAGTTTGTTGTAAACACTCATGGTTTTGGCTCGATGCGGGTGGTGAATGAGGTGGCAAGTGTTGCATAGGAGCGTGCGCCCATGAGCGGCGGCATGGGCGGCGGGCCCGGCGTGCGCTTGCCCTGGGCGCTGGCGGGGCTGCTCGCGGGCGCGGCGCTGCAACTCGTGCAGCCGCGGCTGTGGGGGCTGGCGGCCTATGGGGCCGCGCTGGCGGCGGGGCTGCTGCTGATGGCCCCGCGCCTTTGGCGGCAGCCTGTGCTGGTGCGGCGCCTGGCCATGGCGGCGGGCGCCGCCGTGGCGATGTTCGGCCTGTGCGGTCTGCGTGCCGCGGCCTTCCAGGCGCAGGCGCTCGACGCGGGCCTGGAGGGGCGCGACCTGCGCGTGGCGGGCGTGGTGGCCGCGATGCCGCAGTCCGGCGATGCGGGGCTGCGTTTCCGGTTCGCGGTCGAGTCCGCGCCGCCCGGCGTGCGCCTGCCGCCGCTGGTCGAGCTGGCGTGGTACGCCACGGCGATGGGTGGCAGCGAGCCCACCCAGCCCGCCGAGCCCCAGCGCGCCGCTCCCGCGCTGCGCGCGGGCCAGCGCTGGGAGTTCACCGTGCGGCTCAAGGCGCCGCACGGCGCACGCAACCCGCACGGTTTCGACTACGAGCTGTGGCTGTGGGAGCAGGGCGTGCAGGCCACGGGCTATGTGCGCGCGGGGCCGCGCGATGTGCCTCCGCGGCTGGTGTCGTCGTCGCCCTGGCGCCAGAGCGTGGAGCAGGTGCGCCAGCACGTGCGCGACGCCATCGCGGCGCAACTGGCCGGCGCCGACCCGCGCGCTGCCGGCGTGGTGGCCGCGCTGGTGACGGGCGACCAGCGCGCCATCGACCGGGCGGATTGGGATCTGTTCCGCGCCACGGGCGTGGCCCACCTCATGAGCATCTCGGGGCTGCACATCACCCTGTTCGCGTGGATCGCGGCGGCGGCCGTGGGCTGGCTGTGGCGGCGCTCGGCGCGGCTGTGCCGGTGGTGGCCCGCGCCCAGCGCGGCGCTGGCGGGCGGCGTGCTGCTGGCGGCGGGCTATGCGCTCTTCAGCGGCTGGGGCGTGCCCGCGCAGCGCACCGTGGGCATGCTGGCCGTGGTGGCCCTGCTGCGGCTGGCGGGGCGGCGCTGGCCCTGGCGGCAGGTGTGGCTGCTGGCCTGCGCGGCCGTGGTGCTGGCCGACCCGTGGGCGCTGCTGCAGGCGGGGTTCTGGCTCAGCTTCGTGGCCGTGGGGGTGCTGTTTGCTTCCGATTTCGTAGCTGCTGGCGCAAGCCCGGAAGGCGCTGGAGGCCTTTTTGGCTCTATAAAGCGGTTCCTGCGCGAGCAGTGGGTCGTCACGCTCGCGCTCACGCCGCTCACCCTGCTGCTGTTCGGCCAGGTGTCGGCGGTGGGGGCGCTGGCCAACCTCGCGGCCATTCCGTGGGTGACGCTGGTGGTCACGCCGCTGGCGCTGCTGGGCGTGCTGTGGGCGCCGCTGTGGAGCGCGGCGGCCACGAGCCTTGCGCCGCTGGCGGCGCTGCTGCAGGCGCTGGCCGCGTGGCCGCTGGCCGTGGTGCCGCCCGCCGCGCCGCTGTGGGCGGGCGTGGCGGCGGTGGCGGGCGGCACCTGTCTGGCCCTGCGCTGGCCCTGGCGGCTGCGCGTGCTGGGCCTGCCGCTGCTGGTGCCCGCGCTGTGCTGGCAGCCGGCCTGGCCCGCGCCGGGCCGGTTCGAGCTGCTGGCGGCCGATGTGGGGCAGGGCAATGCGGTGCTGGTGCGCACGGCGCACCACGCGCTGCTGTACGACGCGGGGCCGCGCTACGGCGCGCACAGCGACGCGGGCGGCCGCGTGCTGGTGCCGCTGCTGCGGGCGCTGGGCGTGCGGCTGGACACGCTCATGCTCAGCCACCGCGACACCGACCACACGGGCGGCGCGCCCGCCGTGCTCGCGGACCAGCCGGGCGCGGCGCTCACGGGTTCGATCGCCAGCGAGCCGGACCTGCTGGCGCTGCGCCAGGCGACGCCCTGCGTGGCGGGCCAGCACTGGGACTGGGACGGCGTGGCCTTCGAGGTGCTGCATCCATCGCAGGACGACCTGGACCAGCCGGGCCAGCGCCCCAACGCGCTCAGCTGCGTGCTGCGCATCGTGGACGCGCAGGGCGTGGCCGCGCTGCTTGTAGGAGACATCGAGCGGCCGCAGGAGCAGGCGCTGCTTGCGCGCGGCGCGCCGCTCACGGCCTCGGTGCTGCTGGTGCCGCACCATGGCAGCAAGACCTCGTCGAGCGCGGCCTTCCTCGGGGCCGTGGCGCCGCGCATCGCGCTGGTGCAGGCGGGCTACCGCAACCGCTTCGGCCACCCCGTCCCCGCGGTGGTGCAGCGCTACCGCGCGCAGGGCGCCGCGCTGGCGGCATCGCCCGCCTGCGGCGCGGCGCAGTGGCGCTCGGTCGCGCCGCAGCAGTGGCAGTGCGAGCGCGAGGCGCACCCGCATTATTGGCAGCACCGGCCCTGATTCCGCAGTACATGACTGCCGTAAAGGGTGAGCCCATCGGGGATGGGCCCGCATCTTGCTATCCTGAAACCAGGAGGCACCTTCCATGCAGAAGTTCGACGAGATGTACGAGGCGCTGCCCTTCGAGGGCAGCAACGTCCGCCCCCACTACCAGCGCTACGCGCAGTGGCTGGCGCAGCAGCCGGGCGACGCCATGCGGGCGCGGCGCGAAGAGGCCGAGATGATCTTCCGCCGCGTGGGCATCACCTTCGCGGTGTACGGCGCCAAGGACGAGAGCGGCGCGGGCACCGAACGCCTGATCCCCTTCGATCTGATCCCGCGCATCATCCCCGCGCACGAGTGGGCGCGCATGCAGCAGGGCCTGGTGCAGCGCGTGACGGCGCTCAACCGCTTCATCCACGACGTGTACCACGGCCAGGAGATTCTGCGCGCGGGCGTGGTGCCCGCAGACCTGATCCTGCGCAACGCGCAGTTCCGCCCCGAGATGGCGGGCGTCCACGTCCCGCGCAACCTGTACGCGCACATCGCGGGCATCGACATCGTGCGCGCGCCCGACGCGCGGGGTGAGGGCGTGTACTACGTGCTGGAGGACAACCTGCGCGTGCCCTCGGGCGTGTCGTACATGCTCGAGAACCGCAAGATGATGATGCGGCTCTTCCCCGAGCTGTTCTCGCAGCACAAGGTGGCGCCCGTGGCGCACTACCCCGACCTGCTGCTCGACACGCTGCGCGCCAGCGCCCCCGCGGGCGTTTCCGAGCCCACGGTGGTGGTGCTCACGCCCGGCATGTACAACAGCGCGTACTTCGAGCACGCCTTCCTCGCGCAGCAGATGGGGGTGGAGCTGGTCGAGGGGCAGGACCTGCTGGTGAAGGACGGCTTCGTGTACATGCGCACCACGCGCGGCCTGGAGCGCGTGCATGTCATCTACCGCCGCGTGGACGACGACTTTCTCGACCCGCGCGTGTTCCGCCCCACCTCCACGCTGGGCTGCGCGGGCCTGATGGACGCCTACCGCGCGGGCAGCGTGGCGATCTGCAACGCCGTGGGCACGGGCGTGGCCGACGACAAGTCGGTCTACCCCTACGTGCCCGAGATGGTGCGCTTCTACCTGGGCGAGGAGCCCATCCTGCAGAACGTGCCCACCTGGCTGTGCCGCAAGGAAGACGACCTGAAGTACGTGCTCGGCCACCTGCACGAGCTCGTGGTGAAGGAGGTGCACGGCGCGGGCGGCTACGGCATGCTCATCGGCCCGGCCGCGACGCAGGCCGAGATCGAGGACTTCCGCCGCGCGCTCGTGGCCAACCCCTCGGGCTACATCGCCCAGCCCACGCTGAGCCTGTCGAGCTGCCCCACCTTCGTGGACAGCGGCATCGCGCCGCGCCACATCGACCTGCGGCCCTTCGTGCTTTCGGGCCAGAGCGTGCAGATGGTGGCCGGGGGCCTCACGCGCGTGGCGCTGAAGGAGGGTTCGCTGGTCGTCAATTCCTCGCAGGGCGGGGGCACCAAGGACACCTGGGTCCTGGGGCAGGAATAAGGGAGAACACACATGCTGAGCCGCACCGCCGACCATCTGTTCTGGATGTCCCGCTACACCGAGCGCGCCGAGAATACGGCGCGCATGCTGAACGTGGCCTACGAGACCTCGCTGCTGCCGCAGTCCGCCGCCGTGGCCGAGGAGAGCCTGCTGGGCCTGCTGTCCATCAGCGAGCTGATCCCCGCTTACACCCAGCGCCACGGCAAGGTGACGCGCGAGGGGGTGCTGGACTTCATGGTGTGCGATGGCGACAACCACTCGTCCATCCTGTCGTGCCTGCGCGCCGCGCGCGAGAACGCGCGCGCCGTGCGCGGCGCGCTCACCACCGAGGTGTGGGAGACGCAGAACACCACCTGGCTGGTGCTGCAGCGCTACCTGGCCGAGAAGCGCTTCGACAGCGACCCGGGCCAGTTCCTCGAATGGGTCAAGCACCGCTCGCACGTCTCGCGCGGGGTGACGGCGGGCACCATGCTGCAGGACGAGGCCTACCACTTCCTGCGCCTGGGCACCTTCCTGGAGCGCGCCGACAACACGGCGCGGCTGCTCGACGTGAAGTTCCACGCCGTCAACACCGACTTCCATGGCTCGAACGCGGCGGGCGCGGCGCGCGGGCGCGGGCCGCAGGAGTTCGACTTCTACCACTGGAGCGCCATCTTGCGCAGCGTCTCGGCGTTCGAGATCTACCGCAAGGTCTACCGCGACGTGATCACGCCCGAGCGCGTGGCCGACCTGCTGATCCTGCGCCGCGACATGCCGCGCTCGCTGCACGCGAGCCTGCACGAGGTGGTGGAGAACCTCGCCGCGGTCGCCAACGGCCAGTCGGGCGAAACCCAGCGCAAGGCGGGCCGCCTGCTGGCCGACCTGCGCTACGGCCGCATCGACGAGATCCTCGCCACGGGGCTGCATGCCTACCTTACGCAGTTCCTCGACCGCGTGAACGAGCTGGGCGCGTGCATTAGCCGCGACTTCCTCGTGCCCATGCCGCACTGAGTGCGGGCGGGAGGCTCAGCGCGTGGCGGTGCGCGGCGCGGCGTCCGTGAGCGCCTGGCCGCCGGCTGGGCCGCAGGGCACGTCGGCCGATGGGCGCGGCGCGGCGGGCAGGCTGTACGAGCGCAGGACCGCGGCCTCGAGTTCGCCCGATGCGCGCGCGCATTGCAGCTCGGCGAGCACTTCGGCGCGGGTGCGCCCCGGCGGGGTTGCGGTCTCCGCAGGCGCCGTCGCAGGGGGCTGGGCTGCCTGGGGCTGGGCGAAGGCGCCGGTGGCCGCCGGCAGCAGCAGCGCGGCCAGGGCCATGGACAAGGCGCCGCGCAGCGCGGGGCGGCGGGCGGGCAGGGGATGCGGTTGGGTGTTCATGAGGGTTCTCTCCGGGTGACGTTGCCGGCGGCACCATGCCGTCCGTGGCGTCACTGTGCTGGCGCGCGCGGGCCCGGCACAGCGGATTGCGACGAATCGACGGCGGGTGGGTGCCAGCTGCCGTATGCGGTCGCGAGCGTGGGCAGCACGTTTCGGGCAATCGGAGCACAATGCAGGGTTTTCCCGGGCGCCGTGCCTGGCACGGGCCGCCCCGCAGAGTGAAGCCTTCCATGTCCACCCCGTCACGCAATGCCTTGATCGACACGGTCAAGGGCGCGGCCTGCGCCACCATCGTCGCCCACCACCTCGCGTTCTACGGCCCCATGTCCGATACGGCCCACGGGCTCGCGCCGGGGCTGATCGACTGGCTGTACGAGTACGGGCGCATGGCCGTGCAGGTGTTCCTGGCGCTTGGCGGCTACTTCGCGGCGGCCAGCCTCGCGCCCGAGGGCGTGGCGCGCACGGGCGGCGCGGCGCAGCAGATCGGGCGGCGCTTCGTGCGGCTCGTGGTGCCCTACGCCGTGGCGCTGCTCGCGGCCGTGCTCGCCGCGGCGGCCGTGCGGCCTTTCATGGACCACCCCTCGGTGCCGGGCGACCCGAGCCTGGGCCAGCTCGTGGCCAACGCGCTGCTGCTGCAGGACATCGTGGGCGCCGAGGCGCTCTCGGCAGGCGTGTGGTACGTGGCCATCGACTTCCAGCTCTTCGCGTTCGCGGCGCTGCTGTTCGCGGCGCTGCGCCGCGCGCCCGCGTGGGCGCGCGGGCTGGGGCCGGTGCTGGTGGCGGCGGGCGGCGCGCTGTCGCTGCTGGTGTTCAACCGCATGCCCGGCCAGGACATGTGGGGCTGGTACTTTTGGGGTTCCTACAGCCTCGGGATGCTGGCCTTCTGGGCTTCGCGCGCGCGCCAGCCCTGGGGCTGGAGCCTGTGCCTGGCCGCGCTGGGGGCGGTGGCGCTGTGGGTCGAGTTCCGCACGCGCATTGCCGTGGCGCTGGCGACGGCCCTGCTGCTGGTGCTGGCCCGGTGCAGCGGCACGCTGCGCGGCTGGCAGGGCGTGCCGTGGCTGCAGCGCCTGGGGCAGATGTCGTACTCGGTGTTTCTCGTGCACTTCCCGGTGTGCCTGCTCGTGAACGCCGCGGTCAGCCACCTGTGGCCCGGGCAGCCCGTGCCGAATGCGCTGGGCATGGCGCTGGCCTTCGCGCTGTCCATCGCCGCGGGGCGCCAGCTCTACCTGCGCGTGGAGCGCCACGTGCCCTCGTGGCGCCTAGCGCTGCGCTGGCAGGCGGGGCTCGTGGGCACGGGCATGCTGGTGACGCTGGCCGGCAGCGGCTTCTGAGCCCGCTCAGCGGTGCAGCTCGCCCGCGCTCTCGGGCTGGTAGACGATCTCCTTGACGCGCACCGTCATGGTCTTGCCGCCGGGGCCGGGCCAGGCCAGCTCGTCGCCCACCGCCAGGCCCAGCAGCGCGCAGCCCACGGGCGCGAAGATGGAGACGCGGTCGGCGCTGCCGTCCATGTCGCGCGGGTAGACCAGGGTCAGGCAGAAATCCTTGCCGGTCTCGGCGATGGTGAACTGCACCGTGGAGTTCATCGTCACCACGTTGGGCGGGATCTGCTCGGGCGCCACCACGTCGGCGCGGTCCAGCTCGGCCTGCAGGTCGGCCTTGCCCGGGAAGGCGCTGGCCGGGATGGCCGCGAGCAGGGCCTCGATGCGGTCCAGGTCCAGGGACGACAGGGTGATTTGGGGCTTGCGAACCATGGGATTCCCTCAGGGTAGTGGCGGTTGGACGCGAAAGGCCGGGACTGTAGCGGATCGCCAATCTCGCACTGCGGCGCATGGAAACTGTATATTTGTACAGTTATTGATTTACATCAGAGGTTCGCCATGCCGGAGTACCAGGTGCCATTGCAGGCCATCAAGGGCCGGGGCGCGGCCACGCGCATGGCCCACCGTTTCGTGCGCGACGAGCGCATGGCGTTCGACGACGGCTGGGGCGAGGCGGGGCTGGAGCCCGCCCCGCCGCAGGCCACCCAGGTGGCGTTCGAGACGGCCAAAAGCGCCGTCAACACCGTCGAGTCGCCCGACATCTTCTTCGAGCATTCGCTCAACCCCTACCGGGGCTGCGAGCACGGCTGCGTGTACTGCTATGCGCGGCCCACGCACAGCTACCTCAACCTCTCGCCGGGGCTCGATTTCGAGACCCGCATCGTCGCCAAGCACAACATCGCGCAGGTGCTGCGCGAGGAGCTGCTGCGCCCCGGCCACGTGCCGAAGCTGCTCAACATCGGCTCGGCCACCGACTGCTACCAGCCCGTGGAGCGCGAGCTGCGGCTCACGCGCGCGGTGATCGAGGTGCTGGGCGCGGCGCGGCACCCGTTCACCCTCATCACCAAGGGCAGCGGCGTGGAGCGCGACCTGGACCTGCTCGCGCCGCTGGCCCGCGCGCGGCTGGCGGCGGTGTACGTGACCATCACCACGCTCGACGCGCCGCTCGCCCGCATCCTGGAGCCGCGCGCGGCCGCGCCGCACCGGCGGCTGCGCACCGTGCGCACGCTGGTCGAGGCGGGCGTGCCCGTGGGCGTGAGCGTGGCGCCGCAGATCCCGTTCATCACCGAGGACATGGAGCAGGTGCTGGCCGCCGCGCAGGCCGCCGGGGCCACGAGCGCCTTCTACACCGTGCTGCGCCTGCCGTGGGAGGTGCGCGATTTGTTCCTGCAGTGGCTGCAGGTGCACTACCCGCAGCGCGCCCAGCGCGTGATGGCGCGCGTGCACGACATGCGCGGCGGCAGGGACTACGACGCGCGCTTCGGCCAGCGCATGCGCGGCGAGGGCGAATGGGCCGATCTGCTGCGCCAGCGCTTTCAGCTCGCGTGCCGGCGCCTGGGGCTGAACCGGCAGCGCGAGCCGCTCGATCTGACGCAGTTCCAGCCCGCCGCGCTGCGCGGGCAGGCAAGCCTGTTCTAGGGACGCTCTTCACGAATCATCGCGCCGTGTGCATCTGCGGGCTCGGGCGGTCTGCTGCGTTGAAAATGCTCGCAATAGCTACGGCTATTGCTGTGCTTTTCGCCTTGCAGCCCATCCCGATCCGCAGCGCACACTTTCCGCTCGATTCGTGAAGAGCATCCCTAGCGCTTCAATGCGCCTTGCAGGGCGCGAAGATGTCCAGCTCCGGCCGGTACGCACTGGTCTGCACGTCCATCAGCCCGAGCACGGAGTGGAAGTAGTTGTCGTGCGAGATGCGCTGCTGCGCCAGCTCGCGCTGCAGGCAGGCGGTGGCCACGCGGGTGCGCGCCTGCATGGCGGGCGAGAGCCAGTTGATCCAGGGCACGTGCTTTTGCACGTCGGGCGCGATGGCGTAGGGCAGGCCGTGCAGGTAGATGTTGCCCTCGCCCAGGGATTCGCCATGGTCTGCTACGTAAATCATAGCTGTTGGCGCATTCTGGGCGCGCGCTGCAAGCCAATTGATCGTGGAGTCGAGCATCTGGTCGGTGGCGACGATGCTGTTGTCGTAGGCGTTCACCACCTGCTCGCGCGTGCACTGCTGCAGCGCGTTGGTCTCGCACTCGGGCTGGAAGCGCTTTTGCGCGGGCAGCGAGCGCTTGGCGTACGCGGGGCCGTGGCTGCCCATCTGGTGCAGCACCACCACCACGCCGCGCGCGCGGCGCTCGGCGGGCAGGGCGGCGATGCGCGCGTCCAGGCCCTGGAGCAGGACCGGGTCCTGGCACTCGCCGCCGGCGCACCACTGTGGGTCCTTCAGCGCCGTGGTGCTTGCCTCGGGCACGCGGTCGCACACGCCCTTGCAGCCGGCCTGGTTGTCCACCCAGAGCACGGCCAGGCCCGCGTGCTGCAGCACGTCGAGCAGGTTCTCGGAGTTGGTCTTGCGGTGGTCGTACCCCTCGCGCCCCAGGTCCGAGAACATGCAGGGCACCGAGGCGGCGGTGCTGGTGCCGCAGGACCAGGCGTTGAGCGCGCTGGCCAGGTCGCCGCGCGCCGAGAGCAGCGGTGTGGTGGGCCGCGCGTAGCCGTTCAGGCCGAAGTTGCCGCTGCGCCCCGTCTCGCCCAGCACCAGCACCAGCAGCGGGGGCTGCTTCTGGTCCGCGTAGCTCGCGCCCAGCCGTGCGTCGCGGCCCAGGGGGGCGAGGGTGCGCGTGTCCATGCGCAGGGGCCGGGTGGCGAGGTTGAGCGCCGCGTACACGGTGTTGAGCGGGTTGATGAGGTAGCGCAGCTGCGTGTGGTTGCGCATGGTGGAGGCGAAGTCCTGGAACACCAGCACCAGGCTGCCCGCCGCCACGGCCAGCGCCGCCACGATGAGCAGCAGGCGGTGCCACAGCTGGCGCCACCAGCCCAGCCGGCGCACGGGCTGGCGCAGCAGCCACCACAGCGGCAGCACGGCCAGCGCCAGCAGGGTGGCGGCCATGCGCCAGTTGAGCAGGTCGCCCGCCTCGCGCGGGTCGGTCTGCAGCACGTTCACGAGCATGGTGGAGTCGATGACGATGCCGTAGCTCCCCATGAAGTACACGCCCGCCGCCGCCGCCAGCACCATGAGCGCGAGCACGGGCTTGAGCAGCCGCCCCCAGGCCAGCAGCCCGGCGACGGCCACGTTGGCCGCGGCCACCAGCACCATGAAGGCCAGCATGAAGCCCCAGCCGCGCGGCCCGTGCACGTCGGGCAGCGCGGCCACCGCGCGCCACAGCGGCAGGTTGCACAGGGTGGCCAGCCACAGGCTGGCGAGGACGATGAGGCGGCTGGGGTGGCGGGGCACGGCGGTGGAGGGCATGGCGCGCGATTCTAGGCAGTCCGGGCTTAGACAGCGCTGAAGAAGCCCCTCGCGTGTCGCGCATCCCTGCTTTGGAACGGTCTGTGGCGTTGCCAATCCTCGCAACAGCACCGGCTATTGCTGTGGTTTGCGCCTTGCATCCCATCCCAAACCAGGGCGCGCGCCATCGCGGCGGCTTCTTCAGCGTTGCCCTAACCGGCCGTTAATGCCCGCACAGCACGGTGGCATGGTGCCGCAGGTGGTCTTCGATGAAGCTCTGGATGAAGTAGTACCCGTGGTCGTAGCCCGCGTGGCGGCGCAGCGTGAGGGGCTGGCCCGCCTGGGCGCAGGCGGCCTCGAAGGCCTCGGGCAGCAACTGCTGTTCGGCCAGGAATTTGTCGTCCAGGCCCTGGTCGATCAGGATGCCCCGCGGGTAGGGCGCGCGGGGCTGCGCGGCCATGAGGGCGCTCGCGTCGTGCGCGGCCCAGGCGGCGGTGTCGGCGCCCAGGTAGCCGGTGAAGGCCTTGCGGCCCCAGGGGCAGCGCATGGGGTGGGCGATGGGCGCGAAGGCCGAGAGGCTCTGGAAGCGCCCCGGGTGGCGCAGCGCCAGGGTCAGCGCGCCGTGGCCGCCCATGGAGTGGCCGAAGAGACCCAGGCGCTGGCCGTCGATGGGCAGCGCGGCCTCGGCCAGCGGCAGCAGTTCATGGAGCAGGTAGCTCTCCATGCGCCAGTGCGTGCGCCACGGCGCCTCGGTGGCGTCGAGGTAGAAGCCCGCGCCCACGCCGAAGTCCCAGGCCTCCGCCTCGCCCGCCACGCCCGCGCCGCGCGGGCTGGTGTCGGGGGCAATGAGGGCGAGGTTCAGTCCGGCCGCCAGGCGCTGGGCGCCGGCCTTGGTGGGGAAGGTTTCCTCGGTGCAGGTCAGGCCCGCGAGGTAGACGAGGGCGGGCACTTTCTCCCCGGCCATGGCCCGCGGCGGCAGGTAGACGGAGAATTTCATGGGCAGGCCGGTCTCGCGCGAGGCGTGGCCGTAGAAGCGCTGCTCGCCGCCGTGGCAGGCGTGGGCGCTGCGGAGTTCCAATGCAGTGGTCATGAATTGATAGCTTCTTGCGCGCGCCTGCCAAGGGTTTTAGGTATTTTTAATGCTGAAACCTTTGTGTGGAGCGCGCAAGCAGCTCCTTTTTTGGAAGCGGTTCAATAGTGCACCACGCTGCGGATCGACTGGCCCGCGTGCATCAGGTCGAAGGCCTCGTTGATGCCCGTGAGCGGCATGGTGTGCGTGACGAAGTGCGCGAGCCGGATCTTGCCGGCCATGGCGTCCTCCACCATGCCCGGCAGCTGGCTGCGGCCCTTCACGCCGCCGAAGGCCGTGCCCAGCCACTTGCGGCCGGTGACGAGCTGGAAGGGGCGGGTGCTGATCTCCTGCCCCGCGCCCGCCACGCCGATGACCACGCTCTGGCCCCAGCCGCGGTGCGCGCATTCGAGCGCCGCGCGCATCACGTTGACGTTGCCGATGCACTCGAACGAATGGTCCACGCCCCAGCCCGTCATCTCCACGATCACCTGCTGGATGGGCTTGTCGTGGTCCTTGGGGTTCACGCAGTCGGTGGCGCCGAAGGTGCGCGCCAGCTCGAACTTGCCCGGGTTGGTGTCGATGGCGATGATGCGGCCCGCCTGCGCCATTTGCGCGCCCTGGATCACGGCCAGGCCGATGCCGCCCAGGCCGAACACGGCCACCGTGTCGCCGGGCTGCACCTTGGCGGTGTTCTTCACCGCGCCCAGGCCCGTGGTCACGCCGCAGCCCAGCAGGCAGACCTGCTCGGGGTTGGCATCGGGGTGCACCTTGGCCAGCGACACCTCGGCCACCACCGTGTATTCGCTGAAG
>Ga0222423_1000433_pt1 | contig 29878 bp, 23 predicted proteins | sample 3A0metagenome_FD_182472 | JGI IMG/M metagenome (GOLD analysis project Ga0222423, IMG submission 182472) | Enriched microbial communities from leaf-cutter ant dump, University of Wisconsin, Madison, United States - 3A0 (version 2) | ecosystem: Environmental > Terrestrial > Nest > Insects nest >...
GACCCTGAGGCGCATGGCGACCGACATGGTGGACGGGCCTGACACCTCGATACGCGCACCGCTATTCATCTGCGCCAGTGTCGGCAGGGGCGAAATGCGTCCGTCGGCCAGAATGTTCAGTTTCGTCGCCTGCCCCTGATGTTTGAGCAGGATCTGCGCCTCTTTGGGGTTGCCGTTCTTGATACGCAGCACATAGTTCAGGCTGATGGCATCACGTTCGGAGGCAGGCAGGGCCAGAAAGCCCTTGAGCAGGGGGAAAGCCTTTTCGGCGGCGACTTCATTGCGATACACGCCGTCCTGCGTCGTCTGGGCCAGAACCGGCGTTACAACGGCAAGGCTGGCTGTCGTCAGGGCGGCTCCCATCAACAGGGCCGCGACCGTTTTGCGTGTCATGGTGTCTCTCATCAGATAGGTCTTCATGGTCAGGCTATATGCCATATCAAAGCTGAACCTTAGATGAAGGCTCAGGACGGAAGCAATGCGGGTCTGTCGGCGGAAATATCAGGCAGGCGTAGTTACCGCCCGTACAATGGCTTCGTCCATCTGGTCATAGCTGTCGATCTGGGCGCGGTGCCATTCGCGCATCAGGGCCTCATTGGCCGTGCCATCGAGCAGGGCCCCTTCGGTGACATGCGGATAGGCGACATCGCCGCGTACGATCTCACCGGTATTGGCGCGGATATGTAGGTGCCAGGGGCGCACGTCACCGGGGTGTCTGATGCCTGCCGTCCCCAGCATTTCGGCCAAGGCCTTCAGGGTGTTGCGATGGAAATTGGCCACGCGGATATATTTATCCTCGACGACCAGAGCGCTCTGACGCTTTTTGTCCTGAGTGGTCACGCCGGTCGGGCATTTGTTGGTGTGGCAGGCGCGGGCCTGAATACAGCCGACCGAGAACATGAATGGACGCGCCGCCATAACATAGTCGGCCCCCAGCGCCATGATGCGGCAGATGTCGAAGGCGGACACGATCTTACCCGATGCCCCGACCCGTACCTCCTGACGCAGGCCCGCCCCCAGAAGGGCATTATGCACATAGCTCAGGCCTTCGACCAGCGGCAGGCCGACATTGTTGGACAACTCAAGCGGGGCCGCGCCCGTGCCGCCTTCGCCACCATCGACGACGATGAAGTCCGGCCGGATGCCGGTGGCCAGCATGGCCTTGACGAGGCTCAGGAACTCCGAGCGGTGGCCGATGGCCAGTTTCAGGCCGACAGGCTTGCCGCCGGACAGGTCGCGCAGGCGGGCAATAAAGGTCATGGTTTCGCGCGGGGTGGAAAACTCAGGATGGGCGGCGGGCGATTCGCAGTCATGGTCACGGGAAATCAGGCGGGTGACGGCAATTTCAGGCGTGATCTTGGCCTTGGGCAATATGCCGCCGTGACCGGGCTTGGCCCCTTGCGACAGCTTGATTTCGATCATCTTCACCTGAGGGTCGGCGGCCTGACGGGCAAAGGAATCGGGATCGAAGCGGCCTTCGGGGGTGCGGCAGCCGAAATAGCCGGAAGCCACCTGCCAGATCAGATCGCCGCCGCCCTGACGGTGATAGGGGCTGATGGACCCTTCGCCGGTGTTCTGGGCGAAATTGCCGGTTTTGGCCCCTTTGCTGAGGGCCAGAACGGCATTGGCCGAGATGGCCCCGAAGCTCATGCCGGATATGTTGAAAATCGACGCCGAATAGGGTTTCAGGCAATCCTTGCCGCCAATGGTCAGGCGGAAATCGTGATCAAGATTGGCTACAGGCTTCAGCGAATGGGACAGCCAGCCATAGCCTATGGCATTGACGTCTTTTATGGTGCCGAAGGGCAGCTTATCGGTTTCGTTTTTTGCGCGCTGATAGACGAGGGCGCGCTGTTCGCGGCTGTAGGGGACGGGAGCCTGATCGTCTTCGATGAAATACTGGCGGATCTCGACGCGGATGCTCTCGAAGATAAAGCGGAAATGCCCCATCAGCGGATAGTTGCGCAGGATAGCGTGGCGGGTCTGCACGCGGTCATAGATGCCCAGCGCCGTCAGGGGCAAAAGCACCCACAGGGCGCGCCAGATGTGGGGGTGGAGGCTATAGCCTCCGATGACAGCCAGAACTGTCAGCAACAAAACCATACGAAAGACGAAATAACGCGTAACCGGCAGCACAATGAACCTCGGAATATTTTAAGGGCTATGACGACAAGCCTTTGAGAAGCAGCTACATTAACATTATGACCCAAACAAACCTTGATCGATTCGTTCCAGAACACATTCAACATCTATATGAGGTGCATGAATGGAGAAATGGCTTGGCTGTTTTGTCAGCCGCCTGTCCTGATGAGTGGCAGGATATATTAGACGTATTGAGCGAATTTCGTTTGCGACATTCCGAAATTGCGACTCCGGGAGGACGTAAATCCCTTATTGCCGATAGGATAGACGGCGCATTTAAGGTTTTAGGATGGCGTGAGAAACGCTTTGATACCCGCATCGTTGTCGATGAGATTGAGCATGTTTCCCCAACTCATGAAGTGGATGTGTTAAAAGGACGCGTAGCATTAGAGGTAGAGTGGAATAATAAGGATCCCTTTTATGACAGGGATTTGAATAATTTTAGGCTGCTATTTGACCTCAGGGTCATTGACGTCGGTGTGATTATTACACGCTGCACCCATTTGCAAAAACTGTTTGTCGAGGTAGGACGTGATAAGCAATCTTATGGAGCCTCCACGACGCATTTAGATAAGCTCTTGCCGAGGTTAGCAGGCGGCGGTGGGGGTGGTTGTCCGGTTGTCGTGTTCGGTATCAAACGCGAAGCGTATATAGATGATCGTGATGGAGGCGTTACATGACCGCAGATGGACTAAAAGCCGCCACAGATTTGTTGAACTTTTCGGAAGGGCGCAGGTTTAAAACTATCCTTGCGGATCCCCCATGGCAATTTCAGAATAGAACGGGCAAGGTTGCCCCTGAGCATCATCGGCTAAATCGTTACCCCACCATGACATTGGATGACATATGCGCATTGCCTGTAAGTAATCTTACGGAAGATACGGCGCATTTGTATTTATGGGTGCCTAATGCTCTTTTGCCAGAAGGCTTGCGTGTTCTTCAAGCGTGGGGGTTTCAGTATAAGTCCAACCTAATATGGCACAAAATTCGAAAAGATGGAGGTTCCGATGGGAGAGGGGTAGGGTTTTATTTTCGAAATGTTACAGAGATCATTTTGTTCGGCGTTAAGGGAAAAAATGCACGCACTTTGGAAGCTGGGCGCTCTCAAGTAAATATGCTTCAAACGCGTAAGCGGGAGCATAGCCGAAAGCCTGATGAGCAATATGCCTTAATAGAATCTTGTTCTCCTGGGCCTTATCTGGAAATGTTCGCGCGTGGTGAACGTAAAGGTTGGACTGTTTGGGGTAATCAGGCAGATGAAAATTATATACCTGATTGGAAAACATATGCTTATAATTCGGCTGCGACAGCTGCTGAATAAGAAAAGGGCGCAGATAAATCTGCGCCCTTACTTTTTTGACAGGGGGCTGTTTAGCCCCCTTTTTTTAGGCCTAGAGGGCCTTGACGATGCCTTCGACCATCTTCTTCGCGTCGGCAAAGAGCATCATGGTGTTGTCGCGGAAGAACAGTTCGTTCTCGACACCGGCATAGCCCGAAGACATACCGCGCTTGATGAACAGAACCGTGCGGGCCTTTTCGACGTCGAGGATCGGCATACCAAAGATGGCCGAAGTCGGGTCGGTCTTGGCCGCCGGATTGGTGACGTCGTTCGCGCCGATGACAAAGGCCACGTCCGCCGTCGAGAACTCGGAATTGATGTCCTCAAGCTCGAACACTTCGTCATAGGGCACATTGGCTTCGGCCAGCAGCACGTTCATGTGACCGGGCATACGACCGGCGACGGGGTGGATGGCGTACTTCACTTCGACGCCTTCTTCCTTCAGCTTGTCGGCCATTTCACGCAGGGCGTGCTGGGCCTGAGCCACGGCCATACCGTAACCGGGCACGATGATGACCTTAGAAGCGTTCTTCATGATGAAGGCCGCATCGTCCGCCGAGCCTTGCTTTACGGGGCGGGTTTCAACCTTACCGCCACCGGCTGCGGCCGAGGTGTCAGCCCCGAAACCGCCGAGGATGACCGAGAAGAAGGAGCGGTTCATGCCCTTACACATGATGTAGGACAGGATGGCGCCCGAGGAGCCGACCAGCGCACCGGTGATGATCAGGGCGACGTTTTCCAGCGTGAAGCCCAGAGCCGCGGCGGCCCAGCCGGAGTAGGAGTTGAGCATCGACACGACGACCGGCATGTCTGCGCCGCCGATGGGGATGATCAGGGTGATGCCGAGGATCAGGGCCACAGCAAAGATCGCCCAGAACGCCCAGACGGCCTGACCGGCGGTGGCAATCAGAACGCCGATCAGGGCGACGACGGCGACCCCAAGGGCGATGTTCAGCAGGTGACGCGCGGGCAGGATGATCGGTGCGCCCGACATATTGCCGTTCAGCTTGGCGAAGGCGATGACCGAACCGGTGAAGGTGATGGCCCCGATGGCGACGCCGAGCGACAGCTCAATGAGCGAGCCGGTCTTGATGCCCAGAGCGGAGTCGATGTGGAAGGCTTCGGGGGCATAGATCGCGCCCACAGCCACCAGACAGGCGGCCATACCGACCAGAGAGTGGAAGGCGGCCACAAGCTGCGGCATGGAGGTCATGGAGACCTTCTTGGCGATGACGCCGCCGACGATACCGCCGACCGCAATGCCACCGAGGATCAGGGCAATGGTGGTGACGTCCAGAGACCCGCCGATGAACAGGCCGAGCAGGGTGACGCCCACGGCAATGGCCATACCGACCATGCCGTAAAGATTGCCCTGACGGCTGGTTTCAGGCGAGGACAGCCCGCGCAGGGCAAGGATGAACAGCACGCCCGACACAAGGTAGGCGAGCGCCGAAAAATCAGTGAAGCTCATTAGTGTGCCCCTTCTTTCTTAGCCGCGGGCTTTTCTTTTTTCTTGTACATGGCGAGCATCCGGCGGGTAACCATGAAGCCCCCGAAGATGTTGACGGCCGCAAGGGCGGCGGCAACCGCGCCGGACCCCTTGGAGACCCAGGCGCCGTCCCCAAGGCCCGAAGCCGCCGCTGCGATCAGGGCGCCGACGATGATGACCGAGGAAATGGCATTGGTCACGGCCATCAGCGGGGTGTGCAACGCAGGCGTCACAGACCAGACGACGTAATAGCCGACAAAGACCGCCAGCACGAAGATGGCGAAATAGAATACGGTGGGATTGATATGTTCCATTATGGCTCCCCCTTATGATTGCAGGGCAGGGTGCACAACCGCACCGTTTTGGGTGACCAGAGCCGCCTTGAGGATTTCGTCCTCGAAATCGGGGGCAAATTCACCGTCCTTGTTGATCAGCAGGCCGACAAAGGCTTGCAGGTTCTTGGCATAGAGTGCCGAGGCATCATTGCCGATGGCGGTGACGATATTGGTCGGGCCATAGATCTTGACGCCGTTCACATCCGTGACGCTGTCGGCCACAGTGCCTTCGACATTGCCGCCCTGAGGCGCGGCCAGGTCCACCAGAACCGAACCGGCCTTCATCGAGGCGACCTGAGCCTTGGTCACCAGCACAGGGGCGGCGCGACCGGGGATCAGGGCGGTGGTGATGACGATGTCCTGCTTGGCGATGTGCGAAGATACCAACTCGGCCTGCTTGGCCTTATACTCAGCCGACATTTCCTTGGCGTAGCCGCCAGCGGTCTGGGCGTTCTTGAATTCTTCGTCCTCAACCGCAAGGAACTTGGCCCCCAGCGATTCGACCTGCTCCTTGGTGGCCGGGCGCACGTCGGTCGCGGTCACGACCGCCCCCAGACGACGGGCCGTGGCGATGGCCTGAAGACCGGCAACGCCAACGCCCATGATGAACACCTTGGCAGGGGCCACCGTACCGGCGGCGGTCATCATCATCGGGAAGGATTTGCCGTACAGGTAGGCGGCATCGATCACTGCGCGGTAACCGGCAAGGTTGGCCTGAGACGACAGGGCATCCATGACCTGAGCGCGGGTGATGCGCGGGACAAATTCCATGGCATAGGCCGTGGCCCCCGCCTGAGCCAGCGCCTTCAGGGCGTCCTTTTCACGGTGCGCATCCAGAAGCGCAATAACCGTCGCGCCGGATTTCAGGCCCGCAACCTCAGAGGCTTCGGGGCCGCGTACCTTGAGCCAGATGTCGGCTTTGGCTTTGGCGTCGGCCGCGTTGGTGAGGGTAGCGCCCGCCTGCGCATAGGCGTCGTCGGAAAACGAGGCGGTAAGGCCCGCGCCGTTTTCGACCAGCACGGTCTGACCGGCGGATACCCACTTTTTCACGGTATCGGGCGTCGCGGCGACCCGCGTTTCTCCCGATCGGGTTTCTTTGGTGATGGCTATGGTGATGGCCAAGTTAAGTCTCCTCAGAATGTTCGGTTTTGAGCCGGAAATTCTTTGACGTGTAAGAGTTTGTTATTATTCAGTGCAGGCTATCGGCATTAAGCAGAATTACGCCTGTTGTAAAGGTTTGATGCGGATGTGTCAGAGGCTTCCTTTTGAATGACGCTGTTATAACAACTAAAATGACACCGGTGTCAATGGGTTTCTGTGAATCTGCGGGGGTTCTGTCTGGTTTCTGGCTGGTTTCGGTATGGCGAAAAAAGCCATGAAAAAAGCGCCGGAGGTTTAACCCGGCGCTTTCGGAAGGTGATGCTGTCGATCAGGCCATCAGTGCGCGGCGGGTTTTTCTTTCAGAATGAAGAAACCGATAATGGCGACAATAATGGCTGTAATGGCGGCGGGCAGGAAGCCTGCGCCGCTGACGGCGAACCAGATAACGAAGAACAGAATGCCGGTGGCAACGATCAGGCTGCCCCATTTGGTGATATTGCCGAACAGCGCATAGCTGGCGCGTTGTTCGTGAATGTCCATCTCACCTTTGATGTGGTCGGCATTGTGATCGGCCATGACAGGGTTCCCGATAATGAGCAATAAGCAATATGAGTCTGGCCGTCTTTACAAAAGCCATGTGCGCCCGTCAATGCGTTGCGGACGAATAAGTGAAAATCAGACCGGTTCGGGTTGATAGGTGCCGATCAGGTCGAGGGATTCACGCAATATGGCCTGCATGGCCTGTTGCGCCCCTTCGGCATCACCGGCCTCAATGGCCAGAAGGACGGCCTCATGGGCGGGGATCGAGGCGGTATGGCCTGCGACCTTGTTGGTGATGCTGATCGAGATGCGCAGCGCCGTATTGATCAGCTCACGCAATTGCCAGAAGAACGGATTACCCGATGCGCGCAGAATGGCGACGTGAAATTCAATATCGGCCAGAAGCGCCTGTTCGTGTTCGCTGGCGTGGTCGCGCATCCCGTTCAGCCCGTCACGAATCGCCTGAATGGCCTTGCGGTCGGCGCGGGCGGCGGCCAGGGCGGCGGCCACCGGCTCAATGGCCAGACGCACCTCGGTAAATTCGCGGTAGATGGTGTTGGAAAAGGGGCGTTCCATCAGCCAGCGCGTGACATCGGGATCAAGCAGGTTCCAGCGGCTGACCGGTTCGACCTTGGTGCCCTGACGCGGACGGGCGCTCAGGAGGCCCTTGGCGGTGAGCATCTTGACCGCCTCGCGCGCCACGGTGCGGCTGGCGGTGAACTGCGTGCAGAGTTCGGCCTCCGTCGGGAAGCCCTTGTCGTCATAAGCGCCGGAGACGATCGACTGACCGAGATTTTCCAGTAAACCGTAGGTGAGGCTGACGCCGTGAGGGGTGCGCATGTGACTTAGGCCTGCCTGTAAATGGACATTATGTATAAAACCGGACACTTCTGAAGGCTAAGGGCAAAAAACGGCGCTTTTGTCCAGAGGGAAATGTGTGACTCAAGGCATAATCAAAGTCGGTGAAAAGTCAAAGCCTGTTGTCATATTTCATCTGTATTTATAAAGGGTTGGGACGTCTGAAGTGTGTGTGGTGATAGCGTTATCACTTTACGGCTTGTGCTTTAAGTCAATGATGATACACACATTTGTAAGATAAAACAGGGCAGGCAGCCGCAAATGGCCGCCAGAAGATGACCTGAAAGGGCCGGGTACAGGCCTTAGAGCGCTTTCCGAAAAGTGTGACGCACTTTTCGGATTAAAAAGCGCGTTGAAACAAAAAGTTAGAGCGTTGTTCCGATTCATTTTGAACGGAACGCGCTCTAAATTCAAAGGGATGGAGTTTTATACAATTATGCAGGCACAATTTTCCGTTCGTTCGGCCTTTAAGGTAAGCGCTGTCATTTCTGGTGAACGGCGCAAATCGCATTGGCTCAGGGGCGCGATAGGGCTGGCTATGGCCTCTGGTCTGGCCTTTGGCGCGCCGGTATGGGCCGAAGGGGCCATGCCGCATGTGGTGAAAAAGGACGGCAAGGCGGCGCTGATGGTCGATGGCGCGCCCTTTCTGATGCTGGGGGCGCAGGTCAATAATTCGTCCAACTATCCGTCGCAACTGCCCTATGTCTGGCCGGCGGTGAAGGATATAGGCGCCAATACGGTCGAGGCCAATGTGGCGTGGGAACAGATCGAACCGGTCGAAGGCCAGTATGATTTTTCCTTTGTCGATGCGCTGGTGACGCAGGCGCGTGAGCACAATGTCCGTCTGGTGCTGTTGTGGTTCGGGACGTGGAAAAACACTTCGCCGCACTATGCGCCGGAGTGGGTGAAACTGGACAATAAGCGTTTCCCGCGCATGACCAAACAGGACGGTACCCTGTCCTATTGCCTGTCGCCGATGGGAGAGACGACGCTGGCGGCGGACAAAAGGGCCTTTGCCGCCCTGATGCGCCACCTGAAACAGATCGACGGGGACCGGCATACGGTGATCATGGTGCAGGTGCAGAACGAAAGCGGCACCTATGGCTCGGTGCGTGACTATTCGCCCAGGGCAGAAAAGGTGTTCAAGGGGGCGGTGCCTGAGGCGCTTCTGAAAAAGAAGGGGCTGACTGCGGCGGCTGGCAAGGGCGACTGGGCCTCTGTGTTTGGCAAACATGCCGACGAATATTTCCACGCCTGGCATGTGGCCAGCTATATCAATGCCGTGGCCGAAGCCGGACGCGCGGAATATGACCTGCCGATGTATGTCAATGCTGCCATTCGTGAGCCTCTGGTCGAGGTCGGGCCGGACTCCTATTCCTCAGGCGGGCCGACGCATAATGTGATCGACATCTATCAGGCGGCGGCGCCGAAAATCGATATCATCGCGCCTGACATCTATAAGCGCGACTCGAAAAACTATGAGGCCGTGCTTGATCTGTACAGCAAATACGACAACCCGCTGTTCGTACCGGAAACCGGTTCGGATACGGAATTTGCCCGCTATGCCTTCAGTGTGTTCGGGCGCGGCGGTATCGGCTTTGCGCCGTTCGGCATCGACTATACCGGCTATACCAACTACCCGCTGGGGGGCAAGGATATCAGCCCCGAAGGCCTGAAACCCTTTGCCAGAATCTATGCCCTGTTCGGGCCGATTCAGCGTGAGTGGGCGAAACTGGCCTTTGAAAACCCGACATGGGGCGTTTCCGAGGCCGATGACCGCGCCAGTCAGGTGATCGACCTCAATGGCCGCTGGAAAGCAACGGTTTCCTATGGCGAATGGCAGTTCGGGTTCAGGGACTGGACATGGCTGGGGGATTTCGATCCCGTTCCGGGACGCGAAAAGCCCAATGGCGGCGTGGTGGTCGCGCAACTGTCCGAAGACGAGTTTCTGCTGATCGGGCTGAATGCCCGTGTGTCCTTCGATGTCGGTGACGCACAAAAGGGTAAGAACCTGATCTATCGCGCCGTCGAGGAAGGTCATTTCGCCGACGGCAAGTGGGTAATGGATCGCCGGTGGAACGGTGACCAGACCGATTATGGCCTGAACCTGACCGGTACGCCGCGCGTGCTGAAGGTCAGGCTGGCAACCTATTGAAATATATAAAAATGAGAGGGAGAAAACGAATGAAACCTTATCTGTTTGCACCGGCGCTCATGGCCTGTCTCATGGCCTCTACGGCTCTGGCGGGAAGCTGGGAGCGCACCGACACCGGCATTGTCGTCAGGCCGGATACGGGCAGCGCCAAAGAGGTGCGCCTGACGGTCTATGGCGACCGTATCATTCAGGTGCTGGCGGTCGATGATCCGGCACGCGAACAGATCGACAGCCTGATGCGGGTCGCGGTGCCTTCGGGGGATTTCAAAACGGAGGAAGCGGGCGGCAAGGTGCATCTGGCCCTGCCCAAAGCCTCGGCGGATGTGTCGCTGACGGACGGTAAACTGACCTTCTATAATGCGAAGGGTGAGGCGGTGCTGAACGAATATCAGAGCGCCATTACGCCGGTTATGGTCGAAGGCAAGCCCTATGTGGCCGTGTCGGCGCGTTTCAATCAGGCAACGGACGAAAGTTTCTACGGTTTGGGACAGCACCAGAACGCGCAGATGGACCTCAATGGCGAAGATGTCGAGCTGCGTCAGCACAATATGGATATCGGCATCCCGTTTGTTGTCTCCAACAAAAAGTACGGCCTGTTGTGGGACAATAATTCGGTCACCCGCTTTGGTAATCCGACGCCCTATGCCCTGTTCAGCCGCGATCTGAAACTGACGGCGCTCGATGGCTCCAAAGGTCTGACGGCGAAATATTATGTTGACGACAAGCTGGTGCTGACACGCATCGAAGATGATATCCGCTATCAGTACCTGAAGGACGTGGCCGAGTTCTGGCCGAAGGACGCGGCCCTTTCCAGGGAAGCCACGCAGGGCAGGAAGGTAAAGGTCGTCTGGGAAGGCACCATGACCTCGGATCAGGCCGGTGTGCATAAGATGCGCCTGTATTCGTCCGACTATGCGACCCTGACGGTGGACGGCAAGACCGTCTTTGACCGCATCTGGCGGCAGAACTGGAACCCCTGGTATCACAATTTCGAGCAGGCTTTCAAAGCCGGTGAGCCGGTGTCGCTCAAGGTCGAATGGGAACCGGCGGGCGGCATGATCGCCATTCATCACAACAACCCGCAGACCGAAGCCGATACCCATTCCCTGAGCCTGACCTCGGAAGCCGGTACGGGGCTGAACTATTATTTCATTTCCGGTGACGATCTCGATGAGGTGATCGGCGGTTATCGCCATGTCACCGGTGCCTCGCCCCTGATGCCGAAATGGGCCTATGGCTTCTGGCAGTCGCGCCAGCGCTATGAGACGCAGGAACAGCTTCTGGGGGTATTGCGCACCTATCGTCAGAATAAATGGCCGATCGACACCATCGTGCAGGACTGGTTCTACTGGCCCGAAGATCAGTGGGGGTCGCATGACTTCGACAAGACGCGCTTCCCCGATGCCAGGGCGATGGTCGATGAGGTGCATGCCAATCATGCGCGCATCATGTTCTCGATCTGGGGCAAGTTCTACGCCAATACCGAGCATTACAAGGAGTTCGAGTCCAAGGGCTATATGTGGACGCAGAATGTCAAAAACGGCACGCGCGACTGGGTCGGGCAGGGCTATCTCAATAGTCACTATTCGCCCTATAATCAGGAAGCGCGCGATATGTACTATCGCCAGCTCAGCAGCAAGCTGGGCGGGCTGGGGATCGATGCCTGGTGGATCGACAATACCGAGCCGGACGTCAACTCCAACGAACGTATCGAGGACTATGCCAGACTGATCACGCCGACCCAGATGGGGCCGGGGGCGCTGGTGCATAATGCCTATGCGCTGGTGGCCACTCAGGCGGTGTTCGACGGGTTGCAGCGCGACAGGCCTGATACGCGTTCTTTCATCCTGACCCGTTCGGGCTATGCCGGTGTGCAGCGCAATTCGGCGGCCCTGTGGAGCGGCGATGTCGTCGGCACATGGGTCAATCTGCGTGACCAGATTTCCGCTGGCGTGCAGACCGGCCTGTCGGGTGTGCCCAACTGGACGCACGACATCGGCGGCTATGCGCAGGAAACCCGTTTTCAGGGGGCTGAGGTCGGCATGTTGCAGGAAAATCGTGGCGGTGGCGGCACCGGTACGGCCGAAGACCTGCGCGAATGGCGTCAGATGAATCAGCGCTGGTGGCAGTTCGGAGCTTTTTCGCCCCTGATGCGCTCACACGGTGAAGGGGTGAAGCGGGAAATTCACGAAATCTCACCCGAAGGCAGCGATATGCGCGCCAATATGGTGTGGTTCCTTGAACTGCGCTATCGTCTGATGCCCTATATCTATGCCTCGGCGTCGGACACCTATTATCAGTCGGGTACATTGATGCGCGGTCTGGTGTTCGATTTCGACCATGACCCGAAGGTGCGCAACCTCAATGACGAATATATGTTCGGCAAGGCCTTCCTCGTCGCGCCGGTCTATCAGTTCGATGCCACCTCACGGCAGGTCTATCTGCCGTCGGGCGCGGACTGGTATGACTTCTACAGCGGTCAGAAACACAGTGGTGGTCAGGAGATCAATGCCGCCGCGCCGCTCGATCAGATGCCGCTGTTCGTCAAGGCAGGGTCTATCGTTCCCATGGGGCCGGTGACGCAATATGTCGATGAAAAGCCGGACGCGCCGCTGACGATCAATGTCTATACGGGAGCGGACGGCCATTTCAGCCTGTATGAGGATGATGGCGTCAGCAATGCCTATCAGAAGGCCGATGCCCACAGTCGCATCACCTTCAGCTATGACGATGCGGCAGGGGTTCTGACCATTGCCGCCCGTGAAGGCCGCTATGATGGCATGGTCGAAAACCGTCAGTTCCGGGTGCGTTTCCTCAAGGCTGGAGACAAGACTACGGACTTTGACGCTGCCGATCAGGGCATCCGCTATACCGGTGCCGCCGTCAGCGTCAAACGCTGATCCTCAGGAGGGCCTCAGACCGTTCTGAGGCCCTTTCTTTCAGGAACAAAAGGAAGGCGGATTGTTCAGGCATGTTCACACCGCTCGTTCAGGGGATACGTTTCTGTGATTTTCGTCCTGTGGAAAACCCTGTTAGAGTGGAGAAGCACGCTCTGCGGCGACGGTTCTGTATCGATTTTTTACAGTTCAGGCCCGTTAGCTGAGGGCCTGTTTTTGTTCCGAGGAGGCGTAGACTTATGGTTTCGACATCCTTTGAGCCGCAAGCCCTGAGTATGCCGGACATGAAAATTGTGCCGTCGGGGCTGAGGCGCAGTCTCAGGACGCTGGGGCGGAACTGGCGCACCGGCAGTCTGGAAATCATCTTTCCCAATGGCGGGGTGTATGAAATCAAGGGGCAGGAACCCGGCCCCAGGGGCACGCTCAGGGTTTATGATTTCCGCTTTCTGCGCCGTGTTCTGGCGTCGGGCGATATCGGTTTTTGCGACGGTTATCGCAAGGGGGAGTGGGATACGCCGGATCTGGCGGCCCTGCTTGAGGTGTTTACGCTGAATATCGACCGGCTGAAGCGCTTTCTGACCGGCCATCCGCTCATCAAGCTGTTCAACCGCATCAGTCACTTTCTGAACCGCAATACGCGCGAAGGCTCTCGGCGCAATATCTTTGCCCATTATGACCTTGGCAACAGTTTTTACAGCCAGTGGCTCGATGCCACCATGACCTATTCTTCGGGCCTGTTTAAAAAACAGAGCCTGACCAAAGCCGATGCGCAAAAGGTGCTTGAGGCGGCCCAGACCGAAAAATATGCTGCCCTGTCGCGTCTGATCGACCTCAGGGCGGGGCAGCATGTGCTGGAAATCGGCTGCGGCTGGGGTGGTTTTGCCGAATATGCGGCGGGGGGCATCGGGGCAAAGGTCACCTGCCTGACCATTTCGCAGGCCCAGTATGATTATGCCGTAGAGCGGATGCAGCGTCTGGGCCTGAGCGACCGGGTGGATATCCGCCTGCTCGATTACCGCGATGTGACCGGCCAGTTTGACGCCATTGTTTCGATCGAAATGTTTGAGGCGGTGGGCGAACAATATTGGGATGATTATTTCGCCCAGCTTCAGGCCTGTCTGAAACCGGGGGGCAAGGCAGGGCTTCAGATCATTACCATTCGTGACGACCTGTTTGAGGATTATCGTGAGCGGCCTGATTTCATTCAGAAATATATCTTCCCCGGCGGGATGTTGCCCTCGCTCAGTCACCTGAAGGCCCATACGGCCAAAGCGGGGCTTGAGATATTGTCCGATACAGGTTTCGGCCATGACTATGCCCTGACGCTCAAGCTGTGGGCGCAGCGCTTCGAGACCGCCTGGGCCGAGGGACGGATTACCGGTTTTGACCGCGCCTTCCGCAAGCTGTGGCTGTTCTATCTGGCCTATTGCGAGGCAGGATTCCGTACCGGCCGCACTGATGTCATCCATTTCGGTGTGCAGAAACCGGTGATATGATCAGGGGCGGGGCATTAAAAAAACTTGTAACCCCCTGTTGAGCGGGCTACCAAACCCCTTCCTTTAACAACTAACGGAGAATCGGCTGTGGAATGCGGGCGATTGCCGGTTCAGTCAGATCAGAACGGCCTCTAGTGCAGGACAAGGTACAGAGCAACGGCAGCAAGCCGTTCGGGGCGATCACGCTGACGCGGCACGGGGAACCGGCCTTGTCCCGACGGGTCAAGCTGACGGCCGAAGGCTATCGCGACTGGTGGCGGCGCTATGACAAGGCCGGATTGCTCGAAGGGCAGATTCCGCCGGAGTGCCTGAAAACCTTTGCGCGCGAAGCCCGTTACATCTTTTCCTCGACCCTGCCGCGTTCGATTGAAACCGCACGCGCCGTTGCGGCGGGCAAGCCGTTTCAATCCCTGCCCCTGTTTGTCGAAGCGCCGTTGCCGCCGCCGAAATTTCCCGATTTCATCAAATTTTCCCCGAAATACTGGGGGGGGATTTCGCGTTTCTGGTGGTGGGCCTTTAACGGGCATCAGGGACAGGAAAGCCGCAAGGAAGCCGAGGCCCGCGCCCGTGAAGCTGCACATTTCCTGATCGAAAAGGCTTCTGAGGGCGGAGATGTGCTTTTGATGGCGCACGGCTATTTCAATTTCATGATTTCCCTTGAACTTGTGAAGGCGGGCTATGGCCAAACCTGCGAGCAGGGGTTTAAGTACTGGGGCTGCCGCCGCTACGAAAAGCGTTCGGCCTGATTTTTTGCCCGGATTTCCAAAGACCAGACTTCCAAAGAGATGACACTGATGAGTGAAGCCGTAACCGAAACCCTGTCGTTTGAAGAGGCCCTGTCGCAGCTTGAGAAAATCGTGGCCGAGCTGGAATCCGGTCAGGCACCGCTGGAAAAATCGCTTCAGCTCTATGAACGCGGGGCGGCTTTGAAAAGCCTGTGTGAGCAGCGCCTTGAGGCCGCCCGCTTGCAGGTTGAAAAAATTACCCTTAACAAGGCAGGGCAGGTTGAAGGCACCGCCCCTGCCGATTTCAACTGACGGCCTGTTTCTGGGATTATATGGATTTGCCTCTGACCGCCGCCAATTCCGATCTGCCGCCGTTGCACCGCCGGATGCAGGAGACTGCCGATCTGGTGACGGTCGCGCTCGATCAGCTTCTGCCGCGCGGCGAAGGGCCGGAATCGCGGCTGATGGAGGCCATGCGTTATGCGGTTCTGGGGCCGGGTAAGCGCTTGCGGCCCTTTTTCGCCCTTGAGACGGGGCGTCTGTTCGATGCCGATCCGCAGGCGGTTCTGCGGGCGGCCTGTGCGCTCGAATGTATCCATGCCTATTCGCTGGTGCATGATGACCTGCCGTGCATGGACGATGACGACATCAGGCGCGGGCAGTTGACGGTGCATCGTGCCTATGATGAGGCGACCGCCGTTCTGGCGGGGGATGCGCTGCAAAGCGTGGCCTTTGAGATACTGGCGCATGAAGATACGCATGAGGACCCGCTGGTGCGCTGCGAACTGGTGACGCGGCTGGCGCAGGCGTCGGGCGCGCAGGGCATGGCCGGTGGCCAGATGATCGACCTGATCGGGGTGACGGACGATCTGGGGGGCGTGGCGCGGATGCAGCGCCTCAAGACCGGCGCCCTGATCGGCTATGCCTTTGAAATCCCGCTGATCATTGCTGATGTCAGCGAAAAGGAATCGCACGCCCTGATCCATTTTGCGCAGGATCTGGGGCTGGCCTATCAGATTGCCGATGATCTGCTGGATGTCGAGGGTGACCCCGATCTGTTGGGTAAGGCAGCCGGCGGCAAGGATGCGGAAAAGGGCAAGACCAATTTCGTGACCCTGCTGGGGCTGGACGAAGCCAAGGGGCGTGTGCGGATTTTGTCTGAACAGGCCAAGGCGAGGCTTGATATTTTCGGTCCTTCGGCGCAAATCCTGCGCGAGAGTGTCGATTTTGTGCTAAACCGCCAAAGCTAAGGCAAAAATCAGTTGCGTAACGCGGTGTTCGTTTCGACGCGGACTTTTTATAAACCATGCGATAGGATCGTGGCCACAGCCTGATCCGGCCACAGAGTATCTGCCCCTTATGCTGCATTCGCCCGCTACGCCTGTTCTTGATACGCTTGATGCTCCTGAGAAAGTCCGCGATCTGAGTGCGGCAGACCTGAAGGCTCTGGCCGATGAGGTGCGTCAGGAAACCATTGCCGTCGTCTCCAAAACCGGCGGGCATCTGGGGTCGGCGCTGGGGGTCGTGGAACTAACCGTGGCGCTGCATCATGTGTTTGAGACGCCGCGCGATATCCTGATCTGGGATGTTGGCCATCAGACCTATCCGCACAAGATTCTGACCGGACGGCGTGACCGTATCCGCACCCTGCGTCAGGGCGGCGGCCTGTCGGGTTTTACCAAGCGTTCCGAAAGCGTCTATGATCCGTTTGGCGCGGCCCATGCGGCGACCTCCATCTCGGCGGCGCTGGGTTTCTGTGCGGCGCGTGATCTCAAGGGCGAGGACAACAAGGTCATTGCCGTTATCGGTGACGGCTCGATGTCGGCGGGCATGGCCTATGAGGCGATGAACAAGGCCGCCGAAACGACCAGAAACCTGACGGTGATCCTCAACGACAATGACATGTCCATTGCCCCGCCCGTGGGGGGCATGAGCGCCTATCTGGCCAATCTGGTGTCCGGCACTGCCTATCAGGCCGTACGCCGCTGGGGCAAGTCGGTGGCCGAGCGCCTGCCGAAACCGCTGTATGAACAGGCGCGCAAGTCCGAGGAATTTTCCCGCACCTGGTTTACCGGCGGCACCTTTTTCGAGGAACTGGGCTTCTATTATGTCGGGCCGATCGACGGGCATAATCTGGAGCATCTGTTGACGGTGCTGAAGAAGGTGCGTGAGATCAATGACCGCCCCGTGCTGGTGCATGTGGTCACCAAAAAAGGCCACGGCTATTTGCCTGCCGAGGAGGCGGCGGACAAATATCACGGCGTGTCGAAATTCGATATCGTTACCGGTGAGCAGTCAAAGCCCAAGGCCAATGCCCCAAGCTACACTGAGGTCTTTGCGTCCGAACTGATCAAGCAGGCGCGGATCGACCCGAAAATCGTCGGCATTACCGCGGCCATGCCTTCGGGGACGGGGCTTGACCGCTTTGCCGAGGTGTTTCCTGACCGCACCTATGACGTCGGGATTGCCGAACAGCACGCGGTGACCTTTGCTGCCGGTCTGGCGGCCGAGGGCATGAAGCCGTTTTGCGCGCTCTATTCGACCTTCCTGCAACGGGGCTATGATCAGGTGGCGCATGATGTCGCCTTGCAGAACCTGCCGGTGCGTTTTGCCATTGACCGGGCGGGTCTGGTCGGCGCTGACGGGGCGACCCATGCCGGTGCCTTCGATATCGGCTATCTGGGGGCCTTGCCCAACATGGTGCTGATGGCGGCTTCGGATGAGGCGGAGCTGGCGGGCATGATCGCCACGGCGCGGGCCTATGAGGACGGGCCGTCGGCTTTCCGCTATCCGCGCGGTGAAGGTGTCGGGGTCAATATACCTGAATTGTCGCAACCGTTTGAAATCGGCAAGGGGCGCATCGTCCGCGAAGGCAGCCGTGTGGCCCTCCTGTCGTTTGGGGCGCGGTTGCAGGAGGCCCTGAAGGCCGCCGACCGGCTGACGGCGCAGGGCTTTTCCACCACAGTCGCCGACGCGCGCTTTGCCAAGCCCCTGGATACGGAGATGTTGCGGCAACTGGCGCGCCACCACGAATGTCTGATCACGCTTGAGGAAGGCGCGGTTGGCGGGTTCGGGGCCTTTGTGTTGCAGTATCTGGCTTCGGTCGGGGCGCTGGACAAGGGGCTGAAGATCCGTACCCTGACCCTGCCGGACGTGTTTCAGGATCATGACAAGCCGGAAAACCAGTACCGCGATGCGGGGCTGGATGCCGCCTCTATTACCGCCACGGCCCTGACGGCTCTGGGGCTGGATGAGGCGGCCATCGCGCGTATGGCGCTGTAATTCTTCCTTTTCAGGCTAAGGCAGGGGCGGGGTTGCCCCCTCCGGCTCGACTTCGCTCGCCACCTCCCCCGCTAAGGCAGGGGAGGAATAAAGGGCATAGGCCTCTATGTCTGCCAGCTTTTGCCTGAAGGCCGTCCAGTCGTCGTGCGCGGCAATCGGTGCCCACAGGGCTTCGATTTCGTCATAGAGCAAGGTCACCGGCTCTGACTGAGCCAGGGCCGGATGCGTCAGTCGGGCGGGGTCTGCGGTGTCATAGGCCCTGAGATATTGGCGAAACGGCGCAAAGGCTTCATCCTGATAAAAGCCCTTGCGCGGGCCGTTCAGGGCGCGGGCCTCGCTGGCTGTCCCGCCGAACCAGTCAAAGAAAAAGCCTTCAAACCCGCCTTCAGGGGCCATGTGCGCCAGACCTTTGAAACCTGCCGCCATCAGGCTGGCATCGCTTTGTGAATCTCTGGGCGTAAGGTTCAGGCGCTTCAGGAAGGTGCGGGACATGGCCGCTTCAAACCGTTCACTGAAGGCTTCGAGCGCGGCAATCAGCGGTGTGTCGGTACAGGTCAGAAGGAAACATTGTGCCAGCCGGTTGAGGTTCCAGAACACGGCCTCCGGCTGCCGGCCATAGGCATAAAGGCCTGTCCGGTCGAAATAGGCGGCGGTAAAGTCCGGCTGATAAGAGGGGAGGAAACGATATGGGCCGTAGTCGAAACTTTCGCCGGTAATGTTCATATTGTCGGTATTCAGCACCCCATGCACGAAGCCCGCGCACATCCACTGGGCGCAGAGTTCGGCGGTGCGGCTGACGACCCGATCGAACAGGGCCGCACTCAGGTCTGCGCCTTCAAAGGCGGTCAGATCGGGGTAATAGTTTTCCGCCACAAAGCGGATCAGGCGCGTCATATCCTCGACCTGATGGAGGTAGGCCAGACGCTCGAACGTGCCGAAGCGGATATGGCTGTGGCTCAGGCGCACCAGAACCGCCCCGCGTGTCGGTGATGGCTCATCGTGGCGTTCCAGCGCTTCGCCGGTTTCGATCAGGGAAAAACTTTTTGACGTATTGACCCCCAGGGCCTCAAGCAGGGCTGTGGCCAGCACCTCACGCACCCCGCCCTTGAGCGTCAGGCGACCGTCACCGCCGCGTGACCAGGGCGTCTGGCCGGAGCCTTTGGTGCCAAGATCGAGCAGGCGGCCCTGATCGTCGTGCAACTGAGCGAACAGGAAGCCGCGTCCGTCCCCCAGATCAGGATTATACTGGCGGAACTGGTGGCCATGATAGCGCAGGGCGAGGGGCTGGGGCTGATTGTCGGGCAGGGGGCGAAAGCGTCCGAAATGGGCCAGCCAGTCGGCATCGCTCAGGCCCGACAGGCCGACCGAAGCGGCGGCGCGCGGATTACGGTATCTGAGGAGGGTTAGTGGGAAATCGGCGGCCTGTACGGGATCGGCCATGTCGATGCCGCTCAGACTCAGAAGGGGGGCGGGCCGATAGGCGGACATAGGCAAACATTCCTTTCAAAACGCCCCTGTCTCCTAAGGTAAGCGTGATGAAAATGCCATAGTTAAGCGGCTATGACGCAACTGTGATTGCGGGGCTGTGCAACCGCAATATGGAAATGCGGCGCATGGGAAAAAAGTTTACGTTAACGTAAGTGTCAATCTTTGCATGGATTTTCAATATGCGGGCTTTTTTCAGAGAGCCGGCGGCCCAGTTATCCCCTGATTTTATGCCGGTTTCGGTGTGCGCTGCAAAGCAAATTATAAATTGTCATAAGTTTTCCCCATGTCATACACTTGTGTACAAGTCCTGCCGGCATGTCGCATTAACCCTTTGTATTGTGTGGCGGGAGTATAGGAAAGATACCTGTTTACCTAAGGGAAGTAAAAATGCGCGCTCTCCATTCGATCACAGCCAAGGCAACCCTTAACAAAACATTGATGCTGACGACCGGTCTGATGCTGGGTCTTAGTGGTCTGGCTCCCGTTTGCGCGCAGGAAGCGGCAGAGGATGAAGTCACGAATATCACCGTAACGGCGCAAAAGCGTGAGCAGTCGCTTCAGGACGTGCCGATCGTGGTGACGACCCTGTCGGCAAAGCTGTTGCAGGATGCCGGTGTGCGCGACATCAAGGACATGCAGGTGCTGACGCCCGGTCTGACGGTAACCTCGACACAGAACGAAAGCCTGACCACGGCGCGGATTCGCGGGGTTGGTACGGTGGGGGACAATCCGGGGATGGAATCCTCGGTCGGGGTGGTGATCGATGGCGTTTACCGCCCGCGCAATGGCGTCGGTTTCGGCGATCTGGGGGAATTGTCACGCATCGAGGTGCTGAAGGGGCCGCAAGGGACGCTGTTCGGCAAGAATACCTCGGCAGGGGTAATCAATATCCTGTCCAAGGAGCCGGATTTCTATTTCGGGGCCGAGGCAGAGGCGACGGTCGGCAACTATGATGCGCGCGGCTTTTCGGCGGCGGTGACCGGCCCGCTGGTCGAGGATCAGGTGGCCGCTCGTCTGTATGTCGCCAAACGTGAACGCGGTGGCTTCTATGATGTCAATACCGGCATCGGCCCGCGCGGCGTCACCGAGGACGCCACGCAGAATTTCGGTACCATTCGCGGGCAGTTGCTGTTCACGCCTTCCGAGCGCACCAGAATCCGCGTCATAGGCGACTATTCGCGCCGTTCGGAATATTGCTGCGCCACGGTGCAGACGCGCACCGGCCCGACAGGCGCGATCATCAATATGCTGACCGGCGGGCAGGGCATTGCCGCCACGGCCGATCCCGAAGCGCGTGTTGCCTATGCCAACCGCGATACGGCCCAGCGTATTACCGACGGCGGGGTGACCATCGAGGTCAATCAGCAGCTTGAGGCCTTTGGCGGGGCGACCCTGACCTCGGTGACCGGCATCCGTAGCTGGAAGAATGTCAATGGTCAGGACATCGACTATACGGGCGCGGATATTCTCTACCGCAACGACAATGGTGATTTTTCCGCCAAATTCGACACCTTTTCACAGGAACTGCGTCTGGCGGGCGGAAATGACCGCCTCAACTGGCTGGTCGGGGCGTTTTATTCCGACGAAGACCTGACGCGCAACGACTCCTATGTCTATGGCAGCCAGTATGAAACCTATCTGTCGCTGGCCCTGTCCGGTGCCTTGCTGGGGCAGGCCGATGCCACCCCGACCTTTGTGTCGGCCCTGACCGGACGGGCGCCGGGTACCTCATATGTCGCAGGGGCGCAGGCGCGTGACCAGTACGCACAAAAGGCCGAGAGCCTCGCGCTGTTTACCAATAACAGCTATAAATTCACCGACCGTTTCGAGGTGACGCTGGGCCTGCGCTATACGCAGGAAACCAAGAAGATGTCGGCCTATTACACCAATTCCGACAACGGGATCGGTTGTGGATCGGCGCTGGCCCTGTATCAGCAGGCCGGCACCCTCTATGCCCTGAACAGCGGGAATGCCGCTGACGCTATCGCGGCCGGTGCCAATCCTTACTGGATCACGGCCATTGCCGCTTCGACGCCGACCAATAACCGCGCGGCGACGCTGGCGGGGAATCTGTGTACCTTCTGGGCCAATCCGGCCTTCAATAACCGCGCTCTGGCCGAAAAGGTCACCGAACACGAATGGTCAGGCACCCTCAAGGGCAGCTATCGCTTCAGCGACAATCTGATGGCCTATGCCTCCTATGCCCGTGGCTATAAGGGCGGCGGCTATAATCTCGATCGGGCGACCACGGGGCTTGCGCCTGACCCGTCGCTGTATTTCGATCCTGAAACGGTCGATTCCTACGAACTGGGGCTGAAGAGCAATGTCTATAATAACCGCCTGTTGCTGAACCTGTCGCTGTTCGATCAGACCTATCACGACTTCCAGCTCAATACCTTTCTGGGGACGGCCTTCGTCGTTGAATCCATCCCTGAGCTGACCTCGCGCGGGGTCGATGCCGATCTGTACTGGAATACGCCGATCCGTGGCCTGAGCGTGCAGGGCGGCCTGTCCTATGCCAAGACCGAGTTCGGTGATTTCGCGGCGGCTGACCTGTCCAACCCGTCGCGCTTCCCGCAACTGTCGCTGCTGCCGGGGGCGCAGATGTCCTTTGCGCCGGAATGGTCGGCTTCGGCGGCGGTCACCTGGTCGGGACGGGTAACGGAGAACCTGCGCGGTCTGGCCAATATTTCGGCCAAATATTCCGATGCCTATAATACCGGCTCAGACCTGATCCCGTTCAAGATGCAGGATGGCTATACGCTGGTTAATGCCCGCTTTGGCATAGGCGCGCCGGATCAGCGCTGGATGCTGGAGCTGTGGGCGCAGAACCTGACCGACGAAGCCTATAAGCAGGTGGTCATCAATGCCCCCCTGCAAGGCAGCGGTTTTCAGGCCGAACCTCAGGCTGATGGCACCTATTACAATCAGGCGCTGGACACCAACACCTATGACGCGTTTATGGGCCAGCCCAGAACCTATGGGTTGACCCTGAGGGTAAAATATTAAGAGAGGGTTTGAACGCCTTTTCGTCTCAGACTCCGACCTTTTGAAACCCTCTCCAGGGTTTCTAAGGCACGAAGCGTAAGCCATAAAGGTCGGAACCGCTGGTTTCGGCCTTTATGGTCAGGGTATTGGTGCCTTGCATCAGCTGCACCGCCGCAAGGTTTTCGACGGTTTGGCCATTGACCTGCACTGTGAAGCGGCCGCCGCTGTGGTCGAGATTTAGGGCGAAGGTCGCTGCCTGTTCGGCCGTCACGGTGAATTTCAGCCATTCACCGGCCTGCATATCGGCGACATACAGGCGGTTGTTGTCATCTTCCTTCAGATCGACGCCATCATTGCGATAGGTGCCTGACGGGTTCCACGTCACATGCCTGCCGTTTTCGGACACATGATAGTTGGCCGGTGTCAGGTCGTAATAGGCCTGATGGTTGCGGCCCATATCGAAATCGACGGCGGCGATATACAGCCCCTGAGGGGCGATGCGGTGCGCCTTGAACGGCACGGTCAGGTCGGTATGCGGCGCGCGGAACAGGGCATCGATCACATCGGGATGCTGACGGTTGTTTTCATACCTCAGGTCGTGGGTCGCCAGTTGCATCAGAGCGGCTTCGGCGGCCTCGGGCGTGGGTTTATCGCCCTTGCCATGCCAGTAATCGAGCAGTTGCCGGTAGCCTTGATTGGGTACGATTTGCAGCGGGTTGTTGTAGCGGATTTTCTTCAGCGGCCACCAGGCCCAGCCGATATTGTGGCTTTCGGCCAGTGCCACCGTACGCGCATACCAGTCATTTGAATTTTCACCCGTCTCCCCCAGCCACAGCGGTAAATTATATTGCTCACGCAGGGCCAGAAAGCGGCTCAGGGTGTCGGGCGTCGTATAGTTCCAGTATTTGTGGAAGCTGAGGGCCATATTGTCGTCCCACACGCCTTCGTCGAACAGGCCCGCATAGTTATTGCCCCAGCAATTGCCTTCGATGAAGATGAGGTGGCGCTGATCGACCGTGCGAATGGCCCTGGTGGCGCGGGTCAGGAACTGACGCAGGGGGATGTTGTTCTTTTCCGCGCAGCCGTTTTTGTCGGCAGGGTCGCTGAAGCCCCAGTTCGGTTCGTTGATCAGGTCGTAACCGGCGACAAACGGCTCATCCTTATAGCGTTCGGCCAGCCTGACCCACAGGGCGACGGTCTTGTCCTGATGGGCCATGTCCTCCCAGAAGGACGGCTTTGACGGGTCGCGGTCGGAGATGTTCAGGTCATTGCCCTGACCGCCCGGCGCGGCATGGAGGTCAAGAATGACATAGAGGTCGTTGGCTTTGGCCCATTCAATCAGGGCATCGGTGCGGCGAAAGCCGTCCTCAAGCCAGGTGTTTTCGCCCCTTACCGGTTCCTGATCGACGGGCAGGGTATAGAGATTATAGTGCATGGGCAGACGCACCGAATTGAACCCCCAGCGTTTCAGGGCATCGATGTCGGCCTTGGTGGTATGGTTATCAAGCCAGGCCGTATAAAAGCCTTGAGTCTTTTCCGGCCCGATCAGCTTTTCGATTTCGGCACGGATGGTGTGCTGGGTGCCGAAGTTCGACAACTCCAGCATATAGCCTTCCTGAAGCATCCAGCCGCCGAGGCCTATGCCGCGCAGAATCACCGGTTCCTGACGGTCGTTGACGATGTCCTGACCGCTGGCCCTGAGGAAAGGCCCGTCAGACGGGGTGTGGGTCTGAGCCTGAGCCATGCCGCTGGCCGTAAGGCACAGGAGGGCCAGATAAGCCGCCGTTCGTTTCATTTCGCTTCCCTGAAAAATTTACCGGATGGGGGCGGCATTTTTATAATTATACCGCATACCCTAAGGGCCTTTGCCTACAGGTCAAGCGTAAATGACATCGATGTCAGTTGGCAGCCTTTGGTATGGTCAGAAGCGATAGCGTCCCTCGGCTATGGCGGCCTGACAGGCGGCCTCAAACGGCACATAGAGATCCGTTTCACTATCGAGCACGAACAGGGGATCCTGTGTTCGGGCCGGATCGAAGCCCGCCTGCACCAGATCCATCTTCTTGTATTTGAAGGTGCCGGTGGTTTCCACTTCCTGCAACAGGCGCACGAAACGCGGACGGGCATAGGCGGGCAGATAGTCGCGCACATGTTGGGCGAAGGCGGTTATATCGAAGTCAGGGTCAACGATCAGGGACACCATGCCCGCCTTGCCATCCTGATGCGGGACGGGCACGCCATAGACAATGGCCTCATTGACGCCGGTGGCGCGGGCGCAATATTCGGACACTTCGGAGGTCGAGACGTTTTCCCCCTTGAAGCGGAAGGTGTCGCCGATACGGTCAACGAAATAGAGGTAGCCGTCCCTGTCCTGCCGCATCAGGTCGCCGGTACGGAACCACTGATCGCCCTTTTTGAACACGTCGCGCAGGACCTTCTTTTCCGAGGCGGCCTTGTCGGCATAGCCGCTATAGGCATGGCGCGGGTCGGTGGCGATTTCGCCAATGGCTTCACCGATCTCGCCGGGCTTACATTCATAGCACAGGCCATTCATGCGTCGTTCGGGTATTTCCTGTTCAATATCAAAGCGTACCAGCCTTATGTTAAACTGCTTTTTCAGGTAGGACGGCACGCGCCCGATGGCACCGGGGTGGCCATCGAGATTGAACAGCGAGACATTGCCTTCGGTCGAGCCGTAAAATTCGACGATCACCGGCACATGGAAGCGCTTGCGGAATTCTTCCCATACTTCGGGACGCATTCCGTTGCCGAAGGCCATGCGCAGCTTGTGCTTTTTCTCATCTTCGGGCTGCGGCGCGGGCGGGGAGTTGATCAGATAGCGGCACAGTTCGCCAATATAGACCAGATGGGTGCAGTCGTTTTTGACGATATCGCTCCAGAAGGCCGAGGCGCTGAAGCGGCGTTTCAGGCAGACCGAAGCCCCGTTGAGCAGCGCCGCCCCCATACCGCACAGGCCGCCGGTCGAATGATACAGGGGCAGGACGATATAGATGCGGTCTTCGGGCTTCATATTGGTGACGCCGGCAAAGGCCTTCATGTACAACTGGCCACGGGCATTGGAAATCTTGGCCGCCTTGGGCAGGCCGGTCGTGCCGGAGGTATAGATATAGAGCGCGGTCGAACCTGAGGTCAGGTCGCTGCGCAATTCACGGTCAGGGCGCACGGAACTGACGCTTTTGAGGGCATGTGTCAGGGAGCGGCGATGATCGCTTTCGTCTTCACGCGCCAGATCGAGAACCCACACCGTCTGGGGCAGTTTCAATTCGGCCTCGATGTCATTAAAGGCCGAAACCGTGCCGGTATCGACAATGGTGACGCGGGCGTCAGAGATATTGATGCAATGCGCCAGACCGGCACCGGTCAGGGAGTTGTTGATCAGGGCGGACACCACGCCGACCTTGTTCAGGCCCAGCCACAGCGGGAAATATTCGAGCCGGTTAGGCAGCATGACGGCCACGGTGTCACCGGCCTTCAGGCCCCGTCCGCGCGCCCAGTGGGCATAGCGGTTGGCCAGGGCATCGGTTTCGGCATAGGTGAGGGTGCGCCCTTCGAACATCAGGGCCGGACGGGTGGCGTTTTTATCGACCACAGCCTCGAAATCATCGCAGATCAGCTCGGCAGAGGCGGAAGAAATCGGGCGGATGCGTTTCAGAAGCCGCAACAGGCGTTTCAGGAAAATGAACTCGCGCTTCACCCTGTCCGTCAATTTCATATCCGGCCGTCTCCGTTCCATGTTGTATGTGTTCGCCTCCGCAGGTCGCGGATTTGCGGAGACAAATCACTTTAGAGCGTGTTCCGTTCAAAATGAATCGGAACAACGCTCTGACTTTTTGTTTTAACGCGCTTTTTAATCCGAAAAGTGCGTCACACTTTTCGGAAAGCGCTCTAGAGCGTGTTCCGTTCAAAATGAATCGGAACACGCTCTAACTTTTTGTTTTAACGCGCTTTTGAATCCGAAAAGTGCGTTACACTTTTCGGAAAGCGCTCCAGAGCGTGTTCCGTTCAAAATGAATCGGAACACGCTCTAACTTTTTGTTTTAACGCGCTTTTGAATCCGAAAAGTGCGTTACACTTTTCGGAAAGCGCTCCAGAGCGTGTTCCGTTCAAAATGAATCGGAACAAGGCTCTAACTTTTTGTTTTAACGCGCTTTTGAATCCGAAAAGTGCGTTACACTTTTCGGAAAGCGCTCTAAACACAAACATATATTCAATTTGCGAATTGGCTATTCACAAAGTGATGTGAACGGAACCTATCGAATAGGTTGTGTTTGGCCCTGAGCAGCCTATTGCGACGCGGCTTCTTCGGGGGTCAGGGTTTGCAGGCTGAGGGCATGGACGGGGCCGGCCAGTTCTTCACGCAAGGCGGCATTGACCTGTCGCTGACGGGCCACACGGCTCTGGCCTTTGAACTGTTCGGAGACAATGCGTACAGAAAAATGGCTTTCGCCCCCTTCACGCGCCCCCGAATGCCCTTTATGTTTGTCGCTGTCGTCGTGAACTTCCAGATGCAGCGGTTGAAAGGCCTCTGTCAGTCGGGCAGTGATACGCTCGGCAATCTTTCCCATAATTTTACCTCATTGAAGCTCTATGCTAAAGCGCCCATATGGGGTGAGTCTGTTGTTATTTAATCTGACGCCCTGCGTTTTTTCTCCGAAAGCGGTCTTCGCAGACGGGGGACGGGGCTTAATCAGGGGCTGTGCGTTCGTCATATGAGCGAAGGGTATAAATTTAAACCGAAGTTTGGTCTGGATATGCGTATCCGCCCGCCGAAAGAAGGCGAGGTTCAGGGGAAGCGTCCTGAGGATGACGTCCTGTCGCTCAAGCCCGGACAGGTGCGCTGCGAATGGCCGGAATGCCATCGCGCTGCTACTGCGCGTGCACCCAAATCGCGTGAAATGATGAACGAATATTATCAGTTCTGTCAGCAGCACGCCGGTGAGTACAACAAGAACTGGAACTTCTTTGCCGGTATGAGCGAAGGCGAAGCCCGCCAGCACCGTGAAGCAACCATGACCGGTGGACGTCCGACCTGGGCCTTCCGTGCCTCGTCCGCCAGCCGCGAAGCCGCCGCCTTTACCGCCAAAACCGGTAAGGGTAACGGGTTCTATGATCCCCACAGCGTGTTCGGGGCCGGTGCGGCGCCGGTGCGTGAAAAGGCCGAGGCCAGCAAGCGCCAGTACGGTAAGATCGAACGTCAGGCCTATGCCGATCTCGACCTTGAGGCCGGTGCCGATCCGGCGGAAGTGCGGGCGCGCTATACCGAACTTCTGAAGCGTTGCCACCCCGACAATAACGGCGGTGACCGCTCGGCCGAAGATAAGCTGCAACGGGTTATCAAGGCCTATAAGGTGCTGAAAAAAATGGCTTTGGCATAGGTTGTTTTCGTAGCATCCTGCGGGGTGAAAACACGAATCAGGGGACATGACGGCCATGACGAAACTGGCGCTGGATAATTACCTGCCTTACCGCCTGTCGGTGGCCTCCAATGCTGTCTCCAGCCTGATCTCGACGGCCTATGACAGCCTCTATGCGCTCAAGGTGCCGGAATGGCGGCTGATCTGGGTGCTGAATGAGGACGGGCCTTCGACCCAGCAGGCGCTGGTCAGACGTACCGGTATGGACAAGGTGACCATCTCACGCGCGGCGCAGGCTCTGGCCAGACGCCGCCTGATCACCCGCGCACCGCATGAGCATGACGGACGCTCACATCATCTGATCCTGACGGTGGAGGGGCAGCGCCTGTTCGATGATGTCGCCCCTTCGGCGGTGGATTACGAAAAGGAAGTGCTGGCCGGTCTGTCGCCTGAGGAAATCCAGATGTTTCAGGATCTGCTGCGCCGCGTCGAGGACGCCGCCATCAGGGCGCAGAACAAGGCCTGAGGCGTTTAGATGAGTGGCTGCCTGGCCATTTAGTCAGGGGGCTGATTGTGTCTTAGTGCCGGTCTTCCTCGTCATCTTCTTCCATGACGAACTCAATGCCGATTCCTGAGCCTTCGGAACGGCTCATGGAGATTTTTGCAATGCACAGCGGCCACAGGCACATGATTTGCAAAAAGATGAGGGGTTTGATTTCGCTATCTGTGGAATAGGGAAATTCGCGCATGATAGTATCAGCGTTTGATTTCCATAGCCCCGTGGCCAGAGACAGCCCGATCAAGGCATAGACGGCACCGATCACTGACAGGATAATAATGATCATTATGTGTCCCCTTTTGGTTTTTTAGGGGCATGTGAAGGCTATGCAGCTGTGTTGCAAGTGCCCATTACAGATTTTTGCAGAAAATATGGAAGTGGTGCCCCCGGTCGGACTCGAACCGACACACCTCTCGGTACCGGATTTTGAATCCGGCGCGTCTACCAATTTCACCACAGGGGCCTGTGTGCGAGGCTGTTGTGTTAATGGGTTTCGTCGGACGGTGCAAGCGCAAACCGAGGCGTGCGCAGGGGGCGTGTGGATAGTTCAGAGTCTGTGGCGGTTATAGGTTTAAGGTGCCGTTGACGGTTGTGACGCAGGCACCGCCCACTAAAATGCCCTCAGGTGTAATTTGCACGGATACATGGCCGTCGCGGCCTGTTTTGCGTCCCTGACGCGCTGTGTATTGCGTGCCGTGGGCGATTTGTCCGGCACACAAACGAAAATGCGCAATACTGCCATTGCCGCTGCCGCAGACCGGATCTTCGTTGATGCCGCAGGAGGGCGCGAATGATCTGGTTTCGATGCCGTGCGGCCCGACGGCATACAGGGAGAGGCCGGTGGCCCCTAAGCGGCGCTCAAACGCCGCTGAACGCGCAAAGTCGGGGCTAAGGTTTAACAGGCTGTCTATGTCTGATAATTCGGCCACGATCCATACGGCCCCGACATTCACGACGGAGGGCGCAGGATTCTTTTGAACGGGATGCCTGATAATGGTTTCCAGTTCCTGTATTTCATCAGCCGTTAAGGGGCGTTGTTCTGCGGTGGGCATTTTCAGGGTTAAGTCGATTGCGGTGCCGCCATGGCCAATCGCTACCGGTATCAGGCC
>Ga0222423_1000434_pt1 | contig 29815 bp, 26 predicted proteins | sample 3A0metagenome_FD_182472 | JGI IMG/M metagenome (GOLD analysis project Ga0222423, IMG submission 182472) | Enriched microbial communities from leaf-cutter ant dump, University of Wisconsin, Madison, United States - 3A0 (version 2) | ecosystem: Environmental > Terrestrial > Nest > Insects nest >...
CCCGCCACCCCCAGCACCCCCGCGACCATCCGGACCCTCGCGAAGCCCCCGGTGCGCAAGCTCGCGCGCGAGCTCGGCGTGGACCTCGACTCGGTCACCCCCACGGGCCCCGGCGGGATCGTCACGCGCGAGGACGTGCTCGCCCACTCGCGGGCCGCCGAGCCGCGCGCGCTCGCGACCTACCCCGGCGACGACCAGCCGTGGCTCGCGAGCGGCACCGTCTCCCCGGACGGACGCCAGACGCGGGTCCCCGTGAAGTCGGTGCGCAAGCGCACGGCCGAGGCGATGGTCGCGAGCGCGTTCACGGCCCCGCACGTCACGGTGTTCCACACGATCGACGTGACGCGCACGATGCGGCTCGTCGCGCGCCTGCGCGAGGACCGCGAGTTCGCGGACGTGCGCGTGACGCCGCTGCTGATCGTCGCGAAGGCGCTGCTGCTCGCGGTGCACCGTCACCCCGAGATCAACGCGTCGTGGGACGAGCAAGCGCGGGAGATCGTCTACAAGCACTACGTGAACCTCGGCATCGCGGCCGCGACTCCGCGCGGGCTCGTGGTGCCCAACGTCAAGGACGCGCACCGGCTCACGCTCAAGGAGCTCGCGGGCGAGCTGACCCAGCTCACGCTGACGGCGCGCGCCGGCAAGACCTCGCCGTCGGACCTCGCGGACGGCACCATCACGATCACCAACGTCGGCGCGTTCGGCATCGACACGGGCACCCCGATCCTCAACCCGGGCGAGGCCGCGATCCTCGCGTTCGGGGCGGTGCGCGAGCAGCCGTGGGTGCACAAGGGCAAGATCAGGGCGCGGCAGGTCACCCAGCTCGCGCTGAGCTTCGACCACCGGCTCGTGGACGGCGAGCTCGGCTCACGCGTGCTGGCCGACGTCGCGAAGATCCTCGAGGACCCGTCCCAGTTCATGGTCTGGGCGTAGCCCCGGGCGCAGGGGCGAGAGCGCGGACCGCCCGGCGGGGCTACCAGTTCGAGATCGGTCCCGTCGACCCGCCGTCGCCGTCGTCGTCCCCGCTGCTCCCGCCTCCGCCCTCACCGTCGCCAGCCTCGGCCTCCTCGTTGGCGTCCTTGTTGCGCTGCTCGAGCTCCTCCTGGCGCTCCTGCTCCTCGCGGGCCTGGCGCTCCTCCTCGGTCTCGCCGTCGTCGGGCTCGGGCTGGGGCTCCTCCTCGGCGGGCTCGCCCGAGGCCTCGCGCTCCATCTCCTTGCGCTCGTCGTCGGCGGACTGGGCCTCCTCCTCGAGGCGGTCCTGCTCGGCCTCGCGCTGCTGCTGCTCCTGCTCGGCCTGCTCCTGCTCCTCCTGGCTCGCGTCGGGCGAGGACGCGCCCTGGCACGCGGGATCGTTGATCGCCTCGGCGGCGCGCGCGAAGTAGTCCGCGGCGAAGTACTGGTCGAGCGCGGCGTCCTCGAAGCGCTGGGTGGAGGTGATCTCGGTGTCGTCGTAGTCGAGCTCGAAGAGCGTCGCGTCGTAGGGCTCGCCGCGCATGCGGGCCGCCTCCGCCTCCCGCTGCGCGAGCGCCCACGTGTACTGGGTCTCGGCCTGCTCCTTGTAGTCCTCACCGGACGCCTCGAGCACGAGCGCACGGTTGGTCTGCACGTCGCAGCGGTGCTCCTCGGGCACGAGCTCGAGGGCCTCGTCGAGCGAGAGCTCCGCGACGAAGAGCATGTCCTCGCGGAAGGCCGCGGTGCCCACGTTGAAGTGCGCCTTCCACGGGTCCACGAGGTTCGGGCTGCGCATGCCCTTGAAGACCTCGTACGCCTCCCAGTAGTCCCCGGCCGCGTAGTGCGCCTCGGCCCGCGCGAAGGTCGCGTTGAGGCTCGTGAAGTGGATGCCGTAGGAGAGCACGACGATCGCGGGCACGAGCGAGAGCCAGAACAGCAGCCGACGACGGCGCACCCGCGGCGGGGTGACCTTGCGCACGCGGCCCGGCGGCGGGCCCATGGTCGTGGTGATCCCCGGGTGGGTGTCGGGCCGGTGCAGGTCGCGGCGGCGCGGCGTGGTGGGCTCGGTCATCGCGCACCCCCGTGCCGCGATCGCACCCGTGGCCGCTCGCCCGCGAGTGCCCACGCGCCCGCTTCCCACAGCAGCAGCGCGCCGGCCCCGAGCGCCCACGGCCACACGAGGTCGCGCGTCGAGCGCACGTCCCCGCGCCCGTCGCTCGCGATCGCCTCGGGGTCGAGATCGGCCACGAGGTCCGACGTCGGCCCGGGCCCCGGCCGGTGCACGTACGGCACACCGAGCTGCTCGGCGATCGCCCGGAGGTTCTGCTCGTCGATGCGTGACACGGCGGGCTCGCCGTCCCGGGCCTGGTCGGGGATCCACTCGGCGTCGGGCCGGTAGGAGCCGTCGTAGGAGCGCATCTGCCCGCCCTCGGCGGTGCCGTAGCCGAGCACGGCGCCGCCGTCGACCAGCCCGGCGAGCGGAGCGTAGCTCGCGGGCTCGCCCTCGGCCGTCTGCTCGCCGTCGGACACGAAGAACACGAGGCGCACGGACCGGGGTTCGCGCCGCGCGGCGTCCTCGAGGACGCGTTGCAGGATCGTCAGGGGCCGGTCGGTGAGCGTGCCCGTGGAGGCCCCCGTGACCTCTTGCGTGACGGTCTCGGCCCACGCGCGCACCGCGGTGCGATCGCCCGTGAGCGGGAGCTGGGTGCCCGCCTCGCCCGCGAAGCCGATCACCGAGTAGCTCGCGCCCGGCACGTCGCCCGTGAGCGAGACGATGTCGAGCCGGGCCCCGTCGAGGCGGCGCGTCGAGACCACCGGCTCCGCCCCCGGCGCGGGCACGAGCTCGGGACCGGGGCCCCAGTCCTCGGCGGCCATTGAGCCGGTGCGGTCCACCACGAAGAACATCTGCACCGCGACGGCCCCGGACGAGGGCTGGGAGACCACCACGGCGGGGGTGAGCGCCACGACCGCCGTCACGACCACCAGCAGCGCGCGCCGCACCCAGGTCAGCGTCGAGCGGCGCACGGCACCCAGCACGCACGCCGCGAGGACGGGCACGCCCACGAGCAGGACGAGCCACAGGGGGATCACCTGGCGCCAGATCATGCGCGCAGCCTCCATCCCACGCCGAGCGCACCCAGCACGCCCACCACGAGCCAGCGGATGATCGCGTCGTTCGCGTCGGTGCGCACCCGCTCGGGGTCGGCCTCCATGTCGACCTGCTGGTAGGACTGCACGTCCGCGATGATCTCGTCCACGAGCGAGGGGTCGTCGAGCTCGAAGAACAGTCCCCCGCTGCGCTGCACCTCGGTGCGGAACTCGAGCTTCTCGACCTGGCCGGTGTACAGCGCGTCCTCGGCGAAGAGACCGTGGACGATCACGCCGCGGGACATGACCAGGTCGGTGGCCTCGGGGAGGGTGTAGACCGGGAGGCCGAACACCGCGTTGTCGGTCGAGAAGATGATCGAGCGGGAGCGTTCCGCGTCGAACTGGTCGAACAGCAGGCCGCAGCTCGCGAGGCCGTCACCGATCAGCGACGCCTGGTCGGGGATGCCCTCGACGCCGCCCACGAAGTCCCAGTACTCGTCGGAACCCGGCCTGTCGAGGGCCCGCATGCCCTCCTCGAGCCGTTCGCGCACCAGCTCGTAGTCGTCCGTGAGCGGGAACACCGTCGAGGACGTCGAGTTGAACACCGACATCGCGATGCGCTCCCCCTCGAAGGAGCCCACGAGCTGCAGGAACGTCTCGGCAACCTGCGCCCCGAAGCTCGACATCGACCCGGACACGTCGAGGCACAGCACGATGTCCCGGTTGGCGAGCACGCGGCTGCGTTCCTCGATCACCACGGGCTGGGCGGCGACGCTCGCCGCCGCCAGGAGGGAGAGGCCGACGACGACGACGGCCGCCGCCCGCCACGCCCGGTAGCGCCGCACCCACGGCCGCACGGCGGGCGATCGCCACAGCTCCTCGGTGTTCGCGACGGGCGGCCCGCCGGCGCGGCGGCGCGGCAGCACCCAGCCGAGGAGGAGCGCGAGCGCGAGCAGCCCGACGGCCGCCCACGGCAGCCAGGGCCACGAGAGCGTCGCCGTGGTGGTGGTCGTCACCATTGCTCGATCACCCGCCGCGCGCGGTAGAGGGACCGGTCGGGGCGCGCCGTCGAGCTCGCGGCGAACGTCGGGTACGAGAGCTGCTTGAGGGCCTTCGACAGCGGCGCGGTGAGCGAGACCTTCGCGGCGTCGGAGAACGTGAAGGTCTCCGCGTCGATGCCCGTGCGGGCCTTCGTGTACGCGCGCATGACGCGGCGGATCTCGAGGTGGACGCCGCGGACGTCGAGCTCGCCCGACGCGTGGCGGGCCCCGACCTCCGCGAGCTGGGCCAGGTAGATCTGCCGCACGGGGTCCCAGGGGTCCGTCGACCCGGCCGGCGGGGTGGCCCGGTCGAGCGGGGGCGCCGTCGTCGGCTCGACCGCTCCGGGCTTCTTGCGCGTGGACCAGACGAGCCACACGTACCACGCGACGAGCCCCACGAGCATCACGACCCCCACGAGGGTCCAGACCCACGAGTAGCCCACCGGGTCCACGAGCTCAACGGCCGGCACGGCGCAACCTCCCGAGCAGGGCGACGATCTCGTCGACCGTGTCGTCCGTCCCTTCGACGACGACGGACTCGATGCCGAGCGTGCGCAGCCGTGCGACCGTGGCGGCGTGCCGTTCCTCGCGCGCCGTGGCGACGGCCTCGCGCAGCGTGCGGCGTCCGCGCAGATAGGCGGGCAGCGTGCGTCCCGTCTCGATGTCTCGCGCGGCCCCCGAGCCCACGTCCCGCACGGTGCGGCCGCGCGCGAGGGCCGACGAGGCACCCGCGAGCCGTCCCGGGGCGCCCGCGGTGAGGGTCGCCGCGAAGGGGTCGGCGTCGGTGACCTGGATGACCATGACCTCGTGGCGCGTGCGCAGGCGGGCGAGGGCGCGGGCGTCCTGCTCGGTGGGGCGGGCCTCGTCCGTCACGACCGCCACGAGCGAGCGGCGCGGCGTGGTGCGCAGCACGTGGTCGAGGAGCCGGGCGAGGTCGCCCGCGGGGGCGTCGGGGTCGAAGGCGCGCTCGACGGCGCGCACCACGAGCTCGAGATGCCCCGAGCCGGCGCGCGCAGGCATGTGCCGGAGGCGGCCCGCGTCCCCCGCGACGAGCGCGACGCGGTCACCGCGCACCTGCCCGAGGTGGGCGAGCACGGTGGCCGCGAACGTCGCGACCTCGGACTTGGGCTGGCCGTTCGCCGCGGTGGCCGCCATGTGCCGCCCGGTGTCCACCACGAGCAGCAGCGTGATGTTCGAGGTCGCCACGTAGCGCTTGATGACGGGCGAGCCGGCGCGTGCCGAGGCGTTCCAGTCGATGTCGCCGACGTCGTCCCCCGGGGAGTACTGGTGCAGGTCGTCGAAGTCCTGGCCGTGCCCCTTGTAGACCGACCGGTGGCGTCCCTCGAGCAGCCCGGTCGCGCGGCGCACGACGGGCAGCTGCAGGCGCGCCCTGATCTGGGTCAGGCGAGAGGCAGAGGGCATGGGCTCAGGGCACCGGCACCGCGGCGAACACCGCGTCGATGAGGGACTCGGGCGACACGTTGTCCGCGAGCGCGTCGAAGGTCCGCACGATGCGGTGGCGCAGGACCGAGTACGCCAGGGCGCGCACGTCGTCGGGCGTCACGTGCGAGCGGCCGTCCTGGAGCGCGACGGACTGAGCCACGCGCATGAGCGCGATCGACCCGCGCGGGCTCGCACCGACGCGGACGTGCTGGTCCAGCCCGGGGACCGCCGTCGGACCCTTGAGCCGCGTCGTGTTGACGATGTCCACGATGTACTTGCGCACCGACGCGTCGACGTACACCTGGTCCACGAGGCCCTGCAGCCAGGTGACCTCCTCGAGGCTCAGCGGCGCGCTCGTGAGGGGGGCGCTCTGGCGTCCGTCGGAGATGCGGTTGAGGATCTCGACCTCCTCCGTGGGCTGCGGGTAGCCGATGACCTCCTTGACGAGGAAGCGGTCCATCTGCGCCTCGGGGAGCACGTAGGTGCCCTCCTCCTCGATGGGGTTCTGCGTGGCGAGCACGATGAAGGGGCTCGGTACCGGGTAGATCTCGCCCGCGATCGAGGTCTGGCGCTCGGCCATCGCCTCGAGCATCGCCGACTGCGTCTTCGCGCTCGAGCGGTTGATCTCGTCGAGGAGCACCACGTTGGCGTGCACGGGGCCGAGCTGGGTGGAGAACTCGTTGGTGCCGTAGTTGAAGATCTGCGTGCCGACGATGTCGTTGGGCATGAGGTCCGGCGTGCACTGGATGCGGTGGAAGCTGCCGGAGATCGCGCCCGCGAGCGTCTGGGCCGCCGTCGTCTTCGCGAGGCCCGGGACGGACTCGAGCAGGATGTGCCCCGAGCAGATGAGCGTCGAGACCATCGCGCGCCGCAGCGCGACCTGTCCCACCACGCGCTGGCGGAAGAACGCGTCGATGCGCCCCACGAGCTCGACGGCGCGCTCGCGGTCCTTCATGGTCACGGTGTCGTTGGTCATGCGGGCGAGTATCCCAGCCCCCACCTCTCCTCACCGCGAACCAGCGGGCGAAACCGCGAAGTAGCAGTCAATCCCGCGAAGTAGCAGGAAAACCCCCGAAGTAGCAGGAAAACCCCCGAAGTAGCAAGGAAACCCGCGAAGTAGCAGGAAAACCCGCGAAGTAGCGTCTGAATCGTCGAAGTAGCACAACTCGAGGACGTCTCGCTCGTGCTACTTCGCGAGCCGGAGCGCTACTTCGCAGGCTAGAGCGCTACTTCGCGGGTTGGAGCGCTACTTCGCGGGGTTGGGGGGTGGGTGGGGCGGGCCTAGGGTGGGGGCGTGGATCGGCGCGTCGCGGTGCGGGCGGCCGGGCGGCTCGCGGTGCTGCTCGGTGTGGCCGTCGTCGTCGCCCTCGGCGCGGTGCGGTTCTCGGGCGCGGCGCTGCCGCTCGCGCTCGGCGACCCGGGCCCGTTCGTCCGGTGGGGCACCCCCGTGGTCAGCGCGCTGCGCAACCTCCTGGCCGCGGGCGTGGTGGGGTGCCTCGTGCTCGCCGTCGGGATCCTCCCGCGCAAGGCCAGGGCCGACGACGACGCCCCCCGGCGCACCGCCTCCGCACCCGTGGACGGCCGCGCGTACCCCATGGCACTGACCCTCGCGGGCGCCTTCGCGGTCGCATGGACCTGCGTCAACGTGCTGCACCTGACGCTGAGCTACGCGCGCGCCGGCCGGGTGCGCCTCGACGACCCGACGTTCGGCGAACAGCTGTTCTCCTTCGTCACGGAGGTGACGCTCGGACGCTCGCTCCTGGCCACGGTGATCGTCGCGGCGTGCGTGTCGGTGCTCGCGCTGTTCGTCGCGACCCCCACCGGCGCGGCGTGGACGCTCGCGCTCGCGGTGAGCGCGTTCGCGTTCCAGTCCGCCACGGGGCACGCCTCGCAGAACTCCTCCCACGAGCTCGCGCTGTCCTCCCTCTTCCTGCACCTGCTGGGCGCCGCGGTGTGGATCGGGGCGCTCCTGGGGCTCGCGCTGCTCGCGGGCCGCCTGGGCCGGGACGCCGCGCCCGCCGTGCGCCGGTTCTCGACGCTCGCCGGCTGGTGCCTCGCCGCCGTGGGCGTGTCCGGGCTGGTCAGCGCCGCGCTGCGGGTCGGGTCCCTCGAGGACCTCGGCTCGCGGTACGGGCTGCTGGTGCTCGCGAAGGCGGGACTGTTCGCGGTGCTCGGGCTCATCGGGCTCGCCCACCGGCTCGCCGTGGTGCGCCGCCTCGAGGAGGGGGGAGCGGCCCGCGTGCTGCTGTGGCGGCTCGTGGCCGTCGAGCTCGCTGTCATGGGCGCCGTCTCCGGGGTCGCGTCGGCGCTCGCCTCGACGCCCACCCCGGTGCCCGACGAACCGCCGTCGGCCCCCACCCCGGCCCAGATCGTCACGGGCCACCTGCTGCCCCCCGAGCTGACCTTCGAGCAGTGGTTCGTGCAGTGGCGCTGGGACGTGCTCGTCGCGTTCGCGTGCGCGGCGGCGCTGCTGGTGTACCTGCGCTGGGTGGTCCGGCTGCGCCGGCGGGGCGACGCGTGGCCGGTGAGCCGCACGGTGGCCTGGGTGGCCGGGATCCTGGTGCTCGCGTGGACGGGCAACGGCGGGCCGGCCATGTACGGGCACGTGCTGTTCAGCGCGCACATGGTGCAGCACATGGTGCTCGTCATGGTGGTCCCGCTGTTCCTCGTGCTCGCCGCGCCCGTGACGCTCGCGATGCGCGCCCTCCCGGTGCGCCACGACGGTTCGCGCGGCCCGCGGGAGTGGATCTGGACCATCGTGCACTCGCGGTGGGGCGGCTTCTTCGCCCACCCCGTCGTCGCGGCGGTGAACTTCGCGGGCTCGATGATCGTCTTCTACTACTCGCCGCTGTTCGAGATGGCCCTGCGCACCTACGCGGGCCACCTCGCGATGACCGTGCACTTCGTCCTCGCGGGGTACCTGTTCGCGAACGGGCTCGTGGGGATCGACCCGGGGCCGCACCGGATCGGCTTCCCGCAGCGCATCCTGCTGCTGTTCGTGACGATGGCCTTCCACGCGTTCTTCGGGGTGGCCCTCATGTCCGGCGAGCTGCTCCTCGCGCCCGACTGGTTCGGCCTGCTGGGCCGCGAATGGGGACCCAGCGCGATCGTGGACCAGCAACGCGGCGGCGCCGTCACGTGGGGGATCGGGGAGATCCCCGTGCTGGTGCTCGCGATCGTGGTGGCGGTCGCGTGGACGCGCGACGACGAGCGCACCGCCCGCCGCCGCGACCGCAAGGTGGCCCGCGAGGGGGACGTCGAGCTCGACGAGTACAACGCGATGCTCGCCCGCCTCGCCGGCACCGACGCGCCCGGCCCCGCGGGCGGGGACGGGGCGGTCCGGTAGGTTGACGCCCCATGGGCTTCTTCGGGAACGGTGCGGGGCAGGGTTCGGCGTCGGACAAGGACGGTGCGGTGCCCGACGACGGCGCCCGCGAGGCCATCACCGCGTTCTGGGACTGGTGGGCCGCGGAGGGTGAGGCGCAGGCCGCGCTGCTGTTCTCGGGCGAGGGGACACCGGAGCTGTTCGAGTCGTTCGGCGAGGTGCTGGGGGAGCGGGTCAAGGCGATCGGCGACCTTGCCGTGGCGACCGGCCCGGGCCGCGCGGCCAAGCACTGCCTCGTCCTGACCGCGGGCGGCGACCCCGACCTGCGCCCCGTCGCGGCCGCGTGGCTCGCCGCCGCCCCCGCCGTGGACGCCGAGTTCGAGTACTCCGACCACCGCCAGGCGCACCCCGACCCGGTGAGCCTCTCGTTGCGCTTCGACGGCGGCGAGCTCGACCTGGTGTCGACCACCGTGGTCGCCCAGGTGGAGGGCCCGCTGGTGCACGTGCAGGTCAGTCACCCGAAGTTCGCCGAGCTGCCCGAGAACGACCGCGTCCAGGTGGCGTTCCTGTTCCTCGACGCGGTGCTCGGCGAGCGGGCCGTCGAGGAGCACATCGGCCAGGTGGACGTGTTGCCGCAGCACGCCGTCGGCGTCGAGACCCAGCCCCTGATCAACCTGCCCGCCGTGGTGGCGTCCGCCGCGGGCTGAGCCACCGGCCCCACCCGGAGCGCCCGCCCCACCGGCCGCGTGGTGGACGCCCCGGCATACCCGCGCGCGTCGCGGTGTTGACTGGCGTCGTGACGACCGATCGACTCCCCCGTGTCCGTGCCTCCGAGCTGAGCGGCCGCGGCTGGCTCAACACCGGCGGCCGCGAGCTGAGCCTGGCGGACCTGCGCGGCAAGATCGTCCTGCTCGACTTCTGGACGTTCTGCTGCATCAACTGCCTGCACGTCCTCGACGAGCTGCGCGAGCTCGAGGAGCAGTACCGCGACGTGCTCGTGGTGATCGGGGTGCACTCCCCGAAGTTCGTGCACGAGGCGGACCCGGTCGCGCTCGCGGCTGCCGTGGACCGCTACGAGGTGCACCACCCCGTGCTCGACGATCCTGAGCTCGTCACGTGGTCCGCCTACACGGCGCGCGCGTGGCCCACGCTCGTGGTGGTCGACCCCGAGGGCTACGTCGTGGCCCACATGGCCGGCGAGGGGCACAAGAACAACGTGGCCGTGCTGGTGCGCGAGCTCGTGGCCGAGCACGAGGCGAAGGGCACGCTGCACCGCGGCGACGGCCCGTACGTCCCGCCCGCCCCGAGCGACACGACGCTGCGCTTCCCCGCGAAGGCCGTCCGCCTGCCGGGCGGGAACCTCCTGGTGGCCGACGCCGGTCACCACTCGCTCGCCGAGCTAGGTCCCGACGGGGAGACGCTCGTGCGGCGCATCGGTTCCGGGGAGCGGGGGCTGTCCGACGGCGGCCCCGCCGAGGCGATGCTCTCCGAGCCGAACGGTCTGTGCCTCGTGCCCGAGGCGCTGCGCGAGCGGCTCGACGCGGACGTGCTCGTGGCGGACACCGTCAACCACGCGATCCGCGCCGTGCGCCTCGCGGACGGGCACGTGCGCACCGTGGCCGGGACCGGCGAGCAGTTCATGGTGGGCGGCGCCGAGAACGTGCTGCCGCCCGCCGGGCCGCGCTTCGCCGCGCTCCCCGGGCTGCTGGGCGGGGCCGACAGCGCGCCGGACCGGTCGGGCGCGGACTACGACGGCGACCCGTTGCGGATCCGCCTCACCTCGCCCTGGGACGTCGCGTACTCGCCCGAGCTCGCCGGCTTCGTCATCGCGATGGCGGGCAACCACACGATCTGGCTGCTCGCCGAGGACCTGCGCTCGATCCGCCGCCTCGCGGGCACCATGAACGAGGGCCTCCAGGACGGCCCGGGCGAGCAGGCCTGGTTCGCGCAGACCTCGGGCCTCGCGGTGTCCGACGACGGCCGCACCTGGCTCGCCGACTCCGAGGTGTCCGCCCTGCGCTGGCTCGAGCCGGTGGGGGAGGCGCGCCCGGCGCGCGAGGTCGTGGCCCGCACGGCCGTGGGCGCCGGGCTCTTCGACTTCGGGCACCGGGACGGGCCGGCCGATCAGGCGCTCCTGCAGCACCCGCTCGGTGTCGCGGTGCTCCCGGACGGTTCCGTGGTGGTCGCGGACACCTACAACGGGTCGGTCCGCCGGTGGGCGCCGTCGTCGGGCAACTCCTCGCCGTCGGACGACCTTGCCGCGGACGCGACCCGCTCGGGCGAGGTGACGACGCTCGCGCGCGGGCTCGCCGAGCCGTCCGGGCTGCTCGTGGAGCAGGGCGAGGACGGGTCGATCGACCTGCTGGTGGTCGAGTCGGCGGCGCACCGGGTGACGCGGCTGCGGCTGCCCGCGAAGCTCGCGGGGGAGATCCTCGACGCGGGGGCGCACCGCACGCAGCGGCCGGTCTCGGAGATCGGCGCGGGGGAGGTGCTGCTCGACGTCGCGTTCACGCCCGCCGCGGGGCAGAAGTACGACGACCGCTACGGGCCCTCGACCCGCCTGCAGGTCAGCGCGTCCCCGCCCGAGCTGCTGCTCGACGGCGCGGGCGACGACGTCCCGCTGCGGCGCGTGCTGCGCATCAACCCGGACGTGGCCGAGGGTGTGCTGCACGTGACGGCGCAAGCGGCCTCGTGCGACGCGGACCCGTCGATCGAGTTCCCGGCGTGCCACCTCAACCAGCAGGACTGGGGCGTGCCCGTCCGCGTGGTCCCGGGCGGCCCCACGACCCTCCCCCTCCCCCTCCTCGGCTGAGGAAGCAAGCAGGCGGCAAAGCAGCAACCAACCCCGCGAAGTAGCAGGAAAACCCGCGAAGTAGCAGTCAACCCCGCGAAGTAGCAGTCAACCCCACGAAGTAGCGGTCGAACCCGCGAAGTAGCGGTCGAACCCGCGAAGTAGAACGGCGGCTACGGCATCTCGCCCGCGACGAGGGCTTCGACGGCGGCCCGCGCCGCGGCCGAGGAGCAGTCGTCGGTGTAGTGGGTCCAGTCGGCGCCGAGGTGCAGGGCCACGCAGTCGGCGGAGCGCTCCATCCACTGCGAGCCGAACACCGGGCTGAGCGCCGCGTCGAGCTGCCAGTAGGCGCCCCACCAGCCGCCCGCGCGCTCGGCGTGCGCCTCGATGACGGCGCCCTGGTAGAAGTGCCCGATCTCGTGCTTCACGGTCGCGGCGATCCGCTCGGGCTGCGCCTCGAAGCGGTGCTCGTTGAGCATCATCACGGTGGGCGCGTCGAGCCGCACGCCGCCCAGGTGGTTGCCGATGTCCGGGTGGTTCCACGCGATCTCGACGGCGTCGCCACCGGGCAGTCCCGCGAGCACGGCGGCCGCCCGGTCCCGCACGGGGAGGTCCTCGAGCCGCACGGGCGGCTCGGGCTCGGGGAACCGCGCGCGCACCTCGAGGTCGCGCTCGGCCTGGGCCTGCGCGGCGAGGAGGCCGGCGTTGAGGTGCACCGCGACGGTCCCGGCCTGTACCGGGGTCAGCCGCACCCCGCCCGCCTGCACGGCACCCGCCGGCACCGCGCCCACCGCCCCCCGGTCCACGGCGCTCGCAGACGCCACTCCCGAGGCGCCCACGAGGGCCACGAGCACCGTCGCGGCAGCGGCCACGAGGTGCCCGCGGGCGCGCGAACGAGAGGGATGCATCCCCCTGTTATCGGTTGGTCACCCGGATGGAGCAACAGCGGTTCGGACATATCCGACCGACCCTCTCGCGATAGATGACGTACATCCCGAAAGGGCGAATATTTCACCCGGTCGCCCGGCGCGCCGCCTTGCCAACCCGCCGGCGCGCCCACCCTCAGGCGGGGTGGCGCACCCCGAGCTCGCGGAACAGCGCGGTGTTGAGCTCGAAGGCGCGCTGGGCCTCGGCGACCACGCGCTCGTGCTCGGCGTCGTCGAACGGCAGCGCGTCGAGGCGCTCGCGGTAGACGTCCTTGAACACCTTCGGCTTGGCGATCTCGGCGAAGTGGTAGAACGTCACGCCGTCGGACTCGAAGCCGTAGTGGCGCTGCAGCATGGTGCGGATCACCTGCCCGCCGGACAGGTCCCCCAGGTAGCGCGTGTAGGCGTGCGCGACCCAGCCGCCGAGCCACGAGTCGAGCTCGCGCAGCCGCGCCGCGTACGCGTGCGTGGCGGGCAGGATGTCGATCTCGGTGCGCCACTGGGCGCCGAAGAGGAACTCGAGGTCCGCCTCGAGCGACGGCACGCGGACGAGCTCGTCGAGCACGATCCCGGCGTCGGCCCCGGCCGCGCGCAGCGCAGAGCCGGACTCCTCGAGCGCGACGTAGATCGCGTGGTGCTGCGCCAGGAAGTCCGCGTACGCGGCGCGGTTCAGCTCGCCGCGCATGAGCCGGGTGATGAAGCCCTGCGTCTCGGCGGTCTCGTGCTGTGCGCGGGTGCCGGCGCGCAGCTTCGCAGAGAGGGTGGCCGGGGCGTCTTCGACGACGACGGCGGCCGCGGGCTGGTCGACAACAGTGCTCACTCGGGGGCTCCAACGCGGGCGGGTCGCTCGTGCGACGCGGATCTGACAGTCGGTCAGCACGTGACCGCCCGCACAGAGTAACCGAGGAACTTAGGTTTGCCTACCCTGTCTCGTCCGCCCGGAGGCCGCCGTCGGCCAGGTGGACGCGAGGCCCGACCCACGCCGAGCCCGAGCGGAGCACGCCGTCGTTCAGGCGGCCGCGGCCGCCGGAAGTCGCGCACCCACGGCCCGCAGCACGAAGTCCTCCGTCTGGGCCACGGTCTCGCGGTCGGCGCGCGGGACGCCGGATCCGTCGAGCACGTGCGAGCGCAGGCACGCGTTGACGAGCGGGACGGTCACGTCGAGGTCCTGGTCCGCGAACACCCCGGCGTCGATGCCGGCCTGGATGATGCGCCGCAGCACGTTCTCCACCACGGTGGCGTGGTCGCCGAGCTGCGCGCGCGCCCCGCGACCCACCACGGAGCGCAGGTCCGGCCCGGGCGCGAAGGAGAAGGCGGTGCGCAGGCGCGCGTTCTGGCGCACGTAGACGCGCAGCTGCTCCACCGGGTCGGAGATCTCGTCGAGCGCGCGGGTGAGCGTCGCGACGTACTGCTCGGTCTCGTGCGCGATGAACCCGAGCAGCAGCGCGTCCTTGTCCGCGAAGTGGTTGTAGACCGCGGTGCGCCCCACCCCGGCGCGGGTGGCGATGTCCGCGAGGGTGATCGAGTCGAAGCCGCGCTCGGCCATGAGGGTGGACAGCGCCGTGTAGAGCTTGTGGCGTGTCTGGGCGCGGTGCTCCTGGATGGAGCCCCCGATGATCTTCGGCATGCTGACAGTCTCGCACGGTGCGTCAGCAAACATTGACACGGGCACGCCCGGGAGAACCCGGCACGTTGGCAGGAAGCCGTCCGACGACGGCGGACACTGCCTGGTGGGCCCCGCCGGCCCGGGTCTAGGTTGGCGAGCATGACCGACGACACCACCGCCCAGCCCGCTCCCGACGCCCAGGTCCCGCCGGACACGAAGGACTGGACATGGGTCCTGGGCGAAGCGTGCCCCGAGTGCGGGCAGTCCGTGGGCGGCATCGAGGTCCGGGACGTCCCCGCCCTGATCCGCGCCACCGTCCCCCGCTGGCGCGCGGCCCTCTCGGCGCCCGGGGCCCGCACCCGCCCGGCCCCCACCACGTGGTCGCCGCTCGAGTACGGGGCGCACGTGCGGGACGTGCACGCCGTGTTCGGCGGGCGCCTTCGCCTCATGCTGGCCGACGACGGCGCACGCTTCGCCAACTGGGACCAGGACGAGGCCGCTGTCGAGGGGCGCTACGGCGAGCTGGACCCCGCCGAGGTGGCCGAGGAGCTCGCGCGCGCGGCGGAGGAGCTCGCCGCGGCGGTCGAGGAGGTGCGGTCTGAGCAGGAGTCCCGCCGGGGGCTGCGCTCGAACGGCTCGGAGTTCACGGTGCGCACCCTGCTGCAGTACTACCTGCACGACTCGCTGCACCACCTCCACGACGTCGGCGCATAGCCCGGGCGCGTCTCAATGGGCGAGACGATTCCTGGGGGCCGTGCACATCTTTCGTCCACAGCCCTGTGCGCAGCCGACCCGTGACGCACGCAGCACTGTGGACGGCACTGTGAGTAAAGAATTCCCCTGGTGTTGTTTAAGAAAGGGGCTTGCGGGCCCCACGGGACCTGAGTAGAAATGAGCCATCGGGACAGACGGACCGAGGCGGAACTCGAGGCAACTCGAAGGAAGTTTCGGAGACCGAGGACCCGAGATCGACCGGAGAACGGCGAACCACCTCGACGGGGCGACCCGAAGAGCTGCGGATGACGACGCAGGCGTTCGACATGGACCCGGCCGGTGCATCACCTGAGGTTCTGACCGCGGGCAGTCGGCTTGCCGACAGCGCGTATGGAGGAGCCGAGCCGCACCGTCAACAGCGGCGTCGAGGTAGCCGGGCAACTGGCAGCTGAGCGACGGGTGATCGCAGCAAGGCCCCTCGGACGCTTACTCCGAGGGGCCTTCGCTGTTGCCCCCAACGTAGGGCACGGCGGCGTCTAGCCCGTGAACGACACGCGAACGCCACCCCGACTCGCAGGGAACGTCACCCGTTCCGCCCCTTTTCGCCGCGCCGCGGGCGACTACCATCGGGCCGAAAGGGGGATATGCCCGACAATGACCACGATCTCGTCGCCTGAAGCCGCGCCCGCGCCGTCGCCCGACGGCGGCCCGACGGTGCTCACGCCCCGCGAGGTGCCCCTCGGCGGCCTGCGCGCGATGACCGTGCGCCGCACGCTGCCGCAGCGCGTGCGCTCCACGATCGGCCCGTTCTGCTTCGTGGACCATTACGGGCCGGACAACGTGGCGATGACGGGCGGCATGAAGGTCCCGCCCCACCCGCACACCGGCCTGCAGACCGTGACGTGGCTGTTCTCGGGCGAGGTGGAGCACCGTGACTCCCTCGGCACGCGCGCCACGGTCCGGCCGGGCCAGCTCAACCTCATGACCGCGGGCCGCGGCATCTCCCACTCCGAGGACTCGACGCCCACCACCACGGTGCTGCACGGCGTGCAGCTGTGGACCGTGCTGCCCGCGCGGTTCATGGGCATGGAGCCGCAGTTCGAGCACTTCGCCCCCGAGCCCGTCGAGCTGCCCGGAGCGCGCGTGCGCGTGTTCCTCGGGGCGCTCGCCGGATCGTCCTCGCCCGTGCGGGTGTTCTCCCCGATCGTGGGCGCCGAGGTGTCGATGCCACCCGGCGGGGAGGTCGCCCTCGACCTCGCGGGCTCGTTCGAGCACGGTTATCTGCTCGACGAGGGGGCGATCGCCGTCGACGGCCACCGGCCGCAGCGCGGGGAGCTGCTGTACGTGCCGCCCGGCCAGCGCACCGTGCACCTGCGCGCGGGCGCGAGCGGCGGGCGGCTCCTGCTGATCGGCGGGACGCCGTTCACCGAGGAGATCGTGATGTGGTGGAACTTCATCGGCCGCACGCACGAGGACGTGGTCGAGGCACGCGCCCAGTGGCAGCGCGAGATCGGCGCGCCGGACGCCGACGGACCCTCGGCCGGGGAGCGCTTCGGCATCCAGCCCGGCTACCCCGGCGGCGCCCCGCTCCCCGCACCGGAGCTGCCCCGCAACACGCGCCTCAAGCCCCGCGTCCCCCCCATGCCCGCCCCCTGACCCTCTCTAGCCGCCCGCCCGGCCGCCCGAGCGGAGTGCCGAAGGGTTGGCAACGCATCCCGGCGCAAACCCTCCCGGCTCCACCAGTGCGGCCGGGTCCCGCCGCGGCCGGGTGGGGGTTCGAGATCACCGGGTGCGGGTCCCGCACCCCCGCTGGCCGCACTGAACCGGCGCTCACGTCCGGGCGGCGTCCCACCAGTCGAGCACGCGGGTCGCGACGAAGGTCAGCCACGGCGACGGCTCGCCCTCGGGCACGTCGACCTCGAACCACACCCGCCCGGCGAGGGGCGTCGACTGCAGCCACCGGCCGTCGGGCCGGCGCTGGGCGCGGACCGTCGCGACCGCCTCGCCCATGCGGGGGTCGTGCCTCGGGCCGTCCACGGCGGAGGCCGCCCGGAAGTGGTCGAGCGCGTTGAGCACGCTGTAGCGGTGGCGCCACGGGTAGACGAAGCGGTCCACCCACGGGCCTACCGGCTCGCCCGTGGACAGCCGCCGGAACAGGTCGCGGCGCAGCAGGTACTCCTCGCCCGCGCGCCGGGCCGCCCGCGTCGCCTCGTCGGCCCGGCCCGCCCGCTCGAGGTCGAGGAGCCCCTTGAGCGAGTTGAGCGTCGAGTGGAACGAGGAGACGGTCGAGCCCTCGACCCACTCGCAGTTCCACCCGCCGTCGGACAGCTGGTGGTCCACGAACCACTGTGCGATCCCCGCCACGTCCGCTCCCAGCCACACCCCGTTCGAGAGCGTCCACGAGTTGATGCAGCAGTCCACCTCACCGCCCCAGTAGGGAAGGTCCTCGTAGTCCCAGCGTGCCCGTGCGAGCTTGGCGACCGTGTCACGCTCCGCGAGCACGCGGGCGTCGAGGCCCCACTCGCGCAGGTCGTTGAGCACCCACGTGGTGGCGGTCCACGGTTGGCCCATCCCGGGCTGGGCCTCGGGTCCGTGGAAGTCGAAGTCCGCGGGGAAGAAGGTGCCACCGGCCCACAGGCCGTCCTCGTCCTGCAGGGCGAGCAGTCGCGCACCGAAGCCCTCCGTCGCGACGCGCGCACGGGTGGCCTCCCAGACCTCGCGCGGCGCGCCGAGCAGGTCCCGCTCCACCTGCCACCGCAGCGCGGGGTCGGTGTCGAGGAGCCACGCCTCGAGGGTCGGGTCCAGGGCGTCGCCCGCCCGGGGAACGTCGTCGTCGGCCATGTCCCGACGCTAGACCCGACCTCCGACACGCGCCCCACGTCGTGGCCGTGGGCGGGATGTGTGGGGGTCGCGTGGAGGCCGTCGTCGGACCCGGTCGGGGCGGTTACGGTGCAGGTGGGAGCAGGTGTCCGACGGCGGAAGGTGGTGGCCCGTGAGCACACGGGTGCTTGGGATGTCCTCGTGGGTGGTCGCGGCGGGCCTCGTGGCGGCGCTCGCGGGATGCGCCTCGGGCGGGGACCTGGAGATCAGCAACCTCGGGCCGGGCGACGTCGTGGTGGACGTCGGCGGATCGCCCAGCACGGTGCACGCGGACGGCGGCATGGTGGTGCTCGGGATCGGGTGCACCGAGGGCGACGTGACCGTGCGGCACGCCGACGGCGCCGTCACCGTGGTGCCCGGGCCCGTCTGCTCCGACCGACGCCTCGTGATCCACGACGGCCAGGTCGACGTGAAACCCGCGCGGTCGCAGAATTCTTGAGGCGCACGCGAGGTGCGGCGACCTAGCCTGACGGCATGGACGCGCAACCCGACTGGCGACCCGTGATCGCCGCCCTCGCCAACCCGCACGCGCGCGAGGTGTTCGCGCAGGTGGTCCTCGGGCACGAGGACGCGGGGCAGGGGCTCGGCGCCGCCCGACGGCGCAACGTGGTCGAGGCGCTCGTCAGGGCGGGCCTCGTGCGCGCGTCCGGCGACCGACTCGAGCTGCGGCCCGAGGCGTTCACGTCGCTGCTCGCCGCGCAGGCCAGACCGGAGAGGTCGACCGGCCCGGAGCGGTTCCTCGACGGCGCCGGGATGATCGACCGCTACCCGTCGAGCACGGAAGAGCTGCGCGGCCTGCTCGCGCTCGTCGCGGCGCGCGTGCTCTCGCCCGGCGAGGTGATCTCCGAGGCGGAGCTGGGCGGCCGGTTGCGCGTCTTCACGCCCGACGTCGCGCTCCTGCGCCGTCACCTCGTGGACCACGAGCTCCTCGAGCGCACGGCGTCCGGGTCCGAGTACGCCCTGGTCGTGGACGCGCACTGACGAGGTCCCGGGGCGCGGGGGCTCGTGTCCGCGATCATGGGTCGGTGAGCGACGGCACCCTGATCCTCTTGCGGCACGGCGAGAGCCTGTTCAACGCGGCGAGCGTGTTCACGGGCTTGCTCGACGTGGACGTGAGCGAGTGCGGCAGGGAGCAGGCGCGCGCGGCGGGGCGGCTCCTCGCGGTGAGCGGGCTGACCCCCGAGACGATCTGGACGTCCCCGATGCGCCGCGCGGCCGTCACGGCGGAGCTGGTGCGCGCGGAGCTGGGCCTCGACCCCGCCCGGGTCACCTCGACGTGGCGGCTCGCGGAGCGCGACTACGGCTCGCTCACCGGTGTGCCCAAGGCCGAGGCGCGCGAACGCTACGGCGCCGAGGGGTACGTCACGCTGCGCCGCACGCTCGACGGCTCGCCCGGCCCGGCCACCGCCGAGCAGGCCGCCGCGTGGCCCGTGCGCCCCTACACCGAGCCCGGCTCCGGGCTGCCCGAACCGGGCGCGGGCGAGACGTTGCGGGACGTGATCGAGCGGGTGACCCCCGTGTGGGACCAGCTGCGGGGAGCGCTCGCGGGCGGAGCGCAGGTCCTGGTGGTCGCGCACGGGAACTCGTTGCGCGCGCTGTGCGCCGTCGTCGACGCCCTGTCCCCCGAGGAGGTGCAGGACCTCAACATCCCGCCCGGCGAACCGCTCGTGTACCGGTGGGACGGCGTCGGCGTGGCGCCGCGCGGCGGGGAGTACCTCGACGACGCCGCGCACGAGGCCGTCGCGCTCATCGCGGCCGAGGGCGGGACGTAGCAGTGCCGGCGCGCGGGCATGATGGACGCGTGACAGGCGACGTGTGCGTGCTCGGCAGCGCCAACATGGACCTCGTGGTGCGCGCCGCGGCGTTCCCGGCGCCCGGGGAGACCGTCACGGGAGCGAGCTTCGTGACCGTCCCCGGCGGCAAGGGCCTCAACCAGGCCGTCGCCGCGGCCCGGGCCGGGGCGCCGACGCGGTTCGTCGGCGCCGTGGGCGCGGACGGCTTCGGCGGCGAGATCCGCGCGCTCCTCGAGCGCGAGGGCATCGACGTCGCGGCGCTCGCGGAGGGCGAGGTGACGGGCACGGCGCACATCGTGGTGGCCGACGACGGCGAGAACGCGATCGTCGTCGTCCCCGGCGCGAACCACCAGGTGCGCGCCGAGCAGCTCAGCGACGCCGTGCTCGGCGAGGTGTCATGGCTCGTGACGCAGCTCGAGGTGCGGCTCGACGTGGTGCAGGCGGCCCTCGTGCGTGCCGCGAGCGCCGGGGTGCGCACGGTGCTCACGCCCGCCCCGGTCCAGGCGCTCGACGCGGCGACCCTCGGGGCGGTCGACCTGCTCGTCCCCAACCAGATCGAAGCGTGCCGGCTCGCTGGCGCCGCGGACCCGTTGCGTGCGGCCGAGCGCTTGAGCGAGACGTGCCGCGACGTCGTCGTGACGCTCGGGGCGCGCGGCGCGGTGTGGGCGCGCGGCGGGCGCATCGCGGCACAGCTCCCCGGTCGCCGTGTCGAGGCCGTGGACACCACGGCGGCGGGCGACACCTTCGTCGGGGCGCTCGTCGCCCTCCTTGCCGAGGGTGCCGACATGCCGGTAGCCCTCGACCGGGCGGGCGTCGCCGCCTCGATCGCGGTGACGAGACCCGGTGCGAGCAGCTCGATGCCTACGCGTGCCGAGATCGACGCCGTGGCGTGACGCGCGCGCCGGCCCGCTCCGCGGGGCTCAGCCCCAGGACTCGGCGATGAGGAGCGGGCCCGCCGGGGGCAGCACGGCGCCCGCGGCGTTCTCGAGGTCGCCGTCGAACTGCTCGGGCACGTCCTCCGGCTCGATGAGCAGGCGCAGGCCGTGCATCACGGTGAGGCCGGGGATGTCGAACCAAGGCTCGTCGCGCGACTCCAGGATCGCGTGCACGGCGTCGGCGGCCTCGGTGATCTCGAGGGCGGCGTCCTCGGCGGTCGCACCGGGCGCGGACCGGCGGTGCGCCTCGCGACCCGCGGCGAGGAGCGCGTCGAGGTCGGTGACGGCGAGGTTCCAGCGGCTGACGGAGGTCAGGAGGCTCTCGGCCTCGACCATCTCGCCGTCGTCGTCCCCGTCGTCCCCGTGCTCCTCGGCGTGGCGGTGCTCCTCGGCGTCGAGGTCGAGCGGGAGCGGGAGCGTCCCCGTGTGGTCGAAGGCCTTGTCGTTGAGCTCGGCGGCGAGCGCGGAGACTTGGGCGTTGAGGGCGAAGATCTCCTCGAGCTCCTGGGTGTGGCCCGCCATGGTGCCGGTGGCCGCCGCGTAGCGCTGCAGCACCTCGGCGAGCCGGGATGCGGAGTCACGGAGCGCCTCGGCGCTCGCGGGGGAGAACTGCTCGGCGTTCATCTGGCGGACCTCGTGTCTGGGAGCGGGTGACGGGAATCGAACCCGCGCTATCAGCTTGGGAAGCTGAAGTTCTACCATTGAACTACACCCGCACGACGCGGTCCCGAGGGTCCCGGGAGCGGCGTACCGAGCCATCATATCCACTCGTACAAGTTCCGGCGTCCATGCCCGGAAACAACCTACGGCCCCGTAGGCTCCCGGGCATCCAGGGGCGTACGCTCCGACGACCGACGGCTGGGAAGTCGACTACGCACGCCAAGGGCCCCATGACCTCCGCAGCGCTCGACGCCGGTTTCCGCCCCACCACGCCCCGCCGCGAAGAGACCGTCGCTGCCGCCGGGACCTACCGTGACCTGCTGCGCACCGTGCGCGACGCCGGGCTCATGCATCGCGCGCGCGCGTACTACCTGGGCATCCTGGGCGTGCTGACGTTCGCCACGCTCGCAGCGGCCACGGGCTTCGTGCTCCTGGGCCACTCGTGGTACCAGCTGCTGATCGCCGGGTTCCTGGGCGTGGTCCTGACCCAGTTCGCGTTCGTCGCGCACGAGGCCTCGCACGGGCAGGTGTTCGCCTCGCCCGCGGCCAACACGCGCGTGGGCAGGCTGCTCGCCAACGGCGTGGTGGGCATCTCCTACACGTGGTGGATGTCGAAGCACTCGAAGCACCACGCCAACCCGAACGTGGTGGACAAGGACCCGGACATCAACCCGGGCGTGCTGCGCTTCACCGCCGACGACGCCGCCGCGACCACCACCCGCACCAAGGCGGCCTTCACGAGGAACCAGGGCTGGCTGTTCTTCCCGCTCATCACCCTCGAGGGCCTGAACCTGCACGTCACGTCCGTGCGCTCGCTGCTCGGCGACGGCATCACGTGGCCGCGGCTGCGCGAGGCGCTCGTCATCCTGGCCCGCCTGGCGATCTACGTGGGCGTGGTGTTCTGGGTGCTCTCGCCGGGACTCGCGCTCGCGTTCCTCGGTGTGCAGCTCGCGGTGTTCGGCTTCTACATGGGCGCGTCCTTCGCACCCAACCACAAGGGCATGGCGGTCCTCCCGGCGGACTCGCGCGCGGACTTCTTCACCAAGCAGGTCGTCACGTCCCGCAACATCCGCGGCGGTGCGCTGATGAACCACGCGATGGGTGGGCTGAACTACCAGATCGAGCACCACCTGTTCCCCACGATGGCCCGCCCGCATCTGGCCCGTGCCCGCGAGATCGTCAAGGAGCACTGCGAGAGGCTCGAGGTGCCCTACACGGAGACCGGGCTCTTCGAGTCCTACGGGATCGTGGTGCGCTACCTCAACGAGGTGGGCCTCGCCGCGCGGGACCCGTTCGACTGCCCCGCCCGCTTCGCGATGCGCTGAGCAGGGACGGTCCACCGTCGCACCCAGCGGGTAGAGTCGCCCACCGCATGCGATCTTCCCCGTTCGACTCCCTGCCGCCCGCCTATCCGCTGCGGGCCCCGTGGGGAACCGCGTCGAGCCTGCGCGCATGGCAGCGCGAGGCCTTCGACCTCTACACCTCCGAGGCGCCGCGGGACTTCCTGTGCGTCGCGACGCCGGGCGCCGGGAAGACGACGTTCGCGCTGCGCGTGGCCCACCACCTGCTGAGCACGCGCACCGTCAAGCGGGTCATCGTGGTGACGCCCACCGAGCACCTCAAGACGCAGTGGGCGGACGCGGCCGCGCGCGTGGGCATCCAGCTGGACCCCGGCACGGGCGGCGCGCGCCGCGGGCGCTCCAAGGAGTTCGACGGCTCGGTGGTCACGTACGCCGGCGTCGCGATCCGCGCGTACGCGTACGAGGCGATCTGCAACGCGACGGACGTGCTGGTGATCTTCGACGAGATCCACCACGCGGGCGACTCCCGCTCGTGGGGCGACTCCCTCGCCGACTCGTTCGAGGCGGCCACCCGCCGGCTGTCCCTCACGGGCACCCCGTTCCGCTCCGACGAGCACCGGATCCCCTTCGTCACGTACGAGGAGACGGCCCCGGGCGTGCACACCTCCCGCCCGGACTACGTTTACGGCTACGCCGAGGCGCTCGCGGACCACGTGGTGCGCCCCGTGATCTTCATGAACTACGGCGGTCCCATGCGCTGGCGCACCAAGGCCGGCGACGAGGTCGAGGTGGACCTCGGCACCCCGCTCACCAAGGACGTCACGGCCCACGCGTGGCGCACGGCCCTGTCCCCGAAGGGCGAGTGGATCCCCGCGGTGCTGCGGGCCGCGAGCACGCGCCTCGAGGAGGCGCGCAGGCACGTGCCCGACGCCGGGGGCCTCGTCATCGCGACCGATCAGACCCAGGCCCGCGCGTACGCCCGGATCCTCGAGCAGCTCACGGGCGACAAGCCCACCGTGGTGCTCTCCGACGAGGCGAAGTCCAGCAAGCGCATCGAGGAGTTCTCCGGCTCGACGGACCGCTGGATGGTGGCCGTGCGCATGGTCTCCGAGGGTGTCGACGTCCCACGTCTCGCCGTCGGCGTCTACGCGACCGCCACCTCGACGCCCCTGTTCTTCGCGCAGGCCGTGGGCCGTTTCGTGCGCTCGCGGCGCCGCGGCGAGGTGGCCACCGTGTTCCTGCCCACGGTGCCGACCCTGCTGAGCCACGCCGCGGCCCTCGAGCGCCAGCGCGACCACGTGCTCGGCAGCCCGCGCGGCGACGCGTGGGCCGAGGCGGAGGCGCTCATGGCCGAGGCGAACCGTGCCGAGTCCGCGAGCGACGACCTGCTGGGCGAGTTCGAGGCCCTCGAGTCCCGCGCGACCTTCGACCACGTGCTCTTCGACTCCCAGGCGTTCGGCATGCACGCCGAGCCGCTCAGCGCCGACGAGCAGGACTTCCTCGGCCTGCCCGGCCTGCTCGAGCCGGATCAGGTGCGCTCGCTGCTCGCGGAGCGCCAGAACCGTCAGCTCAAGCGCCGGGAGCGCCAGGACCGCCGCGACCGCGCCGAGCCGGAGGTCTCGCTGCACCGGGCGCTCGCGAGCAAGCGCAAGGAGCTCGCCTCGCTCGTGGCGCAGTACGCGCATGTCGCGGGCGTGCCGCACAGCCATATCCACGCCCAGCTGCGCCGCGAGTGCGGCGGCCCGCAGGTCGCGAAGGCCACCCAGGAGCAGGTCGACGAGCGCATCGCCATGGTCCGCCGGTGGTTGCGCCGCTGACCTCAGCGCCGCATGAGCGTGAACTCCCACTGGTCCGAGCCGCTCACGGTCTCGGGCCCCCACAGCGGGAACTCGATCACTTCCTCGTCCCCGGGCGCGGGTGGGGTCGGGTAGGTGACGCCGAGGTTGAGGATCTTGCCGTCGGCGTCACGTACCACGACGGCGAGGCGCAGGGTCGCCGGCGGCTCGTCCGTGCCCGTCCCGGCGATCGTCACCTCGACCCACGGGCGCCCGCTGCTCGAGTCGACGCTGCCCTCGACGACGCTCGCCTCGTAGTCCACCTCGTCGTTGTCCACCCCCACGGGCGTGAACGTCGCGTGCAGGTCGACCACCTCGGCGTCGAAGGCCTCCGGGAAGAAGCCGAGCGCCACGACGGGTGCGCCGTGGTCGAGCGCGATGAAGTCGCTGCCCTCGTGCGTCACGCCGTCGGCGTCGACGGCTTCCACGCTGACCGACACGGAGGCCTGCGGGCGCTCGAGCCCCGGCGCGGCGACGGTGAGCACGAAGTGCGAGGAGTACTCGGAGTGCCACACCTCCCAGTCGACCAGCTCGATGAGGGCCGCCTCCTCCTCGGTGAGCTGGTAGGAGGGGACCTCGGGGGCCGCGGGCAGCTCCCACTCGGTGTCCTCGTCCTCCGAGCCCCAGTCCCACTCCTCGGTCGCGATGGGCATCGGGTCGTCCGTGTCCGGGATGAAGCTCAGCACCCCCCGGCCCACGGGCACGATGACGCCGATCGCGATGGCCAGCACGGCGAGGCACCCGATGCAGCCGCGGCGCGAGCCCTTGGGCTTCGGCGTCGCCGTCGGCCCGCCGCGCGCGGCCCGCGGCGTCACCTTCCCGGAGAGGTAGGGGTTGAGCGGGGGCGTGGCCGACGACGGCGCCCCCTGGCCCGCCGTCGGACCCTGGACCGGTGCGTGCGCGGCGACCGCCTCGGCGCGGGCGGCGGCATCGGCGGCGGCCCTGGCCTGCTGGGGGCTCAGCTCGCTGCTCGGCTTGTCCGGATCACGGAGCGTGGAGACCTGGGTGCTCAGGAACCGCCGTCGGCGAAGGTTTCCCGCGCGCGGACTGTCCACGGGAACCCAGTGCCCGCGCTCGGTGAGGACGAACCCGCCCACGACGTCGCCCGGTCGGTAGCTGCCCGGGAGCTCAGGGATGTTCACGGTGGGACCTGTCCTGCATCGGCGAGGGGTGCTCGGGTGATCGTGCCACATCGGGCCGACCGGCAGGGTGCGCCGTGGCTAGAGTGGCCAGATGATCCGGCACACCGTCGCCTTCAGCCTGCACCACGCCCCCGGCTCCGACGCCGAGCGCGACTTCCTCGAGTCCGGGCCCGCGCTGCTGCGGCAGATCCCCGGCGTCGAGGACTTCACGGTGTCGCGCCAGGTGAGCCCCAAGAGCTCCTACCGCTTCCAGTTCGCCATGACCTTCGCGGACGAGCGCGCCTACGAGGCGTACAACGCGCACCCTGACCATGTGGCCTTCGTCGCGAGCCGGTGGGAGAACGAGGTCAGCGAGTTCGAGGAGCTGGACTTCGTCGCCTGGCCCTGAGCGCGCCCGCCGGCGCGCGGGTGTCCCCGCGCCGGGCCCCGCCGGCGCACCCGCCCCGCCCCGCCCCGCCGAACTGTGCACTTTGGCGCCAGATCGGTACTGCGCGGTGCCGATCTCGCGCCAAAGTGCACGTCTCGCGGGGACGGACGGGTGGGGGCGGGGACGGACGGGTGGGACGGACGGGTGGCTTTGGGGGCGGGGGCGGTCAGGGGGTGAAGATCGGGCGCAGCGCGGGCCAGCGCTCGGCGCGGCAGTAGACGGGGACGACGGCGGGCGGTACGGCGCGGGTCACCACGTGGCCGCCGTCGTGCACCTCCCCCGTCCACACGTCCACCCACCGACCGGCCGGGAGGTACGTCTCCCAGTGCTCCACCCCGCCCGAGGTGACGGGGTGGACCAGGAGGTCGTCGCCGAGCAGGAACTGCAAGGGCCACTCCCACACCTGGGCGTCGTCGGGCCACTCGAAGAAGAGCGCGCGCATGAGCGGGCGCGCGGTGGCGATGCTCCGGCGGGCCTGCTCGGCGAGGTACGGCACGAGCCGCTCGCGCAGCCGCGCGATCTCGCGGAACCGGTCCACCACCTCGGGCGCGCCGTGCGTCTCGGCGACGTGCCACGGTGTGCGGTCGCGCAGCGGTCGCTCGTGGTGGTTGAACTCCGAGTGGTACTGCATGATCGGCATGAACGCCGCCGCGGCGGCCGCCCGCACGTAGAGCTCGGGCTCGGGCACCGGGCCGGAGAAGCCACCGAGGTCCCACCCCCAGTAGACGATCCCGCTCGCGCTCGCGGTGATGCCCGCGGTCACCGAGCTGCGGAACGCCTGCCACGTCGAGGACTCGTCGCCCGCCCAGAAGATCCCGTGCGCCTGCGATCCGGTGAACCCGGCGCGCGAGAACGTCACGGGTGCCTTGCCGTGCTCGCGCAGCAGGTCGCCGAAGGCGCGCGCGTAGTGCACGGGGTAGAGGTTGTTCCCCTCGTCGCCGCGGCGCCCGTCGTTGTAGCGCAGCTCGTCGCCCCACGCGTGCTCGCCGCCGTCGGTCTTGAAGCCGTCCACGTCGAAGTGCTCCACGAGGTAGCGGCGCTTCGCGGTCCACCAGTCGCGGCCGGCCCGGGTGGACAGGTCCGCCATGAGCGCTTGGGGGAACCACCAGCCGCGGTTGTGGTACGCCGAGCCGTCGCCCTCCCGCACCGCGAATCCGCCCTCGACCATGGCCCGACCGTCGGCGAGCACCTGCGCGTCGTGCGGCACCGACGGCCCTAGGTCGAACTCCGTCTTCTGCAGCGGGATCTGCCACAGCAGCACCTTGATGCCGCGGGCGTGGAGCTCGTCGATCATCGCCTTCGGGTCGGGCCACGCGCCGTCGGGCGGGTACGTGAAGTCCTCCGCGGCGTGGGGTGCGCCGTCGAGGGTGACCGCGTAGCGGGCGTCGCGCCAGATCGTGATGCCCTCCTCGTCGCTCCACGCCTCGATCACCACGGCGCCCACGGGGATGTCGAGGTCGCGGTGCGCGTCCATGCGCGCCATGACGAGCTCTTGGGTGTTCCACTCGTTGCCCGAGGCCCACAGCCGGAACACCCACGCGGGGAGCTCCTCGGCGCGGCCCACCTCGTCGCCGAAGGCCGAGAGCACCTCGTGCGGGGCGCCCGAGTACAGGGCGAGCTCGAGGCGCTCGCGGTCCGCGCCACCGAGGGCGACCTCGACGACGACGGCGTCCGGCGTGCTCGCCGCCACGTCGAACCAGCTGCGCCGGGACGTCCGCACGTGGAAGCCCCACCCCTGCCCGCCCACGACGTGCGCGAAGGGCATGGGCAGGTAGGTGCGACCGTGCTCGCCCTGCGACTTGTACTGCTCGAAGACGACGGCGTCGAGCTCGCGACCGCGCTGGTCCACGGCGTCGAAGCGCTCGCCGAAGCCGACCACGTGCTCGTGCGGCTCGAGCCGCAGCGCGAACCGCACCCGGTGCACGCCGTCCGCGTCCCGCAACCACGCGACCGACCCCGGCACCACCCTCCCCCCCACCCCGACCCCGGTGGTCCCGTCCCCGACCCCGGTGGTTCCGTCGCCGAGACCGGTGGTTCCGCGATGTCCGACGACGTCCACCACGAGCTCACCACCGTCCGGCACCCACTCGCCGGCGCTCACGTCGAACCACTCGGTCGCCGAGCGGCCGCCGTCGGACAGCTCCGCCGTGAAGCGATAGCGGTAGCGCCGCCCCGCCTCGAGGGCGGGAGTCTCGACCGACCAGCCGCCGTCGGCCCCGGCGACGGCAGCCTGCGCCTGGGCCAGGTGCCCGTCCCCGCCGGCCAGCGCAGCGGCGTCAGCGGCGGAGATCTGCGCGGGGGCGAGGGCGAACGTCGTCGTCGTCGTGCCGTCGTCCCATTCGCAGCGGGCGCTCACGATCACCGGACCGCCGTCGGGCAGCGGATCCTCGGGCTTGCGGGGCGGGGCGTCGAGCGTGAGGCCGAGTCGGACCGACTGACCCACCTCGGGGCGGACGGGCACCCGTTGGTCGGGCGAGGTCGCGTAGGGGTGACCGGTGCCGGCGGGGCGGTGGCGGATGGACATTCAGCGCTCCTGGGGAAGAAGACCGAGCTCGTCGGCGAGCACGAGGAACATGCCGTGGGACCACAGGAGCGGCTGGGCGACGGGCCCCCAGCGGTCGATCCACTCCTGGCGGTGGTCGGGGGCGAGGAGGTGGCCGGGCACCTGCTCGGGAAGCTCGCCGACGGCGTCCGCCTGGGCCGCCGCCCAGCGCAGGTGGCGCAGCGCGGCCGCGTGATCGCCGACGGCGGCACGGTTCCAACCCAGGAAGCACGCGAGCAACGGCCAGCGGCCACCGCCGAAGAACACGTCGGCACGGAACCGGTAGACGCCACCCTCGACGTCGAGGTCCGCGCTGATCGCGTCGAGCGTGGCGGTGGCGAGCTCCGAGCCGGGTGCCGCGAGCCCGAAGGGCACGATGCACGAGGCGAGCGAGGCGTCGACGGCGGTGGCGCCGAGCCACTTCGCGAGGTGCGCGGCCCCGCCGGGTGCGCGGCCGGACGTGACGCCGTCGGCCAGGACGAGGGCGCGGACGTCGCCGGCCGTCGCAAGGGCGATCCTGGTGCGCTCGTCGTCGAGCAGGCCGGCGCCGGCCGCGGCGCGCAGGCCGCCGTAGATCGCCCCGAGGGTCGAGGTGTGGCGGTGCTCGTCGTGCTCCTCCCACCAGTCGAAGCACGGCAGGTCCCACGAGGCCGCGAGATAGTCGACGGCGAGCGTCGCGCCCGCGCGCCACGGCTCCGGGTCCAGCCCATGGCGGGTCACGTGGGTCGCGAGGGCCCACAGCCACGTGCCGTAGCCGTCTGTCTGGAAGTTCCACCACGGGTCGTCACCCTCGCGGCCGTCGAGGGTGAAGCGGCACGGCAAGAGCTGATCGTGGGTGGGGGTCTCGCCGCGCTCGCGGACGGAGCGCAGGGCGGCGACGAGCTCCGCGCGGTCGGTGAGCACCTGCGCGGCCCAGGTGTGGAAGGCGTTCGCGCTCGTGACATCACCCCACCGGGAGATTCCCTCGGCGATGAACGCGCCGTCGCGGTACCACGAGTAGCCCTGATACGCGGAGAACGTCGGTGAGGCGGGGTACGCGCCGCTCGCGGCCTGGTGCTCGCGGATCACCGCGTGGGAGCGGCGGGCGAGCTCGTGGATCTGGGCGAGCTCGGTGGGGGGCACGTCGACCGGGGTCGAGGTGGCGCTGGTCGGCGCGGGTGCTTCAGTCATGGCTGCTTCCTGCAGATGGGCCGCCGGGCGGGCGGATGGTGCTGTGCGCCCCTGCCCCACTTCGGCCCCGCCCCGGCCCGGTCTGGTCTGGTCCGGCCCGGTCTGTTCCTGTCCGGTCTGGTCCGGTGAGGTGTGCACTTTGGCGCCAGATCGGCAGCTCGCAGTACAGCTTTCGCGCCAAAGTGCACGGCTGGCGGGGGTGGGGTGGGGTGGTGGCGAGGGTAGCGGGGTGGGAAGGGGGTGAGG